>Ga0172373_10000099_pt1 | contig 123185 bp, 103 predicted proteins | sample Lak10m_2_FD_114546 | JGI IMG/M metagenome (GOLD analysis project Ga0172373, IMG submission 114546) | Freshwater microbial communities from Kabuno Bay, South-Kivu, Congo - kab_092012_10m | ecosystem: Environmental > Aquatic > Freshwater > Lake | place: Democratic Republic of the Congo...
GAGCGCACCGCTCAGGTTCAAGAGAATGCTGTCTGTCAGCGTCGAGCCTGGGACCACCAGCGCCCCGCTAATGGGGGTGAGGTTGATTCCATTGACCCAGAGCTGTGATGGCGCTGCGCCACCTCCTAGGGCAACAGAGCCTGTCGTCGATATGACACTAGGGGTAGTCGATTCCCAATAGACACCGCAAGTAGAATTGCTGCCACCCCCACCAGTCGATGATATCGTAATCTGTCCATTTGACTCGGAGACGATCGTGACATTGGCACCGGCGACCAGATACGAGCGCCCGTCGACGAGGCGCGTGAGAGATCCTGAGAGCCCAGATAAGAATTGGGCACTGCCAGTAAACTGGTGCAGGTCTGAAGCAGCAGCACCAAATATGGTACCTCCAGAGACATGTAATTTTGCTCCAGGCGTGGGCGTACCAATGCCAACGTGCTCTGTGCCTGTGACAAATACAAAATTACCGCTGGAGCTGAAATCTCCATCTAGGGCAAACTGAATAGAGCCGTTGGATCCGGATGACTCTAATACTCTATACGCTGTCACTGTTCACTGTGGGGCAATCTCTGTCGCTAAATATTACACGTTTCCTCGCATAGGATTAGGCCCCGTGAATATCTCACTCAAACTCGATCGAAACTGAAACGTCGATGTTGAACTTGGGCACTCGCAGCTGGTTCACAATGTTGTGCTTCAGGGCCTCTTCCGCGCCCATAAACCAGTCGGCGTGCTTCTTCTGGTCGACAATTTTCAGAAAGTAGTCTTCCTTCTTGCCACAGTTTCGGGCCATCATCTTGTAGACGATGTCGTTCAGCCGATCGGCCTCGCCCACGGAGGACTTGAGCTCCTCGATCTTGCCGAAGTCACCTGAGGACACATCATGGATCATGATGGTGGCGTTGGAATCCATGAACCGCATGCCCTCGGCGCCGAAGGTGGTGAGAATGGCGCCACAGGACATCGCCTTGCCCTCCACGATGGTGGCGATGGGAAGCTCGGCGTGCTTGATGGTGCCGATCATCGACATCAGCGAATAGACCATGCCACCCGGCGAGTCGATGACTATCGGAATTACCTTCTGACCGGTGCTGTGAGCACGAGAAACCTCTTCATCGAACTTCTTGGCCGACTCCTCATCGAACTTGTTCACCCTGATAACGACAGGATTTGAGCGAAGCTCAATTTCCTTGATCAGAGGCGAAATTTTAGTTATCAATTTCATCATGAGCTCCTGTCATTTCTAAGAGTTCGTTGATTTCCATATCGCTTCTTGGTCCTTTTGAGACATTTTCTATCCCAAGAAGCATTCTCAAGTTCTTGATATTTCCAATGATACTGGGGTCGATATCGTTTTTGAAGCCATCAAATACAGAGACGATATGATCCACGTGGTAGCCATTATTTCCACGACCACGCTTGTCGAAATTCTCTAGCGTTTCTAGCGGCTGCTTTTTAGTGACAGCATAGACTTTTCTTCTATAGGACACGAAGGCAGGTAGATACTCACTATAGTAGTAGTCATAATTCATGCCTACAATTCCTTCTACCTGCTTTCTGTGTGTAGAGTCATGTTTGCTACTGTGATCTACACCGTAACGATCCAGAAGAGTATTACGTATTTTTTCCTGAATCTCTTCAGCAGCGAAAGGATTGTCGACGCCGTAGTTCTGTTGGAATATAGCCCTTAACCTCTCTTTTATCTCATCTGCAGCGAAAGGATTATCAACACCGTAATTCTGACGCCAAGTATTCCTTCTCTTCTCCTTCACTTCGTCAAGCATCCAGTGGTGCTCGACTCCGAACTTCTCGAGACGCCTCTGCTTCTGTTTTTCCTTGAAGTCCCCTGACTTCGTGTGGTGCTCGACGCCATATCGATCCAGGCTATTCTTTCGCATGGTTTCTCTAAATTCTGATGACTGTGAGACATTGATCACCCCGTACTTTTCCAGCAAGGTCTTGCGAGTTTTTTCTCCTAGTGCTCCATCTCTCCTCGAGCGATTCATACACTTTCGATTGCAAAAGTTCAATGTATCAGTAGGAAGAGTCACGCAATAGGGCTTTTCAAACGACTCGCCGCAGAAATCACACGCGTAAGAGGCAACCTTACGTCGAAAGACCCTGCCCATTCGATCCGTCTTTGTCTTCTCTATTATTTCCTTTAGCATTTTCGTCTATCCACTTTCTGCACAGGCGATCGACGAAGGACGAAATCTTCAGTCCGTGCTCATCGCAGTGCTGCTTGATCACGTCGTGAGTGTTGTCGGATATTTTTACGTTCTTCATCTTCGTGCTCATGTGAATAACTATAACGCTTTATCTCTTCTTATCTCTTCTTATCTTACTTAACGTTTCAAGAACCACACATTTCACAAGCCTCTGGATTCTCCAGAGAACACACTAGAGCCTCCTCGTTGAATTCCTCCTGCTTTATTTCAGGTAGCTTCTTGTCTTCAACAGTGATTGCTTTTGCAGCAGATGCAGGCTTTGATCTCAAATAGTACATACCTGTCTTTAGACCCTTTTCCCACGCATAGAAATGCATAGAATTGACAGACCCAATGTTAGGAGAAGCAACGAAGAGGTTCATTGACTGTGACTGGCAAATATAAGCACCTCGATCTGCTGCTTGATCGATGATAGGCTTCATCGACATTTCCCACACTGTCTTGTAGCGCCTGCGAATGTCCTCAGGGATTCTAGTGATCTCCTGTACGGAACCATTGTGCCGCACGATCTCGTTCTTCATGTCATCGTTCCAGAGCCCGGCCTCAAGGAGGTCACTGACGAGGTGCTTGTTGACAATGACGAACTCACCCGAGAGCACCCGGCGAACGTAGATGTTGGAGGTGAAGGGCTCAAAGCACTCGTTGTTGCCCAGGATCTGCGAGGTGGAGGCGGTTGGCATGGGCGCCAGGAGCAGGGAGTTACGGAGGCCCCACTTGGCGATCTTCGCCCGCAGGCCCTTCCAGTTCAGGGATGGGTGCGGCTCCACACCCCACATGTCGAACTGGAGCTCACCACGGGAGGCAGGGGATCCCTCGTAGGAGGAGTACTTTCCCTCTTCCTTTGCGAGCTCACAGGAGGCCTCCAGGGCCCCGTAGTAGATCGTTGCGAAGATTTTGCGGTTTAGCTCCTCAGCATCTGGTGAGCAGAATTCCATCTTGAGCATGGCGTACGTGTCGGCGAGGCCCTGCACACCGATGCCGATGGGGCGATGCTTGAAGTTGGAGGTCTCGGTCTCAGGCACCGGGTAGTAGTTGCGGTCGATCACCCGGTTCAGGTTGAAGGTGACCTCCGCGGCGGTCTGCCGCAGGGCTTCGAAGTCGTATCTGCCGTCGTGGACAAATCGATTCAGAGCAATAGAGGCGAGGTTGCACACAGCGGTCTCCTCAGGTGTGCTGTACTCGATGATCTCCGTGCACAGGTTGGAGGACTTGATCGTGCCTAGGTTCTGCTGGTTTGACTTTCTATTCGAGGAGTCCTTGTAGAGGATGTAGGGAACACCGGTCTCGATCTGGGCAGTGAGCACCTTGAGCCAGAGGTCTCGGGCTTTCACCTGGCGGACGAACTTACCCTCAGACTCGTACCTCTCGTACATCTCAACGAACTTATCACCCCACACATCAGCGAGTCCTGGAGAGGACACAGGACACATGAGTGACCACACACCGTCCTCTCTCACCCTCTTCATAAAGAGGTCAGGAACCCAGAGGGCGTAGAAGAGGTCTCTGGCTCGAAGCTCCTCCTTGCCGTGGTTCTTCTTCATCTCGAGAAATTCCTCGATGTCAGAGTGCCATGGCTCGAGGTAGACTGCGAACGCACCCTTGCGCTTGCCGCCCTGGTTCACGTATCGAGCGATCTCGTTGAGGACCTTGAGCATGGGAACGATGCCCTCAGACTGTCCGCCTGTCCCGGTAATCAAGCTCCCCTTCGCGCGGAGGTTGTGGACGTGCAGACCGATGCCGCCTGCCCACTTGGAGATGTGAGCGGTCTGCTTGTACGTGCTGAAGATGCCGTCGATGGAGTCATCAGCGAGGCTCTGCAGGAAGCAGCTCGCCATCTGGGGTCGGGATGTTCCTGCGTTGAAGAGTGTGGGAGTGGCGTGGATGTAGCGGCCTGTGCTTAATCCCTCGTAGCACCTGATGGCAGACTCGATGTCGTCGCCGTGGATTCCCAGGGCCACTCTCATCCACATGAACTGCGGGGTCTCAGCAGGTTGGTTGTCAATAGACTTCAGGTAGCCGTGCTGCAGGGTGGCGAGGCCGAAGTAGTCGAAGTTCTTGTCGCGCTCGTGGATGATTGCCCTGTCGACGAGCTCTGATGCCTTCTTGTCCGACATGAGCTCCAGCAGCTCCTTGCTGACGAGTGGCGCGTGCTTGCCGGTGACGGAGTCCACGTTGTCGTAGAGCCGGCCCACGTTCTCGGAGAAGTTGACCGGAACCGACTTCTGCCACCTCGTGATCAGAATGCGTGCGGCTAGCAGGGAGTAGTCCGGGTGCACCGTGACCATCCGGGCCGCCTCCTGGGCGATGAGGGCGTCGATCTCTCCTGTCGTGATGCCGTCGACGACAGACTCAGCCACACTCCGGGTGACAGCAATCGGGCTCACGTACTCCTGGTTGAGGCCCTTGCACTGGCGCTTGATGCGCTGGGTTATCTTGTCGAACTTGATCTCCTCACGCTTGCCACTACTCTTAACGACAAATGATCTCATCAGAAGTCTCCGTCCCATGAAAGGGTCTGTGGTGCACCGGTCGCAACGCCTGCTTTTGAGTACTCGCTCACACGCCGCTCGAAGAAATTGGTCTTGCCCTCGAGGCCCAGCATCTCCATCCAGGGGAAGGGATTCTTGGCGTTGTAGAGCTTTGGATGACCCAAGTCGGTGAGAAGACGATCTGCAACGAATTCAATATAGCTCGACATGGCATCAGAGTTCATTCCAATTAAGCTGACGGGAAGAGCATCGCAGACGAACTCCTTCTCAATCCTAACAGCATCAGAAACAATCTCGTGCACGATAGCAGAGCTTGGCTTCTCGACGATGTGGTTCCTGTACACTCTAATCGCAAAATCGGTGTGAGCGTTCTCGTCGCGGCTGATCAGCTCGTTGGAGAAGGTGAGTCCCTTCATTCCTAGAGCCCGCTGCTTGAGCCAGAAGATCGCGCAGAATGAGCCGCTGAAGAATATTCCCTCGACACAAGCGAATGCGAGAAGTCGGTGGACGAACGGTGCGTCATTGTTCATCCACTTGAGTGCCCAATCCGCCTTCCGCTTGACAGCAGGAATTGTCTCGATCGCCCGGAGAAGCTTGCTCTTCTCTTCCTTGTCAGAGACGTACGTGTCGATGAGCAGAGAGTAGGTCTCGCTGTGGATCGTCTCCATCGCCGCCTGGAACGTGTATGCTGCACGGGCCTCCGGATACTGGACCTCGTTCGCAAACCGGTAGCACAGGTTCTCATTCACAATGCCGTCAGAGGCGGCGAAGAAGGCGAGGATGTGCTTGATGAAGTGCTTCTCGTCCTCCTTCAGTCGATCCCAGTCGCGCCTGTCCTCAGTGAGGTCGATCTCCTCGGCAGTCCAGAACGAGGCCTCCTGGCGCTTAAATTCCTGCCAGAGGTCCGAGTGGACGATGGGATAGATGACAAAACGTTCTGGGTTCGGATGAAGTATGGGCTCCATAGACTCTCCTGTTGATGACTGCACGACACCTCTCAGGAGGCGTTGCTGACTTCTTTCCACTTTTGCTTAAGCAAGTCTTTCATGGTTGACTCATCCTGCATCACCGTTTCATTCAGGGAGAGCTCTGTTGGATCAAGAATGTCGATCTTAGATCTCGCTGTGTCAATGTGTACAGGGAAAACGACGCCATCTCTACCTGCTCGGTTCTTAGCGATAAATATCCTGCCCGTGCCCTTATCCTTCTCAAGAGGCTTGCGCGAAAGTGACAAAACGACGTCCGCGACCATCGCCTTACCGTATGCTTCCGACATGTTCTCGAGGCCCACAACGTCTGCGGTCGATGATGCTCTGTTTGCCTGGGACGCTGTCCAGATGGGAATATTCATGTCCATGGACAGGTTTCTGAGCTCCTCGTAGATGAGCTTGAGCTCGTGCCTGAGAGAGTCGTACTGACGTGTCGACCTCATGACGTCCGCGTAGTCAATCACGACAAGGCTGGGAATGAAGTTCTTCATCATCAGCTTCTCGAGGTGATTCCTGATTGTCATTACAGATGCAGATCCTGTCGGGTATTCCTTAATAATCAGTCTACCGAGCTCAAGGTCACTGTAACGCTTTTTAATAATATCCTTGCTCTCCGGGACCTCGTTTGAGGCAACACCGCAGAGGTTTGAGTCGTATCGAATACCGACTGCTGTCTCTGTCAGCTCGAATGTGTAGTGGACCACATTCTTGCCGACCCGCATTGCGTTGGCACCCAGGGCCACCAGAAAGTGTGACTTGCCGACGCCTGTATTCGCGGTGATGACACCAATCTCGCCGCGGCCGAGTCCACCCTGCAGGATGTCCTTTGCGTCTAGGCGCTCGATGCCTGTGGGACAGCACTGACGTCGAGACTTGACGAAGCGAGCCTCGAAGTCCTCGAAGAAGTCGTGCCCTACAGAGCTCGGAAGGCCCACGCCCACGGCTTCCTTCATCAGGCCCACAACTGACTCAAACTTATCCGTTGAGATGAGCTCAACAGCCTTCTCCAGGGCGTCACGAAACACCTGCCGCTTGCAGAAGTCAAGAGACTTGTCCTTGATGTACTGGAGGTCGCCCATGTTGGGGTTCGTCTTCAGCCGGTGCAGGAACTCAACTGTCTGGTCGAGGAGAATCTTGTCGTCGTTCTGCTCGAAGTCCTCCTTGATCAGAGGAACAAGGAGGCCCATGGATGGGAAGCACTTGTACTTGTTGTGGTACAGGAAGTACTTCTCGCACAGGAACTCGAGGTACTTCACGTCGAAGAAGGAGGGCTTCATCACCTCCATCATCTGTGCAGCCCATGGGTGGTCGGTCAGGAGGCCGTGAAAGATGCCCTCCTGGAACTGCTTTCCGTACTTTGAGAACGAGCCGTTTAGAGCGAGCTCGATCGCTGATTCATTGTCTTCCATTGTATCCTCTCAGACTATTGACGCGCTAAGTGACATGAAGAAGGAGTCGACATCGAAGTCCTGAATCCCCTGTCTGACAAACAGACGCATGAGGTCCATCTTATTCTTTCGGGGCGTGTAGTTCGACACCGAGTCGTTTATTCTCTTAATCTGGTCACCGGAGAGATTGCTGACATCCAGGTGCATGAGCTTCCAGTTACGTCTCACTATAGCCTGTTCTTCGAGGATGTTTTTGATAAGCTGCACCTTGCTTCCATCCATCCCAGAAGCAGCGTCTAAGACATCCTGGATCATCAGGTGCTTCTTCTCCTGCAGGAATGGGAATCTCTTGGTCATGGTCTTAAAGCCAGCTCCTGTGATTCCAGGTATGCTGTCAGAGGGGTCGCCCACGAAGCTTCTAGCAACACACATGTTCTCAGGCCACACACCGAACTTGTCGTGCACTTCCTGCGCATCGATGAACTTCTTCTGGCCGGGCGACCACTGTGTGACTCGATCGTCGATGAGCTGGTACAGATCCTTGTCGGAGGACACAACGACAATCTTGTCCTGAGGGAACAGGTGGCGACACATGTAGCCAATCACGTCGTCGGCCTCGCAGTCGGGGACGTAGATCTGTTGTACTGGAACGTGCTTGAGGGCCTCAATGGTGAGCTTCACCTGAAAGTCCCTGTTCTCAAACGTGTCAGGGATGTCGTCCTCGTAATACCTGTTGAGCTTCTGTGGACGACTTCCCTGCTTGTACTCCGGAAAGATTGCTCTCCGACGAGTGGATCCGCCGCCCTCCCACACAACAATGACGCGCTTGGGGTAGAGCTTCTCTGTCAGCAGCTTGAGCCCCTTCAGGTAGCCAACAAATCCTCCGATCTGCTGGCCCTGGCGGCTCATCGTGGGATTAACCACGAAGTGTCGAGTGAAGAAGTTCAGCGAGTCAACGATGATGATGGGATTGCTCATCAGTCCTCGGGTGAGATGTCAGAGACGTCCACCTCCATTGCCACTGACCGCACCTCCTCGTAGGACTCAGCATCGATGTCCGGTCCCTCAGTGGTCCGCTTCTTCGACATGGCTGCCTCGAGCAGGTCCTCGATGTAGTCCGCGTACTCCGGATCCTCCACGATCTTGTCGAACTCAGCCTTGTAGAACTTCTTATCAACAATCATCTCACCTGTGGACTCGTTCATGACCGTGAGCGTCTTCCAGGCACCGGTGCCACCGATCTCCAGTTTGAGACCGTTCACCGACTCAGGACCGTGGCGTCGAAGGATGTCGAACAGCTGCTCGTGCTCCTTGATGCCCACACCGAAGTGAATCTCGAACTCGCAGGACCTGAAGGGCGCGGTCACCTTGTTCTTCACGGTCTTCGCGCTGACGTGGATGCCGATGACCTCCTTGTCCTTCGTGAGGATATGCTGTCCAGCACCCAGCTTGATGCGGACCGAGGAGTGGAAGGGGATTGCCATGCCGCCTGGGGTCGTGGTGGGATCTCCGTACATCGTGTTGTGGGAAAGAACACCATTACTATAGTAGCTCTCGGCGCCCTCAACGGTCATATCGAGAATTTCGATCTCTTCAGATCCAGCAGACATATAAACTGGAATCCAACCATGAGTCTGGTGCAGGAGAAAAACATTGTTCTCTTCGATTAGATCTATTGCTTCGATCCAACTGTCTGCCCCGCTTACTCTCGCAAAAAACTTGTGCTCTGGGCTTACGAAGAGTTGCGTGTCCATGTACTGGACAACGATTGGCACGGTTGCTTCTTTTCTGACTAAGTGAGTCACTCTACGCCAAGCGTCTTGGCCATCAGAATCGCGCGTTAGAATTTCCCAGTTTTCATTCAGGGGGTAGAACCTGCCTACCTCCATCGACTTGTAATCGAATCCGGCTTCACTGAAGAAGCTGGAGAGCTTCTGTTTTTTCGAATGCATTTTTGATGTACCTCTCTAGAGTAATTCTAACGGTGCCTGGTTGACTTTTCAAATCAGATTCCCAAAGATACAGGACATAATATCCGTGATCTTTGGCGACTCTTCTCTTGTAATGATCTCTTCTGACCATCTTTCTTTGTGTTTCATTTAGAGCTCCCTTGTCAGGATACACACTGGGATTTGCATGCCAATAGTCACCATTCACTTCTATGAGAAGCGACGTACGCTTTACCCGAAAGTCATAGAAGAAGGCGTCATGTGGAAACTCCGACTCGTATTCTACTCCTAGCTCATCTAGCATCGCTTGCACCTGAAGCTCTATCTTTGACTTGGCGTACCCACCTGGCTTTTTTCTTTCGGGTGAGTAGACAAAATTGTGAGCTTTCTCAAGCTTGAGTCTTGCTCCATGTATTTGCTTTTGTGTGAGGCCCGTTCTTTCTCGTATCTCACGCCAATGAACGTTCAGTTTCAAATACGAAAGAAGTTTCTTGCCCGTTGAGTAGTCAATGCTCCAATTGAAGAACTTGAGATCGTCGCATACGTCGACTCCCTGGTCGATCAAAGCCCGTCTCAACGCCTTCGTGGGCTTAAGGCCTAGATGCTTGATAGCGGCGTCGAAAGAACAGCACTTTTCTGAAAGAAGTTTTTTAGCACGATCGACAACATCTGGTGCTAATTTCTTTTTGTTAGCTTTCGATATTGCTTCTTTTCTTTCGCTCGAAAAGACCTTGCCAGTATTTCCGGCGGCGATCTTCAGTTTTGTGGCTTCGGAGTGACCTTTTCTCGGATATATCCCAGGTGGCATTTCAATCAATCTCGACAATAAATATACTTTGTCAGAGGTTGATTGAAAACTTCATGACACTTTTCTTACAGAAACCTCGGTGTCAGGACCGACGCATCCAATCTTCGTGCGGATCTGGTTCAAGCAGATGAGCAGCACGTTCTGGTTGGCGATGACGCCTGTGATCTTGCGCATGCCCTTGGAGATCGCGCGGGCCTGGAGGCCGATCGAGTCCTTGTCGTAGTCACCGGTGAGCTCCGCCTTCGGCGAGGTTGCTGCCACCGAGTCCCAGATGATGGTGACGGGCACGTCCTTGTCCATCGCCTTCGCCTTCAGGACGGTCTCCTCCGCGATGGAGAGGACCTCCTCAGTGCAGTGGGTGTCCACGTAGACGAAGCGTTTCTTGACGTCGACGCCGAGCAGGCCCAGGTTCTCGACCGAGGTGGCGTTCTCCGTGTCGATGTAGACCACGATTCCGCCCATCTTCTGGGTGGAGCGCGCGATCTGGATGGCAATGTGCGACTTACCGATCGACGGAGGGCCGAAGATCTCGACGATGCGCCCCTCGGGAAGGCCGCCCGACCTGCGGTTGGAGATGATGTAGTCGAGCTGCTTGGACCCCGTGCTGATCCAGCGCTTCACGTGAGTGGGTGACTCATCGAAGGCCAGGTTGTAAGCGACACGGGAACCGTGTGACTTGTTGAGTGACTTGATTAGATCGTCTGTGAAGCTGTCCTGCTCTGTGTTTTTTGCCATTCAAACCTCATAAAAAGCGCAAGCGTGCCTCTTGCGGAGGCACGCTTGCTGACTAAGCTAATTCTAAGTTATTTTCAGTCCTCGAGGTCAGCGAACGCGTCCTCGAGGCTCTTGAACTTTCCGCCCGGCTTCTGGCTTGCCTTTGCCTTGGGTGCCTCATCAGCGGAGACATCAGCTGGTGCAGGAGCAGATTCCATCTTCGACTCACCTCTTGAAGTGCCGTCAGAGGAGGCAGACATGTCTCCATTGATCCAGTCATTGACGATCTTCTCGAGCTCCTCGTACGACTTCTCAGTGAAGAGCTCATCGAGGTTCGGGATGCTGGACATCCACTGCTTCGCCTTGTCTGGCGACTCGGAGAGGGGAGACGCCTTACCGCGGGGCATGACGTCTGTGGACGCATATGTCTTACCGTTGGCCTTGCTGCAGGAGACCTTGACATCTCGTCCCGTCTTCGGGTCGGTGATATCACCATAGTCCTCATCGAGCATGATGTTCAGGAGAGACTGATACACCTGCTTGCCAAAGGCCCAGAGTCGCACGCCCTTGTCCTCCTCACCGCGAACTACGACAGCAGCGTAGGCACGCATCTTGGGATAGAGCTTCTTGGCGAGCTCGTAGGACTCCTTGTTGTCGTCGTCGCGGAGCTTGTTGATGAGCTCCTGGATCGGATCGGGACGACCGAACTGGTACGGTGCAAGGAGACCCGGACTATTTCCAATGTTGTAGTAGAACCAGCGCTCCTTGAAGGGCTGGCCGTCGTTGTCAGGAAACGCGACCAAACGAACGGTGTGCTCCTCACCCTCAGCAGGACGCCACATAATGTCGCGCTTGCTGTTCTGGCCAGAGAGCTTATTCAACTTCTTACGAATCGCATCAAAATTAATTGCCATATTAGTACCTCATTTTCTAATGCTCAAATGTTCTTGGACATTAGCTATTAAAGATTAGCCTCTAATCGTCAAATGTTCAAGCAAATCCAAAGTGTCAAATGTGTGGTTGAAATCAATTTCTACTTTTCTTTTTTCTTCGTCTAGTTCTGCCGCCGTATGCGCGTCGAACGACACCAATTTGGTTAGACATGGGAACATAGCCAAGCGGTGCTGTGAATCCTGCGACTGCACCTGCACCTGACGATTCGTCATTCTCATCGACATCATTTTGCAAGGCTCTGCCTGACTCCTCGACAACGTCAATGTCAATGTCAATGTCAATGTCGCTGGAGTCATCATCATCACACGGCGGCCCCTCACATGCACCTGTTGTGTCAACTGTCTTAAAGGAGGTGCGTCCTGGCTTATTTCCATCTGAGACAGAGACATCTGAGACAGAGTGCGTTCCAGCAGGATCAACGCCAGGTCCAAATGCAGCGCCAGCGCTCGAGGCCTCATCAATATCTTTAAGTGAATGTGTGTAGCGTGGACGTGTGTAGTCAGGCTCTAGCAGAATGTGCTTCTCCTCGCCGTTCTTCACAACAGTTATAGGGGGATTTCTGTCTTTTGGACGTTTCACTCTTGGACGTTTCACTCCTCCCTGGGAGGGCTTCCTCTCAAGGAGCAAAATTTCTCTGACAAGACTTCGCAGCACGCTCTGTGTCATGTCAGTAAATATCTGCTACTGTGAGAGCAGTCTAGCAGACGAGAGAATCTTGGCGAGACGGTTTTTAGATCCTACGTAGAATCTGTTCTCCTCGAGGTGTGGGCCTCCCGCGGTTGCGATTGCCTCCCACTCAACAGCGTCAAGCTTCACACCAAAGTGCTGGAGGAGATACAGTGATCTATGTGCGTATGTCATCTTTGGAAGCGCGTCATTGTACTTGTAGAGCTGACCCAGCTTCTCCCTGTGCCAATCCGAGTCCTGGTCAAGAAAGTGGTCCGCTTCTAGATCTCCCACTTTTCCAATGTCGTGCAGCAGGCCTACCTTCAGGATCTGTGGAACGGGAGCACGCTGATCCTCGTCCAGCGTGTCATTGATCTTTCTCATGACACTTGAGACTCTCAGCGCTTGATCTACAAGTCCTCCAGCAAAGCAGCCTGGATACTCGGTCTTGATGGACGCTGGGCATACTGCCAGTCTCTCACCAAGCTGGTCGAGAAGCTCATTGAGCCCCTCATCATCAAACCGCTTGCAGAGAGAGTCGAACTTATTCCAATTTTTTTCAATATTGTCTGTGCTCATGAGAGCAATTTTATGGGATGCTTCTGAATTGTATTAGAACACTTTCCTTAGAAGGGCTTACCGTTACAGAATTTTGTAAGCCTAAATTTAGAGATTGTTCTGCTGCAGAAAGTATCGAACGAATGTATAGTGAAGCGTCTCTATCACTTATCTCTTCTGTCTTTCTTGCAACTCTAAGCATGTCTCTGCCTTTAAATGACTCAACACTAGAAAATGCCTCACTCATAACACCGTTTTCAAGAGCAGCATTCAGTATAGACATCACTTTTTCTATGTCATTTTCACCTGTCACTCTTTCTTGAGTGATGTTTAGTTTAGACAAAAGTGTACTAGGATCTGTGCTCGCAAGTCCTGCGACACTGCCCGAGACCCTTCCGCTGCCTGGACGTCCTTGAATCTTCGCATCACGACCAGACGCACGACGACCAGATGTAGGTGCATTTTTTGGAGGTGTCGGTGCTGGAGAATCTGTTTTCTCAAAAAGAACCATAAGATGCTCCGTGACGCTACTCTTGTTAGAAATATTTCTCATGACAGCACGCTCGCCTTCAGGTTAAATCTTCCCACGTCTAGACCAACTCCTCGATCGCACTCCCGCAAGAAATCCTCGCTGCGAGATGTGGGAACGTCAAAGATGACCGAGTCGTGTATCACATAAATAGGTGATGCGCCCAGATCCTTTACCCTTCCAGACAGCTGTGCGAAGCCCAGTAGGGCTGTGTCGACCGCGGATGACTGAATGTAGTGATTGATGAGCTTCGCGTCCCTGTCGGAACCTGTGACCTCCAGGAGTGGGCGTCCGTAGAAATTTCTTAGAGGTCCCTGACTTATCTCATACCTCAGCTTTCTAGACAGGTCTTCGACCCCAAAGTAGTCTGCCACCCGCTTGACTGCGGTCCTGGCTGAAGTCGCAGAACCTGTGAAGGACGCGACAAGACCCTCAGAGGAGCCGTATAGAGCGCTGAGAGTGGCGAGCTTGGCGGACTTTCTTGTGATCTCGCCGCCAAAAAGCGTCCTTCCCATGTGTTCGTAGATGTCATCGGGTGCTTCGCGACCTCCGAGGAGCAGGACAAGGCGAGGCTCTAGGGACACGTAGTCCACCTCACAGATGATGCTGCCCGGCCTGGGTGAGATGAGGCGCTTGTGGTCCTTTGGGAGCGTCAGGATCGACGGTCCCCTCTCGACGATGAGCCTTCCCGTCGCTGTCGACGTCTGACTGTAGACCACCCTGGGTGCCAGACCGTCCTCCTCCGGCATAAAGCTCTTGAGCGTCTTAATGACAGAGAGACCGCTTTCACAGTCCGCGATAAGCTGGCGAACAGTGCCGGGATCGACGGGATGCCTAGAGAGGCCTCTGAGGAACTTTCGACACTGCCTATATGTTTGGACATACTTCATCAGTTGATGATCTCTGGATACACCCTGGACCGTCTGGGATATGTCCCGCATTCGCCTCGAGAACTCCTCACGTCCGAGGGCGAGATGCCACGGCACAGAGACGGGATCAACGCCCAAGGTCTTAAATGCGACAGCCTGCGCAGGTGGAGACAGGGTCAGGTGCGAGAGATCAACGCCGCTCATCTGTGCCAGGTCCTCAAGGGGCACGTCGCACGCGTCCCTGCAAAAGAGGCACACGTCACAGGCATCGGGGCTTCCCCACTCAAATGTTCCATCGTCGTTCACGATAAGCGTCATGGGCGTGCCCAGTGTGGATCTGTCTATACACACTCTCATGGCTAAATTTTAGACAAAAAGAGGGAGAAATACAATTATGAGGCGCCGTCTCCGGAGCTCGCTCCTGACTCAATGCCCTCGACTGCAGCGAGAGCGTTCTCGAGGTTATTGAACAGGGAGTTGAACCTCGCGTAGGAGCTCATCATGGTGAGCTTCACAGTGGTCTTAAACTGCCCCTGCTCCAAGTCATGGTCAATTCCAATGACACCGTAGATTCCATCTGCTGTTGTGCCCGTGCCAAAGTCAACAAAGATCTGCTGACCAAAGTTCCAGAGAGGGCATCCAAAAGTCTCCAGTGTCAGCTCAACAGGAGCCACCTGAAGCGGTAGACCCCTCTCTCTGGCACCCGTCGGAGACTCTGGGCTTTCAGCCTGACGCTGCATGTTGACAGTTGTGAGAGCAGGATCCTGCATAGATGAGAGTTTAGCTGATATTATGCCAGAGCTTCCTTGCCCGTACCTCACACTGGGCATTGTCCGCATAATAAAGCTCTTCAGGGCAGAGAATCCTCCCACAATTCTAAATCGAGGTGCAGTGGTGCGGCTTGGTGTAGAAGCTGTGGGTGTACCTGATGACGTTGGCGGCCACTGCTCGAGCAGACCAATTCTCTGCGCCTCTGCTATCTGTCTATTAAACTCTGCGACATCAGAGACAGACTCGGACGCAGTGGAAGTCCCCGTGTCTGTCGTGACACGATTTAGCGACATAGACGCATTCTGAGCAGCAGTGTTTATCAGCCCTATAGACCTGCTGCTCGAGGCGTCCAAAAAGGTCTGCAGTGTGGAATATGTGGAGCCCTGAGAGTCGAATATGTGAATCCTGAGGACTGTGTTCTGTGCATTGTCGTCGCCGTTCTCAGGAATCGCCTCCATGTGCATCTGGAGTGTGGGCATCTTGAACTCAAGATCCCCTGCAGCGTCTGGTCCATATGCATCACGAAGGACCCTCTGCTCATCGCTAAATAGAAGAGGATCGTCGTCTCTATATCTAGATCTCAACTGACGAAGCGACCTGTCCTCTGAGTCTCTCCTCGACTCATATAGCGACTGAAATCCGTACGCATGCGCGCCAGGATCAGAAAGGAAGTAGGTGCTTAGAAAACTTATAAAAGTCTCTATAGGCATATTGACAAGCTGAGCAAGCTCTCCCTCGAGCGTGCTCTGAAAGTCGTCCTTGGGTATTGGGAACGAAGCGATGTTCCTGTTCGCCATAAATGAGGCCTTGTCATTGAAATTATAGAATATTATCTGAACGTCCTTATAGTGCTCAGACTCCGCTACTGATGATCCTACAAAAGAGGCCATCACCTTGCCAAAAGAAACGTAGTTAGCTGGATTTGTTATTGGTGTGCCCACCGTGACAGGTGTAAAGAATGGGTCTGAAGTCCTCCACAAATTTTCGACCTTTCTTCTAATATTTTCTGTAATGCTAGAACGAAGCTCCTCGATCGCTCCAACTCTTCTAGGCGTTCGTGCAGAAGATGCTGCTGGAGGAGATGCTGCAGCACCTGCCTGTCCTGAAGCGGGAGTGCCTGCCTGTCCTGAAGCGGGAGTGCCTGCCTGTCCTGAAGCGGGAGTGTCTGCCTGTCCTGATGTAGACGTTGCAGGTCTGCTTCTAGCACCTCCTGTTGTTCCCAAGAGCGCAGTGAGCTGCTCTCCCAACTCGGTAAGTGTTGTGTTTGTCTGATTTCTGTCATTTGTGACTGTCATTAGGCGTCTAATTGCTCGACGCATGTCTGCGGAGAGACTTAAGACGCTGCTAGGATTTGTCAGTGCACCGAGAATATCTCCCTCGCCGCTTATTGACTCATATGTAGTTGAGTCCATCCTGTCCCTAATTGCTGAGATCATCCTCGTAATATTGGTCACAGTCCTGAAATGGTCATCATTATCAGGACCGAGGCCAATGTGCACCTGTCGGGCTGCACGTGATGAGAGCATGGAGAGTGTGAGCTGTATCTCAACTTGTCCCGCATCATCAAAACTGAAGCTTGAGTTTACAATCTGATACTTCTCACGAGATCGCAGAGAGCCTATAAAGGCGGCAAAAAGATTGGTGGGATCAGCAGAAGTCTCAGAGTTCTGCGGCTGCGCGTCTGGGTGTGCCCATCCGTACTCTATCATCAGGTGAGTAGTTCCGTACAGTGCGGGCCTCACGAACACCGCAACCTCAGCAAGACGTGACCTGTCGTGTAAGACCAGCGTCATTCTCGCTGACTTGTATGACATCATTCCGCCAGATGGCACGACAGAGAGGCTAAGGTTCTTGAGGGTCATTAGAGGCCTAAACCTATCAATAACAGGAGCTTGACGTCTCAGCACTGAGTTCGGAGTCGCTCCGGGAGCAGCGTCTCCTCCGACCTCAGGAGAGTCATCCTCGTAGTGAAACTCATCACCAGGAACTAGCGTCTGCGGCGACGTGAAGAGCTCCATACCCGCTGTTGAGATAGGCATGGGTCGAACCTCTTCTGAGTCTGCAGCAGTCCTCTCAAACATAGGCTCTCTGTCGTTCTCAGCAACAACTGCAGCATCATTTGCTCCGAGAATAACTGCTTGAGGACTTGCAGGATCGACAGTGTCATTTCCAAGGAGAAATTGTCCTAGTGATAAACTATTTATTCTGCCTGTTGAGTCTAGCTGTGCGCCCTCCTGTATTAGCACAACGTCAATAAAGGGAACAGCCCTGCTTATCTCTATTGTCGGAATTGAGTTCATGAACAGGGACAGCGCGCCCATATCTCTAGACGCAGGAGAAAGCCTGTTAGCGAAGACCTGCACCATGGACAGCGTTCGACCTGTTGGGTCCGGAGAGCCGCTGTTGCTGTTGACAGGCGAAGTCTCAGGAAGGCCTGCAATTGCACGCATTGAGAACTGGTCGTCACTGCGATGGACACCCTGAGGAGAGGCTCCAACTGTAGGAACGGAACTAGGCGTCAAAATAATACCTGAGCTGTCGCTAAACCTAGGCTCGTAGAGGATTCTAATTGTGGATATGAGGTCTGACACCTCGTCACTCGTTGGAGAGGGATCTCCTGCGCTTCTACCAGATCCTGCTATGAGGTCGTTAATGCTATTAATGAGTCTAGGGGTTGTGAGGCTTCCGTCCGTGAGATTCAGCAGAGCGCGTGCAACAATTGAGGCAGGAGTGAGAGGTGGTGCCTCAAAAATATCAAGAGGAAGATTCTGATTTCTGCTCAGCAATAGAGATATAAATCCATCTCGGGACACAGCACCGTAGTACCGTCCTAAGGCGGCGACAATTCTCTCAATTGAGCTCTCCAAAGGATTTGTCACAAGAACCTTCTCACCTGAGTGAGATCTGTGGGTATCATTATACTAGTCCCAGGAGGCACCTGCATACACCAGCCAATGCCGCTTGCTGCTGCTATAATCCACCACAGGCGAGAGTTTCCATATGACTTTCCAGCGAGTATATCAAGACGCTCATTCTCCTGAAGAATGTGTTCCTTGACACTGATTGTGCCATTCTCGACTGCCTGACGGATGCTCACGTGCGAGCGCGTGGTGCCATACTGACGCCCACCTAAAATTTTTGTGACATTATCATATCTGCCTAGTGCCATGCTCTATCACCCTGGCTCGACTTCATCACCCGATAGTGCCTCAGAGCTAGTAGAGGCAATTCGTGCAATAACGTCCTGCGTGTTCTCATAAGCGTCTCTTCCCACAGAGTTTGAGTAAGATCCGACATTGTATGCAACACTCCTCATCATGCCGTCAGAGTCAAGACCCATGGGAATGTCGTGGATTGGGTTGAATGTCATAGAAATTTTTATCATCTTTGGCGCCTTCTGCCCATATGATGTCTCCCATGTCGATTCCTGCCAGTTAAATTTCATATCAGTTATAAAACCTGCAAGTCCTCTGCCCCGTGTGGACTCAAATGATCTAATTATTGGATTGTTCTCTGAGCTCAAGAAGTCATGTAAAGCTTGATCGTTGGGAGGTCCGACTGCAGAGGGTGAGGCAGCTGCAGGTGATGAATTCGCAGCAATAAACTGGTCTCGAAATGACTCACGTAGTCTCTCAATTGTTGGGCCTGTTGTCTCAATTTGAGCTATGCTTACCTGATGATACGCATACTCAGGGTTGTCAATTAACCTGAATGACTCATTGACGCTTACAAGATAGTTTACGTCAAAATTCATATCAATAGCAGGAGGTGCGCGCCTGCCACGACGTCGCCTCGATGCCGCACCTGCAGCACCGCCTGTTGGTCGAGGTGATGAAGAAGGAATCGCAGTGCTGTCAGTCACGACTCTTTGAATGGTAACATCAGGAGAAGTTCCAAGATAGTGAACAGCCTGTGCCTCTGGAGGTGCAATGATGTCGGGGCTAGTTATGACTGCTGTGAGTCCTGCCGCGTTCCTCGGAAGGTAACCCTCTGGTATATCAGCTAGACTGACAACATCACCTGGCTGCCATCCCGCGCTTATTCTGTTGTTTATCTGAGTCTCGGCGTATTGATCGGCGCGGCTTCGAAGCTCATCTGAGGGCGGGGGAGTAGGTGGGGGAGACCTGTCCTTTGTCCTGTCCATATTGAAGTATTCAGGATCTTGACCCAGGCCAAACAGACGAGCAATTCCAAATTTTGAGTAGTTTCCTTTGACAATATCACCCACTCTAAGCCTTATCATCGGAGAAGCAGTGGGAATCTGGGAGAAAGGCTGAATAAACCTGTCTATGCCATTCACCATTGTTCTGCCCCTCGAGAACTGGGGATACAACATTGTGACAAGCTTATTGATATTCCAGTACATCACATCGAGATCTTCTTTTGAGGTGGCTGCAACAATAAACTCAAGAGAGATAGACCTCTTTGTGCTGGAGTAGACCATCACCTCATCAATTCTACCATAGCCAGACGTATTGTTATAATTGGCTGAGAACCCGTCTGACAGGTCTGACAAAAATCCATGAAATGCAATAATCTCATTTGTTCTTAGGTCTTGAAAGTAGAAGGGAAGATACTCAGACTCAAGTGTGTCCTCTATCTCTCTCACATACTCTTCTGGCAGTCGATTTTTATTCTCTGATCGAGCTGATGATGACTTTCCACTCTGCAAATTTGGAATTGGCTCTCCCGGCCTGAATGCGGCATTTTTCCAGGACGCGCTGTAAGAAACAGCGTTGCCGCCTGCTGCTGATCGATAGCTGTCGAGCGCTCGCAGGAATGACTCGGGCGCGAGATAGCGTGATCCTGGCGACGAGTGCTTCCAAGCAAGTGCACCGGGATTTGTTCTGCCTATGTCGTGCACATCAGCGTTATTATCGTACTTCACAATCCTAGATTTCATCTGCCTGGTGGCGCCGTTGTACACAATATCGTCGACAATAGGAGTGCTTCCAAAATGTGGCGTAATGTTCGAGTTCAGCACCTGATTGCCCAGTCGAACCATCGCTATCAGGAACTTGTAAATTGCTGAGGAGGTTATTGCCTCTACGATCTTAAAAAAGTCAGATATTGCCTTGACAATGTTCTCACTTGCAAAATTGGAGCCGAAATTCTCAATGCTCTCAACTATCTGCTCTGTGTCACGTATCGCATTCCTGATCACGACTGCGTAGTACCCGGGTGCCATTGCTATATTGAAAGCGCTTTCAAGCACAGATTCAAGTGTAATTCCTGCACCTGGGCTCTGTGAGAGACCAAAGAACGCTCCAATTCCTGCAAATACGCACTCTCCCCAATTGTGATCTGTCTTTGGAATTCCAAAGAGCTCAAGGAAGAACTCTGCAGCGAGATCATCGTTCTTTTTTCCTCTCCTGCCGAGTCTGAGATCGATTGGATTTGAATAGTTGAACTGTTGTCTCTGCCCTGGAATATTTCCAGTGTTAAATAGGAGTCCTATACCTCCGATTAGGGCTGAGAATCCCACTATAGCGAGAATTCCTGCAACTGTGGTTGTTAGAGTGCCAATGGGAAGTGGGCCATCAAAAGGCTCAATATGAGAGTTGAGGACGCCGTACGACTTGTTGGCAAAGACGCTCCACTCAGGATTCTCAGGATTTGTGTACTCCGCCCTAGAGAAATCCCGCATATCTCCGTCTGAATCTGTCACAGGGACATTTCCTGCACGCAAATTGACTGTGTCTATTACAGGTAGTCCCGAAAACTGGCTCAGAGTGGGAAGCAAGGGTGCGAGATTATTCATCGCAGTCATGTCGTTGGTCGAGTCGAGGAGGTCGACACCAGGAATGCCGTGTCCGGTCGACCTTATCATCAGGTGAAGGCCCACCTTCTTGAGGCGGTCCTCAGAGACCTCAGGCGCTTCCTCTGTGGGAATATATGAACCCATTCTTTTCTGGACTGTGTAGCCCATTGACTTTCTGGTGTGATCCTGAATAAAAGCGCGCTCTATTGGATTAAATCGATTCTGTGAAAGCACTGCGGATATTTTCTTTTGAACAGTGGGCGCAGTTGGAGGAACGTCTCCCACTGTGGGTGCTCCCAGGTCCACACTGGCGGCGCGTCCTACGGGCACAATATTGGTCAAGAGAGAGTTTCCGTCTAAGCCCTTTGACCGCTCTGGAGAGCCCACCTTCTTTATGTCTGTCTCCGTGAAGGGATTTTGCCTGGATGCGTACTGTGAGTCCTTTGTGCTGTTAAATCTATCTGCAGCGTCAGGCTGGTATGCTTTTGCTAGATCAAGAAATGTTCCAATTGTGGTTCCTGCAGACTCGACTTGAGATCTCGCTGTCTGCGGATCTGTTCTTGAGGAGAGACCTGTGTTAACAGTTAGACCCGTGCCTTGAAGATCAGCGGATTCGGCTGGAATCTGAAATTTGTTTGGGCCAGACCTGTAGACCGCGCCTCTTGACGCGTTGCTGAGGTAGCTCCCTAGAGTTGATTTTGCTGCGTTCGAAATGTCGTGGTCTGAGTAGGTTCTTAAGAGACCCTCCCGCTGATCTGCGTCTCCTGAGCTTGGAAATCCAGGATTGTAGAGAGACTCAGGATCGACTCCGATGCTGTACCCTGTCTCATTTGTTGACTTAACAGACGCGGCTGTGTCTGCGGCGCTTGAGACCGCTGCTGAATCAGGAGTGCCAATTTGACTTGTCAACGGTCAGTGCCCTTCCTCTTGCTCATTTCCTCAACAAACTGATTTCGTCCCTGCTCGGTGCTAAGTATCTTTTTAAGGGCGTCCTCCAGAAGATCAGAAGCACGCATAATCTTCTGCTGTGTTGTGATCAGCTGCTCTTTAGCATCCTCCTCGACGCCCTCGACGGTGTCAAAAAAAAGCTTAGAGATAGGATCGTGGCGTCGTGAAGAGAGAAATCTCTCAAATGCGGGACTCTTGTTTTTCTGTTCTGTCATCACGCCCTCGATGTGTCAACAGCAAATCTCTTGGTTGGCAAATTTGTCGTGTTGTTAATGCTTAGTATGCCTGCAGCAACCTGCTCAGCGCTCATCTTCACAGTAATATTGACGTTAATCTGCACGTTCTCATGCTCGACAGTAACTCGACCGTCTCCCGTAAGAGCATTGCTGAGCTGAATCACAGTCGCAAGTCCAGGATCGGAGCCCGCACGAATCATAAACTCAGAGATCTCGTTGAACGCATTGCTTGCGCCCCTAATTCTTGACACAATATTATCAGGAAACTCTGAGAACATGTCAAAGACCGCACCGATTCCTGAAATGCTTGTCAGTAGATTGTCTGCAGTGAGAGGCGCAGCCTGCAACGCGGCCTGGAGAGAAGTCATTCCCACAGACACAGCATTAATTACACCAGTAAACGCGTCTGTGAATGAGCTCACAAAAGTTGAAGCAATTCCCTCCAATATGTCAGTGATTGAGTCAATAATGCCGGAGCTGGTGATGATCTCAGAGATGCTTTGAATTCCCACAGTAAATGAGTCAATGATGCTCATGATGCTCGCTTGCGCTCCCTCAATGATGAGGCTGAAGGCTGAGTTAAACGCCTCGAGCATTCTTGGCATGAGGCTAGAGAGCCCATTAGACACGCCGTCGACTATTCCCTCTCCTAGACCAACGCCCTCAGTTGCAGGTGAATTCCAACCAAAAAATTCCTTGACTCCTGTCCACGCTCCAGAGACACTTTCCAGGACCCTGTCCTTGAGAGCAGAAAGTCCTATCACTATTCCTTCGACAATTGAGGAGCCTAGTGCCATGAGCTTGTCGACGCTGAAATACGCAGAGATCGCGCTCCACGCGGACATTGCGACAGAAAGCAGCCTCAGCGGCCAGTCAAGCACAAGCGTCATGATTCCATCGATAATTTTTCCGCCAAACTCTTCAAGTGAAGACGAGTTAAACAGGTCTTTTATAAAGTCCCAGGCTTTCTTTCCGACTTCTAGGAAATCATCTGGGAAGATGCCAAATGCTCCCATCACACCGTCGAGCAGCGCTTGACCCAGCTCGCCCATCAATTTGCTAGGTGATGATATCTGCCAGTAGTCTTTGAAGCTCTTCCATGCGTCATCAAATATTTTATTTGTCTTTTCAAGGAATGAACTAAATCTTGACACAATTCCGTCAATGAGATCAGAACCAAAATTCTTTGCTGATTCCCACAGATCCTGTCTGTATGACTCATCTGTAAAAAAAGACTTTATAGCTGAGAACAGTGCACCGAAACCGTCTACAACAACATCCACAAGAAATCCGCCAAAACCCACTAGCCCAGTACCTAAACCAAAAAGAGCGTTCATAAACATTTTTGCGCCGTCGGTTGCGATCCACAGGACAACCTGTGTAATTCCCCAAATGATTCCCTCAAGAATTGAAAGCCCTAAATCCATAAGCATTGCGGGCAAGTCTGTAATTGAAGTCTGTATGGAACTGATAATGCCATCAAGTATTTCATGAAATCCCTTCCTCACTTTTTCAACGTCCAGAGAGAATATTCCGCTCAAAACGTCTCCGATGCCTTTGAAGAGATTGAAAAAGCTGTCAATGTAGGACTTCGCCGTCTCAACAACACTGTCTAATCCTAAGTCTTTAATAAGGAAATGCTCAATCGATTGATAGATCTTTGCGCCAAACTCTGCGATTGCCTTAACAGCTGGGTCTGGCAAAAGACCTAGAGTTATTGCGTCAATGATTGACGCGACGCTAATTCCCGCCTGCATTGCAGTCTTGCCAAACCTCTGCTGGAGATCAGGGCCAAGAGTGTCAGCGAGCTCTGAGACGCTCATTCCTATTGAGCCTATGGCAATAGCGATAGCAACAGGCCACGTTGCTATCGCTGAAGTCACTCTAGTCAGTCCTTTAGTTAAACCTGTGGGAAGAACGCCAGCAAGTCTAGCGCCAAGCTCTCCAATCTTTGCTGACGCCTTTGTAAATCCTCCTTTGATCGATGCCATAAGGCCTGTCGATGCGGCGCCCTCGACGGCGGCGCCTCCAAAGAGCGCTCCGATCTGTTTTGTGATAAACCCAGTGACTGCGCCTGTGATAGCAGACGCGACTCCCTGAATTATCATCCTTCCAATGACAATCTCGAGCAGTCCTTTACCTGCCTCTATGAGGAACGGGCTTGTTTTTTCAAACAGGACCTTAAACAGCTCCTTTAGCGAGGGCTGTATTCTGGTCCAGAGGGCGACGAGAAGATCAGAGATCGAGTCGGCAAGCTTGCTAAGCATTTCTCCGACGGCAGAGTCAAACTTAGGAGGACTTCTGAGAATCTCGGTAAGGGTCTCAACAATTGAGACAAACCCATCGGCAGCAATGGGAAGAAGGGCCTTAAAAATTTCAAAAATTGCGGTCCCAAACGCCTTCGCACCGCTCATTATCTCAGAAGCGCCAGTGCCTCCGCTTCTAAAAAATTCTGTGAAGGCGGCCTTGAATCTCGCTATAAACTTTTTGACCCCTGCCTTTGGATCTGTGTTCAGGTCACTGAAGAAGTCTGCGAACATTGCCTTAACGTTGTCCATCAGCCTCCCAAATCTTTCTGGGCTAAAGAGATCGGCGAGACCCTTTAGCATGTCCTTGATGCCTGGGAACATCTTCACGAACATCTTTCCCACCTCGACGCCGGCCCAGAACACCTCGCGAAGTGACCTTCGAATCGCTCTCATCACGTCCCGGAACTCCTTGGTCCGCAGGATGCCTCGGGAGAAGCCTTGGACGAACGCGTCGAAGAAGGACTTGAACTGGCTGCCGCCGCTGCCAAACACGCGCTCAATGTTGTCGGCGAGTCGCTTCATCACCTCCACCTGGGTCAGCTGCTTCTTGTTGGACTTATCGCCCGCCTTCTGAATGTCATCGTAGGACATCGACAGGCCGCGTTGGCTAAACGCGAGCTTCGCAGCCTCCTCAGAGAGTCCTGTCTGAGACGCTAGCAGTTTGAGCTCCGCTCGGGTCATCTGGTCGACCGAGCGCCCAGTCTCCTTGAAGGACTTCTGCAGCATTGAGAGCTGCTCCGCGGGATTTGCAGCGTTCATCATCTTAATCGCATCGATGTTCATGCCGAATGACTGGGCGAGCTTGGCGGAGTTCTGCGCGGCGTCCTCGAAGTTCTCAAACTTCCCGATGATGCCCTGGAGCTCCTTCACAGCAATTCCCAGCTTTCGGGCGAAGACAGATGCCTGTCCTAGCTCCTGAACAGACAGGGTTCCGAAGTTCGCGACGTCGGCTGCCATCTCCGCCATGTCCTTGCCGATCAAGTTGGAGTTTATACCAAACTGCTGCCCCATGTTGATCGCCATGGATCCAAACTCACGCATTGCATCAACGGGATCCCTTCCAACAGCCTGGAACTGCTTCAGCATTGCGGCGCCCTGCTCAGCCGTGAAACCGAGTCCCTTGCGGTACACGGCAAGTTCGGGTGCGGAATTCTCAATGATGCTCGTAAAGTTGCCCACAGCGGCACCGAGGGCAGTCATCAGCTCAGCGTTGTAGGCGAGCGCCTTCGCGTAACCGTCAGGGCCGGGGCCGAACACTCGCCTGAGACGGAGTCCTGTTCCGGCGAGGTCTGACGCTTCCTTCCTAAACTGCCTCAGGGCAGAGGCACCCGCCTTTCCCTCGTTAGTGGCAAGAGATCCGAACTGCCCTCTGATCTTCTCCAGCTCAATGAGGATGGGTGACGGGCCGCCTCCCATCTGGGCAAGCCCAATGAGCCCGCCGAGCAGGTCGAAGGGCAGTGCGATGATCGACAGCGCGAGGTTTCCGAGGCCTCGTAGGATGCCGCCGAGAGCAGAGCCCAGGTTTGTCACAATCTCAATTGCGCTCGCAAATCCCTTTACGAGTCCAACTCCCAGGCCGAGGGCTGCACCCTTTGCAGAGCTCATCATGTCAGTTGACTTTTTAACCGCAGATCCAAATAGGCCTGCAGAGTTCGTGCCCTGATTCATGGCACCCTGCACAGCGGCGCCCATACCTCCCGCAGTGTTAGACGTCTCATTCAGGGCGTCTGTGATCCCCTTGAGGCGAGACTCCATCTCATCGAGACCCTCACACTTGAGCGCCTTGCAAAGCTCAATTGCGATCTGGACCTGCCCAGACAGCGACTTCTCCTGTGCCTTGAGAAGGGCCTGGCGCTCAAGCAGGACCTGATTGATCTGCAGCTGAAGGTCTAGCTGTGCCTGTGTTTCCTTCGTGTCAGCCATCTTCTGTCTTTAGGTGCGCCTCATTCTGTAAGTATCGGGCACCTCAGGCTCACCGCGTCACAGAAGCCACTGGAGGCCTGTCACCTCGCGAAATTTTCTGGCAGCTGAGTGCTTCCTCTCGATGAGGGGAACGACAGCTTCGAGGGGCGCGCGGCCCTCGAGCGCCTCGTATAGAGCACGGGAGGCATGTAGGACCTCCTTCAGGGCGCTGATCCTCTCGCCGCTCCCCTTGATCCTCACCTCGGTCCTCTCACCCAGCACAAATCTTGCAGCAGCACGCATAAGGTTCCTGTATCCATTGTCAGACATGCGAATCTCCTGCGCGTAATTATTCAAATCCCAAATTAAGTGAACCGCCTCAGCTTGGAGGGAACCTGAGCACGGGCACGTCCCAGCATTGCACGAGTGTCAGGTGTGTTTGCGTGAGGAGCGTGGCTCTGCCCCTGAGAGGCCTTTAGCTCCTTGTTAATGCGCTTGATGAACCACTCACGCTGCCAGATCGGCAGATCAAAGGCCTCCCGGTAGGAGAAGCCCATGTAGTACATCAAGAGGAAGATGACCTCGAGAAAGAGGTCTTTATCGGTCGGAGTCAGGCCAAAAGAAGGCGGCGCCAATTGGCAGCCTCACTTCCGAGTGCTCGAGGCAGGAGGGGCAGTCCATCCAGGACTTCATCTCAACGCCAGGCTCGTTGACGTCGATGTGCCGCCGGAGGTCGAGGGAGTCGCGCGCTGGCATGCTCCTGCAGAAAGCAGCAATCTTGGACTTATCGGTGATGCCGTCGATGGACTGAATTGAGAACATGAGGCGCTGGGTGACGAGGTTGTCAGCGGACATGCCCTGCTTCTTCTTTCGCTCCTGCGTGACTGCGAGCTCCGCCTCGTCCGCGCCTGTGAGGAACTTGAATCGGATCCGCTTCTTGGAGACGGGAAGGACGAACTCGAACAGGTTCGCGCCCTCCGCCACCGGGCTCACTGTGAGCCGCTTGATCGGCAGCGCGGCGAGGTCGAAGGCCTGCTTGGACCGCTCACCGCAGGCGGGGCACTCAACCTCGACGTTGTAGTCCGCGCCGTAGCCGGTGATCCGGATCGCCGTCATGATGGCATTCCGATCGCCCGTGAGCATCTCATCCGGATCAACCTGCTTGTTGATGATGCATGACTTGAGCAGGTGAGAGATCACGGTGCCCTTCTTGATCAGGGCGCGAGAGGTGAGGATGTCCTCCTCCTTCGCCGTCATCGCCTTGATGTCAATCGTCTCCTGCCTGAAGAGGGGTGAGTCAGTGCCGTACACAATACCAAGGGAGGGCAGGGGCACTGACTCAACTGGGATCTCAAAGTTGAAGTCGTCCTTCAGGACGTTGCGCACCTGGAAGCCGGCTCGGGCGGCATCAGCGGCGGTGAAAACCTCGTTCTTCTCTGCTCTCGAAAGTTCCTCTTCTGACATCTGGACTCCTGTGTTGTTACAACAGGATAAATGTAAAAGTTAAGCAGCACCAGTAAAACAAAAAACGGCGCCTTTCAGCGCCGCTTTAGAGCATGTATTGAGACTAATTAATTATCATCTGTTTTGATTTTTTTAAGAAGCGAAGCTGCACTAGTTGTTTGTGCCGGATCAAGCTCAACTAACTTTTCAAAGGCAGTAGCAAGTATTGCATTATGTGCTGCTGATCTTTTTTCTCCTGCTTTTAGAGCAGTAACAAGAAGACTGAGTTTTGAGTCATCCATTCCCAATAATCCCATCAATGGCTTTAGTGATGAAGCAGCGCCCCCTTGAATTTGGGTACTATCAGCGGCGGGCTCTGCACTCTGGCCTGTCTCACTCTCTCGAATGATCTCCTCACGAATGATCCGACGAAGCTGTCCCGCTGTGATTCTCATGTCTATGCCTCTCTGTAATTGTTGCAAGTGCTCAATCGAGCGCTAGATGCAACTAAATATGATTCCAAATGAGAGAAAGCCAGATCAGCCCTTGAGGATGCATGTCATTGACCCTATCACCAGGATGAGGACGGTGTGTGCGGGGCGGGAGATGAGTGTAAGGTTGGACGGCGCGAGAGAGTGTCGCAGGGGGTCACGGGGTGTCACGGATGGATGAGGAGAGAAACGGGTGCGTCTTCTCAGACCACACTTCAAAAGTCATTCCTTCACTGATCGCATATGCGGATGCAGCATTAAACTTTGCCTGATTCTTAGCGTCTCCAATATGACAATTCGGTTTGAATTCGATGATTACTTTTCTTCCATCGTGATACTCGACCAAACAATCAACTACGTAGTGCCGCACTTTTTCTTCGTGCGTGTACTCAATTCTAAACGGTTCAAATTTGTATGATGCAACATTTTCATCCTTCTCAAGATGAAGTACAGCATTCAGCTCAAAAAGAGAACGATAATAAACAGCACTCGAAGACTTTCTAGGATTTTCGTAGAATCCATGCACACGTGTTGCTTTTGTCAACATGCCATTTCTAATGCACTCTGCCTGTCTAAAGCTCTGCTTGCTTCTATTTACCTCACTTGACCAGTAAGCAGACATATTCTCTGAAATCTTCTTTTTATGGTCGTCGGACTTTTTCTTTCCAGACAGGGACTTAGAGATCTTTTCTGCTCTTTCAGGCGTGTTCATCTTATGAATTATAGCAGCAACTCTTGGATCCTCTTTAGTTAAACCAGTGCACCATCCCTTGATATCGCCGCGCTCCCACATTTTTCGTCGCGTATCTAGACTTTTCTGGAAAGCAGCATCATTGTGGCCCCAGTTGTTGTTCACTCGGGATGCATGGCCCTGGATATAGTCATTGTAGCCCTTCTGAAGGGACATGAATGCTGTGGGCTCTCCGCACCCGCACTTGCACGTGCCTCTCACACCTCCAGACACTACAGAGAGGTATAGTTCCTCGGATGGAAACTTGTGCTGCTTCGCAGCGTGGATTCTAAGGGAGTTTAGGCTGTCAGACTGATAATCGCACTTGGGACATTGCATAATGAATCGCTCCTTGGAAGTATTTTAACCTCCAAGGAGCGATTGTAAAACACAATTGTCGAAGTATTAGGTCTAAAATTGTAAAACGCAATTGTCAAACCGGATCGTGAGCGAGATCTCGGTGGGATCCTCTGTGCCGTAGTCGAGGTCGCCGAACTGCGCTGCGGTGAGGAAGCAGCCCTTCAGGTCCCAGAGCTCAACCACCGTGCCGACGGGGTCGAGCATCTTGAGCTGGCAGTCACGCTTGTAGAAGTCAGCGTAGCCCGAGCGGCCTGACACTGACTCGAAGTGCGTGCGCACCCACTCCATCACCTGCTGCGCGCCGGAGGGAGCGATCGGATCGTACAGGGTGACGGTGACCGCGTCGAACTTGGTCTTGCCTGCAAGGTAGCGGGTCGCGTTCAGGTAGGGCACCTCGACCTCACCTGTGTTGATCGTGGGCCGCGCGGCCGTCTTCATGAGGAATGAGTCGATGCCCTCGATGGCGAAGACCCACCGAAACTTCCTCTTGGGTTCGAATTTATTTGGTAGCATCTCTGAGACTGAAAGCGTATCTGCCATTTTCTTCTCCTAATTTATAGAATTCCACCCAATCTGGATGGCACTACTTTAATTATTGAATTGCACAGGAGTCTGCGCGCTTGATGTAATTGGACAATGTGGAAGTATAATTAGGGTTATGGGAAAGAGATTTGTGTGTCCTGTCTGCCAGTGGTCATCGGGCCGATCATCTCCGTTTGAGGATCACCTCACATCTCACGGATTCAAAGATATCGAGGACGCGTATGTGCGACTCACTCTCAGCGGAGTTCGACCAGAGTGTGAGTGCGGATGCGGCCGGAAGACAGTTTTCTATGGGTGGCGCAAGGGATATTCTCGATTCATCACAGGCCACAACGGGAAAGTATACGCAGTGCACGATGAGGATACTGCAAAGCGGATTATTGAGTCCCGTAGGGTAAAACTCGTGGGAAGAGTGGGATGGTCCCGTGGTCTTACTAAGGAGGGATCGGATGCACTGCGACGTGCGGCGGCGACGAGGAGCGAGACAGTATCAGCTCAGTTCGCCTCGGGTGAGAGGTCTCAGTGGAATAAAGGTCTTACGCACGAGACTTCAAAATCAGTGGCAGACCAGCGACAGCGGCTAATAGAGGGATATGAGGATGGATCCTACTCACCATGGGCGAAGGGCCTCACTAAGGAGTCGGACGAGAGAGTGCTCATGATGAGTCAGTCGGTAGCTCGGACAATGAGGAGTCGTGATGTTCGAGATCGACTGGACGCGCTTAAGAGACTTTCGCACGAAGAGGTCCTAAATCGGTTGTCTGCAGCTGAGGGATCACTAGTTCTTATAAGCGATCCGGATGAGTACGTGAGGGATCGAACTAAGAACCTAAAGTTTAAGTGCGTTCAGTGCGACAGCATTCAGATCAAAAGTCTCATTGAGGCTTCCTCTGGCAGGTGCTCTACGTGCTCTCCTGCCGGCTCTAGAGCGCAGATAGAAGTTGACAGATTTATTAGATCAATGGGAGAAACCACATATGTCTGCGACAGGTCTGTCATCGGTCCTTATGAGCTAGACATTCATGTCCCTCCTAAAAAGATTGCGATCGAGTATAATGGGCTGTATTTTCACAGTGCTCTCTTCAAGGGCAAAAATTACCACTCAAATAAGACGAGACTGTGTGCTGAAGTCGGTGTCAATCTGATTCACATATTTGAGGACGAGTGGCGGGACAAAAGAGACATTTGTGAGTCTATGATAGCACACAGGTTAGGACTCAGCAGATCAACAATGGGCGCTAGACAGTGCAAGACTGTTGTCATTGATCCGCAGAAGAGAAAAAAATTCTTCAATGAGACGCACATCGATGGTGACGTGAAGGCATCTGCGTGCTTTGGCCTCATCAATGAACTGGGCGATCTTGTGGCATGCATGTCACTTAGGCGTCCTCTGCACAAAAAATTCTCAAATCGATTAGAGATTGCAAGATACAGCACAAGGTGTGATACGAACATTGTCGGAGGCTTAAGCAAGCTCACCGCAGCAGCAAAGGACTACGCAAGAAGTCTGGGTTTCGTAGGACTTTTGACCTATGTCGACACAAGATGGGGAACAGGCAAGGGCTACCTGAGTGCTGGATGGGATCTCATTTCACAGACACCCAATCGATTCTGGTGGACAGATGGAAGAGTAAGAATTGATAGATTTAAGATCAGAGCTGACAGACAGCAAGGACTAACAGAGCAACAAGTAGCAGATCAGCACGGCGTTGTGAAGATCTGGGGCTGTCCTAATCTTGTCCTAACTGTTGATGTCTAAAATGAAAAAGGCACCTATTCGGTGCCTCTCTCACATCAAGCATTTAAGTTTCGATCAGACCGTCGCGCCCTGGTTGGTGACCACGAAGTCGAGGGAGACGAACTCCAGGCTGCGTGTGGGCTGGAGGTAGATCTTGCCGCGGATGGTGTTGTTCTCAACGTCCGCCTGTGTTGTCGTGGTGGTGTCGATCTGCACCTTGTACCGATCGAGTCCGCGCTGCGACTGGATCTGCTGCATGATGGGGTTCACTGCAGCGGAGAAACGCGCGAGGGTCTCCTCGCGGTTAGGCTCGAAGAGGATCGCGTTGGCGACGCGGCGGACGCGGCGTCGGACCTCGATGAGGAGGCGGCGGACGTTCACGCGGTCGAGGGCGCTCTGCGCTGCGAGGAGCGTCTTCTGGCCGAAGACCACGACGCCGTCGGTGTCTGGGAAGCTCGTGAGTGGGTTGATGTCGACCTCGTAGAGGTCGTCGAGGTTGGACCTGTTCAGCTTCACCTGTGACTCCAGCACCCGGGGAAGGGCGCCGCGGGTGAAGCCTGCGGGTGCGAACCAGGGGTGTGCCACTGTGTCGTTCAGGGCGAAGGCTCCAAGGACAGGAACCGTGGGCGGCACGACGACGTTTGTGAGCGTCGCGGGATCCTGGACGACGACGTCTGGGTAGTAGGCTGCCGCGAAGCTGGTGTCCATGTTGCGGTCAGCGAACCTGTTGACAGTGTAAAAGACCGAGGGGAGCTGACCGGATCCTGTCACGTAGGCGTTCACCTGATCCTTCTCCTCGATGTCCATGATGAACAAGGCGTCGAACCTGTTCTCAACCGCGTTGATAGCGTAGTCTGTGACCGAGTAGTGCCTGATGCCTGGGACGGCGAGTAGCTGGATGTCTACGTCCGCCTTCTCTGCCATCACGTCGATCGCCTTGCGGTAGGAGTTGAGGGTGGGTCCCTCTATTCCGCCCTGACCTGCTGTGCTGTCGAACTCTCTGCGAACAGCGATATCGGTGTACTTGCTCTTCTGACCGTCAAACAAGTTGTCTCCATTGAATCCGCCCTGGACGAAGAATGAGAACTTGAGGTACTTCCTCGTTGGGATGTGATCGAAGTCCTTGGAGGCATCTAGGAACCGTGTGACCGAGGAGGAGAAGGCCGTGCCGTCCGCGTCCGTGAGCGTGGAGGCGAGCGCCGCGGTCCTGCGGTAGGAAGCAGCCGCCCACCGTGTCTCAATGGGACGGTCTGTGGATCCTGTCACCACCTGCACGTTCTCAAGGGTGAAGAGGCTGTTCTGGAACTCGTCTGAGTCGAGAACCATGCCACCGTCGTCGCCGAGGCCCACAGTCTCACCAATGTGGACGTTGCGGAAGTCCGTGTGGAACCGTGGGAAGTACCTCGTGTACGCTGAGCGCGATGAGTCAGAGCCTGCAGTGCCGTTAGGATCTGTCACGCTGTCCTTGATCTCGAACTGAACGCCCCATGTGAGAGCTGCAAGTGCCTTCTTGTTGAGGCCTGTGCCCTTCGCAACATTTCCGCGGAAGGGAATCGGTGGCGTCTGCGCAGCCTGGAGCTTCGCGTTTGTGATGCCCGATGACCCCGTGGTGAATCCGTGAAGAGCAGCATTTCCTGCGGCGTTCGTGCCCGACGTGAGGAGGAAGTAGGGACCGCGGAATCCGACTGGGAGCGCTGAGCTGTCTATTGAGACCCTCTCGACGTCCGCGTCCATCTCGACTCTAATGTACTTAGACACATTTGGGTAGGATCCCTCTACACGAAGCTTCTGCGCTCCGAGGCGCTGATCGAAGTCGAAGTAGATGTGCTGGTCACCCACGATTCTCGCAATGTACCGATCGGACGATGGATCGAGAGTGAGCGCCTTAAAGGACTCGAGAACAATAGGATCCTCATCAGTGTCGTAGAAGTCACGCACAAGAAGATCGAAAGTTCCGTAGGGGCTATTCTCATTTCTTGAAGCAGCGATATTCTCAACTGTGATCTTAAAGAGGTCATTTGCTGAGGCACCGTCGTCTAGGGCGTGGACCCTGAACAAGTTCTTGTTCTTGCCACCGAACTTCTGTGACACTACAAAGGGGGAGAAAGCAGTGCGGTACCTGTCCCTGTAGTTCTCATAATTGGGAATTGATGTCGTACCAGAGTTATACGTCTGCGTTCCTGTGAGTATGAAAGCTGCTTCTGTGAGGCCTGCGCCCGACTCGGGACCTGTCTGCTGGCCTGACGCTGTGACAGTTGCGAGGGCAGGGTAGACATCCCACGACGCATACAGATAGTGTCCCGCCTCCTCAATGCGGAGAGGATCTGTGTTAAGGACCCTTGAGATGTACTGGGCAGACTTAGGATCGAATGACGCCGTGATCACGTTGCTGTATCGAGCTGTTGGAACGAGGCCGTTCACAAATAGCACGAAATCAGACCTTCCGTCAGTCGTCACAACAGTTCCGTGGTTCGAGCCTGCGTCTGTTATTCCTGTTGTTCCGCTCGATGCGAAGGAGCCTGATGCCATGTAGATCGACGAGGGAGAGTTGTTGGACGAGAAGGACGATGAGAGGCCCAGCACGACGCCTGAGGCTGCCATCACAACAGCGCGTATGATAGGCATTGCCTTCGAGGTCTCGATCCCAGATTCCTGGAAAACTGTGGAGCCTGCCGACTCCGACATGAAAGCTCCGAGGAAATAAGCGCGGCCCGGAGCGCCCTGAAGACCTGCTGCGTATGCACCCACGTAAGGATTCGCGCCGAGGTCTCCACTCGCCTGCACCTGCTTCTCACCGACAACAAATCCAGAGTAATTAACACTGCCCTTGTTGTTGCCTGTGGAAGACCTTTTGAGGCCGTCTCCAACACCGAGCACTCTCACATAGGTTCCTGCGCGTGCATTCTGAAACCACTCGTACATTGCAAGTGGACCGAACTTCTCACCATCAGTTCCCCCAAACTCGGCAACGAAGTCCTGGTAGGTTGCCACAGTGATTGGCACGAAGGCACGACCCTTCTGCGCAGTTCCAACGACTCCCGCGGGAATTCCCTGGGGCGTGACGTTAGCAGGACCACTAAGGTCTATCTCCCTCGTGCTCACACCTGGACTCTTGAAGGTAAGCTCAGCCATTATTCTTGCTCCTGATTGCTAAGTTCTGTTTATAGGTATTCATCACTCGAAAGACACGCCGCTGTTTGTGACGATGAAGTCGACAGAGATGAACTCCACGGCGCGTGTGGGAACGAGGATGATGCGACCGTTCATCCTGTTCGCTTCGACGTCGAGATCTGTGTTATTTGTCGCATCGCACACGATCCTAAACTGCTCGATTCCTGACTGTGACTGTATAAGGGAGAGCAGGGGTGAAACTTGGCTCACGAACTTTGCGCGGGTAGCTGCATCATTCTGCTCGAAGAGAAGCCTCTTCGCGACGCTCGAGACTAGGCGCTTAACCTCAAGAAGGAGCCTGCGCACATTGACGCGATCGAGAGCAGACTTCGCCTGCTGGAGTGTCTTCTGTCCGAAGATAACGAATCCTCCCGTCGGGAAGGATGCGATCGGATTGATGCGGCCATCATACAGGACATCACGCTCCTCAGAGTTGAGACGAACATCGATGTTTGTCACCTCAGCGAGGGCACCGCGGTTAAATCCAGCGGGAGCGAACCAGGGGTAGGAGACCTTGTCGTTGAATGCAAGAGCTCCAAGAGCTGCAACTGTGGCAGGAACTCTCACAGGTCGATTGTTGACTGGATCCTGGAGAAAGACGTCTGGGAAGTATGACGCAGCGTAATTATTGTTGATTGCCCGAGAATCAAACTGCTCAGTTGTCTCTCTAACATCAACCTTCGTCGTTGAGTCATCGAACAAGCGATTCGAATCAGAGTCGTAGTTAATGACATCCATGAGGTAGATCGCCATGCTGTAGTTCTTGGTGCGCTCGAGAGCGTAGTCAGTGACAAGCACATCCCTAATGCCTGGAATTGCGAGGATGTTGATGTTTGATGCCACTGTGTCAGTCATGATCTTTGTAGCAACACGGTATGCAGAGACAACGTTATTGTCCTTGCCCTTGCCTGACATCCCTGCGTTGTTTGTTCCAACGAGTCCAAGTCCACCTATGTAAGTGTCTCCTGCTTTGCCGCCTGAGTCTGAGGAGGATCCTCTGTCAGTTAGGAGGCGATTGTCCTTATCAAGAATATTGACACCGTCGAATCCTCCGTAGAACATCGTTGTGAACTTGTTGTACTCCTGGAACCTGTTGAAGACTGACGCAGCGCTGTGTATCAGTGTCGCCATTGTTATGCGCGAGAAGATACCATCAGACACAGTGTAGGTAACAGGATCGGGCTCAGCATTTCTGATGTATGCTGCCTGAAGCATGTGCTCCTTTGCTGTGCCTGTGAGATCGGTTATGTGTCCTCCCTGCAGCTGATTGTAGAGAGCTACGCGAGAGAGCGAGAACTTATTGTTATTGAACAGATCCTCAGCAGCGCCTGTCACAAGAGTATCAAGCTTCTTGATTCCCTGAAACTTGGAGTAAGCGCTGATGATGGGATTAGGCACGTCAGACACGTTTGTGTTTAGAAGTGCATTGTCAACTGTGCCTGTTAGAGGCATTCTCTCAAATTTTACACCCCAGTAAAAACGATTGTCAACTCGCTCATTTATTCCAGGTTCACCGATCCAAGCAGGGGATGTCTTCACGTCGCCTCTTGTCACCTTGAAACGCATCGGAAGCGGTGGCACGATAGACGATGTAACGTGAGTGGCACCTGTGCCTGCAAGCGTTGCAAGCCTGTTCACTGCAACATCGCCTATCGCATTTCCAAATCGATCAGAGATAACTGACACCGCGGTGTCAGTGAGTGTGTTGTTTGTCTTGAGGGAAGGAACACCCCTAAATCCGAAAGGTAGGGCGCGCTTCGGCACTGTTCCGTTCTCAACAGCGCCGTTCATCACGATCCTCACTCTGGATGATCGATTTGAATACTTTCCCTCGACGATAAGACGCTGCTCATCCTCATTTGTCGTATCAAAGTTGAAGTAGACCTTCTTGTCTCCGATCTTTCTAGCAACGTAATTGTCACTCTTAGGATTTAGGTTGCAATCAGGATATATCTCGATGATCTCAGGAAGTGTGTCAACATCCGAGAACCTGCGAATCTGGACGTCGAAAGTTCCAAACTCATTCGCTGGATCAAGGGACTTGCGAATATTGGCAATAGAGACCTTGTATTCTTCATTTGATACTGCGCCATCGTCAATGGTCTCAAAGTGAAACAGGTCATACTCGACAGTTCCGAAAGGCTGTGAGATGATTGCAGTTGTCTTTGGCGTCGTGTACCGAGTGTTAAACTTTCCAAAGAGATTTCTGTAAGCTGTTGTTGTATCGCCGCCCGATGTCGATGTGGACGCCGACCCAGAGAGAATTCCGACAGACCCTGCAGTGGTAGAAACAGCGGCAACCTCATTCTCAACTGGAAAGTCGAGGTAGAGAAGGTGCTCGGTCTCCTGGAACTTATCAGGATTTGTATTGAGAATCTTTCCAACGTAGTGCTTGCTGGTGGGGTTCAAGGACGCAGTCAGTATTCTTACGCCGGGTGCACCCTCATCGTATGAGAAATTAAGTCCTGACGACGAAGTGAGCGCAAGCTTAAAGTAGGGCTCACCCAGAGCTCCGTTACCAACGTTTGCGACAGAGTCTCTTGAGGCAATGTGGGATGCCCATGCCTGATCGAAGTTCATCACCTCGAACCGAGATCCTGTTGCGGTGAACAGAACAGCTCGAACGAGATTAACCCTGTTGTCTCCGGCAGCGCGCTCGCTGAATGACTTATTATCGCTGAATATTGGATAGCCGTAAGTCTCATCAACGGGAATCTCGTGACGAGCGCAGAGGAACTGAACAGCACCTAGGTGTCCGCCGCCGATATCGCCGGCTGCAACTGCAACAGCCTCTACCTTAAATCCTGCGTTCTTCACAGTGCCTTGAATTTCAGTAGTGGACAGATCAGCGTCAGTCTGATTTGCACCTGCACCAAGAACCCTCATAAATGTCACAGCATTCCTGTGCTTCAGGAACTCACGCACTGCGTAAGGTCCAAATCTCTCAGGATCAAGCGTGCCAAATCTGTTTTCAAAGTCAACGAACGTTCCAAGTGTGACTGGAACGAACGCGGGGCCCTTCTTTGCGGTGCCAACTACTCCAGCTGGAATTCCGAGCGGCGATCCCCGACGGGCGGAAAGATCAATCTCCTGCTCAAAGAATCCGGGGGATCTAAATGTCTGTTCAGGCATCGAGTAAACTCCTTACGAACGTATTCTCTTCTAAGTATGGAAATCAAGATGATAGTTCCAGCTTTAGAAAAATGTAAAAAATGATTCAGATGTCCTCTAGCTTAGGAATTAACTGCTCTCTAAAAACAGTCTCTCCCTTTCTAGGATTCACAGACTTAACGGTGAGAATGTTGTTCTTCTCCTCGCCCGTGAAAACATTTCTATTCGTGACGACAGTCCTCAGCGTGGAGTGAAAGTCACGTGTGTTATAGGACCCCACCGTCGCGCTTCCCCTGTCGTTGTGGTAGTCAAGAGAGGTGACAGCGTCCTGTGGAGACTTTGCCGCGACTCCTGAATCAGGCAGATCATTTGTGTCGCTGTAAATGTCCTCAATCACAAAGACGCTCGGATCATTTCTCTGGGGCGCAGGAGATCCGATGTATGTCCTACCTGCAATGCTGAATGTTCCAAACTCGACGCTCGGAGCAGAGACATACCGTCTGACATACGCGGGCGACCCAGGATACTCGGGCGCGATGATGTAACCATTCACCTTTATGTCAAAGTTGTACTTGAGAATACGCTCCTTGTCTGTATACTCGTCAGTGTTGTTCTCGGGAGATATATCGCTTGCAACATACCCGACAAACCAGTAGCCCTTAGAAGTCTCAAGCTTAAATGTCCGCCTGTGGTTGTTCTGGTAGAGGCTCATCAGTGTCATGAGCATCTCATTCATCTCCTGCGTGTACTGTGACCAGAGTGATATGCTGTAGGTCGCCGTGTAGTACTTGACAGGTGGGATCGTCAGCGTCTCATATATGTTGTTAGAAAGCTGGGGCCGGAGAACCTTGCCCACCCTGCTCTCAGGAGGCTGCGGCACCTGTTCCCTTCTTGTTCCAACTGTGCCAGGAAGTGATCCAGATCCTGCACCGGTGAGATTGTGAGCAGAGGATGCCACCTCATCCTGATTCTCAAACTGATTCTCATTGATCAGCCTCTTGTACAGGGGACTGTCCTTCGAGAGACGACGCTTGATCACTATGGGCATTGCCTGTCCTGGGCCTATCCCATTATCGGGGTCCTGTGTTATGCTGCCCCTCGTGATGGATATTAGCGGAAGTATCAGCGCACCGTGATCATCTCCCCTGTCGCTCAAAGGAATCTTTCTTCGGAGGACAGCGAAGCGCTCGCCTGTGGCGAATATCACAGGTATCCTCTTGCTCGCCCTTCCCTGCTTGCTGTTTGACTGCATTGGAAGCTGCTTGTCAAAGAGGTTGAACACAGCGCGATCCACGTCCTCGATAGTGCAGGGAGGAATCTTAAAGTCAGTGGGAGAGTCAGTCCCCTCAAAGCCTCCCGGCACTGTGTTGGGTGCGTCCTTGATGTCGCGCCTTGTGCTCATCACTCGTCTCCATAGAAGTATGAAGTAGTCTCTTCGCCCTGTTCCTTCACCTGCTTGGGACCTGTGAGCGGTGGATCCAGCTTTCCGTCCTCAACAAGCGCGCGCTTATCGTTGGTCTCTCCTGCCTCATTCACAGCGTATCCGCGCTGCTGATCGAACACCTTCTGGACCGCACCCTTGTCGAGATCCTCCTCAGCAGTGGGACCGTTTGGTGTCTGATCGATGAGACCCTTGCGTGCCTGATATCCTGTAAGGATCTTTCCAACCTGGTGCTCTATCTGCCCATAGACCTGCTTCTCTATGACAACAGAAGTGATCTCAAAGTACTCTGTTCCATAGCTGAAGTAGTCTCCCATCTTCACCTTTAAGTCCTTGTCCAGGAGATCACGTGTGTGCAGGTAGACCTTCAAGACCTGAATTGCCTCAGTTCCAAACTTTGTTGATGTCACTGTGGGCTGCTGCCACTCAACTGACGCCTCTATCTCTATGGGTGGATTGAAGACCTTCTGCCTCGACTCCTCGTACACATCATGCACACTAGAGAGGTCCTCGCGCACTCCGTAGTAGAATATCTTCTGGCCCCTGACGTCCTTCGTTATCTCCTTTGTCAGGTCACTTATGAAGTCTATCTCTCTAGGTGTTATGAATAGTCTTGCCATGACTTATCACCCGACAATGATCGCTCTGCCGTTTGGTATCGGTATGTTGCGCAGGATCTTCTGGAGGTTGTCGACCTCAGTCGCCTTCTGCTCAATCAGCTTACTGTATGTAAGGGAGTCGAGCATCTCCTTCAGCTGAGTTGTGAGCTCAGTCTGCTCTTCTCTTCCCTGGGACACTAGATCAGAGCCGTTAAGGGTTAGATCAGATCCGGGAATTGGCACGGTGGAGAACTTTGACCTTATGAGACCCAGCAGCTCCTTGCTCAGCGCGAGGCAGTACTGGCGAATCCACTGGCGACCTATTGAGTTTAGATTGCCAAAAGAGATGTTTCCGAACGGCACATTTGACAGATTATTGATTCCGTTTATTGTGCTGTCATTATAGGGTGCATTGAAGGGTGTCGCGCCAAATTGAACTCGAATCCAGAGACGCTGCGGGTTGTCCTGAGTGGGTGTTGGAAAGAGGCGCAGCTTCGTTCCAACAATTCTATACGAGTAGTGAGACCGCCGCACTCTTGCGGAGACATTGAGCATGCCGCCCCGTAGGACGTCCTCGAAAGTGGGAAGAATGTAGAAGACAGTCTCAGGCGTGAAGGACTCGAAAGCAAACTCATTGTTTAAGTAGTTAATTGCAGAAGTTGTGTCAAAGAATCGGTACGCTGCCTGGGGTGAGAAGTGGAACACCTCCATGATCTTCATTCTGGTGGTGGGATTATTGACGCTGCTTGAGAATATGAGGTTTCCTCCGCTGTCCTTCAGTGTCTCATAAATGTCATAGTCCTGCTGGTGCTGCACAAGCTGAATTGATCCAGACAGGGCGGTGTATGATCCACCCATTCCTGACTCCATCGCGTAGGGCTCAGCCTGGCGCAGCATATACTCGAGGTTCTCGCGTGGAAGCTTCTGCTCAAATCCCGATAGGGTTCCCGTTGACGCCCCGAGCAGGTTCAGCATCTGAGACTTCGCCTGGTACTGATTGACGAGGGCGCTGTACTCGAGGCACGCCTCCTCGAAGCACGCCCAGATCTGCTTCTTCGTGAGCTCAACAGACAGGATATCGTCTCCCAGCTTGCGCTTAACGAACACCACCATCGCGTCGGCCTCGGTCTGGAAGGCGGCGTCGGTGTCGAAGAATCCGAAGGGCGTGGGCCCGACTGTCTGTATGAATGTTGCCACCTTCTATCTCCTCATCACCTGTCTATAAAGCGAACTAGCAGCGCGAACACCGCCATCAGGAACTGGACCACGGCGAACACCGTGATCGCCTTTGTCTTAAACATCTTGAGATCCTCAACCTGCTTGACGATCTCCTTCACCTGGGTGGGCGTCGCGGCATCATCCATCTTGGACTTCCACGCCTCGAGGTCCTTCACCTTGTCCTCGCGGACCTGCATCTTGGCTATCTCCTGCTTCACGCTCTGGATCTCAGTGCGAAGGGAGTCAATGCTGTCTGCCAGGGTCTCAAGCTCCTTGAGGACCAGCTTAGAGTACTCGTTCCAACCGTTCTGCCTGCGGTCAGTGCTCGGATCGTCGCTCATTTTTCTGCCTCCTCCAAAAGCCTCTTAATAACGCTCGTGCCTGCCGCATCGCGGGCGGCATCCTTCAGTGCCTGGACCTCTGGATCTCCTCCGCCGCAGGAGGACTCAGAGATCTGGCACAGGAGAGAGAACATCCTGTAGTTCGCGGTCAGGTCCCAGGAGACACCGATCACTCCTGCGCACTTGCCGTCCTCCTTAAACCTGGGTGTGAGTCGCGTCCATATGTGGGCACCCTCGATCGAGCTCAGGAAGCTCAGCTGCTTTCCCTTGAGGGCACGCTTGAAGTGACGCTCGACTTCACGCTGCAGGTCTGGGCACTGGTAAAGCGATAGGACCTTAACGGGCACGGGATCGGCTGCGGGCGGCGGCACTGACCAGCCCTTGGAGCTGCTGCCGGAGATCCTCTGTGACACGCAGAGGCCCTTCTCATCGGCAAGCCATATGGCAACCGGTATTGGAAAGTCCTTGAACACAGCCTCAAACAGGGAGGCATCCCTCTTGAGGCCCACATCCCTGTCCTCCAGCTCCTCGACGAGGCTCTTAAGTTTAAAAAGGCTCTCACGGCCAGACTTCGTCATGCACACACTCCAGCGTAACGGGGCGCTAACACTTAAGTATTAAGTTGTCGGTCCAGAGGCTTAAAGGATGTAAAACTAAAAAGGCCGCCTCGCGGCGGCCTCTCCAGTTGTGTTCAACTAACCTAGATGGTTAGTTGAGACTTGTCAGATGATATTGAGGTCAAGCACAGTCAAAGTGCCGTAGAAGTCCGACCGCACCATCTTCTTGCCGTACCGAGTCATCACGCCCTTGCGGGGGGTGAAGTCGTCAGGGTTGAAGATCGTGGGGGTGACGATGAGTGGAACGTAGGGCGCGTAGACGAAGCCGGTCTCGAGGTAGGAGCCGCCCTTGTAGCCGACGAGGACCTTGTTCCGTGGGAAGTAGGGGTCCTTGTAGACGGTGAAGCGGTTCGAGAGCGTGCCCACCTTCTCGCATCCGATCGACATGGGCGAGGAGACCTGGCCCTGGCCGTCGAGCGTGTAGGAGGGGCGGTAGTACACCGAGGCCTCGAGGATCGTCGCGAGGTCCGGGCCGACAACGATGAAGTTGGCGGAGCCGCGGAGCGTCTTGCGGTGGATCTGGTTCGCGACGTCGATGATCGTCTCGACGAACGTCTCGTACCACTCGCGGACCGTGCCGGTGAAGGCCGGGCCGGGAGCCGAGGTCGCGCGGAGGACCTCTGCGCCGGTCGCCTTGTTGACGAACTTGCCAGGAGCGCGGCTCCAGTAATAGTTCGCGCCGCTCGCCTGCGTGAGGAGGTCGTTGAGGATCTCGCGATCGAGCTCCATGGCGATCTGCTCGGACAGGATCTGCGTGAGCTCCACCTCAGCGTCGAGGCTGTGGTACGCGTTGAGGTCCTGAGCGAGCTCGGGGGACCACTTCGCGCGGAGCTTGCGGGTGACCGCGGTGACGGCGATGGACTCGACCTTGATGTCGATCTCGGGGATCGTGGGCGAGGTCGCGGATCCCTGATCGGCCATGTTGGACTCGAACGCGGGAACCGTGAGTGTGGAGCCGTCAGAGCTGTCCACGTTGAGGCTTGAAGCGACAACGAAGTCAACGTTGAGGGTGTCAACAGAGGCTGCAGCGTTCGCGCCTGAGACGACCATGAGGAGCGCCGCATTCGCGTCGCCGGGCTGAACGAGGGGATTGTCAACGAAGCCGTTGCCGCTCCACGTGCCGAGGCGATTGAGGCGGCGGACGTTCATCACGTTGGAGCCTCCTGCCTGGATCGTGGGAGACACGCCCTTGTACACTGTGCCCGCGCCGCCGCCAGCCCTGTGGAGGACGAAGTCCTTCACCATCGTGCCGTCTGAGGCTGAGAAGTGGAGAGCGGTGTAGCTGACGACGACCGCCGTGTAGACGCCGTCGCCCGTTGCTGCGCCGGGGCCGTTGCTGTTGCCCTCGACCGCGTCAGCGACCTGAGGATCGAAGCCGAGGAGCTTGCCGTCGGAGCCCGTCGCGTGGAGGACCCTTGCGTTGCTGAACGTTGTCGTTCCGCCGAAGGCGCCTGATGCGAGGAGCGTGACAGTTCCCGTCTGCTTGTGCACGCGGGAGAAGCCGCTGCCGACGAGGTCGTACTGTCCGCCCACAGCGAGCGATCCGGAGCGGATTCCGCGACCGGTTGGGCTGCTGTAGATCGACTGGCCCGCGACGTAGGTGCCTGTGCCCGAGCCGTCGTCGCCCACCGTGTTGCCGTACGTGTAGTCTAAGTAGAAGAGCAGACCCGAGGGAAGGCTCATCGGCTGGACCGACACAAGCTCGTTGGCGACGAGGCCACCGAACACGCGGCGAACGATTGGGAAGGCGATGTTGGAGAAGCCGCGGAGATCGCCCGAGGAGGTGAGGTTTCCGCCGCCGGTTGAGAGCGTGGAGGCCTCCTTTAGGACCTGCGCTGCCTGGTTCTCGAGGAGGCGGGCCATGTTCTCACGGCCGGTCTCATTGAGTCCACGAAGGAGTCCCGTGCGGGACCACTTCTCGATGAGACGCTTATTCTGCGTCCCGAGGTGTCGCTGGCGGATGCCCTCCGTCAGCTGCTCAAGTGTGAAATTATTAGACATCTTCTATCTCCTTAACGTTAGTGAATTGATCTCAATCTTTCTTGATTCCTGCTAGGAGCGCCCAGCGATCTGCTCCAGCCGCACCCTCAGCCACTGGCTGACCTGAGCGGGCTGACTTTGAGGAAGAACCGAGCACCCTTAGATCACGCCCCTCTGTTAGACCACCCCTATTGGTGGGCTTGTTGAGGGAGTCTGTCAGGCTCTTGTAAAGAAGCTTCGCCTCACGTAGCGTCTTGGCATTGTCTATCGCCTCAACAATTGCACGCTGCTGCTTAGCTGAAAGGTCTCTGTTCTGCATCAGCTTGTTCGCGTAGAGAAGCTTCGCGTTGAAGAGGTTCATCTCAACGATCTGCTTCTTGAGCTGATCAGCAACATTTCTGTAGTCCTGCACCTGGCGGCGGAGGACTGCCGCCTCGTTGACGGCGGGCTTGGCCACACGGGCCTCTGCCATCTTCGCGGTGGACTTGATCTTCTTGACGGATCCAAGCTCATCAGCGAGCGCGTTGAGGAGCGTCTCCTCGTCGACGTCAACAAACATGTCGTCGCCCGCCTTGCCGCCGCCGAAGGAGGAGGCGCCGGATCCTGCGACTGCGTCTGCCTCGTGGAGGCTGCGGAGGCGCTTGAGCTCACGACGAAGATCCGACTCTGCGATCTCGTATGTCTGGCCGTCATCCATCTCAACCACTGCTCCCTCGTCCTCGGTGCCCTCGCCCTCAGTGCCCTCGCCCTCGGGCTCGGCGGTGCCTTTAGGAACAACTTCCATTCCAAGTGCGTCTGCAAGATCTTTCAAAGCAGCTTCCACCTCCGGAGAGGCTTCCACAGGCTCATCAGCATCAGGGGGCGCATCAGCATCAGCAGGCTCATCAGCAGGTGCCGCATCAGCGGGCGCCATCATATCGTCTGCCTCTTCGGCCTCGAATAGGAAGTCGAAAACATTCTTGTTATTCCTCCGTGACATATCTTTCATCTCCTTGATAATTGAGCTTAATAGCTTTGTCTCGAGAGGAACACCTCCCGCAGTTCTTTCGTTAAGTATGACCTGGCGCTGAAGCTTTACTGCGTCGCGCGCCAGAGACTCGAATATTTTTGCGATCCGAAGCTTCTGGTCCTCTGTGCCCGTGCTTCTCGCCTCTGCGATGGCGGCCTTGAGAACTCCGTGCCTCTTTGAGAGGGCAGCGACCTCCTGCTTAAACTTCCGGGAGGCGGCATTCCCAAGTCGTCGGGCCACAGCCTCGTCGAGCTCGTCATCTGCCTCAGTCCTGTGAATCTCAATCTCAACATCACCCACCTTGAGCTCGACGCCGTCCTCAGAGACCTCAAGCGAGGAGACAGGAGAGGCACCGGCCGGTGGGGCGCTGGGTGCCATTGCGGGTGGGGGCATTGATGCAGCCATCTGGGGTGGCATCAGGTCTGATCCCATTGAGTCCATGTCAAGTGTCTCAGGTCCCTCGGGCGGCATCTCCATGTCCCCACCCGCCTCTGCATCGTCGTCGTCCTCCTCATCCTCTTCCTCATCAGTCGGATCCATGAGGTCATCCTCATTTAGGGGACCTGCGCCGAGGAGCTCCTGCTCGATCAGCTTCCTGATCTGTGGAGTGACTGCGTCGATGATCTTGTTCTTAGCGTTCTGCTCGGCCATCTCAGTGAGACGGCGCGCCTCAGCAATTGCTTCCTCATAAAGTGTCTGGCTCATGTTTGTCTCTCTTGCTGCTATGGTCAGTAATTAAGTATGATTGATGCTGCTAAAAAACCTGCAGGCACAGACACTACTTATCATCTGTGCGAGCAGGCTTTCCCTTCTTCTTGCACCGTCGGGCTCCCTCGCGCCTCTTTCGACGCTCCTTCTGGCCCTTCGTCTCATGATGGAACTGCTCCAAGTGCTCACGGAGGATTCCCTCGTCCTTGCACTTGCGAAGAAATCTTCTTATCATCTGCTCGAGGCTCCTGATGCTTGGGTCATCTGAATGCACCTCAACATTGATTGGACGACTCACGCTTCACCCCTTGATCGCTTCTGAAGAAACAGGAGAAGGTCAGACAGCGTCTTTGGCGCGAGATCTGCATCCTCCTCCTCATCATTAACGATGTCTGGTGGCGCGTGGCTCCAGCCCTGAAGGGTCCCTGTCCTTCGATAGTTGCCAGGTGTGAGGTACTGGGCATGCCCCACATTTCCGCTGAATCCTGTGCCTGATGTTCCGAGCCCCTTTTTCTTGTAGAGCTGCGGAATGGGTGTCATGGACCGAGCAAGCGTCTCCACCTCCGCGAGGACTGCGTCTGTCCTCCAGAAGCAGTCTGATAGTTTTGTGTTTCCTGCAGCGTAGTAGAAAGGGTTCACTTTTCCGATCGCCAGCGGATCGTTGGTCATGTAGTTTCCCGTCTGCACCTTATGACCTATGGCGTCCAATGTGTCCTCATCGTCCTCCAGATCAGCAAGATCAAACTCATAAGGATCTTCATCAGTGTATGGATAGGTGGACTGCAGCGACCGCTGCACATGAAAACGAGGGACGACCAGGCCGTAGCCGAGACCGTCCCTCGAATCTTGCGCACCAAATTTAGCGTAGTGCGGCATCAATCACATTTCAACCCTCAGACGTCGTGCTAGACCGTCCTAGGACGTAATCACCGAGCGTCTGCCCGGCGATCCTAGCGGACGAAGCGTGAGGAGAGAGACGAGATCCAACGCCTGTGCCGTATGCCTCACTTGGAGTCTGTCCAAAGCCTTCCGGAGGAGCGGGCTTGTCGGCATCATTCTGTGAGCCGGGGCCAGGAGAGGCAGGATTTGGGACGTACGCGCTTGGAATATTCAGCGCGGCCGTATCAACATCACCCATGTCAGGAGAACCAATATAGTCCATATTGAACGTGCCAAATGTGTGACCACCGTCGCTTGTCACATTGTTCACAACATTGCTTTGAAAATACTCACGCCGCTCTTCAACGGTTACAACGCCACTATAAATTGGACTTGCAGGATACATGGCCTTGATCTGTGTAGTGTCAGAGGTGCTAAGTCCTCCTAGACGACCTAGTGATCTCGCAGTCACATCAATATTAACGGTTCTCTGTCTATGTGTCGGCATTGCGTTCTCCTATGCTTATGTGCTACTTGCACATAAGTATGTGATCACTTAAAGTTCTTTGTGACGCGAGCGAGAATTGTGCGCTTGGCCTCTTGAATCTTCTGGAGCTTGTCTGCGAGGCGCTTCTCGTGAATCTTGAGGGCCTTCATGTAATCGATCTCCTTCGCGAGTGTCGAGGCAAGGTCCTCGGCGTCGACCTCGGCAGCAGAGATCTTGTCAGCAGACTCCACGCCTGCCTCGATCGGATCCTTGCTCTTGCTCTCTCTCATCATCTTTGCCTTCTCCTCGAGAACGATCTTTCTAAGGAGCGCGGGTGTAAGCTTGCGAACAGTTGTCATGTGATTCTCCGGTGTGAATTTTAGACTGTAGTCTCTACAGCGACATTAATAGGTATGCACTATCAAAAAAATCATCTTTTCTTTGGTGCATCAGAGAAAGCCAAAGTGGCCCAATTTTTTGCACCATCAGAGAAAATGTCAATCGAGGAGATGTCCTGACCGGGGGCGGCAGTCTCCGCAGCAGATGCTCTTCCCGGCGCAGAGTCGGCCTGAATCTGCTCCTGCAGTGTGGTGGAAGCCGTGTCTGAAAATATCTCAGACATGACAGGATCTGACGTGATGCTCCTGATGCTCTCGTTGATAGCAGGAACCGCCCTTGAAGGTGTGACTGCCTTTGTCTCTTTAGCGGGAATCTTTCCGTATGATATCGCGTTGAGTGCAGAGCTCTGTGATCTAAGTGGCGTGGGAGCGGACTTGGGCTGTTGAGTCCTTGCAGCCCTCTCAGTTATCACCGGGACACTTCCAATGCCCTCAGATAAAATCTCTACTAGGCACTCCTTGACTAGGACCTTCAGATCATTTCTGCTAAACTTGCTCATACTGGTTCACTTTTTCTCCCATGAGATAATGTCGTTTAAAATCCTATCGACCTTATCACTCTTATTGAAGAGCCTGTCGAGGTCTCCCTGCTTAATAAGTCTGCTCTCCTTCATCATAAAGGCACCCGGCGTGGAGGGCTCGCTGACAAAGTCCCAGCATATGAGCTGAAAGTCATCCTGGACTATGTCATGATCACCCTCTCTACGAGTTGATCCTACACCTCTAGATGAGATGCCTAGTGTCACTCCACTCTCGACTAAGCTCTGCAGGATTTTTCCACTAGGCGTGTCTAAAAGCTCAACTGATCCAAGACACACATCGCCCTGCATGTAGGCTTCACGCACAATATGAGAAGCATTTTTTAGCTCAACAACTGACGTCTCGGGGTGGTCGCAGTTTCCTGTCCAAAACATCTTTCCATGTCTCTTTGCCATCCAGTTGCCATTAGGCGTTGTGACACAGTAAACCTTTCCACTATAGTCCACTTCCTCAACACTTAGAAATCTTAGGTCTAGACCAATATTGACCGCACGATTCTCAGAAACAATCCACATGGGCTTGGAATTCTCTGCGAGAATCATCCTACCTGGCTCTATTTCTCTGTCTTTTTGTTGATAAGCACGTGCGTTCGATCCGATGCCTAGTTTAAGAAATATTTCGCAAACATCATTTGCCAAAGCGGAAGATGTCGTGTAAAGCTCACGAACAAGCCTTCCTCTTACAACTCTATTTCTTCCGTCCCCTAACAAAAGCCATGTTAGTAAAATATCTAGTGTCTCTGCAGACCAAGACTTTACATCTTCAGGTATTCTCTTGGTATTGCTAGCGCCTAGCTTAAAAAGAAAGTCGTGCAGTCCTTCGTGACTGCATGTAAAGTCAACAGTTTCACCATCAGCTCGAACTCTCTCATTCCACTCTATTGGCATTTCAGACAAAAGTGCTCTGATCATTTCAATAGTCTGTGTCTTTTTCTGTGTTATTTGAATGCCGTTAGATGTCTTAAATCCTCGCTTTACACCGTCGGCACAACCTTCTGCTAGATATATTCCAAGAAATGCTGCCCAAACATCAGCAGACATAGACATGTTTGTTCCCGGCACTGTGTACACTTCAGGAGACTTTCCGGACCAATTAGATGAAAATTTTAGACTTGAATGAGATAGCCAGCTGGATCCCTCCTTGTATAGATCATACACAGTCTGTGCCGTCATGTATGTAGGCTTGCCAGATCTATCAAACACAAGAACCTTATGATCGGGCGTAAGCATCATGTCAAGCGACTCTGCATTCTTAAAATGCAGCATCTTACCAACATAGTGCTTATTTGTAATGTGAGCTATTTGTTGCTCATGAAGTTCATTTGTCTCGATGTTTAATGTGAAAACTCTATCATCTTGATCAAGATCCTCAAAGTGCTTCCACCCCCGCGTTGTCATTATCTGAGTCTCTGGATCTACACATTCACCTAACGCACGATTCTCATTTATGAACTTCTGATAGTTTCGAACCTCTCGCTCAAGTATGGGGCGTGGATACACTCTTCCGTTCTGATTGAGAGTATCAGACTTCTGTAAAATTCCCTTCAAAAGAATCTTGCCGCCGTTCGCTCTCTTTGACTCCTCAATCATCTCCTTCGAATAATCAAAGGGTCGCCACTCAGTCAGAAGCTTAAGGTTATTGCTCATTTCTATTCTCCAGTATTTCGTCGCAAAGCTGTATGACTGTCATCATTCTGGCAATATTCTTGTCAGATGTGTCACTCGTGTCCATTCCCTCAAGAACTCTTACAGCGTCTGGTATCTTCTTTTTGACGTGGCTACTCTCACATATCGATCCATAATTTAGGAGAAGACCCTTTGCTTTCTCTCTCTGCTCCGTCATTCGATTAGAAATTGTCTCAGCAGATGATGCACTGCCATTTGGATCGAGGACAAGAGATCTAAGAAGTGTTTTCTGCTTATCGTTCAGCAGCTTATCATACTTCCTGTTAAATGACTCTCTCATAATCTTTACAGAAAGATTGTTGACGCTCGGAGTCTTTTGGCTTTCTAGCGTATCGATGGACTTTGGTGTAAGCAGCCACTTGTGCAAATTTGACTCGTACATCACGCGGCGAGCTACATCAGGATAATCTTTGCGCCACTCCTCCATGAGGACGTGAATCGTCGCAAGTGTCTTGTAGTTCTTTACAGGCGTGTTGTAAAATGTGTCCTTGTTGAAGCATCTATTAATCTCATTGATGAGATCAGACTTTTCACTTCTAAGCTTAACGACATTGTATTTGTTGGCGGCTTCCTTCGTCTCTTGCAGGATTCTAGACGCAAGAGCATCAGTTGAGACATGAGTCTGAACAAGAGCATTAAATAGACGAAACTCCTTGTAGAGCTCAGTGCCTGGTGCGAAATACCTCTTAATAATCTTTAGAGCTTTGTCAGAGGTAGGCCTATCACTCTCGACCATTGCCTTAGAAACAGTCGCGACGAGCTGCTCATAGACTATTCCGACATTTCTCTTTTTATTGTGTCCCTTACTCATCTGGTGTGTCACTCCCAAGTCTTTCTAGGTCAATGTCGATTGTTTTTTCTGAAGAGACAGGCTTGACTGTCTGCTCCTCCTTAAGTATCGCGGGTTTAGCGTTTCTTACGGAGGAAGAAAACTTATCAATCGCCCTTTTGACGTCCGAAGCGAGCCTTGTTGCACTACCATCGCTTATTGCGGCGTCTCCCTCGATGTCAAAGGACTCGCCGAACGGATTGCCCAAAGGATTCTTGAGCCAATTTTTCTGATACGGATCTCGAAGTGAGCTCTGAGTGTTTCCTAAGCCTAGCATGTTAGAAAAGTTCGGCATGTGTGTGGATCCCGGACCGTCTGTGACCCTTCTTGACTTCTTCGCACGAAGAGGCTCGCCAAACGCATTGAGTCGCTCACTGCTCTTGTTTATTGCGTTTAGTGCCTTGATAGGTGCTTCAGGATCACGAATTGATAGATTCAGAGAAACTGATACTTCTGGTTCATCTTCATCGTCCGTCTCATCATAATCAGCTAGAACGTTTTTTCTCTTCGGCGGCAGCGCTGTTAGTAGATCACCTGTAGGCATGTCTGCGCTAAAGAGGCCTCCTGCACTTCCACCTGCCTCCTCACCGCCGCCAGTTTCGGTGCCTCCTGTCTCGCCACCTGTCTCGCCACCTGCCTCAGAAGACTCTTGACCTGTTGACTCAACTTCTGTGTCTTCCATCTTGTCATCGAGGCGCTCTTTCTTTATCTGCTTTATCTCCTGATCTGTCATGTCGAGGATGTTCTTTCTGATCCATCTTCTGCTGACAACGCCCTCGGGAGCGTTTCCTGCGATCTCAAACTTTGCCTTAATAAGCTCAAGCTTCTGCTGCTGTGCAATTGAGCTTGGATTTGAGAGTTTTAGAGTGAAGTCCATTAAGTCCTCGCCCTCGTAGCCATGGCAGTAAAGATGAATCATGGCGAGCTTATTGAGCTCTGAGAGCACGGTCTTCTGAATTCTCTGAATCGATCTAGAGAATCGTATGTCCTCTTGCGCGAGAGTTGCTTTGGAACCGACTTCCTCATCGTATCCAAGATATGCCTTCGGTATCTTGAGGGCGGCAAAAAGCTTCTTCTGAATGTACTGAACGTCCTCGATCGCTGCTGTGTTTTGCCCACCTGCAAGTGTGTCGATCTTCGTTCCTGTCTCTCCGCCTCTGACAGGGAGGAAGTAGTCCTGATCTACTGCCATTGGATTAAATCGAAGATCCACCTTGCCCGTGGTCTTATCTACGATCTGGTTCCTCTTTAGCGATGTCTGTGCCTGCTCTAGGTAGTTTGCAACCTCTTCAGGTGGAACATTTCCCACATCAATATAGAAGACCCTGCGCTCCGGTGCTCTTATCACTCTATAGACGAGCATTGCATCCTCAATGAGGATCAGCTGGCGCCAGATTCTTCTTGCCGCCTCCAGGACTGAGGATCCGTAGGGTAGAAATGCATCATTTCCAAGAAGTCTAAAGTGAGTGACCTGCCAGTTCTCAAGTGTCTGGTTTCCCTGCGTTATCCACCTATAGCGAACTGCCATCGGATCTTTGGAGTCAAATCCCTCTTCTCTCTCAATCTCTGAGATTGAGATTGGAACACAGTTTATGACGCCGTACTCAGGTGACACGTCATTAAAGAGAAAGAAGTCGCCGTACTTACAGAGATTTCTCACCCACATGACAAGATTAAATTCAACGTTAAGCGTGTCGTAGAAGAGCGACTCTAAAAGCTCCTGAACCTTCCTGTTGTCTGAATATATGTGCAGCACTCTTCCGTCTGGTCCAGAAGCAACTGTCTCTTCCGCGTAGATATCAAGTGCAGAGGCAATCTCAGGGGTATTGTGAACAATGATGCTGTCAGTTGCGTAGTTTTTATAACCATCAACTGTAAGATCGTATAGATCAATTACAGCATGCGGTTCGACAGAGACAACCTTGTGATTATAAAAGTTTTCCTTAAAGTCTGACCAACCCTTATAACCTGCAGACTTTACACGATTCAGAATCTTTATGGGCGTTGTGCCTAGTTCAGTAGCCAGCTGCTTAGAGGTCTGTCCTCTAAACGCATCACACACAGCCTGAAATGTCAGGGTCCTGTCATATCTTGGATTTTTATCTCCGAGATTGTCCCAACTGTTATTCCTCCACTCGGGATCATAGGCCTTCGCAAAGGTGGTGAAATTATCAAATCCGTTCTCACTTAGTCTCCTGCCGATGACGCGGAAATCACAGTCGAGGACGCGAGAGACATTGTACAGATTGAAACCATCCCTGTCACAGACCTGCAGGATCTTTGCAAAGGTCACATCGCGACGCTGAGCTGGATTGTTATTGCGCATGAACTCGGAATGACGCTTCTTAAAGCTCTCAATCCACTCAGCGTTACTGCCTGCGTCCCACTTCTTACCATTGATGATCTTTGCGTGATAATTCCTGTGTGCCTCTGCAGTCATAATCTGCAGGTTCTCAGGACGATTGTCGCTCTTCACAAAGTTCTTGTGGTGAACTACCTCATCACTATCGATTTTTCGACCTGCCGCCCACTCAGCTATGAGCTTGTGCTCGGCAATCCATCCGTTCTTGACAGTGGACCCCTTATAGTCCATAGTGTAGATCCAGCAGTAGCCGTCTGAGCTCTCTTTGTTCTCGCCGGCAAAGAAGTCTCTGCGGTAGAATGGCATCATCGAGTCACCCGTCTTGAGATCCTGCACTTCGCAGTAGGTGCCGTCTCGACGCATCACCCTGTGATCCGGAGTAGCAATGAGAACCTTGCCACTGTCAAATGTCACCTTGAATGACATCGCAGTAGTGGTCTTACGTGCCTGCTTTCCAAGCGCAGGCACTATCTGCTTCTTCTGGTGATCATAGGCATATACGATAAACGCCTCGTCCGGACCATATCTCTTTGCCAGCTCCTGAATTTCTACATAGCCGTCAGGTGTTGCAATGAGTGTGTCTCCGGAGATGCACGACTCCATCTCGCTGAAATCTGAGTATCTCGACATTCTATCGAATGCGCCATAAGCTGATAGAGTGCTGTTGTAGACATCACTGTGAGCGCTTCGAAACACCTCAAGAGCAGTTGAGGCACCACCAGACTTCTGGTTCATGCCCTTCACCTTGCGGCGAATAATTGGGCCAGACCTAAAGAGCTTTGTTAGTCTTCCAAAGAGATTTCTATTGTATTTGTCTGCCATTATTCAGCCTTAAGTATCATGACACATTTTAGTCAGTGAGAGTGAACCTTAAACTATCTCAATAGCCACAGCATATCACCATACGGAGAGGGATCAGCACTTCCTGACGCAGGAAGCATGGGTATATCTGTCGCATGAAATGGCTTAAAAGGATTGTATGATTTTCCTGCCCACGGACTTATGATCTGGTCTTTACGTGTCGTATTGACAGCAAATCCTGCAAGCATTGCTCTATTTATCTCTTTTGCAGTGTTATTGTGTGTCGGCGAGGCATCGTAGAGCCACACGCCTATGGCGAGTGACATGATCAGGTCATCATTCTTGCCCTTCTGAGCTTGAGCTTTTGATCCTGTCCAGATAAATGTCTTTAGCTCATTATAGAGACGAGACGAGTAGATTCTAATACTTCCATTCCTGAGGACTTCCTCGAGCTTTGTTAGAATCTGAGCACGTGTCTGTCCTGATGTCGTGAATCCTGCCTTTGATATGTCAGCCTCAGATGTGCTGTAAAGAGCGTTAAACTTGTCTCTATCACTCTTAAAGTAGAGATTCTTGTAGCTCATGTCCCTAAGTTTCATGTTGACTGCATAACCGTATGTGTTGCTCTCTGGACATATCATCGCATTGTTGTATCGCTTCCCTGCCTCAGCCAAAATTACAGCAAACTGATCGGGTGGTACTTTTCCCTTAAACTCGGAGACAACCTCAGACTCATCTGTGTCTATCACATGAAAAGCAGAGTAGTCAGCTGAGTCTCCTCTGGCAACGTCAGCAGATATCACGTAATTGTGAGACGCGAGTGAGTACTTCCAGACCCAGACGCCCATCTCAGGTCCCCACCTCTCAATTGGATTCCTAATTCCAAAGCTTAATTTCTCAATATCCTCGCTGCTAAAATACGTGTCTCCTGAGGTTGAGAAATCACACAGGAGCTCCTGAGCAATCTGCTTATCTGTAAAGTTCTTGCACTCGTTCTCAAACCACACCTGATCGTGCTCAGGATGGACATCCCATGGCAGCTTGATGGGATTGAACTCATTCGTCTTGTTCTCAGCCTTTACCCAGAGATCATAGTACTGACCTCCCATTCCGTTTGGCGTGGAGAGAATGATGGCACGTCCACCTGTTGAGATGGTGGGATAGAGCGAGGTCCACAGTGTGTCAAAGTTCCTGACGAAGGCCGCCTCATCAACGATTAGCAGTGAGAGCGCCTCAGAGCGGCCGGCGTCCTCAGATGTGGGAATCGCCTTGATGGAAGAGCCGTTACTTAGCTCAACAGATTGCCTGTTGTTTATAGTTATCTCTGGGATCAGAAGCCACTTTGGCATTGATCTAAGCGCGACTTTTACCTTCTTAATGAAATTTTGTGCGACAGCGAGCCGAGTCGCGATGATAAGAATATTCTTGTCTTTGTAGAAAGAGGCAAGCCACACTGCATAAGCAGCAGCGACTGTGGAGATTCCTAGCTGCCTAGATTTTAAGATGATATTGAAACGGTGCTTTAAAAAGTCATTAATGCAGTCATCCTGAAACTGGTACGTCTGAAAGGGTATCAGCCCTTTTGTTGGATGCTGAATTCTAATGTACTTATTAATAAAGTAGACTGGGTCTTTTCCGCATCTAATTACTTCTTTAATTTGTGCGGGCTTGGATGTGATTGTCATTTGACAAGTATATCACTCCACTGAGAGGATGTGGATCCTTCTGTAATAAGCCACTTTTCTCATTGAGAGCGCTGAGACTAGCTCTACGCTGTCAGTAGACTTTATCTCCTTCAGTTTGAGAGACTCACCGGTCATCTCCTTGAAGTCATCCTTGAGCTTAGAGATCATTTGACCCAGATACGACATTGACTCCTCAGCGAGATGTGACATCTGCATCTGGAGACTTTGCTCTTCGGCGTAGTGAAATACAGTCGTGTACTTAAGGGTTAAAGTGTGCCCAGCAAATGAGGCGGTCACTGATCTCGTGCCTGAAGGTGAACCCGACCTACCGTACGTTGTGTTGCACAACGTGCTCAGGGCATCGTATCGACTCATCATCATTTTTATCTCCTACACTTTCCTTACTAAATATGAAGCACGAGTCATCTGATGCTCCCTGAACTCCAATATTTCAGACTCACTGGGTCTGCTTCCTGACATCCAGGCATTTAAGTCCCTGAAGACAAACTTATCTTGGCACTCTGTGCAGCACTCAAACTCCTCGTATGATAGAACATCGTCCATGTCTCGCATTGAGAGACCACACACTGGGCAGTCATGGGGAATAATTTCACTCGCAGAAGACATTCGCATTCATCTCCTTGTGAGTGATATCAAGCACGCTATCGACAGCGTCCTTGACTGCGTCAACATGCGATATGACAAGAATATTCTTAAACCAGTGCTTTAGGGACCGCAGAAGCCTTGTGCACGACTCCACATTCATGTCATCAAGAGCGCCAAATCCCTCGTCAATGATAAGCATATCAGACTTGGGAAGTGTCGTAGTGTTGATGAGGGCAACTCTTATCGCAAGAGACGCCATCATCTTTTCCATCCCGCTTCCGCACTCAACAATTCTCTTAGAGTCACCGTAATTCAGGTATATCTCCATCTCATTTGTGTCGGGATCAGCAACAAGCTCCACAGTAAATCCTGCCACGCCCTGGAGTATCTTTGAGATCTCATCGTTAATCGCAGGAAGCATAGTCGACATTATCTTGAGAGGAATTCCATTCTTTGAGACTGCTCCGATAAAGATCTCATATATGCGCCAATCAGAGATCAGCTTGGTGTACTTTTCCTTCTCAGACTTCGCTCTCTCAATTTTTGACTCTAGTGTGCCGATCATCTGTGTACTGCCAATTCTTTGCGCATCTTTCTCATTGATGTCAGACGTGAGGTCCGAGATGACCTTTCTCGCAGCCCGAAGACGATCAGACTCCGCGGAGGATGAGACTCTGAGCCTCATGGAATTGAGATCGTCCTCGAGACTCTGAATCATACTCTTTAGCAAGGCGGTCTTGTTGTTCGCTTTTGTGAGCTCAATTTCCTTTGTAGAAAGTCGAATCTGGCCATCTCGCTCCTTCTCCAAGACTTGATTATACTTCTCAATTTTTTCCTTCAAATTCTCTCTGTCAAGTGAAGTCAGAGTCTTCGCAGACGCAGCAATTCTATCAACAAGCTCAGTCACCTTAGACTCATGGCTTGGAATTTTCTTTCTGCTCTCGTGTGAAGACTTAATGAACTTGCAGGTCGGATACTTGTCGCCGCACGGCACCTCCTCAAGGAGCTTGAGGGACTTTTTGTGAACAGAGACGGAATTTTTCTCTGTCTCTAGAGCGTGTTTGAGCTCCAGGAGGCTTCTCTCTAGATCTTGGCGCTCTTCAAACCTTGACTTTAAGTCAGAAATTGGAAATTGCTTCTTTAACTCAGAAATCGATGTGATCTTTTCCTCAATTGAAGTGACTTCTTTGGAAAGAGAAGCACAGTGAGCCTCAGACGCCAAAAGCTCGTTTCTCTTTGCTTCCAGCTGTGCGGCCTTCTCGTCAACGTCCTCCTGGGTCACGAGAGATTTTGTGTTAAAGGTGGCAAGGTCTATCTGCGCCTTCTGGAGCTTCAGTCGAAGAACATCAAGAGCTCTCTCAGCCTCGATCTTTTCCTTTTCCTTGGTTGATTTTTCTGTCACAAGATCAGAGATCATCGCATCCCAGTCCCGATCAGGAACGTTTGAAAGAAGCGCTTTTGCTGCAGCAGCGTCTGCCTTCGCTAGCGAGCACATTTCATCAAAGATTTCAAGGTCCAAGAATTTTGTGAGAATAGTCTTTCTAGCGGACGCCTTGTGATTTATGAAGGTATTCATCTCACCCTGGCTAGCAAGTGATGTCATCAAAAAATCGTCTGCAGTGCCCACTACAGCCCTTAGAAACTTTTCAGTGTCTCTCCTCTGCTCACCATTCAAGTCTTTGATGATGTTTCCATCCTCGTCAAGGCTGTAAAAATTTAGCTGTGTTACAGCGCTTTCTCCACCGCTCCTGTTATTTTTTCTAACAGACTGTCTCTCAAGACGATAAAAGTCTCCATTTGCTGAGATGTCCATCTTCACCTCACAGTGTCCCTTGCGCATGTTGATTACGTGGAGATTGCTCATTGCGCCTCGGTCTGTGGTGTTGTAAAGACCGTACATAATTGTGCCTGGAATTGAGGACTTTCCTGCCCTATTCCTACCAAAGATTCCAGTAATGCCCTTTAGAGAGTCAAAATTTATTAAGTTTCCCTTTCCATAGGAGAAAACATTGTCAAACTGGAGCTTCTTGATCGACCACTTGATATTTCTAACGCAGTCACTGTGTGATGCAGCGTTAAAATACTTCGCTGTCAGCATCTCAAGGCTCTTCCACTCATCTTCTGACAATTTTACGGTTGAGTAAAAATCCTTCATCAGGGATATTTGTGTCTGAAGATTTCTAAGATTTTCTCTGCTGTATTGACTTTTTGCAACGACTGCAGTCTTTGTGTCCTTGTCCTGCTCGTCCTTGAAAACAATCTCAGTGGGCTTTCTTAGCTCCTTTAGCTCTCCAAACAGCTGTTTCATCTCAGCGTGCGAGATCTGAGAAGATGTTCTGATTCTATACCTAGTGCCAATAGGATAGCTGAGGCAGTTCTTCACAGTCTCAGGGACTGTTCCTCCCCACTCAACAGTAACAAAGGGCTTGCTGTGTGCAACCTCGTAAAATGTGCTCCGATACTCATCCCTTGAGTCAATCTCCCAGAATAAAAAGCCCTTTCCTGTGCCTTCACCGTAGTTCTGTTGAATCGTGGAGCCTGGATATGCCACTCTTTTTTCAGGATCAAGGTACTGAAGCTTGTGAATATCGCCTAAGAAAGCAAAGTCATAGTCCTTAAAAAATGAGACGTCAATTTCACCGTCAATGTCCCAGTCAATGTCTGTCACTGATCCTAGAACACCACCATGAAACGTCGCAATATTGATCTCACCAGGGGCAGGCTTTACTGTGGGCCAGCCCTCCTCATCAAAACAGGAGAACACGCACCAGTTAAAACCTGGAATTCCCGTGGGGTAGACCCCTGACTTCTTATAAAGATGAATATTTGGAGAGTTTAGCGCATTGATGATAGGAGAGATCGCGTCCTGCCTGTCCTTGTTCATAATAAGGCCATCATGGTTCCCTAGAATGACGTGAACGGGACATATCTTTGCCATCTCCGTGAACCACCAATTGAGGCAGTCGATAATCTCAGGAGAGATACCCTGTGTCTTGGTGTGAAGTATATCTCCACCAATAAAAATGAGATTAGGATTAAGCTCTCTCACCTTTGAGAACATTCCCTCAAACGTCTCACGGTACTCCTCATGTCGTGAGAGGCCTCTCCAGTGTATGTCGCTAAGGTGTACGCATCGAAGCTTCATTGAAAACTCCTCTAAATTATTGATCCAGTCTTAATATTAGATATCATATGCAGCAGCCTGTCACGCCTGTCCCACTCTGCTGCACTTTTAATGAGGCCCTTAAACTCACTTTTAGACATGTCACCGACGTCCCTTCCCACAGGAACATCGACAGTCCTAATTGCGACACCGTATGAGCTTAAAAGCTTAGCGATATCGTGAGATTTTCTTCTCGCATCCGGATCTAACGCGAGGAGAATTGGAGTTCCATGCCTCGCAATTTTCTTAAATAGCTCACTGTCTTTTGACAAGTGAGACCCGAGCAAGCACGCGGTATTTCCATTTGACTTTGTGAGATCAAAGGGGCCCTCAACAAGCGTGAGTTCACGCCTCCAGTCGATATTGATCTCATTGAATATGACAGACTTCTTGGAAACTTTTGCGTTGATGTATTTCATCCTATCAGACCCGTCTATTGATCTGGCGGTAAAGTAGTTTAAATGACCCTCTGAGTCAAATGAGGGAAAAACAACTCTTCTTCTCAGGCTTCCATCCTTAAAAGTTCCTAGCTTAAAGTACCACAGATCGTGATCTGTAAGTCCTCTATCGTAACAGTATCGTATCGTGTCCTTGATGTCTGGGTCGCTTGACTTTAGGGAGGCTCCGAGCAGAACAAATCCAGAAGGCATCTGGACCTCTGGGTGACCCTCTGTGACATCCTCTTCGTGCCTATGATTTACCTCATGCCTTCCAAACTTAATCTCCCTGACAGCATCCAGATGTCTCGGAGAGAACTTTCTGAATAGAACCTCTATGTTGTGTCCCTTGAGGCCACACACCCAGCAGTGGTACACACCGTCGTCGAGTCGAACGCTGAGCTTCTTCTTCAGCTTGCCTGTCTTCTTGCAGGAAGGGCAGGTGAGAACAATATCAGACTCATCTCGGGAAAGATCTCCCCTTCCAAACGCGTCATTGAGAAGGGCAACCTTTTTAGACAAGTTTGACAATCAAACAATTCTACAATAATTCTCTTGCATGTTCACACAGACACGATGGGCCCTGACACACAAATGACAAATGCGTCGGCTATGTCATATGCGCTAGTGTCTAGGACAGATGAGCCTTTTCTAGGGCCTGATGATATCACCTTTGTAGGCCACTTATACGACTCCAGAAGGGCGTGTCCTTGAGCCCAATTATGAATTTGAACTTTAGTTGGAATTCCACAGACTTTTTCACGCTGAAGATTAATTCCTAAAGTTTTTCTGGCCTTGTTGACATTGACGCTGATTGGAGAAATTTGTGTCACCTGATGGCACAAGAACATCACAATTCCATTAAATTTTGCAAGTTTCACAAGCGTCTGTGCCGATGATGCACCCGGTCGAAATGCCTGCATGTTCTCCTCGATGTAGATCCTGCTAAGACAAAACTCCCTGCTTATTTTCAGGATCTCATCCCTTACAATGTATGCCTTGCCTATCAGATCATCAGCGCTGTCAAGCTTAATTGCTCCCATCTGAACAGAGACGGGACCAGACTCGTTAAATTTTCCTACACACCATCCTGTGCAGCTTGTTGAGATGTCTAAGCCAAGGTAGTATTCAGGCATCAGTAGTCCATCTTTAGACGCACTAAGAATTTATCATCGTCTCTCTTTACAAGAGGCTGAGCGAGAGTCGCCTTTCCGATGATATTGAAATTATCATCGTGAAGATTTACATGTGTGATGTAAACAAACTGATTTGCAGTCTCGTTTGGATTATCTGAGGGTGCAAGCTGCTTCCAGTTTGGATTTGATGAGGAGTTAACAGTCCCTGCAGAAGCTAGAACATTAATCTCCTTGACGAAGACAGGTCGCACTCCCGTCATCTTGACCTCAAATTGATCTTTTCCAAAGTGAATTGCAGTCGGATCAGTAACGACAGATATTCCCTCATCGTACACAATTGATCCAACAGTGCTCCACAAGGCGTTTAAGGACTCAGCATCCGCTCTATATAGTCCACCCATACCGTTGTCCCTGAGGCGCATTGAAACCTTTCCTCCTGATCCCGTTAGACTTGAGTCATAGATTGAGAAAGACTCCTGCATGATCTTTCCACCGTAGAACATATTAGACACGTCAAAGAATTCCACCTCATTCGACGATGGATCTCTTGTCCTGTCAAGCACAGTCAGGATGGGGCCGCTTTCAAGTCCAGGATCCTCAGGCGTCGATCCTTGCAGAGCTGCCGAGATTGTGCCTGTGGACAGTGCTGATATCTCAAACGGCGCAATTTGTGTGATATAAGACGAAGTTTCGACCATATCATTCAAGCTCACGAGATCATACCTCAACACATTTGTGTCTGAGACAAATTTATCTGTCAGTGTGCCTGACGCTGGTGGGCTTGTCATTGGACTTGTTCCCGTCATCAGCAGGTCAAAGTTTGGCTTAAACAATCCGTTGTCGTTGGGCAGGACCGTCAAATTTCCCTTGACAGTTGAGTTATTTGAGTAGAGGAAATTGTTAGCAGGCTCTGCGGTCGTTGAAGTGTTGATTGTTGAAGCAGAAAGGTGAAAAAGTCGCGGGTACTCCTTCAGCACAAACTCTCTGGTGAAATTTGGGAGATTTATAAGCCTGCCTGCAACTCCGAACGATAGGGCCACATTAAAAGGATCGTCTGTGGTTGTCCGCACGGACTTAAAGGGCGTCTGCAGGATGTCGCGCTCTCTTGTCTCCTTGACAAAAAATGGAGGCAAATAGAACAGCAAGTCCTCACCTAGCGTGCTAGGTCCTGCAGCAGCATCACTCTGTATCTGTTGTAGAGACCTGTGTGCGCCGTAGATCCTTATGTCGTGTATCTCTGCGTTGAGAGGATGATTTAGAGTGTACTGTGTGTCATTATTGTCTGTCAGAGACGGACCCAGGGGGACAGTTGTCTCATCTACAATATCAGTATATGCAGGAGTTAGACCCTCATGCCATGCAGCATAGGCATTAAAGAATCTTGACAGGAGCACACCTGACCCACCATTGTTTGGTCCATTAAAATAGTTGCCTATGAAGAAAGCGTCAGGGTCTCCCTGAGGATTGTCAAATGACTGTGGGCATAGGCTGGAAGAGGGTATTACAAAAACTCTATCAACAGCACCGTTAAGAACTATAGAGCCTGTGTGCTTATTTGCAGCTTCTATAGAAGCAGTTGTTGGTGCCTCCCACCTAATTGCGACGTGAGTCCATCTATTTCTTGGAATGTCAGATGACGTGTAAATAAGATCTGTTCTATAGGCACCTGCGAGCGATGTCGTGAATCCACTCACGCCGGGAGCAATTGTTGAGGGAGCAATATCGGCGCTGTGGCTCAACTGAAGCAGTATTTTATACGAGTCAACAAAACCGTTGATGTCCTTTGTGCTTCCAGAAATTAGAGAAACAGCGTAGGAAGAGGACAGGTGAAACACGGTCCCAGCCTTAAAGTCGCTGCTAGGCGTGTCATTTGTGTACCTTGGATTTATGTAGAATTCGAATGTAAAAGACGCAGGCGGCGAGTATGGAAATTTATCGCCGCCCCCAAGAGAACTTGTGCCAGCTGGGTATATCAGCGCGCTATTTGATGGTACTGTGGATCCAGTGAAAAAGTTTAAAGTGTGATAGTTGGTAAAAGCCCAGTTGAGAAAAGGATACTGAGACCTGTAGTAGTCAAATAGCACATTTTTTGTAACTGATTTCCGAAGTGTGTCCTTGGAAAATTTGACGTCAGGAACAAATCTTGTGACCTCAAGACGCTTGCTAAATGCTTCAGACAGGGATGCGCTGTTCACCGCCTTGAGGTAATCCTCCGCTCCTCCTAGAATGTTACTTCCAGACTCAGCTGCTCTTACAATTGTTCTCCTTGCTTCTTCAATAGAATTTGCAGAGAAAATTGACTCGCCAAAATCCTCATTAGGAACTGCGTCCTTCAAAACTCTGTTCTCTCTTGCAAACAAGAGAACTGATCCTGTAATTCCGCTAGAAGAAGATGTGTATGTTCGCTCTGGATACGTGTTCAGAGTAAAGAACTCGATGTTGTCCTTTGTGATCCTTTGTATTGACATTGGAGGATATCACACATGACAAATCAGAAGTCTAATCTGACGCGGAATGTCACATCTCTTTCATCGTTCTTTTCCACGGGGCGAGAGAGCTTTGCAACTGCGAGAAGATTGCCCTGAGAATCGTGAAGACCTATTGTCGTCGGAAATGTGAAGCTTCTCTGCGTGGCATTCTGACCGTCCTCAATGACTCTCAGGCGTCCTTGGCTGTCCTTGAAAGTGGGATTAGAGGAGTAGTTGTACGCGTCCGCGGGAGCTCTGCAAAAATATAGTGAAGAGTTGATGACTGTGTTGTTTTGAAACGTCATCGCTGTCAGCGTTCCTGACTGAAATCTGCATCCTGCGAGGTGATCAACTATCTGGTCGATTGAGGCAGACACAAGTAGGTCTGGTATGTACTTGGCGTCCTTGTTCGCGTATCCTGGCGTTGAGAGAGCGCGAAGATCTCCAATGACCATTGTTCCAGTGGGCAGGCCTGCGCCAGGTGATGTTCCATTCATGGCACTAATCACACCTGACACGTGCTGTGAGCCAGACATTATCTTCTTTAGATCAAAGACCGCAGTTCCCTGATCGTAGAAAAGAAGCCCCACCTTGTTCGCTGTGTTTGTCGCCTCAACAATTGATGCGACATCTCCGCCAAATACACGCCTCGTGTTTGTTGCTGCACCAATGTCAGTAAAAATCGCGGACCCAGAAGCTGATGTCGAGCCTAGTGTCGGTCCTTCCGGCTGGGTCGTTACATCACCCAAAGACTCTCGGTAAGAGAACGTTCCTGTCTTGTAGAACCGCATTGCAAAAGTCTCCTTCTTAACAGAGTCTCTTGCAAAGAGACGCTTGAAGGACACGAACATCGCCTCATCAATTCTATTGACTGAGTCTGACGACTCAAAAGGAGAGTAGAACGCTGAGTCAGCATTTCCAAGAAGAGACTTTGCATACTGCTTGTAGACATCAATTTTCTCTCTCATCATGACAGATGACGACTGGAAGAGAAGCTTTCCTGAAGAGTCTACAGCGGCCACAGCACTCCCAGCGGTGTTTTGAATTGTCACGCCTGATGCGTCTTTTCCGTAGAAAAGACCTACTGTCATGTCAAAAATTGGGTTCGCTGTCTGCAGTGTAAAGTCTTGATCATACACCGTCTGGAATAGTGAGGATGTAATTCCTGGCCCGATTCCGCCTGTGACGAAAACCTGGTACTCACGTCGTGTTAGCGATCCTGAGATGTCTTCCTGAATAACATCTACAAGCTGATTTAGGAGAGATCTAGACTCCTTCTTGTCATCATCATCAAGCTGCGTGAAGCTTCCTACTACGACGGGCATTTATTCTCTCCTTGATCTATCACTTATTGATGATCACTGAAATTGTTGTTCTCAGTCCTGTGCTTCTTCCAATAACGGCAAAGACACAGTCAATTCTATTCTTCGAAGATGTGGTTCCAAACGTGTTGAACACAGTGTCATCAAGCCCCTGTGTTCTTAACTTTAGTGTGAGAATAGGAAGACCTGAATTTGTTGATGATGTCCTGCTCACAGTGTACATTGCTGTCTGAGTTCCTTTTTCAATTCTTGACTCAGTTATGCCCACAGTATTTGAAGTTGCATCAAGAAGTCTAAGAAATCTGTGCGGAACCTCGACATAAAACACGTCGTCTATTGGAATCTTTGTGCCTGGGTTGTTGACATTCACAACATTTTGAGTGAGAGTCACCGTCGCAGAAGTATTCGTTGTCGTGTTAAGTGTGACAGTGTCACCCGATACATCACCTGTCACTGTAACAGTTGGAAGATAGATCACAGTAGGATCTGCTAGCGTCAGGAGACGATGCTTCATTGCGAGAGTTGCAACGGTCTGCGCCTCAAATATCGGTGTATTCTTTATGATCTTTTCCTTGCCGACAGTTCTTCCAAATTTTTCTATGATGGTGTAATCGACTTCATCATCGCCGAGGCTGAACTGAGTTACTTCAAAAGTGCCCTTTGCAAGAGCCTGACGTCCTAGATCCGTCAGGACTGCATCAACGATAATATTGTTAGTACTGTGATCAAGAAATCCCATTGTTACGTTACTCCTGCACGTTTAAATATAAGACACAGAAAAATCCGGTAAACATTAGTTCTACATCAGATGGGATAGGGAGGTATCAGGTATCACACTGATCGTCAGATTTTTTGAGATCTGACGATCGAGATTCACAATTTGAAACTTATAAGTGCCGTTTCTATCTCCAAGAACTATTGCCTGTGTCTCCGATCCGTCTTCATCGCTTGAAACTCTATAAGCGTCAGGGTCAAAATAAACCCTCATCCTTGTGTGACCCTCATCTTTGATGACGTCCTCGACGAGCCTATCAGATCCAAACTCATCAAGGCTTGTAGGATCGACATAGAAGTTCGGATAAGCTCTAGGCGCCTCAGCACGAGAAACGACCTTTGTCCTAAGCTTATTGTCAATTCTATCAAATGATGCTTGGACCTGTGTTCCATAGTTTGAAACAAGTCCGTGTGCATCAACTGCGGAAATGCTATAGATGTAGGAAGACTCTCTATTAAATTCAGGATCAACATGCGAAAGCTGCGGAACTTGTGTTCTCCTGACGAGAGAAGAATCAATTATCTCTCTCTGCTCAAACTGCGTGTAACCCTCATCTGTAAAGTCATATTCGGCTATTATTTGAAAAGGCTCCATGACAGAAGCTCTTCTAAACACCTGATACTTTTTGATGTCGCGCGTCGGGTTAATCGGAGGAGACCAGTCAAGTCTTATGCCGTTGCCTGCTTTATAGATAAAACTGCATATTAAAGTCGATGGAGATCTTGGCGGTGTGATGTCCTTTGCTTGAACTGTGGCGGTCTTGGGTGAGCTGGATGCAATGGCAGCTGTCACAATCTTACAGACATATCTTTCTGGAATTGTGCTCTCAATATCCTCGATTTGTAAAAAATCAACAATGTATAGCTGTCTTGCCTTATAGAAGTATGTGTACCCGTACTTGATATTAGGATCAATAAATTCACTTATCTGAGGATTTAGTGAGATAAAGTCATCAAATGACTCATATTGCCCGCTGGGAGACAATCCTATCTTTTCAACGATATAGCCCGCGTGCTTTATCTTTGGAAATCCTGCACTTGCCAAGCTTTGACGTGAGTAATACGTCACATCTCGCTCTGAGATGTGACCCATAATAGGCTTAAGTTTCTTTAAGTTCTCTGTGGTGATCGATCCAAATGTTGGATATGAAGTGCTGCTTAAAAGTGGATTTACATGAGCAGTATCAGCTGCATTTCCTAGAATGTCTGATTCAAAGTATTGGCTAAATGGATTCGACGTCATCAGCTGAGTTGTGAGTGTTCTATACGAATCAGCATTTATCTTTGTGGGATACTGAATAGAAGACTTATTATCGACTCTATTGAACACCTTTCCTGTTATCTGGTTGACAAATCTTATGCCTTTTATAGAATTATCAGAAAGTGCATCCATTATTGAGGCAGCGTCAATATCGTCTGACATCATCTTGTTCAGTGAGTCTGCTATCATCTCATCTGACATCTCGGATGTCAGTCCTTTTCCTTCAAACAAACCTGATGTTATTCTGTATATCTCGGTCTGAAGACGCTCCTTCACAGTGTCATCAGAGATGTTTACTTTAGCATTGTACTGATTTTCAATATTTCCTTCTCTATTGTATGTTTTGCTCCTAGAAAGACTTTCTCTGAGATCTGTGCTTATCTCATTTGGATCAAGTGTCTCAAGTCCTAGAGCTGTATTTACACCGATTCTAATCCTGTTGTATCTTGGCACTCTTGCTCTTAGAGCTCCTCGCTCTTTTTCTTCTATTGAGTCAATTGTGTCTCTATCGATAAGACCTAGACTATAGTTTATCGGTGAAGTAGGCTCAGGACTGTATTGCCTGTCCTCATTCTCAACGTAAAAATTATACACGAAGTCCCCTTCAACAAACTTAGGGTCAGGAACATTGCATATTGTTATTGGAATAGAGGTAAGTGATGTAACTTCATCGATTCTATCAGTCATATAGCACCCCCATAAGAGACCCTAAGTGACAATGAGAAAATATCAAAGAGCCTTCGTTTAGAGACATCATCTATGATGTCACCGTGAAGCATATTGTTTCTCACAAAATTCTCATCATAGAGAAAGCTATAAACTCTTTCATATGGGCGAGATCTCACAGCACCGCTAATGCTTGCAATGGGACTCATACTTGATAGAACAGCTCCCATCTTCACATCTGTCATGCTAAACTCAGGTGTAGTTCCTCGAACTCTAGGTGTCAGACGATCTCTTAGCGACTCCCCTGCCTTTAAGCTGTAAGATGTGTTGTCAAAAAGCTTGATGAAGCTTTTTCTGTTAAGAACAGACGCGCTTATTCTGTCATCGTTTGACATTAGCCTCGTGAGTTCAAATCCCTCTTTTGTCATTTTTGGAGCGCCTGCATGTCCTAGGCCATCAAGATAGCGAATTCGTATGGTCTCATACAAGTATAAGTCAAATAGGTAGCTTCTTAAGGCGTTCATATAGACTCTTGCAACTGCTGAATTAAGAAGAGACCCTTCTGTCTTCTCAATCACTTTACCACTCCTGATTCTATAGAAGTCGGTAGATCTAAAAATTGCATCGACGGCATCTAGAGAGCCCTCAGGAATTTTTTCTGGATTGTACTTTATGGAGTCAGGAAGAATAAATATCTCAGGATCGAACTCTGTCATCATCTGAGTCGGATTTGAGAGAACATCTATAAAAGCAGAAGTTGCCGAATTATGCTTTACGTTGTCGTATCGATCAACTTCAACTCTAATTAGACGACCTCTTCTTTGACCTTCATTTCCAAGTGATGCAAGCTGTCCTTCATCAGAGTTCTCTAAAAAGAAAGAAGGCTGATATAACGACTCAATCATTCCCTTTGGAATTCCAACAGAAATTAAATGAAGATCATCAAGACCTAGCTCACTAGTCCCATAAAGAGACTTTATAAAGTCTCTTAAAGCAAGCCTCTCAGAAGTAGATGTGTCTATATCTTTTCTAAGAGATATTTCACTGTCTGAGAGACAAAGAGATCTTGCCGCTGTACACAAATTTATCTGCTGCTCGCTTATATTTTCTAGTAATTCTTGATATGTTTGTGAATTTGTTACAAACATATCATAAAGTACAACATCTAAACCCTTGAGCTTTTCTCTCTTGACATTATTGCCAAGAATATCAAGCACTGTAGCCATTTTTGAAGAAGCAGATGCAATGCCTGCTGAGACTGCTTCTAGAATCTTAAGAGATGACTTAATGTAGTACCTGTGCTTTGCAACACGTGAGCAGGCACGAATAATATCGCTAGACGTGCAAACAGCTGTATTATTACCACCCACATTTATCTGCGTCTCCGGATCTATTGATGTAAGCTGCTGTATGTAGTCCGGGCTTATGTCAGTTCCGTTGACAATAGATGAAATAATTGTATCTAATAGAATTGAACTCACCTGCATAAGAGATCTTGAATATTTCACTAAGGCATTTCTTGTTGATGAGTCAGAAAAGTCAAAAGTTCCTTGATTTGCGCTTATCGGTGTGACAAGATACGCAATTTTTGAGTAAATGTCGCATATGACATCGACAAGTCTGTCCTCATCGCAATCTGACATAAATGTATTTTTGCTACTGTTTCTATAGTCGCTCTTCGCACCATTCTTCTGACTTAAATTTAGTGACTCCTTTTGAATCTCTCTAATCGTTCTAGCAATTAGATTTACTATATTGTCACTATTTGAGAATGAGCTTGCGTGTAAAAATTCATTATCATCAAACTTAAAATTGACTCTTGATACAGAAAGATCATCAAATACATCATCAACTGCCACTGGTAGATTTGAGCTAATTGACTTTAAAGCAAACTTTAGATTTGAGTCAGCACTGTCCTCAGATGTAATTGTTGAATAATCAGTTTTTTCAGATGATAAGACATATGACTTATCAGTTAATTGTCTGTCTAAGTCTTTAAGCGCTTTTATTACAGACATTTTTAGAATATCAAGAACTGTAAAAGGCAAATCCTGACGTCTTAAATTAAGATAAAATCTTGTCTGTAAGTCTGTCTCGTGCCCGACAAGCGCAAATAGTGATAGAGCATACGCTGACTTTTTGTCAATCTGTGAGCTCTCAACATCAAGAGCACCAAGTGAAGTCTTAAAGTCTTGTAGTATTCTAGACAGAAGCGTCTGAGGGGCTAGATTTGTAGGATCTTTAAGTGAAAGAAGCTCTGTAAGATAAGAGCTCATATCAGCTGTAAACTGTGTATACTGCTCAGAAAATCTCTTGAGAGAAGATCGTATTGTGTCAATGTTTGAATTCTGAATTGCTAGGTCGATAAAGTATTTTTTGCCTGCGACGTATGGCGTTGAATTGTAGACTGCAGTGCTTGTCTCAAAAGGCATAACAATAAAGCTTCTTCTCTCCACCTCTTCGCCTAAAGAAAGATAATCAAGATATGATCCTCTTCTTGCAGGACCACTTGTATAAAATGAGCTAATCTCTCCTGACTTTGAAACAGGTGAAAAACCTAAAACTCTAATAAATGGATCGTATTGTTGTGTGTTTATACTGCTAGGCTCTATAAATCTTGTTCCTAATCGGCTTCCCAACAGCCTTCCAATTCCCGCAGAAAGTATCATCTCATTTGAAAGACAAGTCACAAGATGCAGCACACTGTCCCATTTCTCATCTACAGACTGTGCAGCTCCTCCTAGAAGTTGTCTATCATTTCGATTATTATCTCGTATAGCACCTGCAGAACCTGCTGACGCCCGTCTAGAGACAATAAATTGATTTACTATCGATGCATCATTTTGAGCAAATACTTGAGAGACAGTTGGAACTGCCGAAGACGGTGAACCCACACCAGGACCGTCAGGATCATAGCTATAGGATCCCGGTGTTGAGAATAGAACATCCTGAGATCTTGCGTCTCTACTGAAGAATTGAAGTAAAGTGGGATGCACGCTTAGAGCAGACTGCATCATGTCCTGCGCTATCACAATGAGCCTAGATGTGTTCGTAAGATAACTGTCGACACCAAGACGAACTGTCTCATCGGGAAATGTGAGTGAAATGTAGTCGTCTATGTTTTGAGGGAGCGGATCATTAGAGTTTTCACTGTCATCTATTAGAGGTCCTACAGCATCGGTTGCCCTCTCCATTATCTGGGGTGACATTCTGAGAATGTCAAGCCCACTCGCAGCAATATTTGCTGTCGTCTGCAGATAACTCAGTGCGTCTATCTGCTCGTTTAAAATATCTAAATCTTGCTTGTTTCTTGTTTTTGCAGACGTAAAAGTACCTTTTGGATCAAGCTTTGCAACACTTTCAAGACCCATCATGATTGCTTCTTTGACAATCTGTTTTTCAAACTGGCTCACCTCTAATGCATCGTCCATATCCCTAGCATTTAGACTAGGCATTTTAACAGAAGATAGTATTGTGGGCTGTGGTCCTATTGTGCTGTTGAGAATTTTTTCTTTAATCGCATCGCTTGTAGCGTCCTGAATAATGCTCACAGTCTCAGAATCTGTTGATACATCTGTTACAACAGGACTTGAAGACGCATTCAGAGTTATTCCTTCTATTGTCAATGAAGGATCACTTGATGAAGGTTCAGATGCTACATCTGACTCATCAGGCATGATTGAAACCCCCAAACCTTCAGCCAGACCGTTTCCTAATATACCTGCTACATTTACAATCGACTCAACTCTAACTGGAAGAGGTCGAGTTGTCTCAATTCTCATATCTCTTGAAGAGATACTGCTATTTTCAGTAAAAGCAGGCATTATCTACCCTCTCTTAGGCGACGTATTGGATTTCTTATGTTAAGAATAGTCTGACGCGTTTCATTCACTGCTGAGTTTCTAAGAGCAGTTGTGTTATTTGAAATAGACACAGATGAAAGATCTTTGTCCACAAAACTGCCTCTCTTAAAAGGATCATTTAAGCCGCTTCTAAGTAGTTTCTCAGAAAGAGATCCTTGAATTAGTGATGACAGATCTGTGCTTGAAAAGTTTGGAATCTGCTTTTTAACTGCGATGTCTAATATTCTTGGAGGCAGTGAAGACCCTGCGTGTATTTCATTACTGATAATAGAAGTAGACTTTGATTGATCGAAGTAAATCACTGATATGCTATACGACACAGGACTTATCTCATGCACAAAAAGCTCGTCCCTTATCTCGTATTTACCGTCATCAGACACGATGGGAGAAACACTTCGAAGAGGAAACCTATTTTCTCTTCCTATTGAAACATCAACTTGATAAGAAAATACAGAGCTCTTGGATCCTTCTAGCTCCCACCTTATGACATTTGCAGGCCTTCCTGCAGTCACTCTGTGGACTTTAACATTTTTTGGAATTGCTCTTATTAGTGGAATTGTGATCTCAGATCTATGAACAATTCCTGCGTATGAAGATAAAGCTGCTTCTCTAAAAGAAGTATCTCTCTCAAGAGTAGTAGGACTTAAAATTGTTCCCGGCTGAATGGCGAAATTTTCTGCAAATTTTGAGGCCGCAACTTTTACAAAGTTTGGATCAGAAGAGTTGATAATCTGCTTTGTGGATGCAGGTATTCTTGTAAGTGCTTCCTTGAAAAATCTTTCTGGATTTATAATGTGAAGTCTTGCAGTGTAGATGTATGTTCTACCTGCGACAAGCTCTGAGTCACTTGAGCTATCACCCGCACCTCTTGCAGTCCTTCTAGTAATAAAATTGTCAACAAACTTTCCTTCAGAAGTAAGAGGCCACACAAGCGCGTTATTCGTACGTGTGTTGACTCTTGTCACCTCGTATACAAATAAATTGGACACAAGGGACCTGTCTTTTCTAAGCTCCTCAACGAAAATAGAGCTTACTCCTGTCTCTCCTAACAGCCTGTTTAGCTCATCAAGGCCCTCGTCAGAAAAATTTGCGCCTAAATCGAAAGAAACAGTAGCACGTCCGAGACTGTCAAGTCCTGACTCTATGTTTTCAAGATATGCTATAATAGGTCTATCAGGGACCACTCTATACTCTATGTAGTCATCAGAGACAGAGTTTGTTCTCTCTCTGTCTCTCCAGTCAAACTGGACGTAGTATCTATAGATCTGTCTATTAATGACTTCTGTGTCTTCAAATGTAACAGTGTCTCTATTACCTGTCACTGTGTAGAATTCGTCTGATGTTCCTTGAACTTTAACATTGCTGTGTTTTCTAAAGTTCTTCTCTCGAGTAGCTGTATTTAGATGCTGCTTCTTTAAAAAGATTCTTGTTGCACCCAATGGAAGACCGCTAACTTTTATCTCTATCTTATTCCCCTTTTGCGCAGCAACAATATTGCACTCGCCAATATTCTCAGGACGAGTTAAATTGACAAGTCTCTTTACTCCAGCAGACACAACCTTTGTAGTGCTCGTGCACATTGATCCATAGAGGCCGCTGCACCTGGCCTCGTACAAAATGACGTTTGGCATCACGTTACCCATGGCTTGATCATCAACTATGGTTATGGGACCCCTTTTAATGTTTGCTCGAATATCTGATCCTACTTTTTGCCATGATGATGAGTCTAGCTCGTCTGGCCTTGCAATCATTCGATAAATTCCAATATCAGTTGCAAGAGGATCAACTTGAGCAACTTCAATTTTGACCTTGCCCTCCGCCTGCTCAATAATTTTTAGATGCGGAGCAGAATTAGGCGTCAAGATTGTCTTAAGCTGCCTTCTAAAGTCAACAGAGACTATTTTAGAGTTATATACAAGGCCCTCACGATCAATTAACTCAATTCTGAAAAACAAGTCCTTTGTAATATTGGGCCGAAGACTTACAAAGTCTAAGTCAAACTGTGCTTGATGCTGTCTGACAGACGACTTGAATGAAAGCTGCTTAATTGGAACCTTTGTAAAAGTTGTCTTTGTTAAGACATCAGAAGAAATATCTGCAGACTTTACGTACAGCGCTTCCAAATATGAGTTAGAGAATTTTGAGGTCTTTTGAGTCGTAGAATTTTGACGATATTTGGGTGAAAGTGTGACAAATGTGTCAGTTGCATCCTTGCCTGACTTTGAGACATCCACTTCATTCTCGATAGTTGAATGCAAGCTGTATCTCACAGGACCTTGAGCTGATCCACCTCCAGCGGTGGGCCCTGAGGCATAGTAACAGTTTAAATGTGAAGTTGGATCGACCTTTGCGTCTAGGAGCGCCTTTGAGGCCAAATACTGAGTGCTCTCTTGAAATGATGTGCCTACAGACTGTGCTATTTTAGAGTCAACTAAGTTTGACTGATTATTGATAGGCTGCTGGCTTATGATGCTGCTGTTTAAGTTGATCTTTGGTGTTACAAGTGCAGTGTACACCTGTGATGTTGCATCAAGTGATTTTGTTATGCCCGCTTGATCAAAAGAGTGTCTTGGAAATGTGAGCGTCGCTCTTTCAGCAGTCCTCAAATCAGAAACAGTCTTGTCAGTGACTCTCAGCGGCACATCAAATGTTTTTATTAAACCGTCTGAGAGTGTCTTGAGGTTAGACACATCGGTCACCTGAGCTGTCTTCTCAACCTGATTATTTTTTGAAGATGAGACTGACTTTCCAAACCCTTTTCCTCCAGACGATGACGACTTTTTACTCATCGCTGTGAGAAATGACTCATTAAAGTGCTGTTTTGTGCCCACCCTAGAGTCTTTTGAAGTTGAGACACGTCGTATGGGATTCTCAGTGTAGACACTAATTCTAATATTTCTTACATTTGCTCTGTTTGCATTCTCCATGTCGACATAAAAGTTAGCCTCAAAAGAGCACTTACCATCGCCATCAAGCACAGTTGATATTTCATTGAGAGTGCTTTTGTTGTACATTATGTCATTGAGAGAAATAAAGTTTTGAGTAGAATCTGTATCAGAATCGCTAGGAAGACTAATGATCTGATCAAATGACTTTTGCTCAGACACTTTAATAGGATTAGTTGTGTCTTTCTTCTTTTTTAGACTAAAGCTCATACATCAAGCTCCAGGGTAAAGATATTAAAAAACTTTAGAGACCCATCTCTTGATCGAAAGATCTTTCCGACAAAGAAGACATGCACGCCTGCAGAAGTTCCCATATCATTGGGAAAAACACCAAAGTCAATGATCGAAAGCTTTTTGACTGTGCCATCTAGACTGTTAAACTCAAATGGCTGTATCATTATACTATTTTCTCTGCTTGTAGGATCAAATCTTATTTCGTGGTGCTGTAGGCCTTTAAGCTCAGTCTTAAGCTTATCACGTGTCAAAATTTCAGGCTGATTTAGGTTGGCGTACCTACCCAAAGGCCTTCCGGACGCACTGCTTCCAGCTGTCTTCTTGTTGATAGGTGGCAAAAATTTGAAGTTTGGAAAGTGTGCAAATCTCCTGTCAAACGTTATTGAGTCAAAAGATGACAAGGTAGGAGGTCTAAAAACGCCTGCAGTAGTTGTGTAAAGCCAGGTGTCAATTGGTAACTCATATGTAGGTCTAAACTCTATTTCCTCATCAGAGACCTCAAATCCCTGCTTATAACTAAAAACATCTCTTTTTGCAATAAGCTGGTTGTCTATAAAATTTTGTGTGATGCTTTGCAGTAGAGCATCAGCGTCTTCGATCACCTGTGATCCTGTCAGGTATAGCTGCTCATTTGCTGAGGTGGGTGACTCTGGCTGAGTTGCAATCTGCTCGCTGGAGAGGTCATAAGACCCAGACGGACCTGCTGTTGAGAAGTCGCTGATAATTCCTAGCTTGGATTCCACGACAATTCTGTCCTGGTATCGACTTGATGCCTCGAAATAAATTCTTCTTGAAGCATCCTCGGCAGCACCAGACTCATCAGGTGTGTAGAAAGTGCCTAAGTCCGAGAAGGAAGCGAAAGAAATCCGAAGATCTCCGCTTCTAACTTGACGTCTCCCTTCGTCTGTCAGGATGAAGTCGACAATTCTCGTCTTTGAGTCTAAAATGCCTGCCACTTCTCACACCTGAAAGTAAGTATTCATACAGTAAAGCTCACTTTGATCATATCGCAATAAGCGTCTCTGGAAGGGGAGTGTCTCTATCCCAGATAAGTCCGTAGTCAGATCTTGCGTCGTCATACGGATGCTCAGAGGTCGCAAATTTTGATGTATTGGAAGAATTTGTGGCGCTACCAGATACTATGTTGTTGTCACCAATTCCTGCATTTCTATTAATAAAGTCAACGGACACTGCAGCGTCTGTCAGAGTGCTGTCTCCCAGAGAGAACCTACTGTAAAGCCTTTGCTCCATCATATCACGGTTTTGACCGTATCTCGTACCGTTAAAAATTGCGCTCGAGAATAGTGGCGTAGGATTAATCAGCCCGTGCTTGCACCCTCTAGTCAAGAGTACGAAGAGATAAACGTTAAAAAATAGGACACCTAAGTCAGGAATTGCTGTCAGGAATCTTGGAAGACGATAATAACCATCACCAAAGCATCCCATAAATCTAGAAATATTATAGTTTATGTCATCAATTGGATCATTTGACCCAGGAGAACCAAAAAGAGGAAAGGCTTTGACGGGATTAACATCAACATCCGTTGAGACAGGAACAAACCATGAATTACCGGTACCATAAGGTATTCCGCCCACAACTAGACTGCCAGATGCCATTAAATCGCAGTGTCCTCCACCTTGTCCGCTTCCTTCACTGCCTGAGGAGAAAAATATAGAGTCTAACAAGTGTCCGCTTGGTGACACTGTAACAACATCCGACAGACTGTACGTCCACGTTGGAACAATTGTTTTATTGAAGACTCTCGAGTTAATTTTCTTTACTCTAGGAATTCCAGCATAGTACTTTTCAAAAGGAAATTTTCCAATAAAGTCTCTGTTGGCGTACTGATTAAAAGCTGTATTAGCATTGGGAAGTGTTGCTGGTCCATAGAATCTCTCAGACTCCAACATTATAGGAAGCGAACCTGAACCGACACTAAGAAAATTTAGTGCTTTTGTACTGCCGCTCTTAAAAAGAATCTTGATAGGATTTGGCTGCATTGAGTCATAAAACTGCTCGTCTTGATCAAATATTCTGTTGTTTCTATTGAATGAGTATCTGATAGACAAATTTCCTGCGCTTGTTCTAGCTCTTACACACCTTACACCGCCGATAGAAAAATCATTCTGATTTGTGACAGTCAAGGTTCCATCAGACTTTTTTGTCAGCATCGTTCCTGTGACGTGCTCTTCCCTCATGCTGCCTGAGTACATCATTTGAGGATCTGACTCAAATCTGTCCAAAACCCAGGGACTCGATGGCAAAAATTCATGTATAGCGTCTGAGTTTATCTGATCTTTGTAAATGTTGTGAACAGGTTTATCATCTCGAAGATAAGATCCATAAAGAATAAGCTTGCCTTTGCCTGGAAGGATCTTTAACATCTTTTGTATGGAGTTAGAAGTTGCACCACTTATCGAATAATATGTTGGAGATTGCCATCCAAACACTAATTTGTCACCCGGCATCAATAGGTACGGTGATGGACTGCTATCTGTCTTTGAAGAAAACAAAAGCTTCGCTGTATTAAACCCTGGAAAACGAAATAAAGTATCTGCTGCTAAAAATTCTCCTCTATAAGCCCTTCCAGTTGAAATATCTATTGAATTTCTGGTTGACGAATCTTTTGATGCCCAGACAGACAAAATATTGTTAGGTGTAAGCGCAGATCCGAGTGCTATATTTGAAACAGCAGAATTTTTAAAAGCAGCTTTTACAGGTGATGCAACTGTGTACGCTCCGCTAAATGATCCTGACGCTGGGACATTTATCGCAAGATCCATAAAATTTGCAGGATGAGGAAACCCAGGTTCTATAATTTGACTAATTTCTTTTCCGTATTCGTCCCAAACTGTTCCCACGCGTGCATATGTGACGAGATCACGAACAGTGTCGACATACACAGTGGGTCCTGATGTCGATAATTGCATTGATCTTGGTATTCCACCATTTTCATATCGGAAACTATAAAAGTCTCCATTGGGACCATTAATTCCACCATCCTGCGGAGTTCCAAATTCTTTACCTGTTATTTCAGAAACATATGTGTTTGTATATGAATTTTCTTGACCTGGATCTGGATTTGCTTTTCTTTGATTTAGTATGAAAAATACGCCTCCTCCTCCCAAGTATTCAAAGTCAGTGCCTCCTAACGGACTAATTGCACTTGTTAAGTGCGGCATTGACGCAGAAAACTCATAAACTATTTTTTCTACTAAAAATGGCTTGTCAACGAGATAAGAAACATCTAGCTGCTGTGATCCTGTTGCATGATATTTTGGATGAAGAGGAAAGCCAAATGTATCAATAGGTGTAAACCAGCCCGTCTCTTGAAATACGTTTTTTGTTCCTGTATAAGTGCTCAATAGTTGTGGATCTAATATTTGAATTGTAGGAACGCTTGAAGTAACTGCATAATTTCCCCAAGCCTGGCTAAAACCAACATATTGTCTTTCTAAATTTTCTTGAAGTGTAGTTGCTCCAGCAGGTGTTGTTCGTCCACGACCAAAACCAATAGGCTCCCATCTCTTTGTAGAAAAGTTAAAATATGCCATAGGAAAGTTGGAAGCAGGCCCAGGAGCAGCAGATCCTGTTGTTGATAATAAAGCAGTTTCAACGCTAGGAGACAAATCAATAACAATTTTATCTTTTACGCTTAGCGGCTCATCCAAGCTTCCTGAAACTGATCCTCTTGTGAAGAATTCACTTTCAAGACCCACTTTCGTGCCGTAACTAGAACCACCTGTAGGTAGTCCAAATGACTGATGTGAGTTTGACTCATCGTAGGGCTGAAAAACTCCATAGGAATGCCCCTCAGCGTACGCATCAAGCAGTGATGCCTTACCAGCAGCAGGTACATCAAGTGTTCCAGACTCAAAAGTGGATAGGACTCTCTGGAGGATTTCTGACGATCCATCCGCAGCAATGCCAAACGGATACCTTACTATTCCAGAATTTCCTCCAGTAAAGCTCTCGATAACGACATCAGCTGATGTCGTTGAGTTCGCAGTATTTCCAGCTGTTCCTGGAATTTTCTGAGTCAATATCGCGCTATTGTGTTGTGATGTTGTTGACGCCTCTATGAGTGATCCTGTTGCAGCATTGACTGCTTGCACAAACTTCTCAAGTGCACGCTTTGTGATTATTTGACTTCTTGTGAGGCCTTCATCTCCTGATCTAGGTGAAGTGCTAATTCCATCGAAAGCTATGTCATAAGATCCTGGACCTGTCATAAACGTGTTGCTTATGAACTTAAAAGTAAATACCTGAGTCTGACCTTTGGCATTTGTTAGTGTTACTGTCTCTCCCTCATTAGGAACAGCAGTAAAGATGACCTGGGCTTGACCATAGGGCAAGCGAGTATCAGGAAAAATATTATCTCTATAGGGTCTTATCGTGTGACTTGACTTCGCTGCGTCGACTGGAGATATTTCTACAGGATACGAGCCGGGTCGATTGTCATTTGATATAAGGATGGTCCTGGGCGGGTTATTGAGATAACCTGAACCTGTTGTGGCTGTGATTGTCATTACTTAAGAAGACCTCCAAATGCCAGTGAGTCTATTCCAGTCGTGCTATAATCATAGACATAACCGTGCGGCAGTGAAACATGATCGCGACTTAGAAAGTCATGTGTAGGAAACAACGCCCTCATGTCATAAGAGGCACTCAGGATGTCAGGTGACTCTTCAAGAAGTCGTCCTATCAGCTCAAAATCTGTTGCATCAGAGAAAGGCTCTACGGCCTCCTTGGGAGTATTCACATATCCCATTGTATTTGCCGGTCCTACTTTATAGGATCCAGAAGACTCTGCAAGACCATACTGATCAGATGCATCAAGATATGGGTCGACACCTCTGAGATTTCTTGTGTCATTTTTTCTCCTAAATGAAATTGTCTGAACCTCATCTGTGATGAGGATGGACCTTCTATTCTCATCGACATTCACCAGATCTCCTCGCGTCCCCTTAAACCGAAATGGGACTTCGATGAATGAACGGTCTGTCTCAGCTCTTACAGAGAACACATCAATCGCTGCATCGCTAGATATCATTTCAGATGAGTTGACAATCTCTTTTGGAATGATTAGGCTCGCTGGATCAGTGACAATTATTCTTACTGGATCAATCGCATTGTCAATGTCCTCGTAAGCGACACCGTCCTGATAAGTGTCAGGAATTCCAAAATCATTGTCAAGAAGAAAATGAGAGGGAGCGACATTGAATCCTGTGCTTTTTCTTCCTGTCTGTGTTGTCGTATTTGAGGGCTTAGACTGAAACAGGGAAAGGGGTATGTAAGACTTTATCCCTAGGCCTGTTCCTGAATCAACAGCAAGTACTGTCGGAGAGTCAGTGTCATCATATGATCCTGAGTCTACTCTTACAGCTATACCACCCTTTATCTTTAGAAAATCATTGTTGGGTCGTATCATCATAGTCGATGGTGAAACATATTGATTCACGTCATTGACGTAGACACCCTGGTTGTATTTCTCAAGTGTATTTGATCCAGAAAACTCTTGAGGAAACACAAGACCCACTGTGCTTCCCTTGGTCTTGAATCCATCTGTGGCACGCTGTGAAGACATTAGTACCTCTTTATCACACCGACAAGCTGTTGAACCAGAATCTGGCCTAGTCCGCTGTTTCTATTATTTGGGCCCAAATAGAGATCAAATGTGTTATATCTGATCTTTGGCCTCTCAAGCATGTGAGGCTCGACGACAAAGTTGACGCCCATGAACTTCGTTCGTCTTGGAATTAAATTCTCAATAAGCTGCGACACAGTTGTGTCAAACCACTTAAAAAACTCAAAAAATGTCTTGAAATTAACTTGATCAGTAAGCCTATTGAAATACACATCCCTTAGTGCCTGGAGGTCGGGATAGTCTTCAGAGAACTGTAGCTCTGGCCTTCCGATGTAGTTGTCAAATGAGTCTAGGGATGAGAAAATTTTTGTAATGTCCTCATTCAGCGCCTGAACTGCGCTCACCTCGACGCCGAACCTAATATCATCAACGGGCTCCTCGTCCTCGGGAATAGAGTTGAGAGGTGCCTTTACACCGCCGTACTTTGACACGTTGTCGTCGCTCAGCCACGATCTCACACGAATCTTGTTGCTGTCGGTGGACTGATCGAAGAAAGGACTCACAGTTGAAAATGTGATATTCTCCGATCTAAAAATCTGTGCACTGGGTTCGAATCCACTCCCAGTGCATGTGAGACCGTTCTGGCTCATGTCAGTAAAATATGCTGCGCCTACAGTGTCCGTCTGAGTCTTTTCTTGCATAAAATCCACATCAAGACGTAGCTTTTCCCAGGATCCGGACACCGTGGACACAAAATTAAACTTTGTCTTTGCATTATCAGAGCCAAGTGATGTTGGATTTAGTATGTGATCAAAAGTCTCTTTCTTTGATAATCCCTTTGACCAGAACCTCATGTTGAGTACTCTGCCACCAAAGAATGATGTCCTGTCCTCTTCAATGGTTGGAGACCCATTGTATGAGAGCCCAAACTGATTTATAGACTTTGGAACAGACTGTGATCCTATGTGAATCATTGTTCCTGACATGTTTAATTTTGCGCTCCAGGTGGATAGAACGCTGCCTGTCAGTGATGATACGGGCACAGAATCATCAAAATACACTTCATTCTCGTAGTAATTCTCAATTCTTCCACCGGACTGTTTTCCTGCTCGAAGGAACCACGAGGAGGACGCATAGGACTGAGTTAAGTCATTCCGGATTCTTCCAAAAGATATGTGCCATGGATCTCCGTCATACACATTGACTCCCGTAAGAGGAATTTCGAGCTTGGCGGGCTGAGTCGTGCTCCACGTGTCCCTAAACACAAGCTTTAGAGATCCTGTAGCCGTCAAAGAAGAGCTTGCGTAAGCTATGAGATTCAAGTACAGGCTGTCTTTGAGGCCTGTCTGCCAGTCAGTTCCTGAGGTGAAAAATCTCACGAGAGACGATGCCTTTGGGTGATTAACACCCAAGACAGCAGGAGGAGTAAACTTATAAGTCCCCTCGTACGACCAGGAACCAGATGTCAGGATCCTATCGAACATGGGCGTTGATCCTGTGTATGGAAGGCCCGGCTCGCGCCGAACGACTGTAGAAAGATCAGCAACACGCATTGAACCACTTTGAATCAGACCTGATGATTTGAAGTAAGGCCTTCCCGTGGGTATTCCCTGCACGTCAGTTGCTGCAGCGCCTAGTGTGAAAGAACCGGAAAAGTCAAGTGATCTCAGGACTCGTGTCTTTTTTATTCTCTGATCTGCTAGTGTTCCTGCCCTTGATCCTCCAAACTCTTTAAATCTAAAATTTGAGTCAGGATTTAGACCCATATTTCTTATGAGTGACTTTATGCTGTGAACAGTGCCCTTTGTTCTTGTGATCTCAACCATGTCACTCAGAATTCGTCGCCAGATTTGATTCTGAACATACTGGAGGCTGTTTTCTGATATCAGACCCTGATTTGTTATCGCCTTTCCATCGTAGAACTGCTCAAAAGATGCATTTGGAAACATTTCTGGTAGGCTTATTCCGTACGACTCTGCAAGCTGTGGCAGGAAAGTGCTCGCGATAGTACCGGGCTCGACTGGCGAAATATTTCTCTGCTTTCCAAACTGATCAAGGTGCATCTTGATCTCATCAAAATGCTTTGCCCACACAAATAGAAGTGTTGCAATAATTTGTGCAGATCCTAACTTTCCACCACCAGGAAAGTTCTGATTTGACCCATATGTGTCTGTTATTGTTCCAAGCTCGCTGTTCTGACCAAATCCTTCAAATATACTAGCTTCCTGCAAGTAGTGTCGAGGTATCAGCTTTGTTATCATATTTGGATTGTTGGCATCATAGTCAGAAGCTGATGTCAATAAGTCCTCATTTAGAGTGATGACGTCTTGATAAGATGGGAAGAGCACAGGTGACTCTGTGTTCGACTCATACAACATTGGCAGGCTTATGCCGCGTCTTTCACGAAGGCTCTCAGTAAAATTGGTGACAACAGAGTGAAGAGAGTTTCCACTGCTATCAATGATCGTGGTATTGGCAGAGAATGATCCCGTTGGCTCATTAAACTTGTAGTAGAGCTTTAAGTTAGAGTCAGAGTAAACTGACCTATCAATGAATTTTTTTTGCTCTGAGGCAGACCTAGCAGAGTGATACACCCTGAGCTCATCGATTGTGCCTGATAGAGTTTGCCCAAAATTAATGCCAGGCGTCACACTTCCAAAAAATCCTGCTGCGTGATTTACACCGCTTCCAATTAAAAGAGGTGCGGATGTGTATCCAAATCCGCCGAGCTCTCTCGATGAAGAGGAGCTCTCAAGAACGGCATTTCTAAACATCTTTATCTTGTTGACTCCTGGTGTCGCGTCATACGTCGCACACACGTGCTGAAAGTCGCCTTTTGCGACAGGCATGGACGCGCTCATATACGCAGTGCCAGATGACACAAGCATCAGAAGTGTGCCAGATACATCAGAAGACAATGTTGAGCTTAGGGCCAGTGTAATACCGTATTGGTTTCCTGAGAGTCTCTGAATGACAACCTGGTTACCCTGCGTAACATTGCTGGGTACTCTGAGGTGGACATCGTACGTTATAGGACCCGATCCCTGATCGAGGACAGACTTTGCACTTGAATTTCTTGAGAGTGATGGTGCCTGAGCGCCTGCAATGTCGTTTACCTTGACATATGACCCATTCTCAAAGTGAAGAAAACCAAGGCTCTTAGGAAACCTATCGAAGACATATTTCTCATATCCAGTGAGGGCGTCAAAAAACTCTAGCAGCTCGGTCTTTGATCCATCAAATGGGTAAGAGTTAATAATTAACTCAAAAGCGGTGTTGACCTTTGCTTCTGCAGAGTTAAAAAATGTGTGATTTTCAAACTTTGACCAATCGATGGGAAGCTGCTGTGTTGACTTAATCGGGCTCCCAGGAGAGTCATACCTGAATGACTGTGTGATGTTCTGGACAGAGGAGCTAAGTGAAGCAGCAGTTACATTTGAGATAGATGCCAACTCACCTGTCAGACCTCTGACAATGCTGGGGCTAAAGAGGCTTGATCCCGGAGCAAAAGTGTTTCCTGATCTTCTCATGATGCATCAACTCTAAACATCGGGCTTTTCTCTTCAATCTGAAACTCTACGCCCCTATCAGCTAGAAGAAACTCAAAATAGTAAACTCTTCCTGAGTAAAGAGAAGACATTCTAAAATTAAAATACATCCCATCACTGTCAATTGAGCATCTTGTTGCATTGTTGCTCCTCGTGTAGGGAATAACAACTGTTCCAAGGTCTGCATCAACGACCCTGTAAAATAAGTTCTCAAATACCTCACTCTTTGCATTTATGAGTGACTTAGCAGGACGATTTTGATAATTCAGAGAGTCGACTCCAAAAAGACGAACTTTTACTATATCGCTTGTCTTATAGCTTCCAAGAAGATTAGTGACTGCTATCGTAGGCTTTCTAGGAACAGATGAGAATGCTGATCTATAGGGTGACTGTATCTCTAGGGTTCCTGTGTAGAATCCAATCTTTCCATCATTAGAATGCCATGTCTCAAGAAATTTTAGAGACCCACTTTTTGCAGCAAAATCAGAGACTGATGAGCTGCCAATTACAATTGAGCTGTCAGAATACGGGATAGCAAAAGAAGTCTGATACACTCCATCGAGACCTTGACCTGTTGTACTTCCTGTATACGATGAGGCAAAAACTGTCTTTGTGAAAGACCCGGTTTTTAGTGTCACAGAGAGACAATTTTGTCCCGAAATTGGTGTCAGAGAAGATCCAGAAAGTATATTAGAGGGTAAGCTCCTGTGATAATTGATGAGAAATATCGATCCTGTTGTGTCGAACACAAAAGACGCGTGATTGTCCTGAATCACATCATCAAACATCACGTGAACAGTCGGTCTGAGGTACACATTTTTTGAGTGTCTTGATCCAAATCTCTTGACAAATCTCGTCTTTGTGTCCTGCTCCTCGGATGGAATAAAAGAAACTCTAAATCCGCAGTCTGGAATTTGTCCAGAAATTGTTGCTGATACTATCTTTGTGACATCTACCTCAAAATTTTCTGTGCCCTCATCGAAATGCTGGATCGCCCCTAACTGCTCTATTCCTGAGCCTAAGTTTCCAGAGCCTATGACATCTATGTCAGCTGATCCTAAAAGTCCTAGCTTATTAGCACCGCTGACAAACCATGGGTAAACTGTGCCGCCGCTGTAAGATGCTGTCACAAAGTTTGCAACATCAATATCGCCAAATGAGCTCACATCCCTTCCGTCTCCTTCATCGAACGACTTCGAAAGAGGATAAGCAACTAAATGAAAGTTTCTTGGAACTGTCTGTGTGCCCAGTGCATCCTGCATTTTTAGAATGCACTTAAAATTAGGGCTGTTAATGTTTAGAACAGAGCCAGTTAAACTCCTAATCTGTCCATAATCAAATTTTAACAGTGCCCTTGACACCTCATAGGGAGCAGACTCACCGGAGATCACGGACTCATCATACAGCTTAAAGAGATCAATAGTGCCAGCCCTTCCAAGATTTGAGTCTGTCGCTCTAAAAGAGCTATTGATAATCTTATCAGTAATGTAAGTGTCTTTGCTGGCTGTGAGTATTAAGTACACTTGTTACTCCTTAGATTGCAGTGCCAATGATGTCGTACTCTGGATACTTGAGCTCAAAAATTGTTCCTCTAGGAGCTGTGATTATCTTATTTCTAGTGGAAAGCTCATAGTCAAAATAGAAGTCAGAGTAACTTCTACCTTCATCAGTACCTGTCTTTGGAAGCATGTCAAGACTTATTAGAGAAACAACACCCTGAGTATTTATGATCACATTTATCACGTCGTCTATGACAAGAGGCTGATCTATCTGAAAGTTTTCTATCCTGAGCACGTTCTTAATTCTTGATATGACACTTTGAACAACACCGTTCTTGTTGGCATTTGGAGCAGTCATTATTCCAAACCTAACAGTGTAATTTGACACCCTTGCATCGAGTATATCAACTGCATCAGATATTAGTCTAAACTCATTTAAATAAGTGCTCAAGTTCTTCTTTAGAGAATCAGGTGAAATTGTAAGATTTCCAAACCTGTCCCTGCTTATGATATACAGCTGTGCTGAGAGAGGATTTATTGGGTTGTCAGAAATTCCCGCTCTAAATACTCTGCCAAAGACATTTGGCATCGTGTAGATTCTAGAAAGAAGATCTTGTCTACTAACAATTCTAGACTGCATCTGTCTGGCGCTGGGTATTCTGGCTCGCAGGTCTTCAAGTGTCGGCGCTGAGTCGCCTCCTCGAGCAGGGTCAAGATTTTTAACCTCAACGCTGGATCTCACTGATGCTGCATCCGATGCAGATGGCTGACGCTGAAAGTCCATGTTTAGTGTGTTTAAGAGCCTTATTGATCCTGCAGCGACATTGTGAGATAGACCGCCGCCGTGTCTATATCGTATTGAAAGAGTCGTTCCCTTGGGACTTATGCCTAGCGTCTGTGTCTGGAGCATTGAGTTTGGATCAATTGAAAATCTCGTGAACTGTTTTTTCCCGTATAGAGGAAGAGACAACTCACTTGGGTCTGGAACAATATCATCATCAAGCGTGTCAGCATTTCCAGAGCCAAATCTTACAGTTGTCAGTCTTGTAGTGGGATCAAAATTCGCTGTATATCTTCTTGGAGCTGCAATAATCTCAAGATTCATTGGAACCATTTTTCCATCAGCATCAAGATTATTGACTGCTTGAAATACAGTGTCTTGAGAGAGAGACTCGACCTGATAGTAAGAATTACCCTGTGTGTCTATTACTGACAGAATATCACTAATATCTGCGCTTAAAAGAGTTATCTCTCTAAAGGGGACGTGCTGCGTGCCTAGGGTAAATTGATCAATTGTCTCATTACCTGAGACGCATAATCCTGTCATTGTCATCACAAACTGTGTGGGTATTCCTGCATCACTTGAAGAGAACACATTTACAGTTGCAATATACTCACCTTCCGAAGTTGTGCTCGCAAAGTCTAGGTCCTCTGTTAGATTAAACGTTATTCCACTTGTTGACTTGCAAACTGTGCCACTCCGTATGACAGGAAGTGTCGAGGTCTTAGGCCCGTAAGACCCATCGGACTTTTGCTCAGCAGGAACTCTTATATAAAACTTTACTTGAACAGATGCAGGACTTGATCCAACAGGCTTAACACCAACTGTTCTTAAATGAAGCAGTATATTTTTCCTCTCAACTGCTGTGAGGGGATTTAGCTCAGTGAACTGGTGATCTAGATAATAAGATAAGCTGTCACCAACAAACGCAGCCATATCAAGAAAGAGGCCACCAAGAGACGCCTCAGAAAAGTCCTTAATCTTGTCAGGAAAGTAAGTCCTGGCGTAGCCTAGAAGCTCTGATCTGAATGAGTCAAAGTCTTTGGCAAGGAAGGTCCTGCTTCTCTCTTTTCTAAGATTCTTTTTTACGTCTAATGCCATATCACCCTGCCACGTAAATTATTGCTTCTATCACGCGTTCTTTTTGAGAAACAGCGCTTACCTTGTAAGTAATTCGAACACCAACTTTTGCAACTTCCTTGTTGTCTATTCGATCAACAAGTGGCTCGAACGTAAGAAGCTGTATGAAAGGCATATACTTCTGCGTTGTCTTTCTAATTCTTCTTATGGCTTCAGCATCAAACTGATCTGTTCCAAGCTCAAACGCGAGCTCTGTTAAATTTGCTCCGAAGTCGTAGAGACCAAGCCGCTCACCGTAGTTTGTCATTATCATGTTCCTAAAGTTGTCAGCAACAGCGCTGTCAATGTCTGTGTGCATCTTTAGAAGGCCATCATTAGACTGACCAAACTCAACTGGAACTTTTATACCAACTGGCGTCTCAAGTTTTTGACTCAGTGCATTAGACTTTAACTTGTCAAGATCCTCCTTGAGGTCTCCAACAGAAGAGAAGTCATATTTTTTTCTAGTTGACATTCTGATTCTTTAGTCCAGATGTAACTATGCAAAATGCAAAACAGGCTATCAAACTAACTTTCCAAATCCCTCGTGAACTGATACAGCGGGAGCAACTGTGGTTCCTGCTTGAGATGTGGCCGTTCCTGATGTAGCAACCGCAGTGCCAGGAGCTGCTGTGGACTTGACTTCACTGATATCGACTCCTGCAGACTTCACATACTCGTGAATTGCGGATGCAAGAGCCTCTGATAGCGTCTGTATATTTGACTCAGGGCTTGCTCCCTCGGAAGCTCCATCCTGAATGCTCTTTGTGAACGCAGCCTGAATCGCCTTAGAGAGACCTGATTTTGAATTTTCAAGCGACATAAATCACTCTCCAAAAACTCTAGTTGATTTTAAGTTTGTAATCTCTTGCTTTCTCTGCATAATTTCAGTCTGAAGTCCTGTCGCTCCCTGCACTATTTGAACAGAGGGCGCACCGTATCCAGGCGTTGTGTGTGTTAGAAGCTTTTGACAGAACTGGTCTATCGCGTCGTATGTCTTCTCCAAAAGTTTTTCGAGCTCTGAATACTTCACATAGGGCTCTGATCCCTTTTCACCGGCCCCTGATCCCTGGTCAGGCTGGCCCAAGTATATTTTGGCTCCGCTTATCTGAATGATTCCAGAAGGCATCAGATATATCGAGGCTGCGTCGTCATTGACATCGCCCTCCTTGATTATTCTTATGCCCCCGTTTATGTCGCCCCTCTCTGTCTCTTTTCTAGCAATAATTCTTACTTCATCTGACTTCAGGACAATGAAAGGTGACTCTGCAACATCTACAACTTCGCCTTCAAAGGCAGGATATATCACGTCAGTTGTGATGCCAAAATTTGCATCAGCGTCGGTCCTCATGGACACGTAGACCCTGCTTGCATCTGTTAAAAAGTCTGGGTCGCCCTCTTGAGGCCTATCAAGCCTGTTCGCTGGGATAGAAGATCTCTGAGAATCATTAATGTAGACAGCAGCATTTTTGTCAACTTCAAGTTTTTCTCGAGTATTGAGTATCACACGTGGCTGTGTGTCTCCTATCTCTGCGTTGTCAGGATCAGGCGGATTATTGTCATAAAATCTTCCACGACCAGAAACAATATCTATTGTGCCGCAAAAGTCGGGTATGGGATCTGTTGCGATCCCTGATCCATCTACATCTGAGAATGCATTGCTGTTGACAGCGCTGTCTGGCCGTTCAGCGAGGCTCCATCCCCTGTCCTGCCCTAAGCAGATTAGAGTGTTATTTGACCCTTGAATTACAAAATCGCCAGGCCTCTTAGTGAAACGAGGAACAGGCTCAAGAGTGACAGACTGCATTGAAAATGATCCCGTATAGATCTGATCATATGGATTTACACTAGGTTCATCTGGGCTACCTGAGAGAGTGCCTTCGCTGCTGTCCTCTTCCTCTCTCTCTGCGGCACCATTATTAAATGCAGGAGGTCCAGGAATCTTTCCTGGATCTTTAAGACCATCAAAAGGCCTTGTCTCGTCGCCATTTCCATCACCAACAGCGGCTGATGAGCTTTCTGTTGTAACTTTATCAACAAAAAGATCAAATCTTCTCTCGGCATGAACGTAATTAAGATCTTCAAGAAAGTTAGGCTCTGAGACTCTGGTTATCCAAAAACTATAGGGAGATGTTGAACCAGGCGCATCTGAAACTGTCCACACCTGCTCACCTGGCTTAATCGGCATACAAAAATGTGAAGGGAAAAACGGATAGCAGAGGATATTCTGTGCAACTGCGTTAACGCCTGTGCCTGTTATCTCTCGAACTATAAGACTGTTTCTAGGAGCACGTCTAAGAGAATCAAGGCCACCTGCAATTGTCTGTCCTAGTGATTCCAGCTCCTCATCAGTCCTTCTAGAAATGTCGCCAAGAACCTCGTAGACAACTGCTCTTGAAAAGGGTCCTCTACTAGGCGCTTGCGATCTTATGACGCTCAGCTCAGAAGAAATATTTGTTGATCCTACACCTGTCGCTGACCTTATGGGATCAATTCTTCCAAGCCTAGATGGCATTCAGTCCCCACTTATTGAGGAGAACACGTCGTCTGGATCCACTCTTGTGTTCTGCTCTTCAATTTTAGCTATAAGCTCTGCCAGACGAAGTATCTGCTCATTAGACTTGCTCATTCTTTCTAAGTATTTAGTAAGAGTGGTGCCCAGTGAAATGTGCTCAGACGTTCCTGTTGACATCTTGGACCATGCATCTGTAAAAAGCATTCCTGCATTCTCTCTGTCTATGAGGGCATTTTCATAGATCTCCTTCCACAGAAGTTTCTTTTTATCCTCAGTGGAAGTAAGCTCATCTAGTATATCAGCAAATGCCTCGATTTTCTTCTTGAGCTTGCCGTCACTGTCAACAAGCTTTTCAATCTTAATTTCACTCATTTCTTAAAATAAGAAGCTAAACTTCTCATCTCCGTTTGTTAAGCGCTTGTAATGTTTTCTTATTGATGACATTGCAACAGAAAGCTTTTTTGATGAAAGACCTGAAATATCTCGAACATAGATCAAAACAGCTCTCTTGTTTAGAAAGTCTAATTCATCAATATTGTCAAAAACTGTTATTATTGCTTTTATGCACGCAGACTCAGCTTCACCTGCAACACACTTTTCAATCTCCCTAAGAAGATCTCCTATCTCAGATCTCACATTTCTACTTATCAAAATCTCATCAGGCGCTGGCATGACATCATAGGTCTCAATTGCATGCAATTGCTCTTGTGTAAGAGTCTCAGGTGCGTCAATTGAAACATTTCTCTTGTTTTGCTTCTGATTCTTTCTAGACCGAATTATCAGCCAATTTTTGGCCACAACGTTGTAGTACGAAAACGCCTTTGTTCCCTTGTCAGGAGACCATTTATAGAGTGACTCATACAGAAATGACACACAGTCTGACTTTAATTCTTCAAAAGTGTCGTGTGGTGACTTAAAGCCATAAACAAGAATCAAGTTCTCAACCAAGGAATCAAAAGCAGGCTGTATCTTTTCTAAATAGAGACTGCTCTTTTCACTTTCAGAAGTGAGAATCTGAAAACTTGTGATGGCTTCTTGAGTGACTTCTGTGAAGTATTGACACCCACCTGTGCCTTGTTTTCTCTTTATCTTTTTTCTAATCTTCTTGGGCATTCGAGTCATCATCCTCATCAGAGGATTCTCTTTCGTCAATTGATGCAAATCTATTCGCAATTAAGAGAAGTGTTTCTCGAGTTGCCTTTATATCACTTATAACTTGCTTTATTTGCGGACTATCATAAAAGAGAGGTATTTCAAGTATCTTGCTTATTGATCGATATCTCTCATCTAAGACATCAAGTGACTCTTCAATTGCATCTTCAATTTTTAAAATGATTAGCGCAAACTTAACAGCAAAGAAGACACTTATGGTAAGCAGTGATGACAGTATTACGATCAAAACACTGCAAAGACTCATGTCAGACTATCCCTTCAAGCTTTTTGTCGTATATCTTGCAAATTGACTCAAAATTGTACTCTCGCTTAATTCTCTTTGACATTTCTGCTGCACGATGACGCGGCATTGAAGGCTTCTCGTAAAACTTTCTAAGCTTCTTCTTTGCATCAGCTTCTAGCGGGCTTGCCCACTTTGATCCTGCGATAAATATCTTTCCATCAACTCGGCTTTTGTGAATCTCATTAATTGAGTACTCAACAGGTATATAAGCGTTAGGATCTAGGAAATCTGTGTGTCCAGACCAACCAGTTGCTATAATGGGAAGACCTGATGCAGCAGCTTCCAAGATTGGAAGCCCGTATCCCTCTCCTCTCGTGAGAGTGACAAGAGACTTGACAGTCTGATTCTTCATTAGCGAGAGCATTTCTCTATTGCTCATCTTTCCGTGCATTAAGTGAATCTTTGGGAATGGGCTCCTCCGTGCCTCTGATACTAGCTGTTTCACCAGCTTTTCTGTCATTAGACTATCTATCTTTGTGTGCTTTCCTGAGTTGGTTTTTAGAATCACACCAACGTTTGGATCATTTTTAAACTCTTCAAACAGCCACTTTAGCGTGTAGAAAAGATTCTTTCTGTCGTTCTCTGGATTAGTTCCTGTGATTTGACCGAAGACAAGAAAATTAAAGTCTGTTGAAAACTTATGAGAAAACTCGTCTACATTGTCCAGAAGAAGTTCGTCATAAAATGACTCAGGTATTACGTGAATTGGCACTCTCATCATACCTGAATTCAGTATCGTGTTCTTTGTGTGATTTGATGGCACGACAACAGCGGTCATTCTATTGCAGGCATCAATCCACAGAGGATTGCACCTATCGGTCTCGACACCCGCTGTGATGCCAATGTTCTTTTTTGCAAGTCTAGGATCCCACTCATTTGGAAGTTGAACCTGTATTGAAAGATCAAATTGAGGCTCTCCTTCAATTGAGACTGTTCTATTCATTATCTCGCCAATAAGGCCGTTCTCATCATTCTTATCAATAATCCAGGGTGTTATACCCCAGTTTAAAGTCTGAACTCTCACATCCCAGTCAGGCTTTGATAGTGCCCAACGAGCGACTTGTCTTGAGTGAACTCCGTACCCAGAGTTAGTTAAAAATGGTCCTCTAAGTAAAACTCTAGTCATCAGATCTCCTTGACAGTCCAGCTCTTGTACTTTTCTCTCCAATTATTGACAAGATCAGTGAGTGTGTTATCCCACTCATTAACTGTCTTTTGGAGGCTAAACTCAGAAAGGACGTAGTCTCTGGACTTTTGTCCTAGACGTGTCCTCTCATCAGGACTCATCTCATAGATCTTTAAAATGGCATTTGCTGTGGTCTCGGCTGAGCAATAGTCCTCGAAGATATAAGGAACTTGCTGCGATCCTACCATGCTCTGCATTTCAATAGGCAGAGCAACTCCATTTTCAGATCCATCCCTGTGATCAACAACTTGTCTAGTAAGGCCGCCTGTCTTGAGAGCGATTATAGGCTTACCACACTGCATTGCCTCAAGCGTTGCGAGACCAAATCCCTCCGCATAGCTAATGTTTATGCACGCATCAGAGATGTTGTGGAGCACATTCATCTTTGCAAAGTCAAGCCTTTCGGGAGAAAAGACTACAGAACTTGTAACACCTAGCATCTCTGCAGTTGCATACAGGTTTGGTCCCTCCTGATCATCGGGCTGAGTGTGCATCAGGAGGCACACATCACTCTTTCCATGCTTCTCTTTTACCTTTTGCACAAAAAGCTGCCATGCCCAAAGAACATCATTTGGGCGCTTTCTCTTTGCGTTTCTATTAACCCAAAAAAGAACAAACTGATCTCTTCTAGACTCGCCAAGCAGTTGAACTTTTAGATTGCTGACATCTTCCTTACTGTTGATAGGATGAAATACCTCGTCTGGTAGGGCGTGAGGAATGAAGTTAGTCCTGCCTGGAGCCAGGTCCTTCACGTAGCTATAGGTCATATGAGAGTGACAGTTGATCAGATCAGTCGAGTCATATAGCACCTGATTAAATTTTGGAACAGGAAGATTGTCCCAAACATGCCAATACGCAATAGGACAAATCTGATGTATCTCATCCTCCATTTCCCAAACCCAAATAAAGAATCTTGGATCAGTGAAGAGCAGAAGAACATCAGGTCTTTCAATTGCAAGTGTCTGTCGAAGCATCTCGGGAGACCCAAACCCATCGACAGGCTTAATAATAAAGTCATCACTGACTTTTACTACATCGTAATTGGAGTGCTTAATTGCAGCACCAAACTGCCTGACAGACCACTTTCCCTTCTTCACAAGACCGTCTATCAAATATCTGCTCTGACAACCTACGCCAGACGTTGAAAGGGCGTGATCAGACAACATTAAAATCTTCTTTTTCATTGAGACGCTCCGAGGCATCGAGAAAAGTGCATATTGAAAAATATCAATGTTTGATCTGCAGTAAATAAGATGCTATGTGCAGTGCTTTGTTCCGCTGTACGGACAGAAACCGCAAGAATGCCTATTTTTTAGGTAGACGCCCTTTCTAACAGACTGAATCATACTTCTCACAATTTTATTAGCTTTTTCAATTGACTTGGGACCGACAGAAACAGGAACAAGCTCACAAATCTTTCCTGGTTTAGCAGATCTTTTTAGAAGAATAAATCCACACCTGATGTCCTTTAGCGGCACTCCGTGCTTTTGTGACCAGAAGTACTTGTACAGAATTAGCTGAGCTGTCATGAGTATATCTTGCTTTTTCTCTCTCTTCCAGCCATGAGCTTGTGCAGTCTTCCAGTCAATAATCCAGTACTGGTGTCCATCACCTTTCTTGTTGGGAACCTTAAGAACACCGTCAATGAAGCCCTTAAATTTCACCTGGAGTTCATCAATATCCTCGTACAAGTCCTCCTCAGCCTCAAAGATCTCCCAGCCAGGAAATTTTGAATCTAAAAATCCGAGGACATCGTCCCACATTTCATTTGCCCACTTGGCCCATGTGTCAAAATGAGCGTGCTTATACCAGCCTGGCTGCTTTGCAATCCAGTCAGGGTCATCAAAATTAGACTTTTCCCACTCTGACTTAAATTTTTCAATTAGCGATGATCTATCAATTTGCTTAGTCTCAATAAGCGCTTCACATCCTGCGTGAACTGCAGTACCAAAAGGCAAGAAGGGTGATGGTTCTCCAACATTAATCTTATCAATATGCATTAGCTTATGTCGAAAAGAACACTCCTTCCAGCATTTTACTTCAGAAAAAGATACATGTGCTTTTCCTGTTGCAAGAAGTGGTAACTTTACTTTGCTTGTTGTATCAGCCTCAGATGTCATACGAAAATTATAGCACCATCGGCTTAAATCTTCAAAATCAATATAGCCCTAGTCTCTCACCGTGCACAAGAAACTCTTCGACATATGACTCAAGAGAAAATTTTGGCGCCCATCCACACTTATTTACTGTTTCACTTATATCTGCAAGTGTTGTTCTTGCCTCACCAGGACGGGGTGAAATATACGAAATTGAAGAAGGATTGAACAGTTTAGCAAGCTCATTTATGGAGTAATTCTTGCCTGTTCCAAGATTAAAAACTTCACCCGACCACTTTCCTGTTGACAGGGAAATTAGACCGCTAGCAATGTCTAAAACGTGTGTGAAATCGCGTCTCTGCTCTCCATCTCCTGTTACAGTCAGAGGAACACACTTTTTTCGCTGCTCCTCAAAAATACCAACTACAGTCGCATATGCGCCCACTGTGGGCTGTCTTGGACCATAGACATTAAAAAACCTAGCAGTTACAGTGCTCATTCCGTAGACCTTTGAGTACATCTCGCAAATCTGCTCACCTGTGTACTTTGCGTACGCATAAGGATTGAGCATTGGTCCAGCATAAGCTGAGCTGCTTCCTGCGTACACAACATTAGCACCGCAGTTTCGAGCAAACTCTAGAACATGAGCAGTCCCCATCATATCAATCGAAAGGTAGGTGAGAGGATCCTCAAAGCTAGGCTGTATTCTTGCAAGAGCTGCAAGGTGATAAACTGTGTCAAACTTTTCAGTTGTGTATTTTGACAAATTTATGTTTCTAATATCATCTACCCAATATCTTACGCCAGGTCTCATATTAGATCTTGATGAGCTGTCAGAGACAAGACTGTCCATCACAGTTATTTGATTTTTAGGATTAGCAAGAAGGGTCTCAACTAGGTGTGATCCTACAAATCCTAAACCGCCTGTCACCAATACTCTACTCATGTCTTTCTCCTTTTACTGACCGCTCTTCCCTCTTGGCGCTCCCAATCTCTGTCAGACCTCACCTCGAGGTTCTTATCCCAGGCAGCCTGAAGCACTGTGGGATCTACACCCACACCCTTGGCTACATTTATCATCGCGTTAATGTCTTTTGGAAAACAATGTCCACCGTAGCCACGATTGCCATCAGGGCCTGGTACGGACCAGTGGCTGTCTCCCAGGCGCTTGTCATACTTGGCGTATTCAACAACTTTGTCGTAGTCGACGTCGAGTCCGGACTTATCCAGGGCCTCGCAGACCTGAGCGATTTCATTTGCGAAAGCGACCTTGACAGTGAGGAAGTTATTGGTGAGGTACTTTACCATCTCCGCGGTGGTCGAAGAAGTCTTTACGATTGGAACCTGTGGGAATGCAGTCTGAAAGATCTGTTTCACCTGATTAATCCAGGGACGAGGGCCTCCGAGAACGATTCTATTCTGACTTCTCATGTCATTGAGAGCATTTGCCTCAGTCAGGAACTCAGGATTGAAAACCACATGGAGACTTCCATCGAACATTTCATTCCAGCGCTGTGTTGATCCTGGTGGTACCGTTGACTTGACAACTGCAATTCTCTCACCAGGAACTTCAGCTAGCTCTCTTAGGGCGCCCTCAACAATCGAAGTGTCAGCAGATCCATCTTCATACATGGGAGTAGGAAGACAGACGAAATAGACTTTCGAAAAGTCTGTCTTACTTTCGCATGCCTGCACAAGCTCTCTAATACTCTGCACCGGACGTCCGAAGTAATACCCAAGATTTCCACCGGGTGCAACCTTCCCAACCTTATCAAACACGAAGACTTCTAGTCCTCGCTCAGAAAAGACCGTGGTGAGAGAGCCGCCTACGAATCCTTGCCCAATGACTGCTATTGATGTCATGCGAATACCCTCAAAGCTTGCGTGCGGTGTCAAAGTCTGCTTTGTACATCATCTCGACAAGCTTCTCAAAATTCACTCTAGGCTTCCAGCCCAGCTTCTCTCGAGCCTTGCTGGCGTCACCGAGCAGATGCGGAACCTCATGGGGTCGATAGAGACGTGGATTAATCCTCAAGTGATCCTCAACACTGAGCCCGGCAATCTCAAAAGTCTTGTGCAAGAACTCCTTGACTGTGTGTGACTCACCAGTAGCGACCACGTAGTCATCAGGCTGATCCTGCTGGAGCATGAGCCACATCGCCTCGACATAGTCTCCTGCAAAGCCCCAGTCCCGCTTAGCATCCAAATTACCGAGCTCAAGCACCTTTTGTCGACCTAGCTTAATGTTCGCGGCAGCCATCGTGATCTTGCGCGTGACGAATGTCTCACCACGCAGTGGTGACTCATGGTTGAAGAGGATACCCGAGGAGGCGTGCATGTCGTAACCCACGCGATAGTTTCGTACGAGATTGTGTGAAAATAGCTTCGCGCAGGCGTACGGAGATGCTGGTGTCATGCGTGTGTCCTCACGTTGAGGAGTCTCAGGGTTGTCTCCGTACATCTCCGAGGAAGAGGCCTGGTAGAACTTGATATCAGGCTTTAGGAGACGACACGCCTCGAGGAGGCGCAGGGTGCCTAACGACACAGTGTCAACGGTCTCCTCTGGGACCTCAAATGAGACTCGAACGTGAGACTGAGCGCCTAGGTTGTAGACCTCATCTGGACTTATATCATGAATGAGACGAAAGAGTGATGTTCCATCATGGAGATTGCCATAATGCAGCTCAAACTGCGGATGCTCAAAATGAGCATCCACTCTGTCAGTATTGATTAGTGATGTACGACGCTTGACACCTACAACTCGATAGCCTCTTTCAAGAAGGAGCTTAGTTAAATAAGATCCATCTTGACCGGTCACACCAGTCACTAGTGCAATCTTTCTCACTATACACCTCTAATGTTGGGATAGTGTAGCTTAAACCACTCACATGTTTCACTGATTGCTTGACTGAATGGCGTGTAGTCAGACTCTTTCCACGAAGTGAGTCGAAGAAGTCGGCTATTAGAAGACGGTTTCCGATGTTGTCCTGCTGGCCTTGATGTGTCATAGGCAATGTCTCCTGTGTATCCCAGAGTGTCACAGAGTGTCTCCGTGACCTCTTTGATTGACCTCTCCTCAGTGCACCCAATATTGATTGGAAGATCATCGTCGTACTCATCTGCAATAATTTTTAGAATTTTTGCAGCGTCCGGAGCGTAAGTAAACTCTCTTAGAGGAGATCCGTCTCCCCAGACAGTGATGAAAGGCGCGCCAGTGATTTTTGCCTCCCACACCTTTCTAATTAAAGCGGGTATAACATGTCCATCGTTTAAATGAAAGTTATCATTTTTGCCAAAAAGATTGTTGGGAATCGCAGTCACATACTCAAGAGAAAATTGTCTTCTCAGCGCTCGTGTGTGAACATCCAACATTCTTTTTGCATATGCGTATCCAAAATTACTGCTGTGAGGAGGGCCTAGATGAAGCTGGTCCTCTGTTAGTGGAAGGGTAATAAAATTTGTGTCTGGATAGACGCAAGTTGAGAGAACTGAGATGACTTTTCGAACATTTTGTCTGGCACACGCGTCAAGAAGATTTGCGCCTATCTGAATATTGTTCGAGTAAAATGTTGCAATTCTCTCAGAGTTTGCCTTTACTCCTCCGACATAAGCAGCAAGGTGATACACAGTGTCCAGCGAAGTTCTCTCACCTTCGCTGTCTGTAAAACAATACCTTCCAATGAACTTCTCAACATCAGACATATGAGACAGGTTTAGCTTATCTCTTGTGGGAAAAATGACATCAATGCCTGACCCAGATAGGTGACTCACAAGTGCTGAGCCAAGCATTCCTGAACCTCCTGTGACTAGTGACTTTTGTGTCATGAGCTTATCAATAAATTGTAGAGGCTTGAGTAGTGATTCTCCACTTTAGGGTCAAAAAATTCTACTGTGATGCCATGAAAGTCACTAATATTCAAGTAGTCTCTGCCCGAGGGGCCGCTCACATACGTTGTTCCGCCGACCTCTCTCACAATATTAGCGAGAAGATCGGACTTTGATCCCTGAGCTTTTAGGTCGCTTGCAAATGTAACGCTCTTTTCTAACCCTAGCCGACTCATTACCCATCTAATTGAGCTCATGTTTATGTCTACTAAGCGATCGCTCGAGTATATTTCTGTCGCATCAAATCCTAGGTTTTCCTGGATCTTTTTTATTACTTTTCTACGCCAAGTAGGATCCTTTGCAGCATATACGTCTTTTATTAGCTTTGAATCCGCTCCGCCTTCAACTGGAACCGTTATCCACTCATCTTGTCCCGATCTATTTTTGATCTTGTTTCTATTTTGAAAGTAATTCTTCCTAAACTTTACATTATCTAGAACAACAAAATGATCAGATGCAGAAATTTTCTGAAAGAAACCCATGTATGGGAAGTGTTCGGGCTGGTGAATTGTCACTCTCATATAAGCCACTTCACGGGCTGGAATGACTCAGCATATCGAACTCCCACCTCTTGGCCGTTTATCAAGCAGTGACTCTTAAAAAACTCAACCCAGCCAGACCCACGACGTGAGACCTCAGACACGTGGGCCTCCACAGACTTTATCTTTCTATCCATGTGGTCTGTGATGTCAACATAAATACTGTTCTCAAAGTGCTTGTATGACTTATACCAGTTGCTTCTATACATGAGAATTCTAGGAGAATTTCTACCTGCAACAATTGTTGCTTGTGATATTGCACTGTGGTCCTGATTTATGTCACCATCCCAGTGTGTGTAAATGACATCAGGCTTAATTCTACTAATTTGTCTGTTTATGTCCTCAATTAGGTCAACTGTGTAGGTGACCTTTTTTGTCTCATAGTCCAAGCACTCTATCTCTGTGACTCCTAAAATTTTTGCAGCATCTAGTGCTTCTTGCATTGCAGTCTCTCGACTCCTAAGCAGTCTTCCGTTAAAATCACTGTACTCGCTGTGTGTAACAAGGAGAGAGAAAACAGAGTGTCCCTCGGAAGTGTAGCGAGAAATTGTACCGCCTAGACCCAGCTCTATATCGTCAGCATGAGCTCCTATGGCAAGAACTCTCACTTTACATTCCTCTTCTTGTAGTGTTGCTCAAGTAGGTGAAGAATAAAATCAACAGAGGGATGCTCGACCTCAATGTTTCCAAGAGGAAGATCTTCATCATTCTTCTCAACATTTAGAGGTTTGTAGCTATTGACATTCCAATAGTTGTGATACTTTGAAAATGCATTTTGAAGATCTTGAATGCTCACTAAATAACACTTATCTACAGTAAACTTGCCTCTTGCGTCTAAGGAGTCAACAATCTTATTCGAGACGTCATCCACAGTGCAGAAATATCTTCTTGCACTTGCATTTACAAGTATTTCCTTGTTTTCCTTTCTCAGCTTGTCCCATATGTCAAGAACGCTTCCTGTGGAAAACAGGAAATTGACTCCCTGAAAGACTGAGTAGTTATTCTCAAGAAGCATGTCCTCCATCAATTTTTTTGTCATTCCATAGACGCATGACGGATTTATTGACTTGTCTGTGCTTATCCCTATTACATTCTTCACACCTGAATCCAGGCATGCGGAAATAATCTGTCTAGATCCAGTCACATTTACATCAACGGCACGAGTTGGATTTTTTTCACAAATTCCTACGTGCTTTAAAGCAGCAGAATGTACGACATAGTCAACGCTGTGAGACCTTAAAATTCTCTTTATTGCAAATTGACAGTCTGCTACATCAAGAGAATAGAGTGGAATATTTTCAGATCCACCTACACCTATCTCAAAGTCTCTCACACTTAGCTCTGAATGAGCTGTCCCAACAACACTAAATCCTCTTGAAATTAGAGTCTCAGCGAGGCTCTTTCCTAAAAATCCAGCAATTCCTGTTACTAATACAGTGGACATGTCAATCCTTTCAGAGGCTCTTTAAGAATTCTAATAGCTTTTGGTTTTGACTGTAAAAGTTAAAGTTGCTTTCAACAAGCGACTGTAGACCATCTCCCATCTCTTGTCTAAGCGATGATGATACAATCAGAAGCTCTAGGCAACGCTCCCATCCGGAGGGGTTGCATGCAACAAATCCAGTTTTTGTGTCTTCTCTAAGATACTGAAGTGCTGAGGGATAAAAATCGGCGACAACAGGAATTCCTAATTTTCCAAAGACAACAAATCTACCCGGATTTGAAGGCATCTTAAACCTTAAAGAAAAATCATCAAGGCTGTAATTGTAACTTCTTTCAAGAGAAGTCTCTCTCTTGTGTTCGGTGCTGTGAATGATATTGTTAGGAACAATTCCTATATCACATTTAGAGAGATGATCGGTGTAGTTTTCCATGCTCCACGGAATGTGTGTAATTTTGACTCCTGAAGGGACCCACTTTGATGTCTGGTCTAGAGAAGAGCCTCCTGTCATGACAAGTAGCTCTATGCTGTATTTTTTAGAAAGTGATATTAAAGCAGGCGTTACAGAATCCTGCATACAGTCAAGATGTATCATGTTTCCATGATACCCTACAATAATTGTATCTTTGTCTGCGTGTGTCTTTTTTAACATAGGAATATCAGGATATTCTACGTACCTAAAGATAGGCTTTCTGCACAAAGACCAATAGTCCTGCATCTCCACAGAGTCCACTATCAGAAAGTCACACAATAAAGCATTTTGAGCCACTTTATGACTTCTTGGATCAATAAGTCCAATTTTGACATCAGGTCTAATTCTCTTTATTTCAGGAATGATCTCATGGTCATAAGTCATGACTAAAATGACATCGTATCCTGCAATATTTCTATCATAAAGAGAGACACAGCTCAATTTTTTAAGAGCATCAGCGTAGAACATTGATGCAGCAGCCTTAGGCTGTGTTGTAAAAAAATTGACCCTCATCAAAGCGTCTCAATTATCTCGTCTATTGACTTAGTGTAGCTTTCAACATATGACTCCTGTGAAAAGAGTCTTGACTTTTCTAGTGTAGCAAGAAGGTGATGATTGTATTGATCGTCAGACATCGATGATGCTGCAATCACTGCACTTTTAATAGTTTCAACAATATCACCCGACTCTGACATTGAAATTCCGCAGTTTTCTACATTAATACCTGTCCACGGATTTATAATTGGAACAAGACCTGCTTTCATTGCTGTGGCAACTGAAGTGCAACAGCCTTCAGCTGAGGAGTGAAATATGACATAGGCACACTCGCCGGATAGCCTATTAAATTCCTCTCCACCTGGCTCAATAAATCCATGGTATTTGACACTATTAGAACAAGATATTTTTGAGCCGTAGTGCTCAAAAAATGATGACTCAGACGGCCCACATATGTGAAGCTCCTTGTCGTCAAGAGACAAAAATGCCTCTGTTACAAGATCAACGCCCTTGCATATTAGCCCATTGCCTGCAAAGCATAGAAACTTTGAGCGATTTCTTGATTCTCTCCACATTTCAGAGAAGCTTACTCTTGGGCTTATTGCAGGATAGAAGCTTAAAACTTTCTTACCGTACTTTTCATAGCTCTTAAAGCTCTGATTGTTTGGTTCACCAATGTTTAAAATGAAATCGGTCTGTGACATTATTTCAATGAACTTGTCGCCTATAACATCGGTCACAGTTCTCATGGGCGGCGCGTATTTTCCTGTTCTCTGATGAAACATCTTGTATCTCTCGATGACAAGATCGTTAGAGATATCTGGTTGCGGACCCATTGATAGAAGAACCTTAATTTTTGCCCCTGAAGCTTTTGCATATCTGGCAAAATTTTTACCGCTATTTCCCACTCCAAGCCCTAAAAAAAGATCGTACTTTTTTTTAGGAGTCCAGCTGCTATTGTCCCTATCAATAAGATCGACAGAAAATCCACGTGAGGTGAGAATCTCAATTGACTTAATAATTTCCCAGTTATTTGTGTGTGAATATCTGCTGATATCTGTAAAGAAAGGCTCTGTCTTGTAATACATTGCAGCCGATCTTGTAGCAGGGATTTCACGAGACACAATATTTTCAATGATCTTCAAGGCTACACCTTCTGAGACCTGCTACATACTCGTATAAGTGTTCCTCCTGGGGTCTTCTTGTCAGGTGAGAGAACTCGACTTCGAATCCAAGGCTTCTAAACTTTTTTCTATAGAATTGGTCTATGAATTCGATTTGAATGGAGGATGAGTCAATTTGATAAAATTGATCTCTTCTCTTTTTCCAGTCAGGAAATGCTTCAAAATTATACGGCTGTGTCTTTACATTGAGGACAATTACGCCAAAATCTTTTAATATAGTAGTGGCACAATCAATTGCATCAAAGTGCTCGCAATATTTTTCACCATAGCATCCGAGTGGGTTGTCTAGCACTATTAGATCAAATCTCTCATTTGTCTCCATGGACATCTTGTGAGAGTCACCTATGACAATCTTGGCACTTTGTGGTAGGTTCTTTCTTAAGTTTTCCTCAAACAGTGGATTTATTTCCCATGCGTGGATCTGCTTTACAAGCGGTGCGTAGTAAGCGGTCTGCCAGTCACCCTCTCTGGCAAAAAAGTCTAGCGCGGTCATGTCGCTTAGAGACACTCCTCTAGAAGACAAAAAAGAAACTACATTTTTTATTGCGATATCTCTCATTGCTTAACGAGCTCTATCACGTATCGACCCTTGTCAGCGGCACCAATGTTTTGCGTGTACTTAAATCCTGTGAAAATAGACTCTAGAAAATTCACAAGCTGTCCTAAATTCTCAAATGACCACCTCGTGGTGTCAATCCAATTACCATTTATAGGCTGCTTTCCGCTCTCTGTGAGACGTGTCTCAATGATAATTCTTCTACAAGAATTTGCAATCTTCTTTGCATTCTGGTCGGGGTTTCTTGTGTGATGAAAGACAGAGAAGAGCATCACAGTGTCGAACTGATCTATACTTTCTGCGAAGTCCAAATCGACGCTCTTGTACCCAATTTTTCTCCCTGCAATATTTGCTAGCATCTTCGCGGCGACAACAATGTAAGGATCATTATCAATACCAAAAGACTGACAGCCTCTGTCATTTAGATACTCACACAGCAGACCCGCATTGCAGCCCACATCGAGTACTCTCTCACCTCTTGCAAAATTAATCTTATCAAGGATTACAGCTCTTTCCTTCATTCCTCTAGAACCATGTATGAAAACGTCAGAAGTTTCCACAGTGTGATAGAAACCGCTTGAGGTGTTTGTAGTCTTCTGGATTTTAAAGATCGAAGTTCTTGATAGGTCTAAAGAGTCACCTTCAAATAGCGACACAGTTGTGTCCTTACTGTAATTCGGAAAGTGTCGAAGCCAGTCACCAAATCCGTACCTCACCCTATCATTTTCGTCACAGAAACTTAAAAAGTCTCTATTTGACATGTGCATCTGTTCTTGTGTGAGATCAATAGACTGATCATAATCGATAAGGACGCAGACACCCTTGGACGAGCTAAATCTCACATTGTCAGGCTTGATATCACCCTGGTAGACACCTAATTTTTTCTGCTCAATCATTGAGAAAATGATATCGGAAAGTGTGTATCTATCCTCTGAGTCGATGTACTCTTGTATAGTGTACCTAAACTCTTGATCTTCAACAGGTACATCAACGCCTCTTGAAGTCAAATATTCTCTGGTGAGACTTCCTAGTGCGTAAACAGTAGGACATGTGACGCACTCTAGATCATTTAGACGACGCATCACATTAAATTCGCCGTCAATATCTCTGAGCTTTCTAGGATTTTTTTTAATCTGAACTTTTAGTAGATAACTCTCTGACTTATCAATTGAAGTGAGAGTCTCCCTCCTTGCATTGTATGTGAAAGAATCAAACTGGAGGTCACTGATATCAAGAGTCATCATTCAAATCCTCTCGCAAGAACAATTCTATTGGGGTTTCCGCTGGCAGTAAGTCCTAGCTCCACAACAATATGTTCTCTAAAATGTTGGACCAGCGTGTTTATGTCGTAGAAACACCCAAACCGCTTATCGTAGTCATCAAATGCCCAGACAGTCTCGGAGTGTGTTCTTAGAACCAGAGCAGCAAAGTCGTTCACAACTGAATAGTGATCATGTGCACCATCAATCCAACAAAAATCAATTTTGTCTTTTCCTGAGAGGACTTTGCTCATCTGCTTTGAGTCACCGTTTACGAACCAGAGATTTTTCTGAGTCTTAAAGGACTCATCCCTGTCGTCTTTTACATCACAAGTAAAAACTGAAGCATCTGGAAATGCCTTGGCGAAGAGAATTGATTGTAGCCCCTGAGCTGTTCCAACCTCAGCAAAACTAGAAATTCTCCCTAGATCTCGCATGAGGCAGTCAGCGACATGAACCAGCAGTGCAGGACGAATTTTTAATTGATCTATGATTCTATCACGCTCAGTCGGATCACTTATGCCGTTCTGGGTCAGCTTTTTTCTCTGAACGCCATCGGAGACACTGTTCCAAACTTCTGCACAGAGAAGTCTTTTTTCTTTATCCATCCTGTCAAAGGATGATAGTGCGTCATTCAAGAAGCTCATAGAACACTCTCCAAAATGTGTGAATACTTTAAAGCAGTATCAACTATAGACACACTTTCTACACTGAATAAGTTTTTTGAGAGTTCATAAGACTCAATGCGAGGAGGATTATACAATTGTGTGGGAGAAAAGTCCCATTCATCTTCATTCACAATTAAAGAATCGACCCCTGCAACTTCTCTTGTTCCTCCTGCAGAAGAGCATATTACTTGACACCCACAGGCATTAGCATCAACTACGACATTAGGGCAGTGATCAAGCCAAGCAAGGTGAAGGAACTTTGATGAAGACTTCATGCAAGATATTAATTGATTCCATGATAAGTCACCAACAAATTTTACCCTGTCGTCCTTGATAGTTGAGCTTGCGCCTGATCCTGCAACAAGAAGAATATCATCGTGTCTTGCGTGTTCTAGAAATAAAGATATATTGTCGCTCAGACGCTTGTGCGGCCTCCAGGCAGAAGCACACATCCAGACCCTGTCTCTAGTGACACCGTCGCCTAGAAATGCGGGAGGCACACTTTTAATAAGCTCAGTGTCAGTTCCGTTGTGAATGACATGCATTTTCTCTTTAGGACCAAAGTACTTTTGTGTAAGAATTCTATTGAACTCACTCTGAACAATGATAGCATTGCAGTGATCATAACTTTTCTTTATGGGTTCATTCATTGCAGCCCAGTCTTGTGCTGAATTAAAATAAATTCCATCCAGCCTAAGCACATTGGGTCTGAAGCTATTTGATCCCTGAATAAATGTGAGTCTCACATCTTGATCAGACTGAACTATCTGATTTCCCATACGATCTAATTGTCTAGCAAGCTTAAGGCCAAATCCATTCGGACCAGACCTTGAGCTAAAGTCAACGTTCTCAAAGTGTATTTTCAACGAATGTATCCTCGCTCTCTGATCCACTCAGCAGATGCCTTTTGTTTGATCGATCTTTGATTTGTAAAGAGATTAGGATTTTGTAAGTCTATATCATAATGATACATCACAAGAGGCACAAATACAAGAGACCTACCTTCTTCAATAGACTTCTGAAGCATAGGAAGAAAAATAGCCTGATCACAGGCAATCATAATGTAGTTTCCATCCTCATCAAAGTAGTTTCGCATATCAATGCCCCGCATCGAAGACCTGCGAAATGTCTTTAAGTGACTGCTAACCCATGGGTGACTGTAGACATTTTTACAGTCAGGTGAAATAGGCCCTGAGATATTCTTTCCTGTGTATGCCCACCTGTGTGCAGTCCAAAGAACTGAAGCATCTGTCTGATTGTATATCTCGTTTAAGATGTGAAGACTGTCATTGTCCGTGAGCCAGTCTCCTGCATCTAGCCTGCAGACAATCTCTGTGTCATCTATGGACTTAACAGCATCGAGTGTATTTCTCACTTCACCGTGTTTTTCAGACCGCTTAATGACGCTTAATCGATCTCCAAGACGAAGATGCTTTGACATGTCCTCGACCACCTGGCTCGTCTGATCTGTGGACATGTCGTCATAAACTACCATTCTCCATTCTCCATATGACTGAGAGTATACAGACTTAATAGTTTGCACAATTTTGTCCTGACACTGATATGCCGGTGTGACAAAGACAAACTTATTTTTCATGAGACGTTCCCAGTAAAATTGGGATGATCAAAATCTAAGCTTATGTGGGGTGAGGGCCTTGAAAAGTCAACTTTGCTGTGGAACACATGTCCTCCAAGCTCAGATGCAAGACGCCTTCCAAGCTCCTCGATCTCCTCCTCAGTGACCTCAGACCAGGGCTTGTCAAAGAACATATTGTTCTCAGAAGTGTCCTCCTGCTTGATGTCGTAAAGGCTCTGCCAGTGCTTTGACCAGTAGTCCCGATAAGTTCTGATCTTTCGAGGGATGTCGTACCAGGAGTAGTGAAGGACACCAGGAAGTGACTCGGTCACACGTTTGAACCAATCAGAGTATGCTGACAGTGCCTGATTGTTTCCTGAAAGTGCTGCCAATCGTGCTCTATGAACCTCCTCTGTGTAGAAGGAGGCGTGTGGCACCACCATGCCTGTCTCAGCGTGAACATAGTCACACCCATCAGTTCCAACAGAGGCATACAGATGACCCTCAGCGTCACTCTTTCTGAGTGGGCCTGGTATGCCATGTGTTATGTGTGGGAGGTTTCTAGATAGTCTCCACTTCCACGGATTCACATCCACACGGACCTTATTGTGACTTCCCCAAAATTCTGTGACAGGAAGTGACACAAGATCAACTTCTTTTGGGAAGCTCTTGCAAAGATGAACGATCTTCTCTCCGTCACCTGGCGGCACCACCTCATCAGCGTCCATCTGCCAGAGAAACTGGCTTGTGCAGCGTCGTCGTGCTTCTGCCTTCTGCGCGCCGTCAAAAACAGCAAAACGAGGATGTTTCCAGTCACGATCTACAAGGTGCACTTTGAGCCTTGAGTCAGACTCGGACCACTTCTTAAGCTCCTCTAGAGTTCCATCGGTGGAGCCTCCGTCCACCACGACCACCTCGTCACAGAAAGCGAGCATGGAGCTGATTGACTCTTTCCACGGATACTTTGCTTTATTGCAGTCTTTTGTCGTAGTGTAACCGCTGATGGTTGGCTTGAAGTCCATGGCTGCCTTGATGCCGCTCCAGAAGAGATCGCGCGCTGCGTAGAGGTACTCCTCGATGTGCAGCGTGTTGTCGGTGTTGAACCACTCCTCGTCTCTGTGTTGGACATTTTCATTGAGGACCAGCTTGCAGCCTAGCAGCTTCGCCTCGATCACCAGTCGGGGACAGGTGTCCCAACCCGCTGGGAGGTAAACAAGTCCTTCTGATTGTGCAAGCTTCTCCAAAAGTTGATCATACGGGAGGTTCCACACCACATCGTATTCGATCATATGTGCCTTGCAGTGCTCTATGGCTGCGTTATATCCCTTTACCCAAGAATCAGATCCAAGAACTATCCACTTCTTCCTGTTCTTGATATTTTCCTCGCCGCCCCATCTGCTTCTGAGAAGCTTTAATGCAATAAAGAAACGATCATCGAAGACTGAACTGAGGACTGTGTTGGGCCGATCACACAAAAATGGAAACAGCTTGTGGTAGTGCTCCATCTGCTGCTCTGACATCCACCAAAGGTGTTTAGCTCCGTAGTAGAAAGCAGAGATAAGCTTGCCGTGCATCTGAGTGTGGCAGTCACATGGAGAATTCTCAGCGTGCTCATGCTTTTGGGGAGAGCGATACTTGCAATACTTGTAGTCGTACTCAAGTACACTATAGTTTAAGTTCGTGATAATTGTCGGAATGAGATCAAGGTTAATTTGACTAAAATTTCCAAAAATCCAGAACTTTTTATGTAATTGCTCGAGAATTTCTACAGTCACGTCTCTCGATCTAATCTTTTGAATCTTTAGAGGGCAGGAATCTATAAGCGACTGAGATGTCAGCTCTGCTCCGCCTGTATAATCTTCAACAAAGAGGTCTGACACAAAAATAATTTCAGCACTTGAGTCTAATGACAGTGTCTTTTTGAAGTCTGAGAATGGGCTTTTGAACATGAGTCTCCTAGAATTATATAGAATTCTATATGCATCCAGAAGTGAGTGTACATTTTTTCTAGAGCCTCTATCATCTTATTAAGACTGACTCGAACACAGATCTCTTAGATCCTAGAATATTTAGTTTCTAGGAGACTAGTAATGTGCTTTAAGTTTATTGAAAAGGACTTGAGTCGTTATCAAATTGAGTACCCGCTTACTAGATACAAGTACAATAATAGTTTGACAGGCGACAAACCGCTAGAAATAAGTTATCTCACTGTAGATCTTGTAAATTCTGACACTGCATCGTTTGTTTTCTTAGAACCCTTTTCAGGCGTTCCTAATGTAATACTTGGACTTGTAACAGTAACAGACGACATCGGAAATGTCAATGTTTACACAGAATCGGTGTCTAAAACAGGTGGTGTATTGAGATCAAGCGCTCCTATCACGGCAAAAGTGGCAGTACAAGCAATGTATACCGAATAGCCTCTATTTCTTTCAATACTTAATAACTTAGGGAGACATAGACGTTGGGCTGCAATAGAACAAGACTTCTAAATTTAAGCAAGTACAGAAAAAAGTACTCTCTAGTTCGTCAGATCCCAAAGTTCACATATGTCTCAAATACCACGCCTGAAATAGAAAATATTATTGTAGATGTTCCAGTGCTCACAGACACTGTGACTGTCTTATTTGACTCACCTTTCACAGGTGAGCCCAACGTTGTTGCAAACTTTATTTCATTTGGCAATTATGGAAATGTCAATGTCTATATTTTGAGTGTATCAACAACAAGCGTTGTCATAAAAACATCAGTTCCTGTCACAGGAAAAATAGCAGTACAAGCAATGTATATAGACGGATGTGGCCCTATGACAGTTTCTCCTGCCGCATCAGCGCCCTTTGTGATATATGTCGATACTTCTATTCAGACTCCAATTTACGGAATTCCCTTAAATCCAACAAGCGCTATAAATGAATATAGATTTATGGGAATAGGGACATTTGACATAGACTGGGGAGATGGAAATTTTCAGACGGGAGTTACGGGCTCTCCAGGCACCGGAATACTTCACACTTACGCATCTCCCGGACAGTATGAAATAACTGTGTCAAATTGGACAGACGCAGGAAATGGCATTGCAGTTCAGACATATGACTTGGGTGCGCTTTCAATAGACGGTGATTGTATCAAATTATTGGAGATAAGAAGCTGGGGATCAGCCGTGTGGACTTCGATGGAAGGTGCATTTTCTGTATGTGAAAACATGATCGGAACATTTTCTGATGTACCAAATCTATCAGCGTGCAGCTCATTAAGTCATTTATTCTTTGCGTGCACATCATTTAACACTGATATCAGTGGGTGGAATACAAGTAACATCACAGACATGTCAAATCTTTTTCAAGATGCGTCCACATTTAATCAGCCACTAAATGCTTGGAATGTGAGCAGTGTTACAAGCATGAATGAAATGTTTTCTGCAACTCAAACATTTATGACATTTAATCAGCCCCTAAACTCATGGAATGTTAGCAGTGTCACAGACATGGACGGTCTATTTTATTTCAACGGTTCATTCGATCAAGAGTTAAGTTCTTGGATCCTTAATAATACTGTAAGCATGGATTTCATGCTAAGCAACTCCGGAATATCAGCAAACAACTATTCACAAACACTTGTAGGATGGGCAAATGAAGCCTACACGTCGGGCAATCCTATAAATAGAAGTCTTGGAGCTGCAGGTATGGTATACAACAATCAAGTTTTTGCAGGATCACCTTACACAAGCGCAGCAGGCATTGATGCTGGAGGTCCTGCAGGTGCAAGAGACTTCCTTGTGACAACAAAAGGTTGGACAATTATTGGAGACAGTCCGTGAATGTAAGAGGAGACAATAATTAAATGCCGACAAGCCCCATAGACTTCGTATTTGAGACAGGAACTACAACCACTGATATCAATGGGGAGGCAATTGTCCAATTCACTTGCTTTAAGCAAAATGAGACTCCATGTGTCACTCTCTCAACATTTGACACAACAGGAAACGCAAACACAAATCTTACAGATCTCTCAGTGATAGGCACGACATGGACTGGAAAGATAGTTACAAGTGCTCCAAATATAAAAGTTCACTATCGAGCAATCTCATCGACGATGGGTGACATGAATACTCCAAATATTGTCGGGCAGGATTTGATAGAAATCCTGACGCAGAACAACAATCAGATACAGATACAAATCTCTTAGTAGACGGAGAAAGACATGGCAGGCGTAAAAATATCAGACCTCTCCACGCTCACACCCCTTGGCACTGATCTTGTGGTTTTAGATAGGCCCACCACGGGCGCCGGCGCACCTGTCACTGGAAAAGCTACTCTCACATCAATAGGTGCAGTCATAGGGGGAGGTGGAGGTGCCACAAGTGGAACTTTTAATGAGCCTAGTCCATCGCAGCTTGTCACAACAGCCACAGTATCATTTGCTGGTTCCAAGGGTTTTTCCTACTCAGCAAGCACAGTTGGCTCGGACACATATTTCTTTGTCTCTGGAGTCATAGGTGGCAAAGACAGCGCAACACCCTCAGTCGGAGTCTTTGGGGGTGACTTGCACGTCTCAGGAAACATCTCATCAGACGGAAATGCGACAGTTACAGACTTGCTTACAATAGGACAAGACATACAGGTTGCAGGTGTCATGGGTGTAACAGGCTCATCACAATTATCAGGAGGAATATCAGGTTCTCTCACACAGCTTGTCAGCGGAATATCATACCTCGTTGCCGGCACTAATGTGACGATCACTTCGGCTTCCAATGGCCAGGTCACCATCAGTTCGACGGGTGGTGAACAGTACTGGACCTCAACAACAAATCAGGCAATCTACACCTCAGGATCAGCCCTTTTCAGGGGCCCAGGAGGCGTCAACGGCGCAGACTCACCGGCTGACCTGGGCACCGACGTCTTCTTCTACGTCTCCGGCTCCATCGGCAGCAAGAACACTGCGGTCACTGGCACGGCCGTCTTCGGCGGCGATCTACACACATCCGGAAACCTGTCTGCTGATGGAAATGCCACGGTCTCGCAGTTCGTCTCAGTTGGAAACAGCCTGCAGGTCGTCGGAGTTCTGGGAGTGACTGGTTCGGCAGGATTTTTGGCAGGAGTCACAGGATCTCTCTACTACTCAGCTTCTAACGCAGCACACTGGAATGGCACGGCACCAACCTCGGTCGCGGCAGCACTGAATCGAATCGCGTCGTTCATCAACACCAATATTGGACCAATTACCTGACACACGACCACCAATAAGCCAAACTGCCTCCGGTCCTTTTGAGAATCCGGAGGCAGTTTAGTTTTTGTTAGCTTATAGTGCTATAGTCAGGCTCAGACCGTGCCCCAACCGTTGCTTGATCCAAAGTAGATGAATTGAGCTGAACCGAAATTGGTATTGATCGTGTAGGTGGAAGAGCCATTGATGAGCGCGCCGCCTGCTGCCGTCACAGAGATATTGTCTGTCGCAGCGGATCCGCTCACGTCCTTTACGATGAAGGACTTGCCGAACTGTGATGCAACAAGCTCGACGCCGTCACCAAGAGATGCGCTGACACCAATGATGTAGTCAGTTAGAGATGCAGTATAGCCAGGAACTATGGATGTGACTATAGTTGGGTAGTAGCTCAGGCCGCCATACTGGCTAAAGACACTCTGCGTTCCGCTCACCGAGAGAGAGCCTGTAATTTCTACAATTCCTGTGCCGATAGACAAACCTAAATTTACACGCATGATGTCGCCACGATCGACATCTAGGTCGCCAGTTCCGTCTCCAATTACGAAGAGAGAGAAGTCGTTGTTGCGCTGGTTGTACTTGCCAAAGACGGTCTGTCCGGATCCAGAGGCGATGGTGTAGATGCCTCCTGCGTGTGAGTACTCACCTTCGGCAGTTGTGTATCTACCCTCTGCGTGTGAGGCATCACCTGAGGCAGTTGTGCCCTCACCCTCTGCGTGAGCGCATTCACCTGAGGCAGTCGTGCCTCCACCCTCAGCATGTGAGGAAATTCCTGATGCTGTAGACCATGGTGGAGCACCTCCGACACCCGGTCTGCTACCACCTTCCGCGTGTGAGTAGTCACCTGAGGCAGTTGTTCGCCAACCCTCTGCGTGTGAGCCGGAGCCTGCGGCTAGCGTTCGAATTCCTTCTGCATGTGAGTACTCACCAAATGAACGAGATCCAACACCATCAAACTCACCACCCTCAGCGTGTGAGTAATCACCTATTGCAATTGTAAGATAGCCTTCTGCATGTGAAGATGAACCAGATGTGATTGTATAAGCACCTTCTGCATGTGAAGATGAACCAGATGTGATTGTGCTCAATCCCTCTGCATGAGAGTAATCACCTGGAGTAGTTGTGGATGCGCCCTCTGCGTGTGAGGACTGACCTGATGCAGTTGTGCCTTCTCCCTCTGCGTGTGAGAAGTCACCTGAGGCAGTTGTGCTGCCGCCCTCTGCGTGTGAGCCATCACCTGAGGCAGTTGTGCCTTCGACACCCTCTGCGTGTGAGCCGACGCCTGAGGCAGTTGTGTTACTGCCCTCTGCGTGTGAATAATTTCCCATCGCATGGCAACTTAATCCTTGAGACAGTGATCCAGTTATTCTGCTATTAAATGTTCCATTTCCACCGACAATAAGACCATAATTTGCTTCATTGGATGAATTAACATGGAGACCCTGTTTTATCTCTGCACTCTGTGAAACAACAAAGTTTCCAGAGACAAGAAGTGTTCCTGTTGCAAGTTGATCAACCTCAATGACTTGACGCTCTGCATAAAGAGTTCCTGAGACTACAACGTCTCCCGTAAAAATACCTGAAGCACCATAAATCGATCCAGAGACAAAAGTATCTCCTCCAAAAACAGAAGATCCATATGAACCAGGAACACCTGATTTGCCTGTTGCGCCTGAGACAAATAAAAAAACATCTGATCCTATCAAAGCAGTATCGAACTTTGTAGGATCAATAACGCCTTGATTTGGCGTTCCTGTGTCCTGTGCATCATAGCTATAAATTAGAAGCTGATTTGCAGATCCTCCTGCAAAACTTCCTGTCACTATGACCTTGTGTGTCTGTACTTGGGATGCCTTAAAATCACTGGTCATGAATTGTAGTCCTCACATAGACTTCGCGGTGCCTTGTTGGCACGCGTCATATGCTAAATATGCGAGGATCTCATTCTAGATCAGAGACACTTTGATGCAAGCGTCGCAAGTGCTGATCTCTCTCCCTTTGGTAGGTGAACGTGTGTGACTAGGCCGCTGTCTCTCATTTTATTGATAACAATTGAGAGGCCATTGGATCTCTTGTCAATATAGGGCGTATCAACCTGATCTGTGTCTCCCATGAGCACAATCTTTGTATTTTCACCCACACGAGTGATAATCGTCTTTAGCTCGTGGATAGTGGCATTCTGCGCCTCATCCACAATCACAAATGCGTTGCTGAATGTTCTACCTCGTATGTAAGAGAGGGGTGAAATCTCAATCAGACCCTTGTTTACCATCATCTCGAAGTAAGACATGTCCTTAAAAGCGTACCTGAAGTTATCCACAAGGGGAGACATCCATGGAGCCATCTTCTCCTTGATGTCACCTGGGAGGTATCCGAGGTCTCTTCCCACAGGCTGGATCGATCTTGTCACAATAATCCTCTCATACTTTCCTCCCTGCATCGCCTCAAGTGCAGTCATCAGTGTGAGGAAAGTCTTTCCAGAACCTGCGATTCCAGTGAGGCACACAAGGCTCACAGAGTCATCCCACAGGGAGTCGAGTGCAAAGTGCTGTTCCTTGTTTTTGGGGCTTATTGCGCCTATCTTCTTAAATTCTGCCGACCTTAGCTTGTGGAGGTGACCTTCTTTGTGCCTGCACAAAACGCTGCTTCCTGAGTCTGACTTGCACACAATGTACTCGTTCTCATATAGGCTCATCTCTGAGGCTTGGGCACTGCCCTGTGAGTACACCTCACCGACCACTGCGGGTGTCACCAGGATGGTCCTGGTGACATGGTCCTCATCCTCCTTAAGGTTTATGTAGTCCTTGTAGTAGTCCTCTGATTCAATCCCCAGGGCATCACACTTGACACGAAGGTTTATGTCCTTCGTGACCACAATTACAGGTCTTCGCTTGTTCTTTCCCTTGAGGCTAAGAGCTACTGCGATGATCCTATTGTCACCCTTCTTTATATCAAGATCAATGTGAAGCAGTCCGTCCGGCTCCTGTGTAAAGACCTGTATCGTCTGGTCTGAGTCAAGAAGCTTGACACCCTTGTCGAGGCGGCCGTGCTCACGTAGGCCATCGAGATACCGATTCACGTGCCTCGCGTTCTCTCCGACAATTCCAGGCTTTTCCTTGTTTCTGTCAAGCTCATCGAGGACAATGAGGGGAATCACCACATCATTTCCTGGGAATGACCTCACTGAGTCTTTATCGTACAGAAGAACTGATGTGTCGATTACGAATATTTTTCTCACTCTGAGCTCTTTTCCTAGGGTGTGAATACCACGCTCTTAACGTGTACAACTATTCACACTTTAGTAAATATGAGTCTGGAGGATGCAGAATTGAAGAATCAAAAAGTAAGTCTAACGTGCTTCAAGGCACACGAGGATCTCGGAGTCTATTGCAAGAAGACAAATTGTAGGCAATGGATTAAGAGAAAAGAGTGTCTCAACTGCACTCTAATTGCCGCAAAGGAGAATCCTATGACCCTTCAGGAAATAGGTGAGATATTTGGAGTGACAAGAATGAGAATATGCCAGATAGAGAAGTCAATACTTCAAAAAATCTCTAATGCTGTCAATTCAAGTGCTGACTGAATTCGATCACTTGCATCCGCCAAGCATCGTTATAGCAATGAGACCTGGAAGATTTTCCTTCACATAGACTCCGGAGAAGAGTGTCTTCGTTCTTCCTCCGACATAAGAAAAAGTCGCCTCGAGCCTTCTGCTCACCTCTGGATCACCCGCCATCTGATCGGTTGCCACAAGGAGAAGCACACCTGTGTCTGACTGACCTGAAGTGGTCGGGCAAGGGCTTGCCTTCAGGCATCCCTGAAATATAGACGATCCAAGATCCTGCCGAGTAAAGTCTTTTACGACAGTTGTTCCAATAACATGACGTCCCGGTGTTGAGAGACACTTCTCAAGATCCTTTGAGTCAAATGTCTGAATCGCGCTGTGCTCAGAGGCAAGCTTGAGGACCTGAGCAAATAGCTTCGCAAAATTCCTATTTGCAGTTGGGAACATATCTAACATTCCCACCTTGCCTCTGAGAATCTGAAGCTGCCTCTCATTGTCCAGCACCATGTGCGGCTCTCCTGCGACATCCCTCAGGCAAGACTCAAAATTCTGAGCAATTGTGGGATTTAGCATTTCTTGTGCTGTAGGTCTTGAAACAATATAGAAGACCCTACCTGATGCCTCATTTGACCTAAGGTGACGCTTGAATGCGTCATCTAGGCTGTAACCCGCGCTTCCTGTTCCACCACCACCGCCGAGGAGCACAAATAGCCAATCGACCTTTCCAATTCTTGTCCTAATCGCATCCTCAACAAGTGCAGAGTTCTCTCCCAAAACCTTTCTTCCAAGGGTGACGTCCTTTCCAACACCATCAGCTCCAGGTACTAGAACAAAGTGTGAGGGATCAACATTATCCGGCTGGTCCTTCGTGGTCGTGTTAACGAGTATTGTCTTTGAGAAGCCTGAGTCCATGAAGGCCTTGGCAAGCTTTCCGCCGCCGCCGCCGACGCCTACGAAACCACAGCTAATTGCAGACTTTGCAGCATTCTCTGGAAGAAGTCGACTGTCAGCCTTTGTGGGACTGTCATCGTATGCCTCGACGAATCCAAAATCATCTGCGTCAAAATCACCGTTACTCATGTCTTGCTTCTCCGATCTTTTTTTTTGGGTGGACTCTTTGCCTTGAGCTTCTTTGAAGGAACAGTCTCTTCCTGAAGAACTGCGCTAGGAGCCGCTTCTGGCTCTAAATTAATTGATTCGATTTCTTGCGGTACAACCTGTGCTCCTATGTCTGTCTCATTTATCTCATTCAAAGATGAAGTCTGCTCATCTGTTGCCTGAGCTACGTCCGGCGCCGCAGGAACAGCAACAGTCTCTTCCTTTGCAGACACTGGAGGCGCTGGAGGAGGTGGGGGATCGCTCTTTTTCTTTGCTAAATTAGCTAGTGATGATGCCATTGTGAACCTCATTTAAGTGGAGGCGATGGGAGTCGAACCCATGTCCGAGATACATCCAATTATGAGTCATTTACAAGCTTTGACAGTTTTCTAACTGACAACTAGTTCGCAGGATCCAACCACCCTCTATGCGACCTCGAGGGCCCACCCGCTACAAACGGGGTAACCATTTAGCCCCAGTACTTTTGACCGCCGGCGCCAGACGGCAATCCACCATTATTTGATACGGCCGGTGGAGGCCGCATGATCAGGCCGCGAGGGCTAGATCAGAGTAAGAATTATCGTTCGCTCTTTTTTGTTTTAACCAGTTTTAGGCCATCGTCAGGGCCGCTTGCACTCAGAAAATTCAGAACCCCGTCGAAACCGGAGCGCCCCCGATTTCAATCCTTGTTGGTCTTCTCCTCCTCGATGGTGAGCTTGACAAGATCAGCCGCAACCGACTTCAAGCTCCTCAGGCCCTTTCTTGCGCGAACACCTGCAGATGCATTTCCACCTGCGTTCTTGTTCACATCAAGATCAATACTCTCAACAATAAGCTTAAGCTCATTCCACTTCTCTAGCACTGAACTCATAACTATCTCCTTTTCTTATTCATCAATAATAGGCGAGCCGCTGGTTTGAATTTCTCCTTTGACCGCTCTAATAACTTCAAGCATTCTCGTTCTATTTTCCATCTCTAACGCAAGAAGCTCAATAATCTTTGAAATTGTAATTTGACTCACACCAAACTTTGTTATCTCTTGAACAATTTCTCGTGCGATATAAAAATGAGATGCATCATCCTCAGAAATCTTTTTGTCTGAGAACTCATCTCTAATGTTTAGAATCTTCATATCGCTCATTGTAGTGTGTCCCTACTTAAAAATGTCTCCAGAGTAAACTTGTCTCTTGAAGTAATTGTTAAAACCTTGCCTGTGATCTCCTCTTCGATTGCTTCACGTGTGAGAATTATTTGCTCACCAAATCTTGACTCATCGAGGCAGAACTTAATGTGCTCCCATATTGGAAGCTCACATTTATAAGTGTCTAGAAGATTTCGAAGATCCTCGGGAATAAATCTTCTTATCTCATCTATGGTTGTAACCGATCTTAGCTCATCCTTTCCTGGAACCATCTCTGACTTGCAGATATCATATATTCTGTGAACTGCATTGCAGTTATTACACTGAACATATTTTGGAGTCACGACATCATTTTCAAGAACTGAGAACACGATAAACTTGTGAAAAACAGGATTTGCAAGCTTTCTATACTGAGGAAGAATACAGTGACAGCTCACAAGGTGTTTTTGACAAGTTCTACTCATCGCAAGAGTCTGAGAACAGCATCGACGCCCTGTCTTGATGACATATCGACTGTCTGATCAATAATATTTGCAATAGTGTTTAGGTCGACATCAGAGCAAGAAAACTTTCCCTCTGATCTCGCTTTTGAGAGAGCTACAATGACATTAGTCTTTGTAATGTCACCCACGTCTAAAAACGCTCTTCCCACTTTTGACTCTAAGCTCATGTAACCTCTTTAATCCTAGCAGTGTGTATCTGATAAGTATTTTTATCCACAGAGATCAACTGTGTAAAATACAAATCTATTTTGCATGCTTATCAGCGACTCCAGAGGAAGCCCAAGCATCAGGCTTGCACCTGAGGTCGAATCCCACAGAAGACACCCAGGCCTGCACCTGCTTGACAAGGCTAAATGTCTTGTGCCTAGCATCTGTGTTGATATCGGCGTGCACCACGATTCTATTTCTTGGAATATGCTGAAGCAGATCGAGGCTCACGGTCACAGACTGTGACACCTCCTCCATTATTCTCTGTTTTAGATTGTGAAAGTGAGTCACGTGGTTAACTCTTCTAAAATAGTAGTCTGCGCCCTTGCCTGTCTCATAGAGACAAATTGCAGTGGCAAAGGTGTGCTGTGTGTGCTTTCCTTTTATCTTCCTGTCCCTGTGCGAGTCAGTTCCCACATGCACAGTGTAATTCGGATTCTTTTTTGCTTTCTCTATGATGGAAGCAAGAGTGATCGGTGTACCCGTTCTAGGATCGTGCCAGAGGCAGTTTTCAATTTCTGTCTGAGCAGACAATTGCACCTACATTTCTCATTAGCTTTGCACAGGAAAAAGCAGTTCTTATACCTGTGATGACCGAGCTCACTCCAATAGTATCAAAAAACTGAGACAGTGTTAGGAGTCCACTTTTTATTCTTTGATCCTCAACAGCAATAGAGATCTGTGAAACATTCACCATGCCATACCTCGCACATGATTTAAACGTCCTGATGCTTGTTGAAATTCTGTCTCTGTAAATGCCCGATAGATCTCCGCAGTCAGTGCCTATCGTGACAATAGATCCCTGTCCCAGAAGACACATGAGTCGCCTGTCTAAAATTTCAGACACAATTGCTGTGTCTTGTCTAATTCTCTCTTCTCTCAGAATTTTCCTTGTGGAGCGAACTAGAGCAGAAGTTTTTTCATTTTCTATTGTGACAGCTCCCTGTGAGAATGAGACTGAAATCTGATCGACTTCATTTAGGTCTGACCACTTTCTCGAAGTGATCGTCTCTCCCTTCTCTGAAGAGACAAGACTCGCATCGCACACAGAGCATATATCACTCATAAGGTGCACACCCATCTCATCATAAGTGACAGACACAGGAATCACTTGAAGGTGTCTCCTGCAGTAATTGACACCCAGTGTATTCTGAACGTCAGCTGAAAATCCTCTTGCGAAAATAACGAGAGGAGATTTTCTGGAATAAGACTCAGACACGACACCGTCGATCTCGGACATCTCCTCGATAATGCCGTCCACACACATGATTTTTGCACGAGTCATTCTCTTGCTTCCAGATGCGGAGGCCGATGACACAAAAATTTCTGGGAATGTGACAGGAAACTTGTATCCCTTTGATCTCACAATAGACGATGATCCTGGTCCTGCAACCACTTGAATCGTGCCATTAGACCCACACGACTCAAGTATTCGACCAAGTGTGTCTCTTGTTTGTGGGTCCCTGTTCATTCGTGAAATGCTCGACAAAATTTGTGCAGTGCTATTTCTTCTTGAAGTTTTAGAGATTGCTATAATATCATCCAGGACTAGTCGGTCATCGATCTCTCCTGAATCCTTTAACAGCTCCAGGAGGACAGCGATGCAGACCACTGCAGAAGATCCCTGGGTGGTCTCAGAATCATTTAGGGAGCTCAGGATGATGTTTCTAATGTGCTCGGATTCAAATGACTCTGGGATCATTTCAGAGGCCCACCTCACAGCGTCGATCGCCTGTGCCTGAGTCACTCTATTACCGAAACAGAACAGGTGATCCCCCCTCAGAAGATCAAGAAACTTTTTGTCAAGCGCACTTCTAGTCCGGGAGACGACTTTCTGCACTCTATCACTTGAGACAACTGTGGTTTTAGGCATCCTAAAACTCTATTAGTTGTATGTCTCTCGTGAATTTTCTGATTGATCTTCTGATCTAATTCGAACCACCTCAAGAAGACCAGACACCATCTTTAGACCCGTCTCAAGTGTGTCCTGCTGTTTCTTTGCGGCAACCTGCTGAAAGTGTGCGTCAATAGAAACTCTTAGCGCAGCTCCAAAGACACCTAACGCAAAAAATACCCATCCTGCAATTATCTGATCAAAAATGAGCAGTGAGCAGGATCCTGCAATAAGGATTTCAGGTGATGATATTCTGATCGTCAACTGTCTCTCCACAGGTGATTGGCAGCATAGGTAAGGACCTCCTCAGCCGAGTCGGCGTTGTATCCATAACTGTCGATCATCGTCTGAACCATCTCATTGTACTTCTTCTTCTGATCATCATCACGGGTCTTGGACTTAGTGACGATGCGTGCCATGCTCTTGACGGTTGAGATCAGGTAGCTCTCGATCGCCTCCTTGAGTGGCTCATAGGAGGTGTAGTTCACCTTCTCACCCCGACGCATGCGGGCAAACATATAAGCGGTAACGTCAGAGCGGAAGCCCTCCTTGGCGGATCCTGTGATCCCGATCATTTCCTCGATGGACTTCATGAAGTTCTCATCAGGCTGCATCTCCTCCTTAGTGACACGGTTCTTGAGCTTCTGACGTGTGGTGTATGCCTCGGCATTGTCGAGGTAGGTGTCGAACAGTGACTGCGCCTGCTCCTCGTAGGCGGTGATGAAGGCCTTGGCGATCTCAGTCTCCAGAATCTTCAAGTACTCCTCGCGGACGACCTTCTGCAGGATCTCGAGGCACTTGTCCTTAAACTCCTGGTCGACAAGCTGGTCCTTCACCTGCTTTACGAGGGCGTCCATCACAGAGATAGGCGTGATGATATTCTTTTCAGCATCAGAGAGGGCGTTGTCGATCGCCTTCATGATGAACCGGGTGGAGATGCCGTTCATGCCCTCGTTGGGCGCCTCCTCGCGGAGGTCCTTGATGTCCACCTTCTTGACCCGGCCCTTCTCGATCACGTCCTCGCCGTTGTAGATCTTCATCTTGGTGAGGAGGTCACACTTCTGGGTGGGCTTCAGGCGGCTCATCACCGAGAACATGGAGGCCACCTTGAGGGTGTGAGGGGCAATGTGTGCCGAGAAGTTCGCCTTGCCCAGGATCTTCTCGTAGATCTTGACCTCCTGGTCGAGCTCGAGGACGTAGGGCACGTTGATCTTCACCAGGCGGTCGAGAATCGCCTCGTTCGTGTGCTCGGACTGGAAGCGGTTCCACTCGGACTCGTTGCAGTGCGCGAGGATCACGCCGTCGAAGTAGATCATATCGTGCTTGCCAGGTGAGGGGACCCGCTTCTCCTGGGTGGCGGTAATGATCGTGTGGAGGAACTCGATCTCGTTCTTGAACACCTCGACGAGCTCCACAATGCCTCGGTTGCCCACGTTGAAGGCGCCGTTGAGTGAGAGCACCCGGGGATCGTCCTCTGGATAAATGTCGAGCTTGGAGATGTCCTCGGAGCCGATGAGCACCGAGACGTCCTGCGAGTTCGCATCCATGGGAGGCACCGAGGCCACACCGCGGCGTCCTCGCTGGGAGAAGGTGGTCTCCACGACCTTGAAGTTCTCCCACTTGCCGTCGTACTCCTCGAGGAGCTTCTGGCGGGCCACTGGGCTGATATCACCCTCGATGGCCACCCCGAGCTCCTTCTCGATATCCTTGCGAAGGGCGCGAGGAACGAGCTGAAGGGGCTCACCGCGCTGTGGGTCGCCCTCGAGGTGGAAGTAGGGGAGCTGCTCGATGACCCGCTTGATGTGCTCCGTGATGGCGGACTTGCCGGCGCCGACCGGCCCCATGAGGAGCAGCACCTGGCGGCTCTCCTCGCCCTTATGGGAGGCGGACTTGAGGAAGCGCATGATCTTGGCCACGGTGCGCTCGGCGCCGAAGAACTCGCCCTCGAAGTAATCGTAGAGCTTGATGTTCTCGCCGTCGAAGATACGGGCCTTTCGGGGATCGGAGTCGGGCATCACCTTGACGCCGTGGGTCTCGATGGCATCACACAGGCGCTTGTGCGCAGTCTTCACAACATCGGGGTTTTCCTTGACGTGCTCCATGTAGTCAAGGACTGTTCCTTCAAACTTCTTCTCTTTCTTAATGTCCCGCTGGCTCTTGATAAGATCGAGCAACTTCTTCTTTGTAGCTGTCATTATTACACCGTGTTATTAAAGTATCTGCGGCAGAAAACTGTTAAATCTCCCAAGTTTCACCCTCTACTATTGTGAATAGCTTCACTTCGTCTTCCCATAGAGTGTGAACGTGATTGACAACTTCATCCGCATTATTGAGCTCTAGATCTCGACCATCGTGATCGTGCTCTAAGACAAGTACATCGTCCTCAGTTAGATCTTTAACATAAATGACTGGAATTCCATTTGTTCCAACATTCTTTAAGAGCGCAGACTTCACCTCTTTCCAACCTTCAATATCGGAGATGTCGTCTATCTTATACTCGTCTCTTTTTCTTGAAAAAGAGAATAGACCTAGCTCGTGGCAGTCAGCCTCTGTTAGATACTGCCTGAGAAAGCTCACATCGTGAGCTGTCTCTCTAGCAAGGAAGCACTCTTGAATTCCATGCCGCTCTTCAATCTTCTTGAAGATTTCGAACCCAACGTGGTAGGGATTTAGACCACCGATATGTGGGCGGAGCACCTGGTTGTGGCTCTTGAGGAAGGGGATGTGGTACTTCTGGGGAAGCTCGAGCTTGTGCATCAGGCGGTAATGCCAGAAGCTATTGTGATTGATGAAAGATGAAGCTCGATACTTGTGAGTGTTCTTCACCTCGAAGTCGAACACTTCACCGACGTCATACTCAACGCTAGCAACATATTGAGTGGTACGCCTGTCATTGCAGCGCCACTGTCGCCCCTCGGCAGCACCATCAAGCCTAGACTGCTTTCTAGTGAGATGAAAGCCTATCATCTCCCTGTATAGGTCTGCATTTCTGCTGGTGATCTCGATCCTGTAACCATCGGAGTGATTCGGATTTTTCGAAGGACGATGACTGAGCTTCGAAGAAATTCCAAACTTGAGAAGCACTTCATGTACCTGTTGTGCTAATACTTTGGATGCTGTCATGTAGATGACATCCCCGCTGGTAGTCGCGCAGCCGTCTGCGTCGAACAAGCCTCGAATGAATGCGGCGACGACTTCCTTGGGAGACCTGAGGACTTGAGATGGAATTTTCTTTATAGCAGCAGTATTACCGACGGAAAACTCAAATGTCTCTACCAGCCATTTGACAATTACTACACTTGGGATCCCAATTCTCCATTTATTCACGTCTCGCTTGGGATTGGGGCGGACACCAAAGACAGACTCAACCTCTTGACAGAAGAGATCGCAGATCTCGTCGTCGCCAGACGTGAGTCCTGATTTTAGTCGTTGAGAGCTCTTTCCCATCCAAAAGCCGCCATCTCCCACAATCAAGCCTAGGATATTAGACAGCTCCGGAGTCAGAGTCTTCGGTATTCGCATATCCTCAAAGTGCGGCGTGACATGGAGCTTCTTGTTCTCATCGAGGCTTTGTTTTGCCGC
>Ga0172373_10000100_pt1 | contig 122372 bp, 104 predicted proteins | sample Lak10m_2_FD_114546 | JGI IMG/M metagenome (GOLD analysis project Ga0172373, IMG submission 114546) | Freshwater microbial communities from Kabuno Bay, South-Kivu, Congo - kab_092012_10m | ecosystem: Environmental > Aquatic > Freshwater > Lake | place: Democratic Republic of the Congo...
CATCGAGCTGACCGAAGATGCCTTGCGTGGCTCGCCCCAGGGGCTTGCCACGTCCATCCTTCGTTTCCTCGAGAGCGAGCGGAACGTCTCTGGCATCGCCCAGGACAACGTCCGCGACCTCGTGCAGCGCATGCAGGCCCACACCTCCGAAATCTTCGGCGACGGCGGTGGCGGCGCCGACATCGATGCGCCCACCCTCGCCTACTCCGAGCCCACTGCGGGCTCGACCCGAGGTGGCAACGTCCGCGTGACCGTGCAGGCCACCGACGCCAGCCGCATCGTCGAGTTCGCCTTCACGCAGCCGGCTCAGGCGTCGTTCACGTCCTCCGTCTTTTCCTGCACCGACGTCCAAAACACCGACTGCACCCTGACCGCCATCCTCAACACCAGCGCCGCGCCCGTCGTCGACGGCCCCGTCACGGTGACGACCAGAGCGACCGACGCGGCGGGCAACAGCATCACGCAGGACCTCGCCTTCATCGTCAACAACACGCTCCCCCAGATCACGGTCACCGTCCCGCAGGCGTCGATTCCGCCCGACGCCGTGGCGGGCATCGTGGAAATCACGGCCTCCGCCACCGACGCCGACGGCATCAGCACGCTCACCGTGACCATCCCCGGCCTCGGTCTTTGCGATGACCAGCCGACGAGCCCGTGCCGCGACCTCGAGCCGGCGACCGACCAGCTCCGCGTCCGCTGGGATACGACCACGATGCCCGAGGGCGAGATCACGCTCCTCTTCGAGGCGGTCGATGGCGCTGGCCAGCGGGCCGACACCCCGGTCACGGTGGAGGTCGACAACAGCGACATCGGTGCCGTCACCGGCGTTGTTGATCTTGGTGCACCCGTCGTCGGTGCGACCGTGACCGCATTCGTCTGGACTGGCCGCGTCCGTGGCTCCGTTCTTGGAACCGCAGTCACGAACGCTCAGGGGCAGTACCGCGTCAACCTCGACGACAGCCCTCATGGCTCGGTGCTCGTCGCTGTCACCGGTGGCTCCTACACCGACCTCGCCACGGGACTGCCGCTCGACCTCGGTGTCGCTGACGAACTCACGGCTGCAGCGGGCGCCATTCAGGCCGGCGAAGTCCGCACCACCAACATCAACGCCTGGACGACGCTGGCGGCCAACCGCGGCCTGCACACGCCCAACGTCTCTGACGACGCCTTCGTCATCCAGACGAACAACACGCTGCTGTCACGTCACCTTCGTCGCCCACCGGGCGCCGTGTTCGACATTTCCCGCGTCGCATCAGCGGACCTCACCGCCGGCCCTGTGACCATCGCAAACGCCACGGCCGTTCTTGCACTCTCCCACGCCGGCCTTTCGCGTTTCGCTGCGGAGGCCTCCATCCGTGCCAACGTCGCCGTCGGCACCATCACGATGACCGACATCGTGACCGTGCTCGCCCAGGACCTGCGCGTCGATCCCTTGCTCGACGGACAAGGGCCCGGCGGAGCCACGCTCACGTTCGGCCCGGCCCTCGAGCCGGTGACGAGCTTCACGACCCGCTTCGACCTCGCGGGGGCACTCGACCGTTGGCTCGCAGAGCAGCCCCTCACCGGCGCGAACGTCGACCGCAACAACTCCGGCATCAACCGCACCAATGCCTTGAACGCGCTTCTCTTCCGAGACATCGCCGAGGACGACGACCGCGAGCTCTACCCGGAGGATGAACCCGCCCGCCCCTTCGACGTCGTGCCCCCGACGTTGACCATGGCCTTTCAGAACTCCGCCTTCAACCAGCCCTTCGGCGCACCCCTCAGCGGCACCGTCGTCGTGGAAGGCCGGGCGACCGACGCGGAGTCCAGCGTCACGGACGCGTTCGCCACCCTCGACGGCGTGACGCCTCTGGTCGATGAGATTGGCAGTGCATCGATCTTCCGCGTGTCGGCTGAGACGAGCGTTCTGCCAAACGTGACGACGGCGGTCGGCACCTGTTCCGACGCCGCGCCTGCAGACCTGACCGCTGCCGCTGCCCTGGTCTCCGGCGTCTGCTTCTGCGGCGTCGCCGAGGATGAGAACTTCAACGTCGGCCAGACCATCTTCTGCTTCACGCGTCCGCTGCCCACCGTGAACGTCGACACGCCGACGGCGGACACCGTCGTGAATGCGACTTCTTCCACGCTCTTTCAGGCGACGGTCACCTCCGGCTTTGACCTCGCCTCTTGCGATGCGTCTCTGGTCAACAGCACGACCCCGGCGGCACCCCGCCCGACGCTCGACCCCTTCGTCCGTTCGGGGCCGACCTGCACCTTGAATGACGTTCTTGGACCGGGCTCCTTCACAACAGACGGGACATGGACCCTCCAGATCGCGGCACAGGACATCGCCGGCCGCTCAACCAATCAGACAACGAGCTTCGCCGTCGACACGACGGCGCCTGACGTCACGGTCGGCTTCCCGACCGAGTCGAACTCGCTGACGTTCTTGGTTGGCGGTACGATCCGCGGCACCAATGACGTCGCCAGCGTCAGGGTCTCCTTCTCGGGCAGCGGCGGCATCACTTCTCCCATTGTGGTGCCGCTGCAGCGCAACGCGACGACCTGGCAGACTTCGGTGTCGCTCAATCCGGGCACCTTCGACGGGAACATTCAGATCACCGCTGAAGCGGCCGACGTGAATGGCAACACACAACAGGACACACTCGTGATGCTGCTGGACCGCGTCGCCCCGGTCCTGACATTCCCGAGCCAGCAGCCGGTCGTCATCGACTACGATGCAGACCAGCCGGTCACGCAGTCGGGGGCCATCAACTGCCCGATGACTGGTCCCTGCGTCGACCGCCGGCCCCTCATCATCCAGAGCGGCGCCCGTCAGATCCCAAGCTCCACGCTGTTCAGCCCAGCTGCCGATCCCAGCGAGCCCATCGTCCGCTGGTCGACGATGCTCAATGACCTGACGGACGCCCCCAGCCTCGAGGTCGACCTCACCGACTTGAACCCCGATGTGGTCTTCTACGAGATCGGTCTCACCTGCAACGACACCCCACGCCTCGGCAAGGCTCAACTCTTCGCCCCGCCAAACCGCTACCGGCTCCCCATGATTCAGGATGTGTCGACCGTCTCGCTCGCTGCCCAGACAGGAGCGCAGACTCTCTGCGTGTCCGTCGTCGGGGGCGACGTCGCCGGCAACGTGACCTTCCGTCAGGTTCGCTTCATCAAGTGGAAGACCATCGGCACCCCAGCGACGGTGACCAATGCCCCGGCCTCATTCACCATCGCTGGCCGGACCTACCCCGGCGGCTTCAGAGACGCGCAGACCTTCACGGGCAGGCAGCTCTTTGACTGGGTATCCGGCCAGACGAGCTACGTCGTTCATCACGCGTTCCTCCACAACCCACACGCTCAGGCCATCAGGGTCGCGCCACTCTTTGCAGGCCTGGCCAACATGACCATGTCGGCGTTCATCAGGACGGAGGACAACTGGTCGACGGCCAACTCGACCGCCCTGCGCTTTGGCGGACTGCCGCTGCGAAATCCCTGCAACACCAACAGGCGCTCGACGACCGACATTTCGACCAGCCCCGTCTACGACACCTCCAATGGGTGCGGGACCGCCGACGTGAGTCCTGCCAACATCGACTTCTTCACCTCGGTAACCCCTCGCGGAGGGTTCATTGAGGTGGACCTTGGGCGCAGACAGAACAACGCGCCTCTCACCCCCCCGGCGACCGCGCCATCCACGAACCGCACAGAGCTGCTTCGCACGGTGGTCCCGACCGCATCGCCCGCCGTCTTTCAGCTCAACGGCGCCCTGGAGCCGACGATCCAGCTCATCGCCGACGCCAACCAGTCCTACTCCCTCGCGCCGGGGCAGACCGTCCTCGTCGTCATGCTCGCCTCGAACACCAACGCGAACGCCAACGCGAACTTCATCGAGATTCTCGATGACACCAACACGGCCTGGGACAATCCAAACGGAGCACCCGGGATCAGAGAGGTCACCGCATTCACGGGCAACACCCTGCCCGCGAAGTCGCCGACCACGGATGTCCTCATCAGTGAGCCACTCGCTCCCTTCGGCTTCAACTTCGTCCAGGTCTTCGCCAAGAACACGTCAGGACAGATCTCTCTGATCAGCGACCTGGCCTGCGATGCCGGCGAGTGCGCTCTCGGAACCGTGACCAATGAGGTCCTGCATCTGTCCGTCAACCGCGGCGGGTCCACCACGCTGAGTCAGACCACCATCGTCGGGGCCACGCAATCGCAGTGGACCTCAGCGATTGCGAGTCCCCTTCTCCCATCCCGAGTCCGCTGTGTCCCAGGTCTTGATGCAGCGACTGGCTGCTAGTCCCCCGTCCACACCATGAGAAAGAACGTCACCATGTCCGGTCCATCTTCGCTTCGCTCCCTGCTGCTCGTCGTTGCCTCCTTCGGCGGCCTCGTGGCGTGCCCGACGTCGGAACCACCGGTCCCTCCCGAGCCCATCACCTCCATCGACGGTCTCGAGGGAGGTTCAATCGTCGGAAACGTCACCATCACCGGCGACGTCTCGATCTCAGGAGACATGACGTTCGATGTTGAGAACAGCGTGCTCAAGGCAGAAGCGATCGAAGCAGTGAGTATCTTCGTCTCCGATAACGTGGTCGGGAACACCCTCCAGGGAGGCCGCACCACTACAGGCAGCCTTGATGTGGGGAGAGACACCACGCTGGTCGATCTCACGACCTTCGGCTCCGTGACGATGGCGACCCCGCCGACGATCGCTGCCAGCCAAAGCACCCTCACCCCGGTCTTCGTCGGCTCGGCGCAGCGGCCGGTCTCGATGCCGGGTCAGGCGACGCGGGCTGTCGCTCAGGGCGCCTGCTCGGCTGCCTTTGAGGGCTCGCATATCTGCCACGAGGACGAGCTGCGCCTTGCAGTCCGCAGCGCCGACGTGGCGCCGGCCGACATCGACGGCCTGACCGTCGAGTCTCCGCACCGCGTCTTCAGCATGGTTCAGTCGGGAGCCGACCTCGGGCAGGTCGTGAACACGAACTGCGGCGACTGGACCCTGGAACCAGCGACCGCTGACGGCACGTTCGTCAACACGCCGGCGGAATCGGCGGGTGGCATCACCACCCTCGCGAAGCTGAATGGCCGATCCGAGGTCGATGTCACCGACGGCTTCAGCATCAAGAACGTCGGTGGATGCGCTGCATCCGAGGTTCTCTTCGCTTGCTGCAAGTGACCCTGGTGCGCGTCTTCGCCTTCGCCCTTCTCGTTGTCGCCGCTGCCCCGTCGGCTCACGCCGACGAGGGCGAGTCGGCCATTGGCATCACCGTCATGCCAGAGGTCGCCTGGCTCTCGCATCCGCTCACTGCTGAGGTGTCGCCGTTCACGCCGACGGGGACGTTCACGTTTCTCCCGCGCCTTGGCGCGGGCCTGCACCTTGGGCTGACGGACTCGCTCACGCTTGGCTTTGGCGTCGACACCGCCGGCTTCTTCGGCCTCAACGCCGTGGGCACCCAGATCGAAAACACCGTCGGCAACATCGCCACTGGCACCTACTTCGATGCCATGGCGCCCTTGTCGCTCGCGTTCCGCGTCGACTCTGGCTACGACGCCAGCGGCGCCGTCGAGCTCGCCGCCGGCCCCTGCGTCGCCGGGTGGCTCGCCAACAAGGCCCTGAACCCCGACGTCCTCGGCGAAAACGGACTGCCGACGGAGTTCCCGATCGTCATCGACGACCAGTACCGTTTCGGCGCCTTCGGCCGCCTCTCGGTCTTCTTCACCGGGCGCATCTTCAACTGGATGGTCGCCGACATCGGCCTGTCGACGACGGTGGCCTGGCACGAGACGCTGGCCGTCCACGCAGGGCTCATGGTCCGGCCTTCCTTCATCCTGCCCCTCACCCCGCTCTAGGAGTGCGGCTGCTCTCTGGTCTGATCCTCTCCGATGCAGATCCACCGCAGCACACCGCCTCCGGCCAGCTTTGGTGCACACTTCCAACGTCGACGAAATGAACGAAGTATCAAAGAGTTATGACCCGATCTCTCAGCGAGATCCCCGGAGATGGCTTCCAGATCAGCTTGACAAGGTCATGCCGGCGGCGCCATTTTTCCGGCAAGAAATGGCAAGCCCTACTGTCACCGATCAGAAGAAGCGGCCCCGAGGCCGTCCGTCGACCATCAAGGCCGTGCGGGACATCCGGGTGTCATTGAACCAGGAGCAGGACGAGCGCTTCCTGCGGTACCGGGCCCATGTGGAGACACAGACGCCCGGCTTCATCCCTTCAGACTCGGCTCTAGGCCGAGCCATCTTCCTGCTGGGGCTCGACGCCTGGGAGCGTCAGTACCCACAGCAGGCCAACCTGCCTTTGATGATGGAGTCCACGACGAGAAAGTCCTGACCCCTGAAACAGAAAATCCACCCGGCCAAGGGTGGACTTCCTGCTGAAGACCAGAAGCGATTGAACCGCTGCCGAGCTCTCTACCAGTGAGCCCACGGTAGCCAACGGACTAGCCCCCCGTCAATCGCCGAACGTCGACAGCCTTGGAGAGACTCATGCCTGCGTCCCCCCGCAGGTGCCTCCGCGTCGCGTCCGACTGCGGTTCTGCACGTCGAGTGCCTGTCATCCGATGAGTGCGCTGACCCGACGCCCATCTGCGACCAGCAGACGCTCGCGTGCAGCGAGCCCGACGGCGTCCTCTGCGCGGTCGACGCGCACTGCACAAGCGGCGTGTGCGACGTCGATGATGGCCGCTGCACGAACGCGACCCCGAACGGTCCGTGCGATGAGACCAGCGACTGCCTGATCGACGAGACGTGCGACGTCCGCGCTGGCGTCTGTCGCTCGCCGTCGCCGATCGGGCGTCCCTGCACCGGGCCTGGGGGAACGTGCGGCTCGCTCGCTCTGTGCAACGTCGAAGGCGTCTGCCAGGCCGCCCCCGGCGTGTGCGGCAACGGCTTGCTTGAGTACCCCGAGCACTGCGACACCGCGCCCGTGCTCGGGCAGCCGTGCGGACCGGACTGCCGGCTCCCCGTCGGCTGCGGCAACGGCCTGCTCGACGCGGGCGAGCTCTGCGACGACGGCAACCGCGTCGACGACCAGGCCTGCCCCGCGGCGTGCGCGCTGCCCGAGTGTGGCGACGGCAACGATGACCCGGGCGAGGAGTGCGACGACGGCGACACGAACGACGTGAACGGCTGCTCGAACACGTGTCGCATCACCCCGGTGTGCGGAGACCAGATCGTTGGTCCTCCCGAGCAGTGCGATGACGGCAACCAGGACAACACCGACGACTGCACGACGCTGTGCCGGCGCCCGTTCTGCGGCGACGGGTTCGTGCAGCCGCCGGTGGAGCAATGCGACGACGGCAATGGAGATGTGAGCGACGGTTGCATCGCTTGCAGGCTTCGATGATCTGCCGGGCTACCCGGACGCACGCGCGCCGAGGCGCGCCTCGTCCTCGCCCCGCCGTATGGTGACGACATGCTCTCGCTGTTGCCCTTGATGCTCGCGTTGCAGGCCCAGGTAGCTGCTCTCTCGACGGAGCCGCCGTCCATCGCCGTTCTCGCGCTGCGGCCGGCCGCAGCCGCTGACGAGCCGCTCGCGCGCATGCTGTCGGCCGCCCTGACCGAAGGGGTGGCCGCCGCCGCGAAGGGGAGCCGCGTGCTCGGCGAGGCCGAGCTGAAGGCGATGGTCAGCGTCGAGGCGACAAAGCAGCTGATGGGCTGCAACGACGAGAGCTGCGTCGCTGACCTGTCGAAGGCGCTGAAGACGGACCGCGTTGTCGCCGGCGAGGTTGGCGTCGTCGGCAGCGAGGCGATGGTCTTCCTGTCGCTCATCGACCCAGCGCAGGTCGCCGTCGTCGCCCGGGCGTCACGGGTCGTGCCCGCGAAGGACGCCGCCGGGCTGGTCGCGGCGATGAAGGGCGCGGCCGCGGGGGTCGTCGGCGCTCCGGGGTCGGCCCAGCTCGTCGGGGCGCTGCACGCGGCCGCGGTCTCGCTCTTTGACCCCGAGGCCGACAAGGCTGGCGACGATCCCCTCGTCGACCTCCGCGTCGGCGTGCTGATCGACGAGCTCGATCAGGCCGGGGTGCCCCTGCTCACGCGGCCGGTCGAGACCTGCATCGGCAAGGTCCTGACCGACAAGGACGCCAACGTCGTCGACGCCGCGGTGATGGCGACGCTGAAGGGCAAGGCGGCACCCCGCGAGCTGCTGCAGGGTCGCGTCCCCGACACGCTCGGCGCCGACGAGGTCGATGCGCTCGTCGTTGGCGTGGTGCAGACGCGCGCCGCAATCACCCCGTTCTCGACCTGGAGCGGCGAGGCCGACGGCTCGGTGCGTCTTGTGCGCGTCGACACCGGCGACGTGCTGGCCAGCGAGGTCGTGCACACGCGCTTCCCCGCTCACTCGGCCAACGAGGCCGAGAAGGGCGCCGCGGCTCGCCTGTGCGACAAGCTGATGCCTGCCGTCGAGGCGGCGCTGCAGCGGCGTGCGGCCCGGGGCGTCCGTGTCGTCGTCGAGGTGCAGGCCGGACTTGCACCCGACGCGCTCAAGGCCCTCGTCGGCGCGCTCGAAAGGGTCCGTCGCGTCGTGAAGGTCAAGCCGCGGACGCTCGGCAAGGACAAGACGCTCGTCGACGTCATCGTCCGCGGGGGCGACGCGGTGTCCTTCGCGCTCGACGCCGGCTCGGCATTTGCCGGCTACGCGCCGACGACGACGCCCGCGGGTGTGCGGCTGGCTCCGGCGCCCTTCTCCCTCCCGTGATGTACGCGCTGTGCCAGAGGCCTCGGGTGTGTCGTCCCGGCGTCGGCCTGCGCTTCGATCGGGAGCCGGCAGACCTTGGCGCCGCTCGCATCAAGACGGAAGTCGTCGCTGCTACCGACGACTCCTGGGAACGCATGAGCTGCGAGGCGATGACGACGCAGGCGGGCACCGCGCTCAGCGTCTGCGGCCCCCGCGGCTGAGCACCGGTCAGCGGTCCTCACCATCTTCCGGTGGCGGGGTCCAAAGCGGCTCACCGACGGGCTCGTGCTCGCCGAAAAAGGCCTCGTGCTCGGCTTCGAGCGTGGCCGCGCGCTCCTCGGCCCGGCGGTCCCGCTCGTCGAGCGCGCACGCCTCGTCTGGGTCTTCGGGGCCGGCGACCACCGCGCCGTCGATGACGCGCCCGCGGCGCACGACCGGCGGATCGTCGCGCCCGTCGAGCACGCGCAGCCCAACGCCTGCTTTGTCGGCGACGACGTCAACGATCAGGTCGGCGTGGCCCGCAACGACGTCGGGCGCGTCGGTGAAGAGCAGGCGCCAGCAGAGCAGGGCATCGCCCCAGACGAGCTCGACCACGCCGAGGGCGCCTTCGACGATCCTGACGGGGTGCTCGACCAGCGCCCTCGTCGTCTCGGCGAGGCGCGCCCACATCTCATTCTCGATCCTGCCGTGCTGAAGGTCGGACGCAGCGATCCGCGCGCCGCGCGCGAGCGCGTGGCGGGTCAGGTCGCGGCAGGCGCGCGCGTCGATGGTCATTTCCACGCCTAGCAGGTTGCTGAAAAAGGGCGCTTTGGGCCTTTTCCAGCAACCCTGCTAGGTACTTCTGGGCCTCGTCTCCGACGAGGCCGGATCAACACCTAGCAGGTGCTGAAATTCCTCGACACGCTTCGCGTGTCGGGAATTTGGACACATGTTCATCAGCTGGCGCTGATGAAAACGCAAAGCCGTTTTTCAGCAGCCTGCTAGGCCGCCAGAACACCCTCACCCGGCACAGCAGCGAAAACCGGTCGAATAATCCCAATGCCCATTGTCATGGGCGGTGGTCCGATAGGTACACCCGGCCCCATTTCGAACGGTGTCGACGTAGAACCCGCCGCGGAATGTCCCGGCCGGATCGTCGATCCACTCGTGCACGTTTCCCATCAAATCGAAGTGCCCCGAAGGCCCCACGCACCCCTCGTGCGACCCCGTCAACGCCACGCTGTCGTCGAGCTGGTTGATGCACGGATGCCCGAGCCGGCTCCAGATCCACTCCGCGCCGGTGCCGAAATACTCGACGGCGGGATGCATCGCGCGGGCATCGTTGCAGACACCGTCGCGACGATCGTTGCCCCACGGATAGATGGTCCCGGCCGCACCGCGACAGGCGCGGCTCCACTCGGCCTCGCGACAGAGGCGCTTGCCGGCCCGCTCGCAGGCGGCCTTCGCCTCGTGCCCCGAGATGTAGCCCTGGGGCACGGCCCCCGGCGCCGAGCGGGCGACGACGACGGCGCTGCCCGGGTGGCGATAGGGTGAGAACGGCACGACCTCGCCGTCGGGCGCGAGCTCCTCGAGGAAGGCCTCCCAGCGGTCCATGCACGACGACAACCCGACGATGGGCGCCATGCCGGCGGGGCAGCCACCCTCGCCGGGGGGCTCGACAAGGAAGGCGTTGTCGAGGGGCAGGTCGGCCTCGGTGCAGACGCTGTCATCGGTGCCGGGCGGCGGTGTCGGCGGTGTCGTCGTCGACGGTGGCGGCGCGGTCGGTGTCGGTGCGGGCAGGGCGAGCCCGTCGGGCCAGCAGACGTCGCGCACGACGCCGGCCTCGGCGTAGCGGGGCTGGCTCACGCAGCGGTAGCCCTCGCGGCAGCCGTCGCCACCGAAGCGGCCGACGTCGCAGCGGGAGACGCACAGGCCGGCGTCGCCGTCGGGGTCGTTCACGCAGAAGGTGGTGGGGGCGCTGGCGTCGTCGGGGCAGAGCCGCGTGCAGGTCTGGGTGCAGGTGCCGTGGGGGAAGCCGAGGCCGTCGTCGAGGCAGAAGCCGCCGTCGAGGCAGCCGGTGTCGTCGCTGCAGGCGGCGCCGATGAAGGCCGGGGTGACGTCGTCGGCCGGGTCGGCGGGGTCGTCGGCCGGGTCGGCGGGGGCGGGGTCGTCGGCCGGGTCGGCGGGCGGGCCGGCGGGCGGGCCGTCCTCCGGCGCCGGTTCGACGCCCTGTTCCACGGGAGGTTCCACGGGTTCCACGCGTTCCACGGGGACGCTGGCGTCGTCGGCCGGGTCGACCGTGACGACGACGTCGGGGGCGCCGCAGGCGGCGAGGACGAGCGCGAGGAGCGGGACCGAGATAACGCGCATGGGTGGTCACGATATGTGATCCGCCGCCCGCGTCATCGGGCGCCTGACGGAGCCGTGATGGCGCGCATGGCCGGCTGGCCCGGCCCGGGCTCAGTCGGCGAAGACGACGGTCTTTCGGCCATTCATGAGGACGCGCCCCTCGAGTTGCCAGCGCAGGGCGCGGGCCAGGACCCGACGTTCGATGTCACGGCCCTTGCGCACGAGGTCGTCGGGGGCGTCCTTGTGGCTGATGCGCTCGACGTCCTGCTCGATGATGGGGCCTTCGTCGAGGTCGCCGGTGACGTAGTGGGCGGTGGCGCCGATGAGCTTCACGCCGCGCTCATGGGCCTGGTGGTAGGGCTTTGCGCCCTTGAAGCCCGGCAGGAACGAGTGGTGGATGTTGATGCAGCGGCCGGCGAGGGCGGTGGCGAGGTCGTCGGAGAGGATCTGCATGTAGCGGGCGAGGACGACGAGGTCGGTCTGCGTCTGCTGCACGAGGGCGAGGATCTGCGCCTCCTGGGCCGGCTTCGTCGCTGCCGTCACCGGCAGGTGGTGGAACGCGAGGCCGTCGAGGTCGGTGTGGGGGAAGGTCTCGTGGGGATGGTTCGAGACGACGGCGCTGACCTCCATGTCGAGCTCGCCGATGCGGTAGCGATAGAGGAGGTCGGCGAGGCAGTGGTCCGACTTCGACGCCAGCAGCATCACGCGCTGCTTCACGCGCGGGTCCCGCAGGGCCCACGTCATCGACAGGGCCGACGCCAGCGGTGACAGCGCCGCGCGCAGCACCTCGACGTCGTGCGCGCTCTCGAACACGACCCGCATGAAGAAGCGGCTGCTGTCGGGGTCGCCGTGCTGCTGGGCGTCGACGATGTTGCAGCCGAGCTCGAGCAGGAGGGTGGAGACGCGGGCGACGATGCCGCGCTGGTCGGGGCAGGAGAGCGTGAGGATCATGACGGTCGTCTACCGATCCACGCGCGGGCCGGATACTCGTCGCCCACCGCACAGCGCAGCGTCGAGCCGACGACCCGGCCGTCGACCATGAGGGCCGCCAGATCGGGCGTGTCGACGACGATGACGCCGCCTTCGCCCCGGTGCAGCACGGCGGGCGTCGGTGCCGCCTGCTCCAATGCAGCGATCGTGTGGCGGAACCGCTCGTTGCAGCGCTGCCGCATGGCCCGCTGCGCCAGCCAGTCGTCGACGACGCCCACGGCGAGGGCGCCGACGACGACGCCGCCGAAAATGCCTGCCCGGCCGAGGCCTCGCAGCAGACGCAGGAAGCGCCGGGCTTCAACGATGTCGCCGCCGGTGATGGGGGCGTCATCGTCGAACATGCGATCGGGTGTGGAGGACATTGGTCCGTGCCTTCTGTGTTCAGTCGCCGCAGGTGTCCATCACCGTGGTGAGGCGGAATCGCTCGTCGATGACATGGGCGCCGCGTTGCCCGTCGTCGGCCTCGATGAAGGCCCACAGCAGGAAACGCCCATCGGGGCCGACGCCCTCGACGTCCGTGAGCTGATAGCGGATGCCGCGTGCCACATCGTCGACGACGCCGAGGGCCTGCGTCGTCGTCGCCGGGGCCTCGCCGCGGGCCATGCGCTTCTCCTGCTGGACCGCCGCCACCTGCAACGTCTGCCGTGCCACCGCCTCCGATCGGGTGCAGGCCGCATACACGCGGCGCGGTCCGTCGACGAACAGCAGACCGAGGCCGACCAGCAGCATCGCCACGCCGCCGACGCGCACGACCAGGCGCAGCCGACGACGCCACCGACGCGCCTGCAGGACAAGCAGGGTCTCGTGCAGACCGGGGACGGCGCCGATGGCGAAGGGAGCAGCAGGAGGGGACATTGCTGGTCAGAAAGCACGCGCCGGGCCAGAATGACAGCGCATTCTGACACCGTAGAGCAAGCAGTGATGCTCAAAATGAGCACAGCTATGCTCACAAATGAGCAGTGCAGCTCAGAGCTTCGCGATCTGCCAGGCGATGAGGCCCTGCACCCGCTGCCACAGGCCCCGACGTCGCCACTGCTCGAGGTCCACCTCGACGCTGTGCTGCAGGTCGCGGTCGAAGACGGCCTCGAGGGCGGCGCCGACACCGGGGTCGAGGGTCATCGCCACGACCTCGTGGTTTCTGTCGTAGCTCCAGCGGTCGAGGTTGAAGGAGCCGACGTGGGCGTAGAAGCCGTCGACGACGGCGGTCTTGCCGTGCAGGGTCTGGCCGTGCAGCTCCCAGATGCGCACGCCCGCCTCGAGGAGCGAGCCATAGACGTGGCGGGCGGCGAGGGCGGCGATGGGCACATCCGACACGCCGGCGGTGAGGATGCGGACCTGCACCCCACGACGGGCGGCGCTGCGCAGGCTGCGCAGCAGGCGCGGCGGCGGGATGAAGTACGGCGTCGTCAACGTGATGGAGCGCTGGGCCCGCTGCACGGCGGTGGCGAGGGCCCGCTGGATGCGGCGACGACGCAGGAAGCGATCGCTGCCGAGGATCTGGACGTGGCTGCCCTCGGGGCGCGGCGACGACACCGGCAGCGTCGGCGGCTCGATGCCCGTCGCCTGCTGCCACGAACGGCCAAAGACGAGGGCGAGGTCGCGCGCCGCCGGGCCGCTCACGAGCAGGTGCGTGTCACGGAAGCGGCCGTTGCCAAGGCGGACGCCGCCGTACTCGTCGGCGACGTTCATGCCGCCGACGAAACCGTGGTCGTCGTCGATGATGAGGATCTTCCGGTGATCGCGCACGAGCCCGCGGCCCAGCCGCCACACCGGTGTCGGGTTGAAGCGGGCGACGATGCCCCCCGCCGCGACGAGGTCGGCGACGTGGCCGGGCCCCAGCTCACCGCTGCCGTGGTCGTCGACGAGCAGGCGCACATCGATTCCCCGCCGCGCCGCCGCCGCCAGCGCCAGCAGCACGCGGCTGCCGAGGCCGTCGGGCTTGAAGATGTAGGTCTCAAGCCACACCCTCACCCGCGCGCTCTCGATGGCGGCGAGCATCGCCGAGAACGCGTCATCGCCGTCGACGAAGAGCACGAGCTCGTTGCCGTCGGAGTCGCCGCCGAGCTGGAGCAGGCGTGCCGCCGTCGTCTGCCATCGTTGCAGGGCTGCCGTCGGCAGCATGAGCCCGGACATGGTCTGTCCATAGAACGCGCGCCCGGCTGCCGTCGAGCTATCGTGGTCGTCGATGAGCGAGGCGAAGACCCGCTACCCCCGTTGCAGCGCCGCCCTCGAGCGCCTGCTGTCGTCGTCGATGTCGACGTCGCTGCCACCGGCCCCCTTCCGGGTCGGGCCCGGCGTGCTGCGCCCGCCGCCGGCGGTGGCCCGCCAGGCGCCGTCGTCGTCGTCGTCGTCGCCGTCATCATCGTCGTCGCCGACGGAGGCCCCCGACACCGGGGCGATGCTGGGAGAGCTCGTCGACATGGTGCTCGTGGGGGCCGACGAAGCGAAGAGCGGTCGGCCCGAGGTGCACCTGCAGTTCAAGAGCGACGTGATCGGGGGGCTGCACCTGCGGCTCGAGAAGACCGACGCCGGGCTCCATGCGTCGTTCCTCGTGAAGGACGCCGCCACCCGCCGCGCCGTCGCCGACCACGTCGACGCCCTCGTGGCCCATCTGCGCGCACGCGGTTTCGCCGTCGTCGAGGCCCGGCTTGAGGTCGGCTGACGCCGCGCTATGGCTCCGCACATGCCCGACGTTCGCACCCCGGTGGATCGCGTCCTCACCCAACAGGAGCAGCAGCAGCTCTCCCCCGACGACGTGTTGCTGCGTCTGCGGCAGGGCAACACCCGCTTCGTCACAGGCGATGTCACGCATCGGGATCACCAGGCCCAGGTGCGGGCGGCGGCGGCGGGGCAGTGGCCGAAGGCGGTGGTGCTTTCGTGCCTCGACTCCCGCATCCCCGTCGAGGACGTCTTTGACTGTGGCATCGGCGACCTCTTCGTTGCCCGCGTCGCCGGCAATGTCGTCAACGTCGACATCCTCGGCAGCATGGAGTTCGCCTGCGCCGTCTCGGGGGCGAAGCTCGTCTTCGTGCTGGGCCATGAACATTGCGGCGCCATCAAGGGGGCCATCGACCTCGCCGCGGTGGCGGCCCTCGGCCTCACGAACCTCACATCGCTGCTGGGGGTCATCTCGCCCGCCATCGAAGACGTCACCGGCGATCACGGGCCGCGCTCCAGCAAGAACCCCGGCTTCGTCCACCGGGTCGCCGAGGAGAATGTGCGCCGCACCCTGCAGCGCATCCGCGCCGAGAGCCCGGTGCTGGCGGATCTGGAGGCCCGCGGTCAGATCGCGATCGTGGGCGGCATGTACGACATGGACACCGGCGCCGTCTCGCCCATCGCGTGATCGCGTCCTCGTCGACGAGGCCCCGGGCGGCCCTCTGCCGTCAGGGAGCGGCGGACCGGGGCTGAGGTCTCCGCCAGATGGCGGAGCGTCCGCTGGCGACGACGTCGCCGCCGCCGTGCTACGACACGTCGGTGCGCTGGCGGGCCGATCCCCGATTGTTTGACGACGAGGTGCGGGCGCGCCTGCTGGCGCCGTCGGCGGAGCTCCTGCTTGACGCCCTGCCGCCGCTGTCGCCGCAGATGCGCTTCCTCGAGGTGCAGGCGGGAGGCGGGCTTCTGAGCCGCGCCCTCATCGAGCGCATCGCCGGCCTCGGGCGCCTCGTGGTTGTCGACGACGATGTCGCCCGCGCGCCAGCCCTGCCGGCTGTGCCCCGCCGCGTATCGCGGGCCATGGCAGCGCCGCTCTCGCTGCCATTTCGCGACGGCGCCTTCGACGTCGTCCTCGACGGCACCCTCGACATCGAAGTCGCCGGCGTCGCGCGCCTCGCCGAGCTGCGTCGGGTGACGCGACCGGGGGGCTTCGTGCTCGTCAGCGTCGTGCTGAAGGAGAGCTTCCAGCGACTGCTCGATGTCGTGGTCGACCTCGCCGAGGGGCGGCGCCTGCCGGCCGTGCTCGAGGCCGTGGCGGCCGTGCGGGACGCTGCCCCCGGCCTCGACGAGCTGCGGGGGTTCCTCGCCGACGTCGGCGTGACGGCCGCCCACGTCGGTGTCGAGGACCGGCTGCTCGGGCTCTACGACGGTGAGGCGCTGCGACAGGACCGTCTCCTCACCGACGTCGTCCTCGCCCCGGTGGGAGCGGCGGCGCCCGCGGGCTTTCTCGACGCCGTCGCCGGTGCCGTCGACGGCTGGTGTCCCGAGGGGCTGCCGGTCGTCGTGAAGACCGCCGTCGTCAGCGGCCGCGTCGCGCGCTGAGCGCCGGATCCGCCCCGACCCATGTCGTGGTGGGCCTGCCGGCGCTCGGCTACACCATGGACCATGCGCGCGTTCCTGCCCGTCATCGTCGCCGTCCTTGCCTGCAGCACCGGCTGTGAGGTGCTGTCGTCGTTCCTGCCGCCGCCCGAGGAGGAGACGCCGACCCGTCGTCGACCCGGCGGCGAGGGCGAGGGGGAGGGGGAGCGCTGCACCGACAACCGCGACTGTCAGGGCGGCGAGCTCTGTGAAGACGGCGCCTGCGTCCGACTGTGCGAGGTCGACGGCGACTGCGACGGCGGAGAGCGCTGCATCGACACCCGCTGTCGCGTGCCGGAGTGCGTCGTCGACGACGACTGCCCCGGCGGCTTCGGCTGCGAAAACAACGTCTGCGTCGGCCTCGTCGCCTGCAGCGACGGCGCCACCCGCTGCGTCGACGACACCACGTTGGCCCGCTGCGTGGGCGACAGCGAGCGCCTCGAGGCCTGCGTCGCCAGCCGCTGCGTCGTGGACGCCTGCGTCGCCGGCGAGGGCGAAGGCGAGGGTGAAGGCGAGGGGGAGGGCGAAGGCGAGGGCGAGGGTGAGGGTGAGGGTGAGGGTGAGCCGCCGCCGACGGGGCTGTTCTTCCAGCTGCAGTGGAACACCGACCGCGACGACCTCGACCTGCACCTGTCGCGGGCGTTCCCGGCCACGTTCTGCACGGCCGACGACTGCACCTACAACAACCGCACCCCGAGCTGGGGCGCCACGATGGACCTCGACGACCTCAACGGCTTCGGGCCCGAGCGCATCACCTACGAGAACCCGGCCGACGGCCTCTACACGCTCCTTGTCGACGGCTTCACCGTCGAGGCGTCGTCGATGGCGACGGTGAAGATCTTTGCCGGGGGCCGCCTCGCCCTCGAGCTGCAGCGGACGCTGCGGGCGGGGGATCACTGGCTCGTCGCCGGCATCAACGTCAACGACGGCGCCGTCTCGCTGGTCGAGGCGGATCGTGTGGAGCGACAGCAGGGGCAGTGTCTGAGCCCCGCGCCGGCAGGTGGGACGGCCTGCAGCGTCGACAGCGCCTGCGCCGCCACCGAGTTCTGCAACATCTCCACCGGGCGCTGCGCCGTCGGCTGCCGCAACGACGCCAGCTGCGCGGCGGACCAGACGTGCAACGCCAGCCGCGTCTGCGTCGCCGACGCCGGCACCGGCGGCTACAATGACCCCTGCAGCGTCACCGCCGACTGCGGCAACGGCCTCACCTGCAACGCCCTGCTGGGGTCATGCACCGAGCCCTGCACGACGGGGAGCAGCTGCAGCCTCTGCACCGCCGCCGTTGGTGCGCTGTGCTCGTGCGTCGAGTTCATCCCCGGTACGGGCTTCTGCCTCGCCGGCGGCGGCTGAGCGGTCTGGGACCACTCGGGGCCGGTGCAGGTCACCGCACCGCATCGATCCCGCAGGTGGGCGGCCACGTTGGCGCGAGCCCATCGACGGTGTCGACATCGGGGCACTGGCTGGCGACGCACGTCGTGAGGCAGCGGTCCAGCCCTCCCCGCCTCTCGTCGTCGACGATGACGTCGGTCTCGACCGGCTCGCAGCCGATCTCCTCGGGAGGCAGGTGCACCGGCGGCGGACAGAGACGCGCACGGCAGGCCCCCTCGCACCGCACGAACGCAGTCCGACAGGTGCGCTCGAGGCCAATGCGATGGACCCGCCAGAGCAGCGCCCCCGTCGCCGTCATCGATGTCGACACCGCGACTGCAGCGAGGAGGGGCCACAGCCTGGATCGCCGCCGCGACCGCTGCTGGCGACCGGGAGACGCCGGGGTCGTCACGAGATGGGCGCGGGCGTCTTCAGGTGGGCGGTGTGTCTGCATGGCGACCCCCATCTCTGCGACCCCGCCGACATCGATCAGGTTCCCGTTCCCACCGTGACGACGAAGTCGACGACGAGGCGCTCGTAGTCTGGCGTCGACGTGGCGTCGTGGCCGTGGCCTGGGATGACGACGAGGCGGGCGCCGGGGATCGCCAGCAGGCGGGCGCTCAAGGCGGCGGAGATGAGGCGGTCCGATTCGCCGGTGACGACGAGGGTGGGCACGCTGATGGTCTCCAGACGCGCGCCGGGACCAGCGGCGGCCACGAGGCCGTCGACGAGGGTGATGAAGCGGGCTGGTTCGCGGGGTGGCGCGAGCAGGGGCGTGAGGAACGACAGGGCCTGCAGCGACGGCGGCGCGGTCCGCGTGATCATGTCGCGATAGAGGGCGCCGTACTCACCGTTCTTCGTCCACGTCGACCAGTGGGCGGCGTCGACGCGGCCGGCGTCGTCGAGGGCGGGAAACGTCGTCGCCAGTATGAGGGCGCGCACGCGGTCCGGATGCGTGAGGGCGAGGTGCAGGGCCACCGGTCCGCCGGCCGAGATGCCCTCGACGATGACGGCGTCCTGCAGGCCGATCTGGTCGAGGGTCGCGGCGACGTCGTCGGCGAGGCGGGCGGGGTCGCCGTCGACGAGCGGATGCCGCCGGGCGATGACGGTGGTGCGCACCTGCGCGGCCCGCGGCGCGAGCTGGTCGCAGACCTCGTCGGCACGATCGCGCAGCAGCGTCATGCCGTCTTCGGCGCCGGGGATGCGCACGACGTCTCTGCCCCGGCCCCGCTGCACGACGTCGACGGTGGCGCCATCGTCGAGGGCGACGGTGCGGACGACGCAGACGTCGACGTCGGCGGCGCCGTCGCCGCGGATGAGGCGGGGGCCGCAACCAGACAGGGCGGTGACGATCGGCACCATCGCCACACACCGGAGCAGGGGGGGGCGCATTCGATCCTCCCGTCACGGCCACGACGCCCGTGCCCGTGAAGGGTCACTCCCACAGCGTGACGCCGTCGCCCATGGGGTCCGCCCCCGAGAGGATCGAGCCGCCGTTGCCGCAGGTGCCGATGCGGGCGTGTCGGCCGGTCGTCGCCGAAAGCTCGTCGGCGAAGGCCCGCAGCGACAGGCGGGGACGGGAGAACACGATCATCGTCGAGGGGGCGTCGGTCCAGATCGGGGTGAGCGTCCGCTCGCTCGGGAACCGGGCGTTGAACGCGGCGATGGTGATGGGGGTGGTGGGCAGCGGGTAGACCTCGATCTGATCGATGGTCTTTTCCGGCGCGACCATCGCGACGAGCACGATGCCGGCGAAGATGGCGAGGCGCAGCAGTGTGGGGCGCAGGCGTCGTCGTGCGACGCCGAGGAGCAGCTCGAACAAGACGAAGCCTGGAATCAGCAGCCAGGCGAGGATCAGCGGTACCGTGATCGTCACGATCGGGAGGGGCAGCGCCAGCAGGGTCTCACGCAGCAGGGCGCGACGTCGACGACGATCACGATCGCGCGAAGCGGCGAGCATGGCCGCATCGAGCGCGGTGCCAGCAGAGACGGGTGTGGTCATGCGGGATCTCAAGCGACCCGACGCGCCCTCCATTCCCGTCGTCGTCGACACATTCGCACCCCTTCGGGGTGCGAATGTTTCGTACATTCATCGGCCGGAGGCCGATGAATCGTCGCGGGCGGTTCGAGTCACGCCGACCGTCGATGAATCCGGCGCGGGTCGCCGTCGTCACGGTGCCCCTGTCCGCGCTGCGGGCGGGTCCACCACGAGGTGACCCATGACGATGAAGAACATCCTCTCCCAGCTGACCACCACGCAGCGCGAGCCGCTGTCGCCGGCCATGGTGCCAAACAACGCGGGCGGCTTCGTCTTCGCCGTCGATGCGTGGCAGCGCCTCGACCGCTTCCTCATCCTCGGCGTCGACGGTGGCTCCTACTACGCCTCGGCGCGCGCGCTGACGAAGGAGAACGCCGCCGCGGTGGAGCGCTGCGTGGCGCTCGATGGTCCGCGCACGGTGGCGCGCATCGTCGAGATCTCGGCGCAGGGTCGGGCCCCGAAGAACGATCCCGCCATCTTCGCCCTCGCCGTCGCCCTCAAGCGCGGTGACCTCGAGACGCGGCGCCTGGCCGCCGCAGCGGTGCCGCGCGTGTGTCGCACCGCGACGATGCTCTTTGCCCTCGCCGACGCCGTGAAGGCCTTTGGCGGCTTCGGTCGGATCACGGACCGGGCCTTCGAGCGCTGGTACCTCGACCAGGACGACGACGACCTCGCGCTGCAGCTCTGCAAGTACCAGCAGCGCAACGGCTGGTCGCACCGCGACCTGCTGCGCAAGGCGCGGCCCGTGCCCGTGCGCGAGACGCAGAAGCAGCTCTTCGCCTGGGCCGTGGGCAAGCCCGCGTCCGTCGAGGGCCTGCCGCTGGTGCCGGCCGTCGAGGCCGCGAAGGCGGCGACGTCGACGGCGGAGGTCACCGCGCTCATCACGCGTCACCGCCTGCCGCGCGAGTGCGTGCCGACGACGCACCTCAAGGACCGCGGCGTCTGGCTCGCGCTGTTGCAGGGCGGCATGCCACTCACGGCCCTCGTGCGAAACCTCGGCAAGCTGACGGCCGTCGGTGCGCTGGCGCCGTTGTCGTCGACGACGGCCGAGGTCGTCGAGCGCCTGGGCGATGTCCGCCAGCTCAAGGCGGCCCGGCTGCACCCGCTCGCGATCCTCGTCGCGCAGCGCGTGTATGCGTCGGGTCGCGGCGACAAGGGCGCGCTGTCGTGGACGCCGGTGCCCGAGATCGTGGCGGCCCTCGAGCGGGCCTTCCGTCTCGCGTTTGCCGCCGTCGAGCCGGCCGGCCGCCGCTTACTGATCGGCCTCGACGTGTCGGGCTCGATGGGCAGCGGTCGCGTGGCGGGCTCGCCGCTGTCGCCCCGTGAGGCGGCGTCGGCGATGGCGCTCGTGCTCGCCGCGACCGAGCCGCAGACGGTGACGACGGCGTTTACCGCGGCGGGTGCGTCGTCGTGGATGCCGGGCAGGAACCCGATCTCGCAGCTGCCGCTGCGGGCGTCGCAGACGCTCGACGACGTGCTCGCGATGACGCGCAGCCTGCCGTTTGGCGCCACCGACTGCGCGCTGCCGATGCGCTACGCCGCCGAGCGTGGCCTCGAGGTGGACTGCTTCGTCGTCCTCACGGACAGCGAGACCTGGGCTGGCGACGTGCACCCGGTGAAGGCGCTGCAGGCGTACCGGAAGCAGTCCGGCATCGACGCCCGCCTCGTCGTGATCGGCATGGTGAGCAACGGCTTCTCCATCGCCGACCCCGCCGACCGCGGCATGCTCGACGTCGTCGGCTTCGACACCGCGACGCCGGCGCTCGTGTCGGCCTTCGCCCGGGGCGAGCTGTGAGGGCGGGGCCGCCGGATCCCGGAGATCTGGCGGCCCCACCTCCGAACGATGAATCCGCCGCGCGTGCCGGGCGTCTTGTTGGTGTTCAGTATGATTTTGAAGTACGCGAACTGCTGGACGACGGTTATCATATTTCCAAGAAAGGTCCGTCGTCCGACCCCTTGTTCGCGTCTTCGCCTCTGGTGAGCTGCCTGGCGACCGTTATCGAATCTGTATGTCGGGAGTTCGAACCTCCCCACCACCTCCGGGTGGTGTAGCTCAGCTGGTAGAGCAATAGACCTGGTCGTCGATCCCTTGCTCGCTTCTTCATCCACCGTGGATTTCACCATCAAGTGGGTGGGTCATGTCGGTGAAGAATACTGTCACAGGCGCCTCCATCCGTCTCGTCCACGGATGGGTGGCGCCTGTGGTGCTGTGGGCCATCAGCGGGTCGCGAGGACGCGCGTCCAGGTGGCGAGGTCGGCGTCGGAGAAGAGCACGATCATGACGCGGCCTGGCCGCGCGTGGGTGGCGATGTGCGTGGCGATGGCGTCGAGGGCGATGCCGGCGGCGCGGGCGATGGGGAAGCGATACGCGCCGGTGGAGATCGACGGAAACGCGAGGGTGTCGACGTCGTGGGCGGCGGCGAGGGCGCAGGCCCGGGCGTAGCAGCGGCGCAGGAGCTCGTCCTCGTCGGCGTCGCCGCCGCGCCACACCGGGCCGACGGCGTGGGCGATGAAGCGGGCGCGCAGGTCGAAGCCCGGGGTGACGACGACCTCGCCGGGGCGGGCGCCGCCGAGGTTTCGGCAGTGCGCGAGGAGCCGGGGGCCCGCGGCCCGATGGATGGCGCCGTCGACGCCGCCGCCGCCGCAGAGTCCGGCGTTGGCGGCGTTGACGATCATGTCGGCGTCGACGGCGGTGATGTCGCCGCGCAGAAGCGTGAGCCGGGTGCGGACGTCGTCGGAGAGCGCCATCGGTTCAGCCACCCTTCTTCTGGTGCTGCATGCCAAGCGCCTCGACGAGCACACGCTGCACCGTCGCCACGGTGTTGCTGTCGGAGAGGTGGGCGTGGGGCCGCGTCCCCAGCAGGGTGAGCGTCGGCCGCTCCTCGACACCGAGGTTGAGCAGCACCTGGCGCACGCTGTCGGGGCGGGTCGTGAACACGGTGAAGCATTTGTGGTCGTCGACGAAGACCTCGTTGAGGTGGTCGTCGTCGTAGAAGGCGAGACCGAAGGCGAGCATGCCGTCCTCGACGAGCCCGTCGAGGTGGGGACGGACCCGCTCCTCGAGCGTCGCGCGGGGCATGAAATCCGAGAGGTAGATGTCCTCGTCGTGTAGCTCGAGGATGAGGAAGGCGCGCTCCGGCAGGATCGCGTCGCTGAGGGCGAGGAAGATGGCGGCGACGTCGTCGGCGGAGCAGGCCACCCGGAACAGGTCGGTGTGGCGACCTTCGGTGACCGCCTCGTGCAGGAAGCCGACCTCGGGGACGAAGACGTCGCCGTCGTCGGCCGCGATGGGTGCGACGCCGCGGGGCAGGCGATAGGTGGTGTCGACCATGGCGTCCTCCTCGACCGCAGCGGTGGCGGCGGCTGTCGACGTCGAGGTGGCCGGGCCCATTCAGATCGACCGCGCTTGATGTGTGGATGGTCGCCACCGACGCGGTCGATCAGAGCTTCGCAGCCGCCTTCGGGTGGGCGTGCTGCTGCTGCTCGGTCTGCCACCACTGCTGCCAGACCTCGACGGCCCGCTGGCGCGCGCGCTTGTCGGCGTCGGGGCGGTAGCCGAAGTCGTCGCCGACGAGGGCGGCGAGCTCGCGCCAGGCGGCGCTGCGCAGCTCGAGCTCCTCGGAGCCGAGGCCGTCGATGAGCCAGTCGATGCGCGAGCGCTTGCGGCCCCGCGCCCACCACTTCTCCCAGCCCTTGCTGCGGGTGCCGTGGTCGACGAGCGTGATGGCCCGCAGGGCCCGGCGCGCGATCTCCTGCATCTCCGTCGACGACAGCAGGTTCATGAGCAGCGGCACGGCGCCGACGTCGCGGAACTCACCGAGCAGCTCGGTGGCGCGGCGACGGGCCTCGACCGGATAGGGCCGCGTCGTCGCCAGCGCCCGCTCGCGCAGGTGGACAAGCAGCCCCTCGAAGCGCGGGTGGGCGAGGAAGGGCACGAGGGCCTCGGCGGAGAGGCGCTGGATGCGGGGCTCGGCGTCGTGCAGGCGGTTGCGCAGCAGGTCGATGGCCCGCGCGTCGGGCGTCAGCGCGAAGAGCAGCACCGCCGCGAAGCGGTGGGCCGGGTAGCGGCTGTCGACGTGCGGGACGGCGGCGTCGAGGCCGTCGCGCCCGAGGCGGGCGAGGACGTCGATGAGGGGGCCGAGGCGGTCGGCCGTGCGGACGTTCTCGCCGGGGTCGAACGGATCGACCCGCAGCCGCCCCGGGAAGCGCTCGCCGAGGGCCGGCACCGCCGCGAGGCCGCGCCCGGCGAGCTCACGGGCGGCGCGCTCGACGAGGGCGTCGTCGCCGGCGAAGAGCAGCTCGACGAGCTCGGCGTGCGACATCGTCGGCAGCGGCGCCAGCGGCGGCGCCTGCCCCTCGACCGGTGTGTGTTCATCGGCGGCGCCGTCGTCGTGATCGTCGTCATCGGGGACGGCGTCGCGGGCGTCGTCGTAGATGTCGTGCAGGACGCTCGATGACAGGGCGGGGAAGTCGACGGCGCGGGCCGGCTTCGCCGCCGGCGTCACGGGGCGCTCGAGCTCGGCGGCGTGGGCGGGGTCGTAGACGACGGCCTCCCAGTCGAGGTCGTTGTCGACGACGGTGCCGCCCTGCAGGCCGCGCTCGACGGTGGCCTGCAGCGCGCCGCGCCAGGCCTCGGGGGCCGTGCCCTCGGGCAGCGGGAAGAACGGCCGGGCCGCGTCGGCGCCGTCCGTCGACGGGGCGCCCTCGTCGCCGGCGAGCTTCGGCAGGTGCTCGTTGAGGGGAGCGCCCACGCCGGTGAGCAGCAGCGGCGGCGCCGTCGGCGTCGGCGGTCGGTAGTCGTGGGCGAAGGGGCTCGTGCCGTCGAGCCGCCCCCCCACCGATGGCATGCCTGTGCGGCTGCCGCTCGTCGGCAGCGTCGACAGCGGCGGCGGCGCGGGGAGGTCGTCGTCGAGCGACACCTGCGGCGCGTCGTGGGGGATCTCGTCGATCGCGGCGCTCGACGTGGCCTGCGGCGGTAGCGTCGCTGCGGTCATCGTCGTCGACGCCGTGAGCGGCGGCGGCGCGGGGAGCGCATCGTCGGCGTCGTCGTCGGCGGCGTCGTCGTCGGCGCGGGGCGGCAGCGGCAGCGTCGTCGGCGGGAGCGTCGTCGGCGGGAGGGTGACGACCTCCTCGGGCGGCAGCGTCGGCGGCGACAGCATCGTCGGCGTCGTGGCCGCCTTTGTCGTCGTCGTCGTCGCGATCGTCGGCGGCAGTGTCGTCAGGTCCGGGGTCGTCGGGTGCAGGTTCGCGGCCGGCTGAGGGAAGATCGACGGGTGCTGGCGGTGGCGCTGCCGCAGCAGGGCCTCGAACGCGGCGCCGAGGCGGGCCGCGAAGGCGGTGAGCTCGGCGACGTCGCGGGGATCCTTGTGGCGGACGCCGCCGTCGCCGAAGAGCACGCCCACCGGGCGCCGCGCGACGACGATGGGCACGACGAGGGCGGTCTTTGGCCGACGCCGACCGAGCCAGCCGAAGACGGCGGCGTTCTCGTCGGTGGCCTCGGGGTTCACGAGGGCCGGGGCCGCCGCCTGCAGCGCGGCGCCGAGGAAGCTCTGCGGCGGGATCGGGAAGGGCCGCGCGAACTGCACGCCCTCGAAGGGTCCCTGCCGCAGCCAGCCGACGGCGTGGCCGTCGCGCACGCCAAAGACGGCGGCGAAGGGCAGGAAGCGGCGGGCGAAGGCGACGGCGACGCGGGCGATGCCGTCGCGCGAGTCCTGGGCCGCGAGGTGGGCGAGGGCCTCGCCGAGGTCCCAGCTCACGATCGGCTCGCTGGCGCCGGCAGCCCCACCGACGACGGGCACGACGGGGACGGCGTCGGCCCCCACCTGCACCTCGGGGCTCAGGCGCCGCAGCAGGGCGACGAAGCGCTCGTCGAGGGGATGGTCGTAGGCGGCGTGCAGGCCCTGGCGGAGGCGGGCCTCGGGCACGACGTGCGGCACGACGGTGGTCTTCAGCAGCTCGGCGACCTCCTCGATGAGATCGCGATCGAGGGGCGAGCGGCAGCCGACGTGCAGGGCCGAGGCGTCGTCGACGAAGAGGGGCACGAGGCCCATCGCCACCGCCATGCGGCGGGGCAGGCGCGTGATGGCGGGCTCGTCGGGCGCGGCAAAGCGCGAGGCCTCGACGGGGTCGGTCTTCGACGCCGCCACGAGGGCGCGCACGAGGGTCGGCTCGTCGACGACGCCGGCCTCGAGCAGCAGGGTGTCGAGGCAACCGCCGTGGATGACCTGCTGGTTGACGGCCTCCTCGAGGGCGGCGCTGTCGACGGGGCTGCCGCCCTCACCTGCGAGGAGCGCCTTCACGAGGCCGGAGTCGAGGGGAGACGCCACAGCCGGATCTTGTTCCACACGCCATGGGGCGCGGTCCAGTCGACTGCCGGGGGCCGGGTCCGGGCCCGGGCAGGGCAGGGGTCACTCGACGGGGCCGGCGGCGTCGACGTCGCTGAGGTTGACGTCGCCGAGGTCGGGGATGGCGCCGACGTCGAGGCCGGGGTCGGCCCCGGGCGGCGCGGCGGGGGCATCGACGTCGCGGCTCACGCAGGTGTCACCGGTGCAGGTGGTCTCGTAGTTCCAGATGGAGCCGCAGCCACGCACCTTCACGACGGCGCTGCGGACGGCGACGCCATCGATGGTGCGCTCGGCGCTGTCCTTGAGGCGGCCCGCCTCGACCTCGGCGCAGCCGGTGGCCTTGCGGGCGGCGTCGGTGGCGGCGGCGCCAACGGCGGCGAAGGGGTCGGCGGCCGCGCCGACGTCGCAATCCCCACCGATCGTGCAACGGACGGTGTAGCGCTTGAGCTCGCCGCAGCCGCCGATGAGGGTCTCGGCCGTCACGACGTCGCCCGCGGTGCTGGTGCGCACGATCTCGGCGGCCGCGGGCTTCAGGCCGCGACACCCCAGCTCGGTGGACATCTGCGTGACCGCCGGGCCGTCTGCAGCGCCAGCAGCGTGGCCGCGTCGGGGGCCGTGGTCGTCGTCGTCGTGGTCGTGGTCGTGGTCGTGGTCGTGGTCGTGGTCGCGGTCGTGGTCGTGGTCGTGGTCGTGGCGTCAGCGGCCGGGCCGGCGGTGCTGCAGGCGACACAGCCGATGGCGAGCAGCAGGGCGAGCGTGGAGGCGGGGCGCATCGGGACTCCGGGACGCGAAGGTCAGGCAGGTTCCCACAGATGCCGACGTCGGCCACAGCGGCATCGCCGCCATCAGGACTTCACCTTGCGGGCGAGGACGGCGAGGGTCTCGCCGTTGGGCAGCATCGTCGTGGGCACTTCGTCACCGCGTTGTGTGCGCCGGTAGCGCTCGCAGCGGTCGAAGCCAGCCCTGCCAGATCCGCAGGAGTCCGCTCTCGGACAGCGCAGGGAACAGGCCACAGCTGGGTGCATTGGGGCATTTGGGTGCCAACATGCATCAGGCTAAGGCGGCGTACAGACCGAGCGTCCGGCTGTCCCGCATCCGGAAGCCCCGGTGACGAAATCTGGACAGCGTCACGGCTGACGACGTGCCCGCGGGCCACCGACGAAGCGGACGATCGGGTCTCGTTCTGTTTGCTGTGGGAACCGTCACAGCGCAGCCGCGGCAGGCAACGCCGTCGGCCGATCGACCGATACAGGTATGGTCTTGTCCTACCCCGCTTGCGTCGCATCCCGATGCGACACAGAGTGTGAGCCACTTTCACGGAAGTGATCTGGAGGCCCCGATGCTGCGTCGCCTGCGTCCCCCTGCCGCCACGCTGCTCGCCCTGCTCGCGCTGTCGCCGGCGTCGTCGGGATGCTTCGTCCTCGATCGCGGTGACGAGGCGCAGTGCGTGGCCGGCACGACCTGGGCGCCCGGCACGCCGCTGTTCGTCGAGCGCCCGGCCGGAGACATCGGCCTCCTCGGCGTCACCGGCACCCGCATCTCCGCCGTCGACGTCGACAACGACGGCGACGCCGACCTCGTCGTGCGCCGAAACGGCGTGGGCGGCGACCCGACCCTGCCCACCGACGACGCCACCCGCACCGGCTGGATCATGGTGAACGACGGCAGCGGCCACTTCAGCGACGCCACCGCCGACAGCCGCTTCTTCGCGCCCCGCGGTGACGGCGCCGTCGCGCGCAGCGGCGAGACGGTGGCCTTCGGCGACGTCGACGGCGACGGCACCCTCGACGCCTACGCCGGCACCGACACGACCGGCGACTTCGCCCTCGGCGAGATGAGCGAGATCCTGCGCGGTGAGGGCGGCGGCGCGTTTTCGATGACGGCGAGCGACAACGGCGTGCGTCAGGCAACGGACCTGCCGGCCTCGGCGAGCTTCGTCGACCTCGACCGCGACGGCCACCTCGACCTGTGGGTCACCGAGCACAACTACGACGGCCTCACCTTCATCGGCAACCGCGCCTTCTACGGCGACGGCACGGGCCGCTTCGTCGATCGCAGCGCCGAGCGTGGTCTGGTGTCCGCCGAGTGGGAAGACATCGACGTCATCAACGCCGGCTTCGCCCACACCCGCAGCTGGTCCGGCGCCGCCTGCGATCTCGACAACGACGGCCGTCACGAGCTGTTGAGCGCCAGCTACGGCCGCGCCCCCGACCACCTCTGGCAGCAGACCCGCGGCGGCTCCTTCAACAACGTCGCCGTCGAGAGCGGCTACGCCTACGACGACGACTTCACCTGGCAGGACAACCAGTTCGCCATGTGCTTCTGCCGCCAGAACCCCGGCGCCGCCGAGTGCGACACCGTCACCGGCACGCCGGCCTTGTCGTGCAGCAGCCCCAACTGGGACCACGCGACCGATCGCGAGCCGTTCCGGCTCGGTGGCAACTCCGGCAGCAGCGTCTGCGGCGACGTCGACAACGACGGCGACCTCGACGTGCTCACGACCGCCATCCGCCACTGGTGGGCCGGCAGCGGCTCCGACCACGCCGAGGTCCTCGTCAACGAGAGCAGCGACGGCGACATCCGCCTCGCCCGTCCCGGTCGCGCCGCGATGGGCTGGGACATCGAGCATGTCACGGGCCTCGCCTGGGACGAGGGCATCATGACGGCCACGATGTTCGACGTCGACAACGACGGCCGCCTCGACTTCTATCTCGGCGCCTCCGACTACGCCGGCAACCGCGGCCTGTGGTTCCACAACGACGGCGTGAAGGATGGCGTGCCGCAGTTCTCCGCCATCTCCATCGCCGACAGCTTCGAGCACAACCGCTCCCACGGCGTCGCCGTCGCCGACTTCGACAACGACGGCGACCTCGACATGGTCGTGGGCCACAGCCGCTCGCGCTGCGACCCGAGCCAGCCCAACGACTGCTACGCCACCGGCAACGTGCGCTTCTTCGAGAACACCTTCGGCAGCGACAACAACAGCCTGCAGCTCAAGCTCGTGCAGGCCGAGGGCAGCAACACCGCCGCCATTGGCGCCCGCGTCACCGTGACGGCGACGATCGGCGGCGAGCGCGTCACGCAGACCCGCGAGATCGGCGGCGGCTTCGGCCACTTCGGCATGCAGGACGACCTCGTGCAGACCGTCGGCCTCGGCGACGCCTGCGAGGCCGAGGTCACCGTGCGCTGGCCGGTGGGCGAGCTGCCGGAGCAGACCTTCACCGTCACCGCCGGCCGCTTCGAGCTCGTGCAGGGTGAGGCGCCGACCCGCCTGCGCTGACGTCGTCAGCGACGGTCAGCGGCGCGTGATGCGGGCCAGCAGTGGTCCGCGCGGCCGCAGCGTCACCGCCAGCTCCTCCGCGGGCCGCGTCGACGCCGTGAGCGTGATGGCGAAGCGCGGCAGCCAGGTGCCGAGGGCGATGCGGGCCTCGCTGAGCGCGAACTGATCGCCGATGCACTTCCGGTTGCCGGCGAGAAACGGCAGGAACGCAAGCTTCGGTCGGGCCGCCACCGCCTCGGGCAGGAAGCGGTCGGGGTCGAAGCGTTCGGCGTCGGGCCAGTAGGCCGGGTGCCGGTGCAGCGCCCACGGCGTCACGAGCACGAGGTCCCCCGCCGCCACCGGGTGGCCGCCCAGCGTCGTCGCCGTCGCCGCCGCCCGGTCCACCGCCCACACCGGCGGCCGCCAGCGCAGCGTCTCGTCGATGACGCGGTCGAGCAGCGTCGGCGTCGACGACGGCCGCGCCAGCGACAGCGGCGCCGTGCCCGACAGCGAGGCGGCGAGCGTGTCGGCGAGGGCCGGCTGCTCGTGCAGCGCGACGAACACCCACGACAGCAGGTTCGACGTCGTCTCGTGGCCGGCGAGAAAGATGGTCATGACCTCGTCGCGCAGCTCGATGTCGGACAGGCTTTCGCCGGTGTCCTCGTCGACGGCGTCCATCAGCATGTCGAGGAGGTCGCCGTCGCCGCCGGGGGCCTCGCCCGCCGCCCGCCGCTGCCGACGCTCGGCGATGAGGGCGAAGACGAGTTCATCCAGGGCGGCGCGGGAGCGGCGCAGGGCCCGCACGCTCGGCGTCGGCACCCACCCCGGCAGCGGCACGAGGCTGCTCGTGCGGGCCTCGATGGCGTGCAGGCCCTCGTCGAGGGCGCCGGCGAGGACGCGGCCGCGCTCGCCGGCGAGGTCCACCGACAGCATCGTGAGGCCGATGACGCGCTGGGTGAACAGCAGCATCTCGCGGCCGATGTCGACGACCTCGCCGCGGCCGGCGGCCTCGTCGAAGCGGGCGGCGGTGTCTTCGGCGACCTGCGCCATGATCGTCGAGAAGCGGGTGATGCGCTCGCGGTGGAAGGCCGGCTGGGCGAGGCGCCGGTGCTTCAGCCAGGCGGGACCGTCGGCGGTGACGAGGCCCTGACCGAGCAGCTCGCGCAGGATCGCGTAGGTCGGCGAGTCCGTCTTCTGCCAGACGTCGCGGCGGTGGACGAGGATCTCCTCGACGAGGACCGGGTCGCGCACCGCCCACAGCCGCACCGGGCCGAGGCGGAAGCGGTAGAGGTCGCCGAGCCGCTCGTGCGCGGCCTGCACGGCGTGGTGCATCCGGGCCCCCGCCATGCGCCAGGCCCCCACCAGCGGCAGACCTTCGACGGTGGGCGGGGCAGGGCGGGCGGCGACGGCAGCAACCATGGGGCACCTCGTCCCGGCCGCGCAGCGACCGGGATGTGAGCACGTACTCAGATCAGGTGGTCGCAGAATACGAGCACGTGCTCGTTTTTGCAGCTCGCCTTGGCTACACTGCCAGCATGGACACCACCGAGCGCAGACGGACGCCACGCCAGGAGCGATCCCGGGCCACCGTCGAGGCCATCCTGCACGCCGGTGCTCAGGTTTTCCGCGAGGCCGGCTTCGAGCGGGCGAGCACGAACCTCATCGCCCGCGTCGCCGGCGTCTCCGTCGGCTCCCTCTACCAGTACTTCCCCGACAAGGAGGCCATCGCCCGCGCCCTCGTGGAGCGGGTCGAGGGCGAGATGCTCGCCCGCATGCAGGACATCATCGCCCGCGACGACGGCGACCCCCGCGCCACCATCGGCGGCCTCATCGACGCCGTCATCGCCGTCCACGAGCACCAGCCCGAGCTCGTGCGGGTCATGCTGACGACGCCGGGGCTCATCGACGACGGCCACCTGCCCGACGCCGTGGCGATGGTGCGGGGCCTGCTCGAGCGCCACCGCGATGACGTCGACGTCGACGACCTCGACTCCGCCGCCTGGGTCCTCGTGCAGAGCATCGACGCCCTGCTTTGTGCCAACGAGGTACAGGGCCGGCTCTCGCGCCCGGCGCTGCGCACCGCCTGCATGCGCCTCGCCTGTCGCTACCTCGGCATCGACCTCACCGACGAAGCCGGCGGGCGGTCTCCGCCCTGACGTGACGACGGGCGCTCAGGCGGGACGACCCGCGCTGTCGCTGGCGAGGACGGCGCCGACCTGGCGATCCACCTCGCGCCACTCCTCGAGCAGCCAGCCCACGCGGGCGTCGGCGTCGGCGGGGATGACGGCGCGGGGGAGCCGCCGGAAGTGCACCCGCACGTGGCGCCGCACGAGCGTGCCGCGCACGAGATCGCCGAAGGTGCGGATGCCGTCGAAGCCGACGTGCGTGCAGATCACGACGTCGGCCGTCGTCGCCGCCGCCAGCGCCGCCATCACGCCGCCGAGCTGGGGCGGCAGGACGTGCGTGAGCTGTGCGGCGAGGTCGCGCACCCGCGGATCGCCGCGGCCGGCGCTGTGGGCCGCCTCGAGCTTCGCCCGCACCTGCTGCAGCTTCTGCGGCGAGAAGCGCGTGCCCTCGGGGTAGATGAGCACACCGTCGCCGTCGCCGAGGCTCCGCGCGAGGCCCTCGACCTTCGCGATCTCGCCGGCGCTGTCCTTGCCGTCGCGGCCGACGAAGGCGTTGGGGATCCGCTGTCCGACGATGTCGAGGCACGGATCCCACAGGAGCTCCCGCTTGAGCACCGTGCGCAGCCGTACCCCGTGGCGCGCGGCGACGAACACGGCGGGCAACACCGTGTCGGCGACGCTCGCGTGGCGGCTCAGCAGCACGATGGCGCCGCCGCGGCAGGCGTTATCGCCGTGGACGTCGACGCGCAGCGAGAAGCAGCGCTCGGCGGCGCCAAACAGGGCCCGGGCCCAGCGGGCCTGCAGCGCGTAGTTCCAGGCCTCCCACGCCGCCGTCGTCGGCCGCTGCAGCACCCGCCGCAGCCACAGCGCCGCCGCCGCGACGACGCCGACGACCTCGCACAGCAGGTACCAGAGGATGAAGGCGAAGGCGCGCGCCAGCGACAGGCCGGTAACGACGTCGATGAGGAGGGCGAGCGGCAGGAGCGGCAGCAGCGCCACGGCGACGACGGCGGCGACGGTGATGGCGCTGATGGACACGACGCGTCGGGTGAGACGCTGCCCCATCGACTCCGACCGTCGGCCGTCGCTCATGACACCCTCCAGAGACCGCCCGGGGCTTCACCTGCCCGGCCCGACGGACGAGACTGCCACGGATTCATTGCAGGCCGTGCAACCCCACCTCCCCGACGGCATCGATCACCCATGTCCCGCGTCGTCTCCTTCGTCGGTGCCCAGATCTGCTGGTGGGCGTGCGTGCTGCTCGCCGGCACCGCTTTTGGCGTCGTCGGCGTCGTCATGACCGTCGTGTGGGTCGCGCTCCACGTGCTGCGCTCGCCGCGCCCGCGGGTCGACCTCGGCCTCGCGGTGGCCGCAACGGTGCTCGGGGTCGTCGTCGACAGCGGCCTCGTCGCCGTCGACGCCATCGCGTTTCCGGCGTCGGTGAGGCTGGGCCCCCTGCCGACGCCGTTGTGGATGGTGGCGCTGTGGACGGGCTTCTCGACGATGCTCGACGCGACGCTGCGGCCGGTGGTGATGGTGTGGTGGCGGTCGGCGCTGTTCGGTCTCGTCGGCGGGCCACTGTCGTACCTTGGTGGCGCCCGTATCGGCCCGATCACGATCGGACCAGCGTCGGAGCAGGGCCCGGCGCTCGTCGCCATCGGCGTCGCCTGGGCGCTCGCCATGGTCGCCCTCTCGGTCCTGCACGGGCACTTCACCCGCGACGACGTCGACGCCGTCACGGGCGGGGCGGCCGCGGGATGAGGACGGGCGTGCGGGCCTTGTAGCGCTGGTAGTCGACGTCGTCGCCGAAGCGGGCGTCGGCGCGGGCCTCGAGCAGCGGGATGCCGCTCACCTTCGTGAGCAGCAGCGTGACGAAGAGCGGCGACAGCACGACGACCCACGCCGGCCCCGACAGCGTCGCCGACGCCAGAACGAGCATGCCCGTCCACAGCAGGATCTCGCCGAAGTAGTTCGGGTGTCGCGACCAGGCCCACAGCCCCGTCTGGATGAAGCGGGGGCGCTGCGGGTCGCGCTTGAAGGCGCGCTTCTGTCGATCGGCCACGACCTCGACGACGAAGCCCGCGAGCCACAGCAGCAGGCCGACGACGAAGCCGGCGTCGACGGCGGGGCGCGTCGTCGACGTGATGGAGGCGAAGGCGGCGCTGGCGGTGAGAAAGACCCACAGGGCCTGCAGCGTCCAGGCGATGAGGAAGCGCGGCGCGCTCTGTTTGATGTCGTCGAAGCGGCCGTCGCCGCCGTCTTCGTGGACCCGCTTGAACAGGAAGGTGCCGAGGCGCAGGGCCCACACGAGCACGAGGCCCGCCGGCACGAGGGCCCGCGCGTCGTGGTGACCGCTCAAGAGCAGCGCCGCGATCGTCGTCGTCACGAAGGTGGCGCTGCCGACGAGGTCGTAGAAGCGCTCGGTGCGTCGGAGGAAGGCGGGAACGAACGCGAGCCAGTTGATGGCGAAGGCGAGGGCGGCGAGCCAGGCCATGAGCGGCGCGCCGGAGAAGGCGACCCCGCCGGTGCCGGCGCCGACGGCGACCGCCCCCGCGACGCCGAGGGCGATGACGATGACGACGAGGGCCTTGATGGCGGGCATGGCGATGGGATGCCGTGGCGGGGGTGGTGGTGACGCCGGTCAGCTCTGCAGCAACAACGCCAGCAGCACGATGGCGACGAGGCTGAGGACGGCGACGGCGGCGTAGAGGCCCACCGGGCGGGGGGCGGCGGCTGGTGGCGGCGGCACCCGGAAGGTCTGGGTCTCCTGCGGCACCGGCAGCTCGACGAGGAGGGGCTCGACGCCGGAGATCGGCCGGGCCGGGGCCTCCGTCGTCGGTGGCGTCATCGTCGCGGCTGGCAGCGGCGTCGTCAGCGGCGTCGATGCCGCGGCCGACGGTGGGCGGACGGCGCCGGCGACCGCGGGTGGGCGGATCGGGCCCGGCGCCTCCGGGACGGCGGTGGCGACGACGGCGTCGAAGCTGCGGCTCACGGCGTCGAAGCCGCGACCCGACGCGCCGGGCAACACGATGGCGCCCGTCGGCGACACGAGGTCGAGTTCGGAGCCGGGCCGCGTCGGTGGCGGCGGCGCACGCCCGTCCTCGGCAGCAGCGTCGAGGCGACCCCGCACCTCGCGCATCGTCTGCGGTCGGTCGCCGGGCTCCCGCTGCAGGCACTGCATGACGAGCTCGTCGAGGGCGGGCGGCACGCCGGTGGTGAGCTGTGACGGCGGCGGCGGCGGGCCCTTGAGCTGCGCATAGAGAAGCTCGCGCTCGGAGTCACCACTCCAGGGCAGTTGGCCCGCAAGCATTTCGTAGAGGCAGACGCCGAGGGACCAGATGTCGGCGCGGGCGTCGACGGCGGCGCCGATGAGCTGCTCCGGCGACATGTAGTGCAGGGTGCCGACGGCGACGCCGACCTGTGAGTCGTGCACGGAGTTGCCGCTGCCGTCGCCGAGCTTGGCCACGCCGAAGTCGAGCAGCTTCACGAAGTCGTCGCGGCCGGCGCGCATCGTGAGGAAGATGTTCTCGGGCTTGAGGTCGCGGTGGATGATGTGGGCGTCGTGGACGGCGACCATGGCCTGCGCCACCTGGCTCGCGATGCGCAGCGTCCGCTCGGGCGTCGTCGGGCCGGCGCGGCGCAGCACGTCGGCGAGGCTGCGGCCCTCGAGCAGCTCCATGATGTAGCAGGTGCGGCCGTCGTCGGTCTCGAAGAGGTCCGTGACCTCGATGATGTGCTCATGCCGGATCTTGTTGATGGCGCGGGCCTCCGACAGGAAGCGCTCGATGGCGGCGCTGTGCCCGGAGTGGCGTTGCCGCAGCATCTTGAGGGCCACGCGCCGGCCAAGGCGGATGTGCTCGGCGAGGTACACGGTGCCCATGCCACCCTGCCCGAGCACGTCGAGCAGGAGGTAGCCGCCGAGGGTATCGCCGGGCTTTGGCGCCCAGGCATCGTCGTCGGGCCGTGGCCCGGCCTCGGCGTCGGGGCGGGGCTCGGCGGCCCGCGCGTGGGCCTGCATCTTCTCGAGGAGCTGCGCGCCACCATGCTCGACGTCGGCGGCGAGGGAGCGGAAGCCCGGGGCCACCGGGACAGGGCGACGGGGCGGGGCCATCGACGGGGCCGCCGGGGTCGGCGCCGGTGCCTTGAGCTCGAGGGGCAGCTTCTGGCCACCCTCGGCGTCGAGAAAGAGGGTGAGCTCGCTGTCGGCACCGAGGAAGGCCTCGAGGGTGAGGGCGCCGCTGTTCTTCGTGAGCCAGCCCGGCTCGACGCGGACGGTGCCGAGCACGTCGCGCTCGAGGCTGGTGGCCTCGACGGCCTCGTACAGGCCCATGACGAAGGTGCGGTCGCTCGGCGGGCGGGGCAGGGGCAGCCGCCGCACCGTCGGCACCGGCGTGTTGGCGGGCACGAGCTCGCGTGGTGCGCCGCCGGGGATATTGACGCCGACCGACATGGTGTGGACGTCGATGAGGCTCTGGTCGCCGCTGCCAAGCAGGGCGGCGCCGACGACGACGGCGAGGTCGGGGTGCAGCTTGTTGTCGGGGTTGATCGTGAAGATCTCCCCGAGCTTCTGCCGGATGACGGGCATCCGGGTCATGCCGCCGACGAAGACAATCTCGTCGATGGCCATGGGCTCGAGGCTGGCCTGCGTGAGCAGGTCGCGGCAGGTCTGGACCGTGCGGGCGACGAGCTTGCGCGTGAGCCACTCCAGCTCCTTGCGCGTGAGCACGTCCTCGAGGTCGAGGAAGCCATCGTCGACGACGGCGACGCAGGGGACGCGCAGCCGGACCTCCTCGACGCGCGACAGCTCGATCTTGGCGGCCTCGGCTGCCATCAGCAGGCGCTGCATGGCCACGGTGTCGTCGCGCAGCGGGATGCTGTGACGGGCCTGGAAGCGCTCGACGAGCCAGTCGACGATGGCGGCGTCGAAGTCGGCGCCGCCGAGAAACGCGTCGCCGCCGGTGGCGAGGACCTTCACGGTGCCCGAGACGAGGGCGAGCAGGGTGGCGTCGAAGGTGCCGCCGCCGAGGTCGAAGACGAGGATGGTGCGGTCGTGGCCCTTGTGGCGCTGGGCGTAGAACATCGACGCCGCGGTGGGCTCGTTGACCATGCCCTTCACGCGCACGCCGGCGCGCTTCGCGGCGCTGCGCAGCACGGCCCGCTGGGCGAAGCCGGCGTGGGCGGGAACGGTGAGCACGACCTCCTCGACGGGCCCGCCGAGGCTCACGGCGACGAGTTCGAGGAGGCGCTTGAGGATGTCGACGGCGACGTCCTCGAGGGGCTTCACCGCGCCGCGCAGCTCGACGGCGCAGATGCCGCGAGCATCGGGGACGAGGCGATAGGCGAAGGCGTCCTTGTGCTCGTGCACGAAGGGGGACGAGAAGCGCCGCCCGAGGAAGCGCTTGAAGCCGAAGATGGTGTTTTCGGGGTCGTCGACGATCTGCTGGCGGGCCGGCTGTCCGACGAGGGCGTGGCCCTGCGGTCCGTACCAGGCCACCGACGGCAGCAGGTAGATGCCCTCGCGGATCGCCGTGACCCGCACCTTGCCCTTGTCGTCGACCCAGGCGGCCGCCGAGTTGCTCGTTCCGAAGTCGATGCCCACGACGGGTGACGCCACGGGCCGATGCTACGCGACCTTGTGGTTGACGCGCTGCATTCGCTCGCCCGGACGGCCCGGATGGCCCACAGCCGGGCGGGTGTGATCGCGGCCCCGGGTCCCCGGCCAAAGGGACGCCCTCCCCGCTATGGTCTTGACGTGAAGACCCAGCGCCCGAGCACCTTTGTCCCCGGCCCGAAGACCCCGACCGTCCCGGCCGCGCCCCTGGTGGCCCCGACCGGGGTACCGCCGACGGTGGCGCCCTCGACCTCGCCCATCGTGACGTCGTCGAAGTCGTTCGCGCCGCTGATGCCGACGGTGGTGCCCACGGCGCTGCGGAGCATCGACCCCCGGACGACGCCGGTGCCCCCGGCCCTGCTGGATCAGATCCTGAAGACGACGGCGTCCCACGCCCACCTCGCCCGGATCACCGGGAGCGTCGATGCGGCCACGGCGACCCGGCTGCAGCAGGGCAGCCTCACCCTCGACACCTTCTACCGGCTGGCGGCGACGTCCCTGTTCGGAGAGGCCGCGGCGAAGGCCCCGATCACGTACGCGGCCTTCCGCGCGACCCTCGCCGAGCGTGGCCTCCAGCAGGAGTGGCGCGCGATGCTCGATGTCATGCCGCGGGGCCTCCGCGATCGCCACCTCGCCGGCAAAGCCTCGCCCATCGAGCTGTATGCCGCCTGGGCGAAGGACCGCGCCGGTTGGCGGGCCCGGGTCGAGCCCGTCGCCATCGAGGTGATCCGCGCCGAGCTGGGCCGCGAGGGCCGGGCCTGGGAGCTCGACGCCGCGCTCAAGATCATGACCCCCGGTCAGCGGGCCCGTCTCGAGGCCGGCGTCATGAAGCCCGCCGAGATCCAGGACCTCCTCACCGACGCGAGCACCCGTGAGGCCGACGTCATCATCGTCGGCGCCGGCATGGCGGGCCTCGCCGCGGCGCAGGAGCTCATGGCGCAGGGCAAGAAGGTCGTCGTCCTCGAGGCGAGCCAGCATGTCGGCGGTCGCACGAAGAACGCCACCGTCGGCGACGTCGGCTTCGACCAGGGCGCGGCGTGGATCCACGCCACCGACGAGAACCCCCTCACGCCGATCGTGAAGCAGCTCGGCCTCACGATGATCCCCAACGACGCGCCCCTGCTCGCCTACGGCGGAAGGGACGCGCCCCACGTCGAGGGCGAGAAGGTCACGGCCGCCCTCGAGGCCGTCCACCACGCCCTCGGCACCGTCGCCGAGAAGGGCGTCGACGTGTCGGCGGCGCACGTGAAGCTGCCGGACTCGCCCTATACGCAGATCGCGAAGAACACGATCGGGCCGCTCACGATGGGCGTCGACTGGCACCAGATGAGCACCCTCGACATCGGCAGCCAGCCCGCCGAGAACCACGGCGCGACGTCGACGGGGACGCCCGACATGTTCGTGAAGGAGGGCCTCGAGACGGTCACCCAGTCGTTCATGCACGGCGTGCCCGTCCGCCTCGGCGCCCCGGTGTCGAACGTGAAGTGGGGCAAGGACGGCGTCGTCGTCGAGGCCGGCGGCGTGAAGTTCTCCGGCAAGAAGATCCTGATGACGGCGTCGACGGGCGTGCTGGGCTCCAACCGGATCGGCTGGGACCCGCCGCTGCCGGACTGGAAGAAGGAGGCGATCCAGAAGGTGCCGATGGCCACCTTCGACAAGGTCGCGCTGCGCTTCGACAAGGACATCTTCTCCGACAAGGGCGTGCAGCCCGGCGCCTTCGTCTACGAGGTCGACGACGACACCGCGATGGACGTCGTCATCCGGCCCACCGACAAGAACGTCGTCGTCGCCCTCGTCGGCGGCAGCTACGGCGACACCCTGCACCAGCGCGGCGTCGACGCCGCGAAGGAGGCCGTGCTCGCGAAGCTCGAGCGCATCTACGGCCCCACCGTGCGCGAGCACGTCACCGACGTCGCCATGACCAACTGGCGCGCCGACCCGTGGCATATGGGCTCGTTCACGGCGACGCTGCCGGGGGCGGCGAAGCAGCGCGAGAAGCTGCGCGCCCCCGTCGACGACACCCTCTTCTTCGCCGGCGAGGCCCAGTCGATGCGCTGGGGCGGCATGCTCCCCGGGGCGTTCCTGACGGGCAAGCAGGCGGCCGGCGAGATCGCGTCGGCGCTGTCGTCGACGGCGACGACGAAGCAGGACAACGCGCGCGCGAAGCTGCGCCCCGACGTGCACGCCGCCGTCTGAGCCCCGCGGTCCGGCGCTTCAGTTCGTCGTCGTCGGCGCGGCGGACGCGTCGGTGGCGGGCGCGGCGGGCGTGGCCGTCGCCTGCGGACCGCCGCCGCCGCCCTGGTGGCAGTGCAGGCAGGTCTGGGGGATGGCCTGGGCCAGCTCGTAGTTCTTCGCCTCGGCGGCCGTCTTCGCGGCGGCGATGTCACCGACGAGGGCGTCGATGTTCATGGCGATGTTCTCGTGGGACTTCTTCTGCCCGGGCTCGTTGGCCTGGGCCGCCGCCCCCGCCATCAGGTCGAGGCTCGCGAGGATGCGCGCGTGGCGCTCGTCGTCGGTGAGGCCCTCGGCCTTGAAGGCGTCGTCGAGGTCCTGCACGCCCCGGCCGAGCCGCCACATCGAGTCCTGCAGCAGGGTCTCGTCGAAGTTGCGGAAGTCCGGCGCGTAGAACTGCTTGAGGGCCTCCTTGTCGATGGAGGCGCAGGCGGCGGCGAGGGAGAGGGTGAGGGCGACGAGGAGCGGACGGCGCATGCCCCATCGATACCACGCCAGGGCGGTCGGCCGGCAGCGGTGCCTCGTCCCGATCAACGCTCAGGCGATCGCCGCCATGGCCCGCACGGGTTCGAGCTTCTTCACGACCACGGCGGTGATGGCCGGCAGGGCCTGGTCCATCGCCGCGGCCACCGCGTAGAGCACCGGCGACAGCAGCGCCGGCGTCGGCGTCGTGCCCTCGACGTCGATGCCGCCGCGGCAGCGGATGAGCCCGCGCTCGACGTCGAGGTCGAAGGCCACCGTGACGAGGTCCTGGTTGAGCCGGTGCACGAGCTCGCCCACCGCGTCGAGGCGTTCACCGGCCTCGATGGGGCAGAGGGCGAAGGCGGCGAACTGCTGTCGGGCCTCGTCGACGCGCAGCGCCATCAAGAAACGGCCGTTCCTGCCGGTCCAACCGAGGCGCAGCACCGGGCCTGCCTCCTCGACGGTGAGGCCGTCGTCGCGGAGCATCTTCAAGAGCACGTCACGCAGCGCCATCAGGCACCTCCCGTCGTCGTCGCCGTTGTCGTCGTCGTAGGCGGCGGCGGCGCCTCGAGCGTGTAGCGCAGCTGGACGAGGCCGCTGTGGACGCGTCGCTCGTCGATGAGGGTCAGCGCCCGCTGCTGCGCAACGCCGGCGAAGAGGGGCGTGCCCCGCCCGAGGATCGCCGGCACGATCGTCACCGTGAGCTCATCAATGAGGCCCTCATCGAGGGCCGCGCGGATGACGGCGCCGCCGTCGATGTAGACGTCCTGGTCGCCGGCGGCCTTCTTTGCCATGGCGACAACGTCGACGATGTGGCCGGCGACGAGCCGGGCCGTCGGCCAGGCGGCGGCCGGCAGCGGCCGGTGGCTCAGCACGAGGGCCGGCCGCCCACCCCACGGCGACTCCGGCAGGTTCATGCCGGCGACGACGTCGAAGGTGGTGCGTCCGACGAGGACGGCGCCGATGTCCGCCATGAACGCGCCGTAGCCGGCGTCGTCGTCGCCCTCGCCGGGCACCGGCAGCCACGACAGGTCGTTGTCCTCGGCGGCGATGAAGCCATCGAGGGAGCAGGCGATGAAGACGCGGACGCGGCCCATGGGCGACCCCTCAGGACACGATGCGCTCGACCTCACCGCTGTCGGTGGGCTGCTGGTGCAGATCCCAGAAGACGTCGGCGATGGCGGCGGGGTCGAGGGCGCCGGCGCCATGCTTCACGAGGCCGTTGACGGTGACGGTGGCGACGCGGACGCCGTCCTTCTTGAGCTCCTGGTGCAGCGTCTTGGCGAGGCTGCGAATGCCCGCCTTGCCAATGGCGAGGCTCGACATCTGGGCCCAGGGCTCGAGGGCGAGGCCGCCGCCGGTGAGCAGGATCGTGCCCTTCTTGCGCTGGCGCATGCCGACGGCGGCGTGCTGGGCGCAGACGAGGGCGCCGCCGACGTTGACGCGGAACTCCCGCACGAGCTGCTCGACGCCCACTTCGAGCGGGCCGCCGGGCTTGAGCACCGCGGCGTTGTAGACGAGGACGTCGATGGGGCCGAGGTCGTGCTCGATGGCGACGAGGGCGTCCTTCAGCGACGGCGCGTGCTCGGCGTCGGCGGCGAAGGCCTTCGCGGTGTGACCGGCGGCGACGATGCCGTCGACGAAGGCCTGCAGCGCCTCCTTCTTGCGGGAGATGAGGGCCACGGCGTAGCCGCCGACGGCGAAGCGCATCGCGACCGATCGGCCGATGCCCGGACCTGCTCCCACCACCACACAGACCGGCTTCGTCATCGGCGTCCTCCCACGTCGATGACACGATCACCGAAGTCCCCACGCCGGTGCAAGCGCGCCGACCACCCGCACCGGGTGGGATGTCGGCACGCCGTTTCCAGCGCTGAAGGGCGGGCCGATCCACACGTGCGGCGGACCGTCTCCGCGGCGGAATCGTCAATGGCTGTCTCGGGTCGCCCCTACAGTCTGTCCCGATCTGCGGCCCGACCGAGGCCCAGGTGGGCTTCGACGCCGGCGACGGCGTGAACTTCGTCAACGTCGCCCAGTCGCGCACGGCCGCCGTCGCCAACATGCCCACGCTGTCGAATGTCGACCAGCCCGGCATCTTCCGCTTCCCCATCCGCAACTGCACCGTGCCCCGCTGCGGTGACCGCGTCATCGACAGCACCGAGCAGTGCGACGACGGCAACACCGCCAACAACGACGGCTGCGATCTCAATTGCCAGATCGAGGGCTCCTTCGTCGACAGCGACGGCGACACCCTCGGTGACGGGGAAGAGGATCTGCGCGGCACCGATCCGAACAACCCGGACACCGACGGCGATGGCATCCCCGACGGCGTTGAGGTGCGTGGCTCGACCGGTACCAACCCGACCAACCCCGACACCGACAACGACGGTGTCGACGACGGCGTGGAGGACCAGAACCGCAACGGCGCCATCGACCCGGGCGACGGCAACCCCATCAACGGCGACACCGACGGCGATGGTGTCCCCGATGGCCAGGAGGACGACGACAACGACGGCCTCGCCGCGGCCTGTGAGAGCCAGGCGGGCACCAACCCCCGCGTGAGCGACACCGACAGCGATGGCACCACCGACCCGGACGAAGACAGCGACGGCGACGGCCTCAGCAACGTGTCCGAGTGCACCGCTGGCACCGACGGTGGCGACGCCAACGATCCGCCCCGCGACACCGACGGCGACGGCGTGAACGACCCCACCGAGACCGCTCGCGGTACGGACCCGAACGACGCCGACACGGATGACGATGGCGACAGCGATGGCGCCGAAGGCACCACCGATACCGACAGTGATGGCGTCATCGATGCCCTCGAGTCGAGCCTCCTCGACGCCGACGGCGACGGCGCGTCCGCCGAGGGCGACGCCAACGAGGCCGACGCCTGCGTGCCGTCACTCGCTGCCGACCCCTGCGATCGCGACGGCGATACCCTCACCAACGCCCAGGAATCCGCCGCCGGCACCAACCCCCAGTCCGCTGACAGCGATGGCGACGGCGAGAACGACGGTGCCGAGGTCGGCAGCGACGGCGACGGCGACGGCGTGAGCGATGCCCTCGAGTCGAGCCTGTCGGATGCCGACGGTGACGGCACTGCCGACGAGTCCGACGCGAGCAACACCGACGCCTGCGCTCCCTCGCTGACCGCCGGCACCTGCGACCGCGACAGCGACGGCCTCACCAACGCCGCCGAGGGCGTCGCCGGGACCGACCCGGAGAACCCCGACAGCGACGGCGACGGCGAGAACGACGGCGCCGAGCTCGCCAGCGACAGCGACAGCGATGGCGTGAGCGATGCGCTCGAGTCGAGCCTCACCGACGCCGATGGCGACGGCGCCTCGGCCGAGGTCGACGCCAACGAAGCCAACGCCTGCGTGCCGTCGGTGCTGGCCGGTCCCTGTGACCAGGACAGCGATGGTCTCAGCAACACCGCCGAGCTCGCGGCGGGCACCGATCCGGCCGTGGCCGACAGCGACAGCGACGGCGAGAACGACGGCGCCGAGGTGGGCAGCGACAGCGACGGCGACGGCGTGAGCGACGCCCTCGAGTCGGGCCTGCTGGATGCCGACGGTGACGGCACCGCCGACGAGGCCGACGCGAGCAACGCCGACGCCTGCGTGCCCGCCCTGAGCGCCGGCCCCTGCGACCAGGACAGCGACGGCCTCAGCAACAGCGCCGAGATCGCGGCCGGGACGAACCCGGAGAGCGCCGACAGCGACGGCGACGGCGAGAACGACGGCGCCGAGCTGGCCAGCGACAGCGACAGCGACGGCGTGAGCGATGCGCTGGAGTCGAGCCTGACCGATGCCGACGGCGACGGTACGTCGGCGGAAGGTGACGCCAACGAGGCCGACGCCTGCGTGCCCGCCGTGGACGCCGGTGCCTGCGACCAGGACGCCGATGGTCTGACCAACGCCGACGAGCGCGCCCGCGGGACCTCCGAGGTCGACGCCGACAGCGACGCCGACGGTGTGGACGACGGCGAAGAAGGCCTCATCGACAGCGACGGCGATGGCATCATCGACGCCCTCGAGTCCGATCTCGAAGACGCCGACGGCGATGGCAGCTCGTCGCAGGACGACGCGGACGAGAACGACAACTGCCTGCCCGACGCGACCGTCGCCGTGTGCGATGCCGATGACGACGGCGTGCCCAACGGTACGGAGCGTGCCCGCGGCACCGACGAGTCCCTCGCCGACAGCGATGGCGACGGTGTGGATGACGGCGTCGAGGGCGCGACCGATGGCGATGGCGACGGCGTGATCGACGCCCTCGAGTCGACCCTGTCCGACCGCGATGGCGACGGCAGCAACGACCAGGCCGACGGCAACGACGCCGATACCTGCGTGCCCGACAATGGCGTTGGTCCCTGCGACCGCGATGGTGACGGGTTCACCAATGCCGAAGAGCGCGCCCTCGGCACCGACGAGACCGATGCCGACTCCGACAACGACGGCGTCTCCGACGGCGAGGAAGGCGCCGGTGACCGCGACGGCGACGGCACCCCCGACGCCCTCGAGTCGAGCCTTGTCGACCGCGACGGCGATGGCACTCCCGACGACCGCGACAGCAACGACACCGAGGTCTGTGTGCCGTCGGTCGATGCTGGCCCCTGCGACCAGGACAATGACGGTCTGACCAACGCCCAGGAGCGCGCCCTCGGCACCAATGAGCGCAATGGCGACAGCGACAACGACGGTGTCTCCGACGGCGACGAAGGCGTGGGCGACAGCGACGGCGATGGCATCCCCGATGCCCTCGACAGCGACGCCGACAACGACCGCGTGGCCGACAGCCAGGAGAGCGACGGCGACGATGACGGCGACGGCATCCCGAATCGCCTCGACGACGACAGCGATGGCGACGGCACCAGCGACCGCGACGAGGGCGCCACCGACACCGACGGCGACGGCGTCATCGATGCCCGCGACGCTGACGATGACGGCGACGGCATCCCCTCGGTCGACGAGAACGAAGACGCCGACACCTTCGGTGACGACGTGGATGGTGATGGTATCCCCAACAGCCGCGACGACGACAGCGACGGCGACGGCCTCAGCGATGAGGAAGAGGGCCGCGGCGATGAGGACGTTGATGGCATCCCCGACTATCTCGACCCGGCCGAGGCCGGCGCCGGTGGCGACGACGACGGCGACGGCGTGAGCAACGAGGACGAGCGTGACCAGGGCCTGAACCCCCTCTCGGATGACAGCGACGGCGACGGCGTCAGCGACGAGGATGAAGGCCTCGGCGACAGCGACGGCGACGGCACCATCGACGCCCTCGATACCGACAGCGACAACGATGGCGTGCTCGACCGCGATGAGGGCACCGGCGACAGCGACGGCGACGGCATCGACGACCGCCTCGACAGCGACGACGATGACGACGGCCTGCCCACGGACCAGGAGCGCGCGCTGTCGGAGATCTTCGGCGATGACGTCGATGGCGACGGCATCCCGAACTGGCTCGACACGGACAGCGATGGCGATGGTCGCCGCGACTCCACCGAGCGTGACGGCGACGGCGACGGCGACCAGATCCCCGCCTTCCTCGACCGCAACAACACCGACGGCCCTGGCGGCGACGACGACGGCGACGGCATCTCGAACGAGGACGAGCTCGACCAGGGCAGCTCCCCCTCGAGCGCCGACGGCGACGGCGACGGCATCCCCGATGCGGACGAGCCCGAGGGCGACAGCGACGGCGACGGCATCGCCGACCGCATGGACGACGACAGCGACAACGACGGGCTGAAGGATGGCGAGGAGGCCAACGCCGACACCGACGGTGACGGCACGCCCGACCGCGCTGACAGCGACGACGATGGCGATGGCGTGTCGACCCGCGACGAGATCGAGGACGTCGAGCGCAGCGGCGGCGACGCCGACGCCGATGGCGATGGCCTGCCGGCCTGGCTCGATGATGACAGCGACGGCAACGGTGCCGGGGATGGCGACGACGGCGTCCTCGACAGCGACGGCGACGGCGCTCCCGACTACCTCGACCCGATCGATGACGATGGCGAGACCGGCGATGCCGATGGCGACGGCGTGAGCAACCGCGACGAGCGCAAGAACGGCTCGGATCCGAACGACGCCGACAGCGACAACGACGGCACGCCCGACGGCGAGGAACTCGGCGGTCGCGGTGACAGCGATGGCGACGGCATCCCCGACGTCCGTGACCCGGACAGCGACAACGACGGCATCCCCGATGGCGAGGAGCCCGCGGGCGACACCGACGGCGACGGCACTCCCGACCGCGTCGACACCGACGACGACAACGATGGCATCCCGACGCGCGACGAGGGCGACGGCGACGCCGACGATGATGGCATCCCGGACTCCCGCGATGACGACAGCGACAACGACGGTGTGGATGACGCCGACGAGGGCGCTGGCGACAGCGACGGCGACGGCACCCCCGACTTCGTCGATGCCGATGACCTGGACGGCCCGGACGCCGATCGCGATGACGATGGCATCGACAACGCGACCGAAGAGTCCCGCGGCACCGACCCGGCCAGCGATGACAGCGATGACGATGGCCTGAGCGACACCGTGGAGGCCGGCGTGGATACCGACTTCGACGGCGTGATCGACGCCCTCGACAGCGATGACGACGGCGACGGGGTCTCCTCCGCCGACGAATTCGACGCCACTCCCGAGGGTCAGGAGGACGTCGACGGCGACGGCCTGCCCGCCTGGCGCGACAGCGACAGCGATGGCGACGGCTTCTCCGATGTCCGCGAGAGCGCTGGCGACACCGATGGCGACGGCTTCTCGGATCGCCAGGACACCGACAGCGACAACGACGGTCGTCTTGACAGCGTTGAAGGCTTCGGTGACGTCGACGGCGACGGCATCCCCAACATCGTCGACCGCTTCGATGACGGCAGCGACTTCGACGCCGACGGCGATGGCATCAACGACGCCGCCGAGCGCGCCCAGGGCACCGATCCCGCCAGCCGCGACAGCGATGGTGATGGCATCGAGGATGGCGACGAAGAGGGCGACAGCGACGACGACGGTGTGATCGACGCGCTCGACAGCGACGACGATGGCGACGGCATCCCCACCGCGGACGAGCTCGGCCGCGACAGCGATGACGACGGCCTCACCGACGACCGCGATACCGACAGCGACAACGATGGCCGCGACGACGTGGTCGAAGGCCTCGACGATGACGACGGCGACGGCATCCCGAATGCCCTCGATGCCGACGACTCCGGCGCCGATGTCGACAGCGACGGCGATGGCCTGGACGACGCGGCCGAGCGCGCCCTGGGCAGCGATCCGGAAGACGCCGACAGCGACGACGACGGCGTGGCCGACGGCGACGAGGCCGAAGGCGACACCGACGGCGACGGCGAGGCCGATATCGTCGACGCTGACGACGACGGTGATGGCATCGACACCGCGGCCGAGCTTGGCACCGATGGCGCGGTGGATACCGACGGCGATGGTACGCCCGACCACCTCGACGAGGACAGCGACGGCGACGGCCTGGGCGATGCCTTCGAGGGCGGCGCCATCGACAAGGACGCCGACGACGACGGCATCCCCGACGCCCGCGACCTCGACAGCGATGGCGACGGCACGCCCGACGCGACCGAAGGCAATGGCGACAGCGATGGCGATGGCATCCCGAATGCCCGCGACCGCGACGACAGCGACGGCCCGGACGGCGACGCCGACGGCGACGGCGTGGACAACGCCGCCGAGGATGCGCGCGGCACCAGCCCCACCGAGGCCGACAGCGACGGCGATGGCATCGCCGACGGCGACGAGGGTGACGCTGACACCGATGGCGACGGCACCATCGACGCCCTTGACCAGGACGATGATGGCGACGGCATCCCGACGGCCACGGAGATCGAGGCCAGCGGCGACGTCGATGACCTCGACAGCGACGGCGTCCCGAACTGGCTGGACGATGATGCCGACGGCAATGGCATCGAGGATCGTGTGGAGGCCCTCAGCGACAGCGATGAAGACGGCATCGTCGACTGGCTGGACCTCGATGACGCCGACAGCGATGACGACGGCGTGGCCGACGCGCTCGACGTCTGCCCGACGGTCGCCGATGACCAGAGCGACACCGACGGCGACGGCGTGGGCGATGCCTGCGACGACGATGCCGACGGCGACGGCATCGAAGACGGGCTGCGTGCGGCCGGTGGTGGCCTCTTGAACTGCGCCGCGACGGACAGCACGGCGGCGGCCCCCTTCGGCCTGGCCATGGCGTTCTTCGCCCTGCTCGGTGGTCGTCGTCGTCGTCGGGCGCCGGCCGTGGCGGCCGGGGTCTCGGCCCTCGCGCTCGGCGCGCCGGCGATGGCGGCGGATGCCGGTCCGTTCCCGGCCGACCACTTCCGCCCGACGATGGACGGCCAGGGCGTCCTCGACGTGGAGTGGGCCGGTGTGCCCCGGCACCTCGACTGGGACGTGGGTCTGGTCGAGTCGTGGGCGATGGCGCCGCTGGTCCTGCAGCGCAACGGTGAGCGGGTCGAGGAGCTCGTCGCCCGGCGCTTCACGACGAGCGTCATCGGTCAGGTCACGCTGTGGGATGGGGTCGAGCTCGGTCTGGACATCCCCGTGATCGCGCAGACGTCGACGGTGCAGACGGCGCCCTTCGGGGTGGGCGATGCCCGCTTCGCACCGAAGGTGTCCCTGCTGCGACAGGAGCAGATGGGCGTGCACGTGGCGTTCATGCCCGCCGTCACCCTCCCCGTCGGCGACCCGGCGCTCCTGGCCGGCGAAGTGGGCGTGTCGTTCGTGCCGCAGCTCCTCATCGGTCACGCCTTCGAGGGCCTCGACCTCCGCGTCGCCGGTGCCATCGGTGCCACGGTGCGGGAGCGTGCGGCCATCCGCGGCCTCACCGTCGACGACGCCGCCTTCGCCCAGGTGGGCGTGGGTTGGGTGATGCCCGAGAGCCTGCCGGTGCGTCCGGAGCTGCAGGCCTCGCTGCGGGCGACGGCGCCCCTGCATGGCGACGTCGCTTCCGGGACACCCGTGGAGCTGCTCGTCGGCGGGGCTGTGCCGGTGTGGGAGTCCCTCGCCGTGTCGGTCGCGCTCGGTGGAGCCCCCATCGGTGGCGCCGGTGCTGCCGATGCCCGCGCCTTCATCGGCCTGCGCTGGTCGGAGCGGCAGGCGCCCCCGCCTCCTCCCGCGGCGGTCGTGCAGGAGCGTGTGGTGGAGCGCGTCGTCGAGAAGGTGGTTGAAAAGCCCGTCGAGCGCGTCGTCGAGAAGGTCGTCGAGGTGCCGGCGGTGTGCCCGACGCCGGCCCCCGAGGCCCGTCTCGCCGCGGGTCGCATCGAGATCGACCAGAAGGTGACGTTCCGCAGCGGCACCGCCAACATGGACGAGGCCGGTCTGCGGGTCGTTGACGAGGTGGCCCGCCTCCTCGCGGCCCACCCGGAGGTGAAGAAGCTGCGCGTCGAGGGCCACACCGACGCCGAGGGCGACGCCGCTGCCAACCGCAGCCTGTCGCAGCGTCGAGCCCAGGCTGTCGTGAATCGTCTCGTGGCCCGGGGTGTCGAGGCGAGTCGTCTCGCGGCCGAGGGCTTCGGCGAGGAGCGACCGGTCACCGACAACGACACGGCCGAGGGTCGTGAACGCAACCGCCGCGTCGAGATGCACGTCGTTGAATAGCAGCGGTCATCGCGAGCAGAGACGACGACGCCCGGTCCTTCGACCGGGCGTCGTCCTTTCGTGGTGGCGGTGTGCCTACATGGAGAAGTTGATGCTGTTGCTGGTGTGGATCTCGTAGAGGCCGAGCATCATCCCGTTGATGACCATGGCGATGTGGTCGGGGTTGTCGGGGTGGAAGTAGAAGCGCTCCCGCGACCACGTCCCGGGGCTCAGCGGGCCGCGGGTGCCGTGGTCCTGGGGGAAGCCGCCCGGCACGAGGGGCGAGTTCGACGACAGCCGCAGCAGGTTCTGGCGGTTGCCGGTGGCGGGGTCGATGACGACGAACTGGTCGGCGCCGCCGCCGCTCGTCCACAACAGGTCGGTCGCCTCGTCGTAGACGATCCAGCTCTCACCGATGGAGTTGAAGCCCGTCCCCACCTTCGCCCTGGCCCTCGCCCTGGCCCTGGCCCTCGCCCTCGCCCTCGCCCTCGCCCTCGCCTTCGCCCTCGCCCTCACCCGCGCCGTCATCGGCGGGCGGGGGCTCGCAGGCGACGAGGGCGAGGCCGACAAGGAGGGCGACGTGGATTCGGTGGATGGTGCGGCGCATGCGACTCTCCGGTGGGTCATCGAGCATGCGGCATCGGGTCGGGCCCGGCGGATCGGAAAATTCATCAGCGCCAGCTGATGAACATGTATCCAAATTCCCGACACGCGAAGCGTGTCGAGGAAATTACGACGCCCCGCACGGGGCGGGGCGTCACCGGGGTCCGAGCGGTCCGGTCTGGGCTTCAGAGCTCGACGAAGGAGGCGTCGGCGAAGGCGCAGAGGCTGGCGTCGCCCTCCTCGGGGTGGCCGAGGTGCGGCTCGAGCTCGGCCGGCGTGGTGTCGACGTAGACGGCGTTGAAGGAGGCGTCCCAGCACTCGACGATGTCGGCGGTGGTGGAGGTGGTGCCGGGGATGTTGGCGGCGAGGTCGCCGGGGATCTCACCCTCGGAGAGGCGGACGTCGGCGCGGCCCTGGCCGTCGGCGAGCCAGCGGCTGCGGACCGAGAAGACCTCCTCGAGGGGCTTGTCCTCGTTGGCCTCGTGCAGGTTCTTGCGGAACGCGTAGTCCATCAGGCCCGAGGCGTCGGCGTTCTCCTCGTAGTGGTAGCTCGCCGTGGTGGGCGTCTCGTCGCGGCAGCCGTCGGCCACCTCGAGGAAGTCGACGTCGACGCGGCGGGGCTCCTCGTCGGTGGCGTAGTCGACGTGCAGGTCGCCGACGAGGCACTCTTCGCCGTCGATGGAGCGCAGCGCGCCCCAGTGGATGTCGAGGGTGCCGTGCCCGCGGCCTTCGCCGCTCGGGAACGAGGTGCCCTCCCAGACGACGACGAAGTCGCTCTCCTCGGTGGCGTCCTTGTTGCGGGCCTCGAGCGTGTAGTCGAACTGGCCGTCCTCGATCTTGTTCACCGTGAAGCGGAACGAGTTGCGCTCGAGGCCGCGCGGCTCCGACGGCCCCCACACGGCGTAGGTCTCGCCGTCGGTGTCCGTCGGCGGCAGGTTGATGATCCGCTCGCTGATGTCGAAGACGAGGCCCACGCCGCCGTTGATGCTGCGGGCGATGTCGGCGGTCGCGACGTAGAGGCCGCTCGTCTCACCGACGAGCAGGGCCTGGCCCGAGCCGTTGGCGCCGGGGACGTTGAGGGTGACCTCGCCCTTGCCCGGCACGCCGAGGCGAAGGTCGTTGGCACCACAGGCGCTGCCAAGGGCGGTGACACCGAGGACGGCGGAGAGGGCGAAGGGACGAATCGTCATGGCAGGCATCCTTTGCTCAGGCGGCACCGTCGTTGTCGGCTGCGGCGTCGCGGTTCGCCATCACTGACCCGGCTCGGAACGGGCAGGGAAACGACGGCCCCGGATCCTGTGACGGTCATCAACGGGACCGCTGTAGGGAGATATCCGACCCGCGCTCCGGTGGGCGCTGCAACGCCGTCAGAGGCGCCGCCGTCGGGCCAGAAAGGGGCCGACGGGCCCGCGGGCTGCTACCAGATCCGACCATGCGCTCCGTCCTCACCGCTGCCTGTGCCTTCGCCCTCGCCTTCCCCGCCGCCGCCGCCAGCCGCGAGGCCGTCATCGGCTTCGGCACCGACGCCGACATCGTCGCCGTTGCCGTCGACGACGACGCCCTCGGCCGCTTCGTGCGCCTGTGCCGCGCCGACCCGACGACGCTGCCGGCGGCCTGGCCCCCGGCCCTCAAGGTCGACGACGGCGTCGCTTGCGCCACCCTGCAGGATGTCGACGCCGGCGGCCCCGCCGAGGCCTTCGCGAAGGACCTCACGAAGGCCAACAAGCCCGGCAAGGCCGCGCCCTTCGGCCTCAAGGTGGGCCTCGTCGTCGAGGGCGAGGGCAAGAGCCACGTCGTGACCATCAGCTCCGGCGACGAGAAGGATGGTGGCCGCACGCTCCGCCTGCCGGCCGTCACGAGCGATGTGCCGCTGAAGCTCAAGGAGTCCCTCTGGCACCCGAAGGGCACCCTCGGCGCCGTCGTCCTCGATGGCGGCAAGACCTCGAGCGTCGTCGTCGTCGTCGACGCCCGCGAGCTGCTCAAGGGCGGGCCCGCCGGCCAGAAGCGCGCCGCGGCGCTGCTCAAGGAGGCCGAGGCCCTGCTGAAGAAGAAGGCCTGGAGCGACGCCAGCGCCGTCCTCGACGAGGCCATCGCCGCCGACGACAAGAACGCCGCCGTCCGCTACGCCCGCGCCGCCGCCGAGGCCCAAAGCGGCGTCGGCCGCACCGCCATGCTCGAGCAGCTCACGTGGCTGAAGACGGCGTCGGCGACCGATGGCGCCGCAAAGAAGCTCCTCGACGGTGCCGCGAAGGACAAGGCGTTCGACGCCTGGGTCGGCGAGCCCGAGGTGCGCGAGCTCATCGGCCTGCCGGCGCTGTCGTCGATGACGGCGGAGGCGCGCCTGCTGGAACGCAGCGCCACGTGGACGAAGCAGGGCTCCACCTGCAAGGCGCCGTGGCTCACGCTCACCTTCAGCAAGGGCGGCAAGGGCATCCTCGAGATCCAGGAGAGCTGCCGCGGCAAGAAGACGAAGGCGAAGCAGCCCTTCACCTGGACCCCGAAAGAGGGCGTCGTCGTCACGTGGAAGAGCGCGGCGAAGGAGGTCGCCGACGTCGTCATCCCCGCCGACGGCACCCTCGAGCTCGATGGCAGCTACCAGCAGCTGCGCCTCAGCGCCGACGGCGTGAGCGCCATCGGACCCTTCGAGCCCGGCACCGCCACCCTCGACTGACGGCCGCCGGCGTCGACGCTACACTCGGCCCATGGCTCGTGGGCTCCGTCGTCGTGACGTCCTTGGTGGCAGCGCCGCCCTCGCGCTGACGGCGTCGCTGTCCGCGGCGGCGCAGCCGGTGGCGTCGTCGTCGCTGCGCCTGATGCACCTGCGGCACACGAGCGTGCTCGCCGAGATCCCCGGTGGGCCGCGGCGGGTGCTCTTCGATCCGTCGCTGCAGCCGTCGTTTTCGATGCAGGGCCTGTTTGCGGCCCCGCCGTCGCCGCGGCGGGAGGAGGCCCTCGGCGCCCTCGACGTCGTGTGCGTCTCGTCGAGCGACCCGACGAGCTTCGATCCCCGCAGCCTCGCCGCCCTCGACACGCGCCGCGCGGCCGTGCTCGTCCCCGACGACAGCGTCGCCCGCCGCGTGCGCCACCTCGGCCTCACGAAGGTGCGCGTCATGCGCCCCGGCGACGTCGCCGAGACCGCCGGCCTCGTCGTGCGCGCCTCGCCGGGCCGCGGCGTCGTCGGCGAGGCCATCGGCTTTCATGTGATGGACCGCGACGAGGCCCGCGCCGGTCTGCCCGGGCGCGGCCTGTGGCACACCGGCCTGCTGCCGCCCCTCGAGGTCGACGCCGCCGCCTCGACGTTTGCGACGCTGCACCCCGCCGACGTCGTCCTCGCCTGCACCTGGGGCCTGCGCCTGCGGGCCGGCGGACCACCGCTGCTCGCCGACGTCCTCGACGCCACGACCCTCGCCCGCCTCGCCGGCGCGCGCCTGCTCGTGCCGCTGGGGCGGGAGGCCCGGCCCGCCGGCGTGTTCTCGCTCGTCTGGGAGTCATCGTCGTCGTCGTCGTCGTCGTCACCGGCGCTGGCGCCGTCGTCGTCGTCGTCGTCGTCACCGGCGCTGCGACCCCTCGGCCCCGGCGCCTGGCACCGGGTGCGGCCGGCCTGACGCCCGCCCAGAGACGCCCCGCGACGTCGTCAGAAGACCGTGCCGCAGACGGCCACCGAGGGCCCGCCCTCGCCGGTGACCTGCACGCCCACCTGTCGGCCGGGCGCGCCGGGCGCGACGCAGACGTCGCCGCGGTGGCCGGCGGCGTCGGCACGCAGGGCCGTGACCTCGACGACGGCCTCGCCGGAGAACGATGCCGCCACGGCCGTGAAGGGCACCTCGGGGTCGAGCTCGAAGTAGACCTCGTGGAGGTTCAGGCCGGCCGCGCAGCCGCCGCCGATGCCGGTGTCGAAGCCGTCGACGTAGATGACGACGGGCGCCGTCGACAGGGGCGGCTGGAAGACGTCGGGGAAGCAGTCGCCGGGATCGACGGCCTCGCCCTCGCCCTCGCCTTCACCTTCGCCTTCGCCCTCGCCGGCGTCGTCGGGATTGCCGTCGACGACGGGGCAGGCGGGCAGGGCGAACAGCAGGAGGGGGATCGTGAGGGCGCGCACGTCGGTGAACCTACCAGCCGACACATGTCGTGGAAGGTGGCGCTGCGCCCGCTAGCATCCCTTCCATGATCTCGAAGTCCGCCCTCGGCCCTGCGGCCCTCCTTGGACTCTGTCTCGGCCTCGCCGGCTGCGAGCTGCTGGTGCTGCTGCAGCCGCCCGTCGCCGAGGAGGAGGAGGGCACGCGCCGCAACCGCCGCGATCGCGACAACGACGACGACGAGCCCGTCGGCGAGGGCGAGGGCGAGGGCGAGGGCGAGAACCCCGGCGAAGGCGAAGGCGAGGGCGAGAACCCCGGCGAGGGCGAGGGCGAGGGCGAGGGGGAGCCCGAAGCCACCGATCGCGCCTGCAGCGACGGGCTCGACAACGACGGCGACACCTTCTTCGACTGCACCGACTTCGACTGCGACGGCACGGCCCCCTGCAGCGAGCGCGACGCCGAGTGCAACGACGGCCTCGACAACGACGGCGACGGCTTCTCCGACTGCCGCGACAACGAGTGCGCGACGGCCGCCATCTGTCAGACCCCGCTCACCACCGAGGACAACAACCTCGCCTGCGACGACGGCCTCGACAACGACGGCGACGGCTTCTTCGACTGCGACGACTTCAACTGCTCGCGCAACGCGGCGGTCACGGTCTGTGGCGTGGTGGTCATCGAGGACAGCCAGTCGAAGTGCACCGACGGCTTCGACAACGACGGCGACGGCTTCATCGACTGCGCCGACTTCGACTGCGCCGGCAGCGACGCCGTCACCGCCTGCGACGCCACCACCGAGCGCAACTCGCGCACCTGCTTCGACGGCCTCGACAACGACGGCGACGGCTTCTTCGACTGCGCCGACCAGGGCTGCACGCGGGCATGCGGGGGGTGATTCGGACGCTCGCAGCGCGCGGCAGCGGGGAATGACGACGGACGCTCGACGGCGCGCGGCAGCGGGTTCACGACGGACGCTCGCAGCGCGCCGCAGCGGGTTCACGACGGACGCTTGATGCGCGCGGCAGCGGGGAATGACGACGGACGCTCGACGGCGCGCGGCAGCGGGTTCACGACGGACGCTCGCAGCGCGCGGCAGCTGTTCACGACGGACGCTCGACGCGCGCGGCAGCGGGGATTTCGGGCGCTTGCGCCCGAAATCAATCAGCGCCTGAATTCATCAGCGCCAGCTGATGAACATGTGTCCAAATTCCCGACACGCGAAGCGTGTCGAGGAATTTCTTCGAGCATTCCGCGAATGGCGGTTCCTCCGCCATGCGCGGAATGCTCGAAGAAATTCAGATGCCCTCGAAGAGCACCGAAGAGTGGTAGCGGTCGCCGGCGTCCGGAAGCACGACGACGATGGTCTTGCCGGCGGCCTCCGGGCGGGCGGCCACACGCAGCGCGGCGGCGACGGCGGCGCCGCAGGAGATGCCGACGGTGATGCCCTCCTCGAGGTGCAGGCGACGGGCGGTGGCGATGGCCTCGGCGCTGTCGACCTGCTCGACCTCGTCGACGAGGGACAGGTCGAGGATGGCGGGCTTGAAGCCGGCGCCGATGCCCTGGATCTTGTGGGGGCCGGGGGCCGGGTCCTTGCCCTCCTTGATGTTCTTGAGGACCGAGCTCTCCTTCGGCTCGACGGCAACCGACGTGATGGCCTTCTTCTTGTCGAGCTTGAAGTACTGGCTGACGCCGGTGATGGTGCCGCCGGTGCCGACGCCGGCGACGAAGTAGTCGACGTCGCCGTCGGTGTCGTCCCAGATCTCGGGGCCCGTCGTCGTTCTGTGGATGGCGGGGTTCGCCGGGTTCTCGAACTGGCCGGGGGTCCAGTACTTCGTCGGGTCGGAGGCGCGGATCTCCTCGGCCTTCGCGATGGCGCCCTTCATGCCCTTGGCGCCCTCGGTGAGCACAAGCTCGGCGCCAAAGGCCTTCAGCAGCCGACGACGCTCGAGGCTCATCGTCTCGGGCATCGTGAGCACGAGGGGGTAGCCGCGGGCGGCGGCGACGAAGGCCAGCGCGATGCCGGTGTTGCCGCTCGTGGGCTCGACGATGGTCGTCGCGGTGCTGCCCGGCGTGAGGATGCCCTTCTCCTCGGCGTCCTTGATCATGGCGGCGCCGATGCGGCACTTCACCGAGTAGGCAGGGTTTCTGCCCTCGATCTTGGCGATCACACGCCCCGGCAGGCCCGCCGTCAGGCGGTTCAGGCGGACCAACGGGGTGTGCCCGATGCTCTGGGCGTTGTCGGCGTAGATGCGGGCCATGGCATGTCTCCTTCGTGGACGATTCCTCCGCTATAGCAGACACCGGCCGTCGATGCCACGGCCGACGCATTCGCCAGCGCCAGCGGCCCGCCGTCGGGTCGGTTCGCCCTCCGTTTCTTGAGAGGGACGGGGATGCCGCCGGCCCGGATGTCACGATGTCGTCACTCGGGACGCCGCCCGAATGCTTCATTGCCGCAGCTGAAAGCTTGAACGAGAGCGACGAATCCTTGACTGCCCCGGAAATGTGCTAGTCCGTGCCCCAAGAGGTGACCCGATGACGACCACTGCCCTGCGCGACTTCCTGGAGATCCCCTACGACAAGCTGGAGGAGATGAACCTCGAGCTGAAGCAGGCCCGGCTCGACCGGGTGCCGGCCGACAAGCTCAAAGAGGCCCGCATCAAGTACCTGACCGACGAGAAGCGCATCAAGGCGGTCACCGTCTGCTTCACCGATCTCGAGGGTCGGCTGCAGATGCTCGACTACGACAAGAAGTTCCTCCTCAAGAGCGCCGACAACCTCACGTTCGACGGCAGCTCCATCCGCGGCTTCTCGGCCCAGCACGAGAGCGACCTGCGCCTGTCGATCGACTGGAGCGCCTTCTACTGGCTGCCCTCCGACGTCTTTGGTCCCGGCAAGGTGCTCGTGTTCTCGGTGGTCCTCGACCGCGACGGCAAGCCCTACGCCTCCGACATGCGCGGTCGCCTGAAGCAGTGGGCCGACGAGGTCTTCGCGAAGGACCAGCTCGTCTGTCACGTCGCCCCCGAGATCGAGGGCTTCCTGTTCGAGGGCAAGGACGCCGAGCGCACCTACCCCGACACCGGCCGTTTCGAGTACGTCTCGACGGGCGGCTACTACTACTCGCTGCCGGTCGATCGCCTGCGCATCTTCGTCGACGCCGCCGCCGAGGCCCAGCGCGCGATGGGCTTTGGCAACGAGAAGGACCACCCCGAGGTGGCGCCGTCGCAGTTCGAGATGAACTTCAGCTACAGCGACATCCTCATCACCGCCGACCAGGTGCAGCTCTACAAGCTCCTGTGCCGGCAGGTGGCGGCGAACCAGGGCATGACGGCGTCGTTCCTGCCGAAGCCCGTCACCGGCGTGAACGGCTCGGGCATGCACACGAACATGTCCTTCAACAAGGCCGGCAAGAACCTGTTCTGGGAGAAGGGAGGCAAGGACAACCTCGCCGCGTCCGGCTGGGATGCCATCGATCGCATCCTCACGTCCGCCGACGACATCTGCCTTGTGCTCAACTCGTCGGTGAACGCCTACCGTCGCCTCGACCCGCACTATGAGGCGCCGAACCAGATCAAGTCGTCGGCCAACGACCGCGGCTCGATGGTCCGGATCCCGACGGGCAACGAGCGCAGCGCGCGCATTGAAGTGCGCTCGGTGGCGCCGGACGCGAACCCCTACCTCGCGTTCTACACGATCGCCCGCACCGCCCTCGAGGGCCCGCGCAGCGATCGCGCCGACGAGAGCAAGCGCGCCCGCACCCGCTACCTGCCCGACAACATCTACGACGCCATCCGCCTCTTCAAGGGCAGCAAGTGGATGACCGAGCTGCTTGGCGAGAGCGTGCAGACCAAGTTCGTCGACGTGAAGCAGCTGCAGGCCGACCGCTGCCCGAAGGCCCTCGGCGGCCTCATCAAGGTGCCCGAGATCCAGTTCCACCACGAGGTCACCAACCAGTACCTCTGGTCGCGCTTCTGACCCGACGCACCTGCGGGTTCACACGACGACGGGCGCCAGCGATGGCGCCCGTCGTCGTTGGTGGTGGTGCAGGCTGGCGTCGCCGGGGCGAGCGCATCACCCGCCTCATGACAGGAGAAAGGCGACAGCATCCATCTCGTCGCGAAAGACGAACGGCTCATCCTGGTGCTGCTGGCGTGAGACACGGCTGACCTGCAGGGCCCCCGTCGACGTCTTCACCAGCACGGCGAATCGCAGGAACCCCGCGATGACACGGCGCATCTGTCGATCCAGTTCCACCTCGAGAGGCGGGTCGTTGCGAAAAGGAGCATCGCGGATGTCGATCAAGAGCCCGGCCCGGGTGCGCTCGACCCGCTCCACGGCGCGCACGACGGGGGAGAAGGCGGCCTCGACGTCGGCAAGGGCAAGCGGGACGCTGCTTCGAGTGAGCCGCCAGATGCCCCGGGCGTCATCGTGGGACAGGGTGAAGTAGGGGTTCGAGACAACGACCGGCACCCTCATCATCGTAGCCCGGCCGCTGCTTCAGGCCTACCTTCCATCAGGTCGGTCAGTCTGCGCCTTCTGATGAACAACGGCGATGTCGACGACGCCGGCTTGTGGCCGGCCATGGCGCTGACGAAGGCGCCGGCGCCACTTGAGCCGTCGGCGTTGGCTCCGGCGAGTTCCTGCTGACGGGCGAGGCGCTTCGACTCAACGCGCTCGATGCCCTGCTGGAGCTCGTATTCGCTCACCGCGCCGCGGATGGCCGTCGTCGTCTTCGCCATCGCCGCGTCGAGGATCGCGAAGGGGGCAAGGAGGCCGCGCTTCTTCGCTTCGGCGGCGAACAGGGCCATCTCGGGCCCGTACTTGGCAAGCAGGTAGGCGGCGCGATCCGGGCTGTTCTCGAGCAGGCCCATGCGCTCGACGTTGGCGAGTCGGTCGGCGAGCTTCACCGAAAACGCTGTGTCACTCATGGCGGCGAGGTAGTCGACGGTCTCCACGCCGCGCGCATGCGAGAGCTCGGCGACGACGCGGGCCACCTCGGGGCCGAACTTGGCCTGGAGGCCGGTGCGATCGATGGGGGTGTCCTCGATGACGTCGTGCAGCGCCGCGGCCATCTGGAAGACGTCGGCGACAAAGCCCATGCGGCTGCAGCCGCGCATGACCTCCTCGAGATGCACGCGGTAGGGCTCGGTGCCGTACTTCTGGTCGCCGTGGGCGCGGACGGCGAAGTCGAGGGCGGCCCGCACCCGGGCGGGGTTGACGCCGTCGAGGCGGGTGTCGTCGACGCGGACGATGTGTCCCCGGTTGCCCTTGATCTCCACGGCGTCCTCCGCGTCCTCGTCCAGCGCGATCGTCGCTGGTCGAAGGTCGGCCCACAAGGGCCTATCGGCACATCGTCGTGCGGGGACCGACGTGGGTCCGGACGCGGTCGCGCAGCGCCTCGGTGGCGGGCTCGACGGTGAACGGATAGCCGGGCGCGAAGGTCACCCGCGCGGTGTCGCGGAGGTCGAGCTCGGCGCCGTTGAGGAGCAGGTCGCCCTCGCTCTTCGTGAAGCCGGGGCCATCGCCGTCGTCGGTGACGAGGGCGGTGTGGGGGCTGCCGCCGTCGTCGTCGCCGCAGGGGGCGGGGTCGACGCACTGCTGCAGCAGGATCGACTGCAGCGAGCAGCGATCGCGGGCCTGCCAGACGTTGCCCTGAAACAGGCACTGCGCCTCGTCCATGCAGCCGGCGCCGTGGTCGTACCATTCGAAGACGACGTTGTTGAAGTTGTGGAGTCGGCCGTAGTGGAAGCGCGGCCCGCGCACCGTGAGGCGCTCGAAGCGCAGCGAGCCGTTCAGCGTGACGTCGCGACCACGCCCGTCGATCATCTTGTTGCCCCGCGCCTCGCTGGATCGAACACGATCCACCAGCGCTCGTCGCTCTCGAGGGCCCGCCGCAGCGACCCGCGGTTGCCGCTGCCGGTGCTGCGACCCGATGTGGTGTCGACGATGTAGACGCGCGTGGGGTCTCCGCCGGTGACGCCACGCCCGTAGCCCACCCGCTCGGCGTAGAGGGCCTCGGGGTCGATGACCCGCCCGCACGACGACGGCGGGACCGTCCCGGTGTCGGCCTCGCCCTCGCCTTCACCTTCACCTTCACCCTCGCCCTCGCCCTCTCCTTCGCCCTCGCCTTCACCTTCGTCATCGTCGACGAAGCAGACCACTGCGTCCACCGCCTCGATACCGCCCTCGTGCCGGTGACGGTCGTGGCTGGCAGCTGTGGTGCCCGCGGCAGTCTCGGCGGGTTCCTCGAGTCCCCGACCCACGCGGTGGTGTCACCCGCTGGCGCGCTCTACGTGAGCGACACCGGCAATCATCGCGTGCTGCGGATCGTCAGCGACCAGAGCGAGGTGGTCATTGGCGACGGATCGGTGTCGTCAGCCGGCGAGGGGGCACCGGCCCGTCGCTTCCCGGTCGCCGCGCCGCGGCAGCTTGCCCTCGACGCGCACGGCAATCTGTTTGTGGCGTCATCGACGACGGTGCGACAGATCGCCAACGTCGATGGGGACGACGACGCGGACGGTGACGACGCCGTCTTCACCATCTTTGGATTGGAGCGCGCTGCCTATCCGGAGTCGGACGCCTTCTGCGTCTCTGCCCTGGCGGCCAGCACCGATGGCGGAAGGGTCTTCGTCGCCGACGGCTGTCAGGGATTCATGGTCGAGCTCCAGGCGACGCCGTGAGCGCGAAAACGAATACGAAACCGGATCGGACCGTGGCAGCGTCGCCCCATGGGCCATGGCACGCGCTTCAACGCCTTGACCGGGGCGCGCTTCGTCGCGGCCCTCGTCGTCGTCGTCTACCACCTGTGGCGTGAGGCCTGGGGTGATGGCCCCGTCGTCGTCGGGCTTGGCCGGATCGTCGCCCACGGGCCGCTGGCGGTGTCCTTCTTCTTCGTGCTGTCGGGCTTCGTGCTGGGCTGGTCGTTGTCTTCATCAGCGGCGGCGTCTTCGCTGGACGACATCGCCGTCGAGGCCCGCGCGTTCTGGGACCGGCGGGCGCGGCGGCTCCTGCCGGTCTTCGGCGTCGCCGTCGTCGTCGCGGTGCCGGTGGCGCTGGCGCTCGCGCGGCGCGGGCTGGCGGCGGCCATCGCCAGCGACCCGGGGCTGTCGTCGACGACGGTGGCGTCGGTGTTCGTGCCCGAGCTGCTGGCGCACCTCTCGCTGCTGCAGGCGTGGATCCCGGGGATGGAGCTGGCCATCAACCCGCCGGCGTGGTCCCTCTCCGTCGAGGTCGCCTTCTCCCTCCTGTTGCCGCTGCTGTGGCGCCCAGTCTGGCGCCTCGCGGGCCGACACCCGTGGCCGCTGCTCGGCGCGCTGTGGCTCGTCTCGACGGTGCCCGGCATCGTCTACGTCGTCGTCGACGCCGACGGCCTGCGGCATCTGGGCCTGCCCCTCGACCATCACGCCCACGCGCTGTGGCTCGACGTGCTGCGCTACCACCCGCTCGTGCGGCTGCCAGAGCTCGTCGCCGGTGTCGTCGTCGCGCGGCTCGTCCGCGATGGCCTCACCCTGCCCGGCACGAGCGCCGTCGTCGCCGCCGGCGGGATCCTCCTGGTCGTCGTGGGTGCTGCCGTCTGGCGCGGCGGCGAGGCGACGGTGCTCACGCACAACGGGCTCTTCCTGCCGGCCTTCGTCGTGATCGTCGTGGCGCTGGCGACGTCGCCGTCGTCGACGCCCTCGTGGGGACCGGCGCGGCTGCTCGCGTCGCGCCCGCTCGTCGTCCTCGGCGACGCGAGCTACGCCCTCTACCTGCTGCATGTGCCGCTGTTCTACTGGGTGGCGGGCTGGTCGCAGCGGCGCGTCGGCGCCAACGTCCTCGACGACCCGGGCGCCGCGGTCGTCGTCGTCGTCATCGTCGTCGCTGTCAGCGTGGTGGTGCACCGCCTGGTCGAGCGACGGCGGTAGCGAGAACGATTCTCAGCATCGTTGTGGGCGCGGGCCCGGGGTTGCCGACGACGCCGAATCGCAGCAGGAGGGGCCCATGCGCCGCTTCATCCTCGCCGCCATGGTGTCGTCGTCGTTCATCGCCTGCGTCGAGGAGCCCGCGCCGCCGCGCACGGGCCTGCCCGACCCGGCCGGCGTTGCCGCGGGCGACACGGCGCCGCTGGCGCTGCCGGCCCAGGTGGTGGCGCCGTCGGACCGGTTCACGACGAGCACGGCCTGCGCGCTGTGCCACAGCAACAGCCCGAGCGCGACGGCGATGCGGGACGCGGCGGGCGAGCCCATCGCGCCGTTCAACCTGTGGCAGGGCACGATGATGGCGAACGCGGCCCGTGACCCGTTCTGGCGCGCGATGGTGACGGCCGAGATCGCGGCGACGCCGGCGGCGAAGGCGGCCATCGAGGCCAAGTGCATGCGCTGTCATGCGCCGATGGCGTCGGAGGTGGCGCACGCGCAGGGGCTCGAGCCGACGCTCGACGACCTGCACAACGCCGGCGCCTTCACGCAGCTCGCCGTCGACGGGGTGAGCTGCACGGTGTGTCACCAGATCAAGCCCGACAACCTCGGCACCGAGGCGAGCTTCACCGGCGGCTTCGAGATCGGCAGCGAGCGCCGGATCTTCGGCCCGCACCAGAACCCGGCGACGGGCCCGATGCAGAACCACGTGAACTACACGCCGACGTTCGCCGACCACGTCACGAAGTCGATCCTGTGCGCGACCTGCCACACCCTCGACACCCACGCCCTCGGTGACGACGGCGCCGCCCTCGACGTGCCGGTCTTCTCCGAGCAGGCGACGTACCTCGAGTGGCGCAACTCGCGCTTCAACGACGAGGCCGACGGCGACGGCGCCTCCTGTCAGGCCTGCCACATGCCGGTCACCGACGTCGAGGGCGAGATCATCAAGACGCGCATCGCCCGCTCGCCGCCCGGCGGCGACTTCAACATCAACGTCCGCGATCCCTTCGGTCGCCACGTCTTCGTCGGCGCCAACACCTTCATGCCGCAGGTCATGAAGAAGGAGCGGGCGACGCTGAACCCGCAAGCCAGCGACGCCGCCTTCGACGCCACCGTGGCCCTCGCCGAGCACCGCCTGGGCGAGCTCACGGCCCGGCTGTCGGTCGGCGAGGTCCTCGTCGATGGCGACACGCTGCGCTTCCCGGTCACGATCACCTCCGACACCGGCCACAAGCTGCCGACCGGCTTCCCGAGCCGCCGCGCCTGGCTGGAGGTCGTCGTCGTCGACGAGGCCGGCAGCACCATCTTCGCTTCGGGTCTGGTCAACGGCGAGGGTCGCCTCACCGACGACTTCGGCGACGTGCTCGACATCGAGAAGGCCGGCGGTCCCTTCGAGCCGCACCACGACGAGATCACGCGCAGTGACGAGGTCCAGATCTACGAGTCGGTGATGGCCGACGTCGACGGCAAGCGGGCCGCGCGCCTGCTCAAGGCCACCGGCTACCTCAAGGACAACCGCATCCTGCCGGCCGGCTACAGCACCTCGCACCCGACGCACGACAAGACGGCGTCGGTGGGCGTCGACGGCGACAACGACTTCGTCGGCGGCGAGGACACCGTGCGCTATGCCGTGCCGCTGCGCGGTGTGAAGCCTGCGCGCGTCGAGGTGCGTTTCCTCTACCAGAGCGTGTCGGCCCGCGTGGCCCGCGACCTCTTCCAGGTCGACACGCCCGAGGTGAAGGCGTTCCGCACGATGTACGAGCGCGCGAATCATCGTCCGGCGGTCATCGCCGCCGTCGCGCGGGATCTCTGAGGGACGCGGACACGTCGACGACGCCGGCGCCGGCTGGCGCCCTGACGAGCCCGATCGATCCTCAGGGCTGGAGCGCGTCGTCGAGGAACCGGGTGATGGGCCGCCACACCAGCGCCGGCGCGCGGTCGCCGACGACGAGATCGATGTGCCCGGCGTCGACCTCGAGAAATTGCTTCGTCGGGCTCGCAGCCCGCGCGTAGAGGGCATGAACGCTGTCGGGCGGCGCGAGGGCATCGACGCTGCCGGCGATGGTGAGCAGCGGCGCCCGCAGGCGCGCGAGGTGCGCGTTCATCGACAGGCGCCCGGCCCGCTGGCCGACGGTGTCGACGAGGTCGACGAGGTCGGCGAGGACGTCGTGGCTGTCGCTGGCGAAGCTCAACGACAGCGTGTGGCGCAGATCGCGGTCGTCGGCGAAGGCGCCGGGCTTCCACAAAGGCAGCGGCGTCGCGTACGCCAGCGGCGTGTCGAGGACGCGGCGGGCCTTCACGAAGGCCTTCGCGTACCGACCGCCCTCGAAGGGCAGGCCGAGGCGACCCATCACGCGGCCGAAGCCGACGATGCCGCCGATGACGGCGCGGTGGTGCAGGAACGAGCGCCCGGGCAAGAGCGGCGAGCCGATGGCGACGACGGCGTCGAGGTGGTGGTCGGGCAGGCGCGTATCGTCGGTCGCGGGGTCGAGGCCCCCCAGGGCACAGCCGATGAGCCCTCCCATCGAGTGCCCGACCCAGGCCACCTGCGCGTGGCCGCGGGCGCGAACCGCAGAGACGACAGCGGCGGCGTCGTGCTCGACGGTGGCGAGCAGGTCGTGCGGCGCCACGCTCCGGTGGCCCCGACCGCGCAGCTCGATGGTGTAGACGGTGAAGCCGGCGTCGACGAGGAAGTCGATGAAGGAGTGGCGCGGCACCGACCACGCCGACGCATTCTGGATGAAGCCGTGACACAGCACGACGGCGCGGGCGCCATCGGCGTCACCGAAGCGGTGCAGGGGCAGCACCGTGCCATCGCCGCAAGCGACGGTGGTGGCGACTGGACCGCGCAACGCGACCGTCACAGGCTGATGTCGACGGACTGGCGCAGCTCGTTCTGCTGGGTGCGCCGCTCGGACATCACCGAGAGGGTTTCGAGAATCTGCGGGTGGGTCATGATGACCTCGTTGAACTCGGAGCGCGGCAGCCGCATCACCGTGCACGTCGTCGTGGCACGCACGCTCGCACAGGTCTCCTTGTTCCAGAGCATCGACATCTCGCCGAAGACGTCGCCCTCCTTGAGCTCGGCGACGATGACATCATCGCCGTCGCCATCCTGGTCGATGACCTCACAGCGGCCCGAAAGCACGACGTACAGGCCGTCGCCGGGCTTCTCGCGGGTGATGAGAAACGCGCCAGGCTCGACCTCGCGGCTCTTGAACTTCTCGATGAGGGTCTTCTTGTCGCTCGTCGAGAAGGGCGCGAAGATCGGGCTCGTCTTGAGCAGGTTGGTGATGAGGCGGTTCTTGTGGAAGCGCCGCATGACCTCGCCGACGGTCGGATACTGCGCCGTCATGTCGGCGACGAGCTCGCGCGAGATGGAAAACAGCATCGTCTCTTCGGTGCAGATGACGCTCGCGGTGCGGGGCGCGTCCGACAGCAGGGCCATCTCGCCGAAGAAGGCGCCGTCGGTCAGCTCGGCGAGAACAAGCTCGCTGCCATCCTCGAGGCGGCGGCTCACCTTCACCTTGCCCTGGATGATGATGAACATCGCGTCGCCACCCTCGCCCTCGGTGATGAGGGCCTCGTCGGTGCCGGCGACGCGGAGATCCATGCGCTCGGTGAGCGCCATGAAGGCATCGCGTGGCAGGTCCGAGAAGAGCGGGATCGGCGGGACCTTCTCGACGTCGATCTGCGCCGGCATGAGGTCGATGACGTCGCCGTCATCGCTGCCGCTGTCGTCGATGAGGATCTCGGCCTGGGCTTCCACGTCTTCGCTGTGGGCAACCGGCTGGGCGACGGACTGCTCATCCAGGGCCCCGGTGTCGTCGATGATGGCGGCCGGAGCGTCGGGGATGTCCTCGGGGGAGAGCGCCAGCATGTCATCGAAGTCGGGCAGGCCGAACGACAAGCGCATGCTCGAGGGCTCGCGGACCGGAGGCGCATCGGCCCGCGCAATCTCGGCGGCCTCGGCCCTGCCAAGAATGATGGGCTCGGCGGCGGCGTCATCGATGTCGACGTCGATGGGAAGGGCCTCATCGGCGTCGTCGACGGGAACCGGCGGCGGCGCCACCCGGGCGGCCGGCGGCGGCACGACCGGCGTCGAGATGGCGGCGGCGGCAGCACGCAGCTCGTCGGCGCTGCTGTGGGGGGAGCGCAGCGCCGGGCCCGGCGGGGGCGGGACGATGACGGCGGGGGGCGACTGCGTCGTCGGCCGCGTCGGCAGCGGCGGGTCGACGTCGGCGTCGAGGTCGATGCCGCGGACGGCCAGGCCCGGGTTCGTCGGCGTGCGCACCTGGCCAGCGGGCACGCCGCGGATCTGGTTCGCCGAGACGCCGCGGATGGTGGCCGCCGACTTCTTCGCCGTGGCGATGGCCTCGCTCATGGCCTTCGGCATCTCGACGACCTCGTTGCTGCCACCGCGACGACGGGTGGAGAGGTCGGCGAGGATGGTCTGGGTCTCTTTGTGCGAAGGGTCGAGCTGCAGGATGATCTTGCAGACCGCGATGGCCTTCAGCAGCAGGCCGTCGGCGGCGTAGGAGCCGGCGACGCTCTGGTAGAGGTGCACGGCGCGGTCGGTCTTGCCGAGGCGGCCATAGATCTCGGCGAGCTTCTGCCGCGCGGTGAGATCGCGCGTGTCGGCCTTCACGACCTTCTCGTAGCAGTCGCAGGCCTCGTCCAGCTTGCCCTTCGCGATGAGGCGGGCGGCGTCTTCCTTCAGCTTTCGAATCTTGTCCGACATCCCGACCTCTCGCCCATGCGGCGCCGGCGCAGCATCGCAAACGTTCGGACCCACCGCCACTCCCTGCGCCGGGTGAGACGACGACGACGACGACCACGACGCTGACGACGCTGACGACGACGCTGACGCCGTGGCATGCTCGGGGCATGGCGACGAAGAAGAAGACCGTGATCGACCCCGCCACATTCCTCCTGCAGGCCTGCCCCCGGGTCCTGCGGGCGATGCGCTCCACGGTGACGGAGCTCGGCGGCCGCTACGGCGTCGTCGTCGACGGCGCGCCGTACCTGATCGACTTCACGACGCAGCAGGTGACGAGCGGCGACGTCGCCGGCGCCGACGTCGTCGTCACGATGGACGCCGCCCGCTTCGGCAGCCTCGCCACCGGCAAGGTCGAGCTGCGCTCCCTCGTGCGCGACGGCGTCGTGGGCGCCTCCGGCGACGCCTCGAAGCTCGAGAACCTCGCCCTGATCCTCGCCTTCCTCGAGCGCGGCTGAGCGGCCCGCCAGGTCCGTCGATCGACCGACGCACCTTTGCCCACATCCTGCCGATACTTCAGAACGATGGTTCTGAACGATTCCCGGGGCGGCCGTGGAACGTGGCGGATCCGTGGAACATCCAGCGGTTCCACGGCGGTGCAAGGCGACGGGAGCGAACATGAGCGTGCGAGCCACCGGACAGAGTGTCGTCATCGTCCCCCGCCCGACGGCGGGGCCGGCCCACCAGGCGGCGACGGCGGCGACAGCCCCGCGCGGCGTCGACGGCGACACCTTCCAGGTCGCCACCGGCCGGGCCGGCAGCATCGGGCCCCGCGACAGCCTGCGTCGGCGCGTCAGCATCGATGACGGCGCCAGCGGCGCGTACTTCCACAAGGTCGTCGCCACGCCGAGCAGCGCCGCCCGCGGCATCCGCGCCGAGGGGCGCCTTCCCGAGGTGCTTCTCGATCCGCGCCGCTTCAGCGTCGCCGGCGGCGACCAGCCCGGCACGAGCCCGCAGGACAGCACCCGCCGCGTGCTGGAGTCGTCGACGTCGGTGACCGCGGCGATGGCGCAGCTCAACGACTGGCGCACCGGGCCCCTCGACCGGCCGAGCGTCTACCTCGGCGGCCGCAGCGGCGGACAGGAGGCCGACGTCGGCCTCACCTGGGACCGCGTCATCGACGGCGCCGGTCGACCGGCCTTCACCGACAAGGCCGACGGCAGCGACGACGGCGACCCCGCCCACCGCTTTGTGTACGACAGCGCCGGCCGGGCCCTCGTCGACGGCACCGGCGCCGTCGTGGCGAGCGGCGACGACGCCGTGAAGCGCTTCATGATCGATCGGGGCCTGCAGCCCTCGTTCGGCTTCCGACCCTATTGGCGCGTGTCGCCGACCGAGCCGGGCACGACGAACTGGACGAACCCGCCGACGTCGCCAGCGCAGCACGCCGACTGGGCCGCGCGCAGCAACCACACCGGCGCCATTCCGGAGAACATGTACTTCGCTCCCGGCGCCCGCTTCGCGATGAACGTGCGCGAGACCGGTCGCGGTCAGTTGCGCATGGACATCCGCGACGTCGACGATGGCCGGCACTTCCACGTCGGCTTCCGCGCCAGCGGCTTTGGTACCGCCGGGGCTGCCGAGTGGAAGCGCGTGGGCTCGATCGATCAGAAGGGCCGCGAGAAGAAGGACGTGCTGCCGACGTCGTCGATGGCCATCGGCCTGCAGTGGGCGAAGACCGAGGTCCTGATGGGCGAGGCGCTGACGCCGACGGCGCTCGCGACGCTGTCGCCGACGCTCGTGCGGGGCCGCGACCTCAAGGACCCGACCCGCGCCAACAGCGTCTTCAACGTCGACGTCAGCGGCGGCGTCGAGATCGTGACCATCCGCCCCTGACCCCTGTCGTCGACGCCAACGTCGTGGCATGGCGTTGGCCATGCGCATCATCGAGACCGTCGCCTGGATCCACGTCGTCGACCGCCGGGTGTTGATGGTGCGGGCCCGCGGTCGGCCGGTCTTTTTCATGCCCGGCGGCAAGCCCGAGCCCGGTGAAGACGACGAGACCGCGCTGCGCCGCGAGCTGCAGGAGGAGGTCGCCGTCGACGTCGTCCCCGGCTCGCTGCGCTTCGTCTGCGCCGTCGAGGCCCCGGCCTTCGGGCACACCGACACGCTCGTGCGGATGCGGGCCTATGCAGCCGACGTCGTCGGTGCGCCGCGGCCGTCGGGCGAGATCGATCTGCTGCGTTTCGTCGGCAGCGCCGACCTCGACGTCTGCCCGCCGGCGGGGCGCCTCGTCGTCGAGCACCTCGTCGCCGCGGGCGCGATCGACTGAGGCGGGCCGCTCGTCAGCCGCGCACGGAGCGGGCCGACGCGCAGACGACCTCGATGAGGGGCTTCTGCTTCGCGAGGTCCTCGGGCTCCTTCACGGGAATGAAGCGGCAGTCCTCGCCGTCGCGGGGCACCTCGACGAAGCGGCTCGGCACGAACGCGGTGAGCTCGCCGACGAGGCGCTCGAACTGGATGACGGGGGCGCCGTCGACCTTCTTCTCGACGCGGTAGTAGGGCAGCTCGAAGTCGCGATCGATGGCCCGCGCGTCGAGGAAGAACGTATTGGTGTTGAAGACGCCGATGCGGGTCTGGTCGAAGTCCTTCGGGAAGCGGAAGCCCTCGATGATCTGGGGCACGCCGTCGAGCAGCGCCGGCGCCCCGCCCGCATCGCCCGGCAGCTTCGCCACCACCTCGGCGGTGATGACGCCGCCGAGCTTCGCGTGCAGCGCGATCATGGCCGGGTCGAGGCTCGCGCCAAGGTTGTCGACGTTGGTCATGAACAGCGTCGTGCCGCCGCCGGCGATGAAGCGCGAGAGCACGCCGCTGTCGCGCAGCGCCGCGAGGAGGTCGCCGTGGCCCGTCGCCGCCGGCGACAGGAACCCGTCCTTGCCGACGAAGGGCTCGCCCGCAGGCGTGAGGCGCAGGGCCACCTTCTGCGGAAAGACCGTCACCGGCACCGTCGACGTCGACAGCCCGCGCTCCTTCACGTGGGCCTCGATGACCTCGTGGGTCGCGAAGCTCGACATGATGAAGAACGGGATCGTGCACGAGGCCGCCGTCGCCAGCCGCGACACGTCGTCGTGCTTGAGCTCGAGGAACGAGCGCTCGCCGAGCACCGGCACCACCGCCTTCACGACGCCGCCGAAGCGGGTCGCCATGCCGCCGGCGAGGACGACGACGCCGACCCTGCCGGCCTTCACGAGGGCGAGGCCCTCCTGCCGCAGCGCCTCACGCTCGGCGGTGCCGAGAGCCGGCAGCGCCGCGATCGACGACGACGGCAGCGGCGAGAGCGCGCCCTTCACGGCGTTCTGGGCCGCCGGCTCCTTCGCCCGGGCGGCGAAACGCGCCTGCAGCGCGGCGTCGAAACCAAAGGGGGCGAGGGCGGCGGCGGCCTCGGTGGCCGTACGGAAGTTGAACGACGTCATGGGCGCGGACCCTACCAGATGGTCACCCACGACGACGACACCCTGGCGCGTGACGACGCCGCATGTCGCCAAAGGTCACACCTCCCCACGCGTTGACGCCCCGCGCCGATGGCCGCCATCGTGCCGCCATGTCGTCCTCCTCGTCCTCGTCCTCGTCGTCATTGGCTGTCGCCTCGTCGCCGCCCGCGCTCGTCTGCACGACCGTGGGGTCGGGTCCGCCCATCGTCACGGTGCACTCGAGCGGCCAGAGCGGCCGGCAGTTCAGCCGCTTCGCCGCCGAGATGAAGGACCGGGCGACGGTCTACTGCCCCGACCTGCTCGGGGTCGGGCAGACGCCGCTGCCGGCATCGCCGCCCTTCTCGCTGGCCCTCGAGGTCGACGCCGTTGTCGGGCTGCTGCAGTCGGTGGCGGCGACCCACGGCCGTCCGGCCATGGTCTTTGCCCACTCATGGGGTGGCCTCGTCGCCCTCGAGGCCACGGCGCGCGTGCCGCAGCTCGTGGCCCGCCTCGCCGTCTACGAGCCCGTCATCGTCGGCCTCGCCGCCCGGGATGGCAGCGCCGAGGCGCAGGCCCAGGTGGCCCGCATCGCCGACATCATGCAGATCCCCATCGACGACGACGGCGGACGCCGCTGGGTCGAGGCCTTCGTCGACTGGTGGAACGCACCGGGCTTCTTCGCGCGGATGCCAGAGGCCCAGCAGCAGCAGCACGTCGCCACCGCCCGCCAATCGCAGCGCGAGGCCGCCTGCGTGCCACAGATAACGCTGTCGACGTCGTCGCTGGCGACGCTGACGGTGCCGACCCTCTTCCTTGTCGGCGAGACCTCGCCGACGTCGGCCCGCGAGGCGGCCCGGATCGCGGCCGGGGCGATGCCCCACGCGCAGCTCGAAGTCGTCGCCGGCGCCGGCCATATGGGGCCCCTGACCCACGGCCCGATCGTCAACGGACGGGTGAGCGCGTTCTTCGACGGGGTGTCCCACATCGGCTGACGACGATGGCGACACCGGCCTGCCCGGGTTTCCGGCCCGGGGGTGGATCGGTGCTAGGGTGCGGCCGTCCTGTTTCTCTGGACGCCCAGGAGCGATCATGACCGCGACCTTCCTCGACCAGCTCAAGAGCCACACCGTCGTCGTCGCCGACACCGGTGACTTCCAGTCCATCCAGAAGTTCAAGCCGCGTGACGCCACGACGAACCCGAGCCTCATCGCCGCCGCGGCGAAGATGCCCGAGTACGCTGGTGTCGTCGACGAGGCCCTCAAGTGGGCCAAGAAGGAGGCCGCCGGCAAGAGCGCCGACGAGCAGATCAAGCTCGCCGTCGACCGCCTCGCCGTCGAGTTCGGCATGCGCATCCTGCAGGTCGTCCCCGGCCGCGTCTCGACGGAAGTCGACGCCCGCCTGTCGTTCGACCAGGCCGGCTCCGAGGCGAAGGCCCGTCAGCTCATCGCGATGTACGAGGCCGCCGGCATCAAGCGCGAGCGCATCCTCATCAAGCTCGCCGCGACGTGGGAAGGCATCAAGGCCGCCGAGCAGCTCGAGAAGGACGGCATCCGCTGCAACCTCACGCTCATCTTCGGCTTCCACCAGGCCGTCGCCTGCGCCGAGGCCGGCGTGCGCCTCATCTCGCCCTTCGTCGGTCGCATCCTCGACTGGTACGTGAAGAACACCGACAAGAAGACCTACGCGCCCCACGAGGACCCGGGCGTCGTGTCGGTGACCCGCATCTACAACTACTACAAGGCCTACGGGTACCAGACCGAGGTCATGGGCGCGTCGTTCCGCAACATGGGCGAGATCACCGAGCTCGCCGGCTGCGACCTGCTCACCATCGCCCCCAAGCTCCTCGACGAGCTGCAGAACACCTCCGGCACGCTGCCGAAGAAGCTCGACGCGGCAAAGGCGAAGGACAAGCCCGAGGCGAAGATCCACATCGACCGCGCCACCTTCGACGCCATGCACAAGGAAGACCGCATGGCCTTCGACAAGCTCCAGGAGGGCATCGATGGCTTCTCCAAGGCCATCACGGACCTCGAGACGGAGCTCAAGCCGCGCCTCGCCGCCATCTGAGCGTCACTTCTGCTTTTGATGAAGTGAAAAAGCGGGCCTGCAGGGCCCGCTTTTTCGTGTGCGCTGTGGTGGGAGGGCGCGCCGTGAAGAGCGCGCCAGCTTCTCGGTGCTGACGACGTCAGAGGCTGGTGGGCACGATGCCGAGCTGGCCGAGGAAGGCCGCCTCGCTCGGGTCGCGGCCGAGGAAGGCCTTGAGGAGCTGCGACGGTTCCTCGGTGCGGCCACGGGAGAGGACGAGGTCGCGCAGGGCCTTGCCGACGCCGGGGTTCATGACGCCCTCCTTCGCGAAGCGCGTGAACATGTCGGCGGCGAAGACCTCGCTCCAGAGGTAGCCGTAGTAGCCGCCCTCGTAGCCGCCCATCATGTGGCCGAAGGTGCCGGCGAAATGCCCACCCTTGTCCTCGGGGAAGGCCAGCACGTCGGCCCACACCTTCTTCGCGACGGCGTCGCTGTTGATGGGCGCCTTGTCGGTGGCGGCGCGGGTATGCAGCGTCTGGTCGAAGGTGGCGAGGAAGACCTGCCGCGAGTTGTGGACGCCGGCGTTGTAATGACGGGCGGCGCGCAGCTTGTCGGCGAGGGCCTGCGGCATCGGCTTCGTCGGATCCTTCGGATCGCGCGAGATGAGCTTCAGCACGTCGGCCTCGTAGGCCCAGTTCTCGAGCATCTGGCTCGGGGCCTCGACGAAGTCGAGGGCCGTGCGGGTGCCCGACTGCGACGCGTAGCGGGCCGTCGTCAGCGACTCGTGCATGACGTGACCGAACTCGTGGAAGAGGGTCTCGACCTCGCTCATCGACAGGAACGACGGCTTGCCGTCCTTCGGGGGCTGCACGTTCATGACGAGGGCACACATCGGCACGCGGTAGCCGGCGTCCGTCATCTGGCCCGACGACAGCGTGAACTCGGCGGCGTGGCCGTACTTGCCCTCGCGGGGGAAGAGGTCGACGTAGAACTTCGCGATGAGGTCGCCGCTCGCCTGGTCCTTCACTTCGTAGAGGGTGACACCGTCGGCCCACACCGGCGCGTCCTTCACGGGCGACAGCGTGATGCCAAAGACCGTCTCATACGTCTTGAACATGCCGGCCATGACGACGTCGGCGGGGAAGTAGGAGCGGACCTCATCGTCGTTGATGGCGTGGTCACGCTCCTTCACGCGGGTCTGGTAGTAGCGCCAGTCCCAGGCGTTGATGGCCTTCGCCTTCGGATCGTCCTGCTGCTTCAGCGCGAGCATGGCGGCCCGCTCGTTCTCGAGGGCCGGCTTGAGGCCATCGCGCAGGCGCGTGAGGAAGGCCTGGATGGTGGCGGCGTCCTTCGCCATGCGGTCGGCGGCGACGGCGTCGGTGTGGCTGGCGAAGCCGAGCAGGCGCGCGGCCTCGGCGCGGAGCTTCACGGCCTCATCGAGAAGCTTGTGGTTGTTCTTGCCGCCACGGTTCATGAAGGCGAGCTCCATCTTCTTGCGCGTCGCTTCCTTCTTCGCGTGCTCCATGACCGGGTAGTAGTCGGGGTACTTCGTCGTCAGCACGAAGCTGCCCTTCTTCTTCTTGTCCTCGTGGGCGGCGATGAAGTCGACGGGCAGACCCTCGAGGTCGGCGGCCTTGAACACGAGGGTCGTCTTGTCCTCGTTGAGGGTCTTGCCGTAGCGGGTCTGCAGCTCGGTGAGGCGGGAGCGGAGCTTGATCAACTTCGCCTTGTCGGCGTCGGACAGCGCGACGCCGTTCTTCTTGAACTCGAGCATGGTCGTCTCGACAAGACGGTTGGCCTCGCCGTCAAGGCGCACGCGGGTACCGCCATTCTTCAAGAAGCCATCGAGGGCAAGGAAGAGGTCTTTGCGGGCGCGCAGGTTCACGAGGTATTTGCCGGACCGCTCCTCGCACCCGGCGCCGGCGTTGCGGACGGCAGCGTCGGGATGGACGTCCTTCATGAAGCCGAGGCGCCAGACCTTCTCCTCGTAGCCGGTGACGATGCGGTCGAAGGCGACGAAGCTGTCGTCGAAGGTGCGCTTGTGGTCGGGAATCGCGACGAGGGCGGCGAGGGCGGCGTCGGTCTCCTGCTCGGCGGCGTTGCAGGCGGCGGCGAGCTCGGCGGCCGTCCAGGTGAAGCGCAGCGCCGGCGGTGACTGCGGCGATGGCGACGATGACGACGACGTTGCCGGCTGGGCCAGCGACGACAACGCCGCGAGGAGGGTGAGGAGGACGAGAGGGATTCGGACGGCACGCATGGCGGGCGTGATAGTCCGCCGCGCACCGCGACGCTATTCGCGGGGGCGGCCGAGGTCGGGGGCGTCGAGGTCGCCGAGGAGCTTCTTCGCCTCGCGCAGGGTCGGGTCCGAAAACGACGTCGTGCGCTCGATGTACATCTCGAGATCGCGGCGAGCAGGGCCGCGGTCGCCGAGGGCGATGTAGCTCTTCGCGCGGATGAACAGGGCGCGGCGGCCGCTCTCGAGGGAGAGGTCCATACCGAGGGCGCGGGAGCTCTTCTCGACGGCGGCGGTGAAGTCCTTCGCCTGCAGCGCGACCTCGGCCTCGTCGATCAACGCAAGACGCATGTCGACGTTGGTCTGCTGCTCGAGCTGCGTCACCTGCTGCGCTTGTCGGCCGAACTCCCGGCGGGCGGTGCGCGCGGTGAAGATGAAGATCCACGTGATGGCGGCGGCAGCGAGCACGATGAGAGCGGGGCGGATGAAGCGGGACCAGCCGGGCTCCTCGGCGACGGCGACGGTGCGGTCGACGGTGTCGACGCCGCGCGCGGTGGTGGCGACGACGCGGCCATCGCGGCCGACGCCCCGATCCACGCGGGCCTCGATGGTGGGTGGCATGGCCGCCGTGTCGCGCGCCCCGCCTCGAGGCGCGGGGGCGCCGAGGGTGCGGGTCACGTCGCCGTCGACGATGCTGGCCCGTGGCTTCGGCGATGACGACGACGCCTTCGCCGCCGCGGCGAGGCCGCCGGTCTTGATGCCGCGGGCGATGCTGAGGCTCGGCGTCGGCATGGCGCCGAACAGGGCGCGGTCGAGCTGCCGGATGGCCGCGACGTCGTCGGGACGCAGTCGCACGTAGGACCACAGCAGGCGGGTGGAGACCTCGATGTGGCCGCTGCGCCGGAAGAGTTCGGCGCCACGACGGAGCTGCTCCGGCTCGGGAGGGTGGTTCTCGATCTGCTCGAGCAGCTTGCGACGCGGCTCGTCCCAGTCCTCGGTGAAGCGGAAGCCGGCGCGACCGGCCTCCTCCTCGAGGGCGTTCAGGGTCTTCTCCGTCGGCTCCAGCAGCGAGGCGCGGCGCCAGGCCAGCACGCGGGCCGTCTGGCTGTCGAGGTCGCGCGGCAGGCTGCGGGCGCGGTCGATCTCGCGAGCGGCGTCCCAGGCGCGCACGGTGCCCTCGTCGATGCGACCGAGGGCCCAGTCGCTGAGCCACTGCTCGCCGAGGGGATGGCGCACGGGGCTCGCATCGATGAGGGCGATGAGTTCTTCGGCGCTGGCGGCGCGATCCTCGGGGCGCAGCGTGAGGACGTGGCTGAAGATGTCCTCGAGCTCGGGGGGCGTGGCGGCGTCGAACTCCATGAGCAGCGGCGGCGGCCAGTAGGCGGCCCGCAGGACCTTCTGCGCCAGCGTGAACGACGTCGAGGCGAAGCGGGACTCGCCGCGGCCGGCGAGATTCGCGACGGTGAGGCCGGCGGAGAACAGGTCCGATCGGGCGTCGGTGGGCTCGGCGCGGGCCTGCTCCGGGCTCATGTAGGCGGGGGTACCGATCACCTGCCCCGTCGCCGTCACGGTCTCGTCCTGCACCGAGCGCGCGATGCCGAAGTCGAGGAGCTTGAGGGTGCCGTCGGCGTCGAACATGACGTTTTGCGGTTTGACGTCGCGGTGGACGATGCCCTCGCGATGGACGGCGCCAAGGCCGAGGGCGAGCGCGCGCAGGGCCTCGAGCCAGATGGAGGGCCCCGACCGCGATCGCTTCGCGATGTCGACGAGGCCCGGCCCTTCCATGAGCTCCATGGCGAGAAAGACCGCGCCGGTGTCGGTGGTGCCGGTGCCGTAGACGGCGCAGACGTGGGGATCGCGGACGGCGGCGGCGTGACGAATCTCACGCAGAAGCCGGCCGGCGGCGGCCTCGTCGGAGGGCACCTCGCCGATCTTGAGCGCGACCTCGCGTCCGTCGACGGTGTCCCAGGCGCGGTAGACGACGCCCATGCCACCCTTGCCAAGGCGACGGCGGAGCTCGTAGCGCGCGTACGGGTGGTCGGCGGACATCGCGGCGGGTCCTCTCGCTCGACGTGGGGCAGCGTCCCGGTCGGCTTGCGTGGGCGCAGGGTGCGGCCCTACTCTACAGAAATGGCTCGCCGACGTGCTTTTTCGCTCATCGAGGTGGTCGCCACCACCGCGATCGTGGCCACGGTCGCCGGCCTCGCGATCGCGATCAGCAGCCGCACGAGCCAGGGCCTCGACGACAGCCAGATCCGCCTCCACGTCCTCGACCTCATCCAGCGCGAGCGCAACGCCCACGTGAACCGCGGCATGGAGACCGAGCTGCTGGTGCTCTGCCCGTCGACGGGCGGCGGCGCCTGCGCGGCCAGCGGCGATGAGCTGGTGGCCTACCGCGTGAACCTGCCGGCGACGTTTCCGCCGACCCCGGATCGCGAGCTGGCGCGCCATCGCGTCGATGCGACCCTGAGCTTCGCGCCCGGCCAGGCCCTCTTCGTCGACGCCTACGCCCGCTCGGTGACGGCCGTGGGCGACCCGACCAACGTGAACCTCACGATCCGCCAGAAGACGACGACGTCGAGCATCCTGTTCCGGCAGGAGGGCTCGGTTTTGCCGTCCTTCGACGCGCCGGCGGCCATCGTCGTGGCGCCGAAGATCAGCGACATCGGCACCCGGACGACGCCGAACCCCACGCCCCAGGCGGTGCCCAACCGGATCCCCCGGGCCCGCGAGGTGACGCTCGAGTGAGCCGCCGTCGACGACCTGTGCGCGCCTTCAGCCTCATCGAGGCCCTCATCGCCGCGGTCATCCTCGCCGTCGTCCTCGCCACCACCGCCGGCGGACTGTCGATGGCGTTTCGCTTCGTCACCGAGCGCCGGCTGCGGGCCACCGCCGACATGGTCTGTCAGAGCCACATGGAGATGCTGCTCGCCATCGAGCGACAGCGGAACCTGCTGCCGAGCGACTGCCAGGCCGTGCGCTACACGCGCGAGGTCCTCGGCGACGACGACGCCACCTTCATCGCCACCTGCACGATCATCCCGAACCGGCCCGTCACGCCGACGGCATCCTACGATCGCCTCGTCGTCGAGGTGGCCGCGCCGTTCGAGGGCCGTGAGCTGAAGACGTCGTACTCGACCTACGTGGTGCACCGATGAGGCGCCCGAAGGCGTTCACGCTGCTGGAGGCGACCGTCGTGCTGGCGATGTTTGCCATCGTCGCCACGGCGGCGAGCATGGCCTTCGTCGGCATGCTCCGCTCGACGAAGCGCGGCCACAACGCGCTGCAGGCGATGAACGGCACCCGCGCCACCCTCGACTTCATCCTCGACGAGGGACGCAAGGTGGGTGGCCCGGACCTTCCCGAGAACGCGCGCGTGCTCATCGACAAGAGCGGTGGCCAGAAGGGCACCGACGTCATCTGGATGCTGCGCCAGAACACCGGCTACAGCGTCTGCGCCGTCACCGGCGTCAGCGGCGGCACCCTTACCTTCGCCACCGTGCTGCACAACGGACAGCAACGCTGCTGCTTCGAGGCCGGCGCTCCACTCGCCGACACGCCCCCTGTCGAAGGCAATGTCCCCGGTGGTCCGCCCTTCCGGCGTACCGCGGTCCTCACCGATCTGCGCGGGCGCTTCCTGCCGGTGTTCTTGAGCGGCGCCCCGTCGGCGGCGGCCTGCCAGCTCACGATGACGCCGCTGCCGGGCATCGAGCGGGTCATCAACGACGCGCGCCGCAACACGCCGGATCTCACGACGGCCGTCGCCGTCCTTGCCGACGTGAAGCGCTTCTACGTCGACTTCGAGGCCGACGGTGTGCGCCCACCCTTCGGCGCGACCTTCGTGCAGGTGGAGTTCGACGGCAACGTCGACAGCTTCGTCGACGAGCGCCAGCGCCTGTCGTCGAACACCTATGACCTGCGCGCCGCCGTCGGCTACGGCCAGCGCCAGCCGGAGGTCGTCGAGGATGACGCCGACGACGGGGACGACGACGCCTTCGCCGACGACACCGGCGACGACGAAGACATCCCGGACGTCCCCGAGGGCAACAACCCCCTCGTCGAGCGGGCCGGTGATCGCGGCGGCTGGGCGGACGTGCCGGTTTCCGTCGTCGACGGCGGCGAGGTCCCACCGACGATGCTCGGCATCGCGCTGCAGACGGGCGTCGGCGCCGACACGCTGCCGGGTCCGCTGCCGTGGTCGACGCGGCCACGCCCTGCCGAGGGGGCGCAGGTGATGACGCTGGTCGGGCGCGTCATGTTCCGGTCGGAGGGTGCACCATGAGACGCGAACCGCGCGGCTACGCCCTGATGTTCGTCATCGGCGTCTCCATCGCCCTCGGTATCGTCGTCGGCGGCCTCTTTGCGTTCCTCGCCGAAAGCGTGTCGTCGTCGCGACAGGCCCAGGAGGAGCTGCAGCAGCTCTACGGCTGCGACGGCGCGTTGCGGCTGGCGTTGCACGAGGCTGGCAAGAGCGGCGCCAACGCCGACATCGCCAAGCTGCAGCAGAACCTCGGCATTTTGTCGGCGGCGCTGCAGACCGACATCAACCCACGCACCGGTCGCCCCTTCGCCGACCTCGAGGGCATCCGCGTCCAGCAGGAGAGCGTCGAGGTCAAGCAGGCGACGGGCGCGCCATTCTTCGGCATGCAGTTCGTGCAGGAGGGCAGCGAGTTCATCGTCGAGGCCAACGCCGACCTCTCGCGCGGCCGCACCTGCCGCGCCCAGTCGCCCAACCGCCTGCGCACGATCAGCTACTTCCAGTTCGCGCTCGCGAGCAACGACATCCTGCTCGGGCGCCCCAGCAGCATCGGCAGCGCCCTCGACGTCACCGCCGGCACGGGCGGCGACGTCTACACGCTGCAGCACTCGGCCGGCTCACGCGGTGACCTGCGTCAGCGGCGCACGGTCACCGAGCGCGGTGCATTCTCGGTGCAGGACATCCACATTGCCGACCAGGAGACCTTCCGGCCGGTGCCGCCGTCGGGCCAGCCGTGGAGCTTCATCAACAAGAAGAAGCGCTTCTTCGGCGGCACGAAGCGCCGGACCCGCCACAAGCGGCCGCAGCTCGAGTACTTCGTGAAGTACCCGACCAACTCGCCGAGCATCGACCCGACGCTGTCGCGCTTCGCCATGCAGGCCGACATCCGCATCATCGACGGCGAGTGGTACGTGCCCGACGCCTTCGGCAGCTACCCCGGCACGAAGCTGTGGTCGGATCGCCCCGGCGCGCGCGACGTCGACGGCGACTTCACCTACTCGGCCTATGAGACCGACGACAACAAGGCCCGCGGCGGCGCCGCCATCGTGCGCTACGGCATGGTGGGTCGGCATGACGGCGCCCTCGTGCCGATGGCGCCGGGCGTCTGCGCATCGGCGCCCGACGAGCTGGCGCCCGTCGTCCGCAACGACACGACGGGCGAGCTCGAAATCGTGTGTGGCGGTATCGGCGAGGCACCGCCCGACGACGTCGACCCGCTGCTCGTCGCCGCCCGCGAGGGCTTCTTCGATCCGTTCAAGCGCGACGACGGCTCAAAGACCCCGATCCTGCCCATCGTCGTCAACGTGCGGGCGCTGGCCGCCGCGATGCTCGCCGAGGGCACCGGTGACCTCGGCGCGGCCCGCTGTCTGCACGACGATCCGGTGCGCTGCCCCGAGCAGCGCCGCTTCCGCGGCGCCGTGTGGGTGGGCACGTTGCCATCGGGCATCTTTGCCAACGGCACCCCGCGGGATCCGGCGTCGTCGCCGGGAGGCGTACTGCCCGACGGCACCGCCCGACGCCCCTGCCCCCTCGAGAACGTCGGCTCGACGGGCTGTGCGCGCCCGAACGCCGTCGTGCTCATCAACGTCGACAACCTCGAGGCCTTCTCGCGGACGGGCCTCAGCATCGCCTCGAACCTGCCGATGTACGTCGTCGGCGACGTGAACAGCGCGACGCCCGAGGCGAAGCGGACGTCGCGGGTCGCGCTGCTGGCGCCGTCGATCACGGGGCTGTCGTCAGACTTCGACATGGCGTCGGTGGCGTGGTCGAAGGGTGCGAGCGCGTCGCTGCCGGCGGCGGCGGTGACCCTCGACTGGCGGACGTCGCTGTTCACGTCGTGGGCATCGGCGCGGCAGGACCTGCGCGACCCGTCGCGGCACATCCTGCGCCGGCTGCAGGACGACCTGCGCATCGACGTGACGGGCTCGGTGGTGGCGATGTTCCGCCGGCAGGACTACGACAAGATCCAGGTGTTCAACTCCAGCAAGGGCAGCTTCTCGAGTCCCCGGCCCGACCCGCTCATCGCGGGTCTGCCGATGTTCATCCCCGACGACGACAACCCCGAGGAGGAGGACGAGCGTCTCGCCCGCGGGACGGTGCGCTACCCCGGCGAAGAGGTGCGCGACCTGCGCCGCGCCGACATCGAGCACCAGCCGCCGGCGGCGCCCCGCTTCTCCATTGATCCGGCGCCGATCGACAGGCGTTGACCCGGACGACCATGCGCGCCGCCATCCTCGACGCCGTCGCTCGCGCCACGCCCCTGTCGGGACGTGAGCGGCTGCTGCATGCACCCGGCAGCCTCGTCGAGGCGCTGCTCGCCGAGGGCGTCGAGCCCTACCTCGTGCTGTCGGCCGCCTGCGCCGCGTCGGGGTTGCCGGCGGCGCGCCGGGCCTGGCTCGAGGGGCCGGTGCCGACGTGGCCGGCCGACTTCGACCCCGGCCTGTGTCGTCAACTCGGGGCCTGTCCGGTGGCGCTGCGCAAGGGCCAGTGGGTCGTCGCCTACGCCGACCCCGAGATCGCCGTCGCCGCCGACAGCCTCGGCCTGCCCGAGCACGTGCGGGCGCTCGCGCTGCCGCGCGACCTCGAGCGCTTCTTCGCGGCGGCCCCGCGCGACGAGAACCCCTTCGATCGCATGGCCACCACCGATGCCGGCGACCTCTTTGCGCCGATGAGCCAGCTCGAGCCGGCGCTGGCGACGGACAAGATCGCGGCCCCCACCAGCGCCACGGCCGACGACGACGCGGCGGACGACGACGACGACGATCTCGACTTCTACGTCGATCGCCTCGCCGATCAGCTCACCCAGCAGCAGGTGCGCCCCACCCCGGGTCCGCCGCCGCCAGCGCGACGTCCGCCGGCGCCCCTCGATCCGCCGGTGCGACCGGCGGCGCCGCCACGCCCGGTCCGCCCCGCGCCGTCGCTCACATCGGGCAACACCCGCGCCGTCGAGCCCCGCGCGGGCTCCCGCCGGATGGGCGCCGCGGGTGAGGCGAAGGGCGCGCCAGCGTCGACATGGAAGCCCGCCGAGCCTCCGAAGGTGCCCACGGGCCCGTCGCGCGCCGGACTGCTCGTGGCGGGGGCCGTGGCCTGTGGCGTCGTCGCCGCCCTCGTCGGGCCCCGGTTGAAGCCGCCGCCGCCACCGCCGCCCGATCCCGCCAGCGCCATCGTCGTCAAGGACGGGAGCCTGGAGTTCACGGCGGCGCAGGAGGCGCTGCTGCAGAAGGCGCGGGCCGAGCGCGATCATGCCGTCGCCGTGCGGCTGCTGAGCGAGGCCATCCGCCTCGACCCGCAGTCGACGGTGGCGCGCACCGCGCTGCTCGAGCGGGTCCGTCGGGCCCTCAGCCAGGGCCAGCTCACCCAGGCCGACAACGACCTCGAGCGGTTGCGTCGTCGCCGCGACGCCGCCGCCGTGCAGGCCGAGATCGACGCCCTCGCCGCCCAGCGGCAGGCGACGAAGCCGATGCCGACGCCAACGCCGACACCGGCGACGACGACGACGCCAGCGACGTCACCGACGTCACCGACGTCACCGACGTCGCCAACGACGACACCGCCCGCGCCCGGGCGTTGATGGTTGCGCGCCGGGGCGCGCGACGGCACGAGGGGGCATGAGCACCCGCGACCTCGACCTCGTGATCTGCGGCGCCACCGGCTTCACCGGGCGCTACGTCATCGACGCCCTCAACGAGAGCCCGGAGCTGCCCGGTCTGCGGGTGGGGCTCGCCGGTCGTCGTCGCGAGGCCCTCGCCACCTGCGCGGCGCGGCTGACAAAGGCGACCACGCCGGTGGAGCTCATCGTCGTCGACGCTGGCGACGACGCCGGCCTCGCGGCGATGGCCGCCCGCACCACCGCCGTGCTCACGACGGTGGGTCCGTACCTGCAGCACGGTCTGCCGCTGGCGCGGGCCTGCGCGCAGGCCGGCACGCACTGCATCGACCTCACGGGCGAGCCACCCTTCATCAAGAAGAGCATCGACACGCTGCACGCGACGGCGCTGGCGTCGGGCGCGCGCATCGTGCACTGCGGTGGCTTCGACTCGGTGCCGAGCGACCTCGGCACGCTGCTGCTGCAGGAGACGGCCATCGCCGACGGCGGCCCGTGTGACGACGTCGTCTTCACGCTGGTGAAGGCCCGCGGCGGGTTCTCCGGCGGCACCGCCCTCAGCCTGCTGGGCGTGATCGACGCCGCCGCGAAGGATCCCGACGCCCGCGCGGCGATGCGCGACCCCTACGCCTTCGTGCCGAAGGAGGCGCGCGGCAAGGACCGCGGCGACCGCTTCGACGTCAAGGTCGACCCCGACGTCGGCGGCGTCGTCGGCCCCTTCCTGATGGCGCCGATCAACACCCGCGTCGTGCGCCGCTCGAACCACCTGCTCGGCGAGCGCTACGGCCGCGACTTCCGCTACCGCGAGCAGATGCGCTTCGGCCGCGGGCTCAAGGGCCGCCTCGCCGCCCACGGCGTGCAGCTCGCCCTTGGCGGCGTCGTCGGCATCGGCGCGACGTCACCGGGCCGGGCGCTGCTGGCAAGGGTCTTTCCGGCGCAGGGCACCGGCCCCTCCGAGGAGAGCGTGCGCACCGGCATGTTCGAGGCCCACCTGCACGGCCGTCGTCGCGCCGACGGCGCCCACTACAAGGCGACGGTGCGGGCCGAGCGCGACCCCGGCTACGGCGGCACCGCCATCATGATCGTCGAGGGCGCGCTGCGCCTCGCGAAGGACGGCGACCTCGGCGCGGCCGGCGTCACCACCCCGGCCGCCGCCCTGGGCCTGCCGCTCGTCGAGCGCCTGCGTCGGCGGGGCTTCACGTTCAGCGCCGCTCGCGTGTGACGGCCACCACCGGCCCGCGCGCGACCGATTGGCAGCCGGGCGCGGGGCAGGCCACACTGGGTCCACGATGAGCGCCTGGTCCGTCGTCCTGCCCGTCCTGCTCGCGAGCGCGCCGGCGCCCGCAGCAGCGGCGTCGACGACGACCGCTGCAACCGCAGCGACTGCAGCGACCGAAGCGACCGAAGCGACCGAAGCGACTGCAGCAGCGTCCGACGCCACGGCCACGGCGACGACGACGACAGCGACGACGGCGCGCCTCGCCCTCGGCGTCGAGGCCTCCCTCGCGGCCTTTCGGGCGCCGCTCGCCCGGAGCCTCCTCGATGCCGGCTTCGTCGTCGCCGGTCCTTTCGACGGCGGCGCCAGCCATCGCGTGGCGGTGGAAGCCGCCGAGGGCGGCGTGGTCGTCGTCGTCCGCGGCGCCACGACGAAGCTCGGCGTCGTGCCCCCGGGGCCGGCCGCCCTCGTCGAGCTCGAGGTCGCCCAGCGGGTGGCGGCGCTGGTGCTCGCGACCGCCCCGGCAGCGGGGGTCGTCCCCGTCGACGACGTCACCGTGGCCCTGCAGGTCGACGGCGACGACGTCGAGGCCCGCGAGGCCCTCACCGACCTCGCCGTGGTCGCCCTCCTCGACGGCGGCGTGGCGCTCTCGCCCGGAGGTGGCGCCCCCGCCCTGTGCGTCGTCGTCGGCGCCGAGCACGTCGACGTCGGCGTGGCCGCGACGACCGGCACCCCGTGCGGCGACGTCCAGCGCAGCGCGCGGGGGGCCTTCCGCCCGACCAGCCTCGTCGAGCGGCTGCGGCCGGCGCCGCCAGCGCCGCCGACGACGACGACAGCGACGGCGACACCACCACCGACGACGACACCGACACCGCTGCCGGCGCTGGCGGCGGCGCCATCGCCGTGGACCCTCGGGGTGGCGGGCGGCGTGCTCGTGCGGGAGGCGGGCGTCGATCCGCTGCTGTGGAGCAGCGTGGCCCACCGGGTCGCGCAGCCTGGACCCGTCGACGTCGACGTCGTCGCCGTGGTGGCGGGCAGCGGCAGCGTCGCCGACCTCGTCGTCGTGGAGCCGGTGCTGGCGGTGGGCGTGGCGACGTCGCTGGCCCTGCCGGCCGGGGTGCGGCTCGGGGCCGGGCTGCTCGGCGGCGCCCAGCTCCACGGCTACCGCTTCGAGCGCGACGTCGGCGTGGCGGGCGACGGCCTCGTGATGCTGCCCCTCACGATGACCGTGCCGCTGTCGGACACGCTCGGCCTGCAGCTCGGGGCCAGCGGCGGGGCCTCGACCCGGGCCCGCAGCCACACCATCGATGGGATCGAGGCCTGGCGGAGGGGCAACCTCTTCCTGAGTATTTTCGGGGGGTTGTCGTTTTCGCTGCCGGCCGCGGACGACAGATCTGCAGCCACCGGTGAAAACGCCGACGGCCTCGCGCGTGGAGGGGGGTGATGGACACGGCCACCCGGCGCAACCAGCAGATCCGCGCGCTCTATGAGCGCGAGAAGGACGTGCTGTTCCGCGCCGCCCTCCGCGTTGGTGGCGGACGCCGCACCTTCGCCGAAGACGTCGTGCAGGACGTCTTTGTGGCCCTCCTCACCGGCTACGAGCGCCTCGACGACAGCCGCGACCTCGGCGGCTGGCTCTACCGGGCCACGATGAACGGCTGCTACTCGCGCCTGCGCAAGGAGGCCGTGCGGCGAAATCCCCTCGTCGCCCTCTTCCTCGGCCACGACGCCGTCGAAGCGCCGTCGGCCGACATCCGCGCCCGCCTCGACAGCGCCCAGCGCGACGCCCTCGACGCCCTCAAGCTCCTGCCCGCCCGCGAGCGCGTGGCCTTCTGCATGGTCCGCCTCGACGACGCCCCCCTCGCCGACGTCGCCGCCGTTCTCGGCTGCTCCGTCCCCACCGCCAGCCGCCTCGTCGCCCGCGCCGAGGCCCTCCTCACCCGCGCCGGCTGGGGACAGGCGCCCACGCGCCGCGCCGACGTCGACGCCGCCCGCACGGAGGTGGCCCATGGCTGAGCGCCCTGCCCCGCCGGAGCGCGACCTCGTCGCCGGCCTGCGCCGCGTCGACGACGCCTTCGCCGGCCTGAAGACCGGCCGCGACGACGTCGTCGAGCGCCTCCTCGCCGGCGACACCGACGAGCTCGTGCGCCAGAGTGAGCGCCGCCAGCGCGGGGCCCGCGTGCGCAAGGCCGCCACCGTCGCCGGCACCTTCGCCCTCGCCCTCGCCACCGTCGTCGCCGTGCGCCTGCTGCCCGCCGCCGACGGGTCCACCGTCGCCCACGCCCCGACGCCCGCCGCGCCGACCGTGACCACGCCGACGACGACGGCGACGACCACGCCGGCAACGACGACCCCGGCGACGACGACCCCGGCGGCCCCGGCGATCGTGGCGACGACCCCGACGATCGTGCCGACGACGCCGGTCCTCGTCACCGCGCCGACGCCGCCGTTGCGCCGGCTGCCCGGGCGGCGCCCTGGCCTCGAGGCCCCGGGATCGTTTGCGGGGCTCGATGCGCGCGACGATCTGCAGCCCCTGCCGACCGCCGACGCGCCGACGCTCGCCGGGACCACGCGGCCCCTCGCCCTCGACGCCGTCGGGATCGCCGCTCCCGTCGCCGTGGCGCCCGGCGACGCCGACGTCGACACCGCGCTGCGCGCCGCCCGTCGCCTCGCGGCCCGCGGCGACCTCACTGAAGCCACCGCCGTCCTCGGGCAGCTGCTCGAGCGCGGCCCCGAGGCCCGCGTCGTCGACGTCGTCCTCGTGGAGCGGGCCCGCCTGCTGCACCGCGCCGGTCAGGTGGCCGACGCCTGCGCCGCGCTGCAGACGCACCGCGACCGCTTCCCGGCGAGCGACAACGCCGCCATCGTCGACGCCGAGCGCGCCCGGTGGTCATGCCCCTGAGACGGGGCCGGTGCCGGCTCGCCATCGCCGTCCTCGCTGTCGGCATCGGGGCGGGGTGCGACCCCCAGGTCATCCCCCACGAGAGCGCCGCCGCCACCGACACCGACAAGGACGGCCTCACCGACGTCGACGAGGACGACCTCGGCACCGCCCCCGACGACCCGGACAGCGATGACGACGGCCTCGCCGACGGCGCCGACGTCGACGCCGGCAGCGATCCCCTCCTGCCCGACAGCGACGGCGACCGCCTCTCGGATCTCGACGAGCGCCGCGCCGGCACCAGCGCCACCGACCCCGACAGCGACGACGACGGCCTCGTCGATGGTGCCGAGTTCGGAAGCGGCTCCGACCCGCTGCTGGCCGACACCGACGGCGATGGCCTGAACGACCTCGACGAGCGCACCCTCGGGACCGACCCGCGGGTGCCAGACAGCGACGGCGACGGCGCCGACGACGGCCTCGAGGTGGAGCTCGGCACCGACCCCGTCGATCACGACAGCGACCACGACGGTCTCGAAGACGGCCTCGAGCTGCAGCTCGGCACCGACCCACGCCGCAGCGACAGCGACGACGACGGCAGCCCCGATCTCGCCGAGCTGGAGCGGGGGACCGATCCGCTCGACCCCGACAGCGACGACGACGGCGTCATCGATGGTCAGGACCCGGAGCCATGAGCACAGCGCGCTCAGCCGTGGCGCGAGAGAAAGTCATCCACCATCTCGAACGGGATGTGGTCCGAGATGTGCGCGCCATAGCGGGCCACCTGCAGGGTGCCCTGGCGATCGATGAGGAAATCGCCCGGAACGCGCAGCGCACCGCCGTCCTTCGGGCTGGTCGCCTGCGCCGGGATGCCGGCACGCATCGCCGCCAGGGTGTCGGCGGCGACCTTTGGATGCAGGACGCCGAGCACGCTCTTCTCGAGACCGTAGCGCTGGAAGAGGTGCAGGTCGGGGTCGGAGGCGATGGCGAGGGTGGAGTCCTTCAGCGTCGTGCCATCGAAGCGCTCCCTCGGCGATTGGAAGACCCCGAGGAACTGCACACGCCCGGCATAGCGCGGCCAGATCGCCTTCATCTGGTGGATGCGGAGGTTGCAGAGGGGACAGGTGGCGAAGCGGAAGAAGGCGACCCAGACCGGCTGCCCCCGCTTCGCAGCGAGTTCGAAGCGGCCACCATCGAGGGTGTCGGTGCTGAAGTCGGGGGCCACAGACGAGGTGGTGAGGCGCATCGGCAAGTCTCCGACCGCAAGATCGCGGTGGGGATCGGGGTGGTGTCGTCGGCCGATGACCGACGACACAGATGTCGTCGATGCGAGACCGCCGGCCCGGAAGTCCAGCACGATGCCAGATTCGGCCCGGGCGGTCAGATCTGGACACCGGAGCGGGCAGGTGACCGGTCAGATCTGGCGCGACTGAAAAAACAACGACGCTGGCGCGTGGATGAAGCAGGAAGGTCGACGACGCCCGACGGCGCCACGGCCCCGCACCCACCGCCCGTACCGAGGAGGATCTCGTGAAGAGACCGTCACGCCGTTTTGCCCTGCTCGAAAAGCTCGCTCCCCTCGCCATCGCCCTGCCCCTCATGGCGGCGAGCGCCGACGACTGCACGATCGCCATCCGCCTCGACGACGGCGACACCGGCGACGAGGAGATCGACGATGACGAGCTCGCGCCCGACGGCGATGCCGATCGCGACGGGCTCAGCAACGAGGAGGAGCTCGCCCTCGGCCTCGATCCGCTGAACCCCGACACCGACGGCGACGGCATCCTCGACAGCGTCGACGACTTCGACGGCCAGGACCCGGGCATCGACCAGCCCTGCAACGCCGACTTCGACTGCGACGCCGGCCTCATCTGCGTCGAGGGCGCCTGCCTCTTCGTCGATGGCCTCGACAGCGATGGCGATGGCCTGTCCGACGAGGACGAGCGCCTGTTCGGCACCGACCCCTACAACCCCGACACCGACGGCGACGGCATCATCGACAGCAACGACCCCGACGGCCAGTTCGGCGTCGACAGCGATGGCGACGGCATCACCGACGCGGACGAGGGCTTCTTCGGCACCGACCCGTACAACAACGACAGCGATGGCGACGGCCTCGTCGACAGCGAGGACGAGGACACCTTCAGCCCCGAGGGCCGCGAGGACCGTGACAATGACGGCCTGCCCGACAGCTGGGAGGAGGGCATCGGCACGAGCCCCGACAGCGCCGACACCGACGGCGACGGCCTCTCCGACTTCGATGAGGTCTACAACTTCGGCACCGATCCGCTGAACCCCGACAGCAACGGCGACGGCGTCAACGACAGCAACGACCCGTCGAGCCAGACCGACAGCGACAACGACGGGCTCACCGACTTGATCGAGGGCCACTTCGGCACCGACCCACGCAACGCCGACACCGACGGCGACGGCCGCACCGACAGCGACGAGATCTACGTGGACGGCACCGACCCGACGACGCCGGACCAGCAGTGAGGGTGCTTGACCCGTGACGAGACGGCCCGGCCTGCGCCGGGCCGTCGTGCGTGGTGTCAACCGCTTCTGGTCCGAACGCATCGACGAGGAGGATCGCTGGACCTTCGCCGCCACGCGCATCGTCGACGAGGTGGTGCAGGCTCACTGGCGAGCGAGCGTTGCGACGCTCCACCGCCGGCGGGCAGCCCGGACGGCGTGGCCGTCACCATCTTCATCGTCAACAACTCGGCCTCGCGCATCTCACGACCCTCGACGGCGGCGTCCTCACCACCGCCGAGCCCGCGGGCGGCACGGCGATCCCCACACCCTCGGCACCGTGCTGCGCCTCGTCGACTTCGAGAGCGGCGATCGCTGCGCGTCGAGATCGTCGAGGATCGGCAGCTCATCATCGTCCACGGCAGCCAGGACACCTTCGAGGAACGGTGAAGAACATGCGCGCTGCGCGCTGCGCGCGTGATCAGATCCACGACAGGCCGACGAGTTCGTCGCCGCTCTCCGGCAGGAGCCGGAAGACGCCGTCGAGGCCCAGGTGCGTCGAGAGGCGACCGTCGTCGTCGAGGGTGAGGGCGCGGGGACCGCGCGCGCTGTCGTAACGCAGCCCCCGGAGGACATCGACCGGCAGCGGGCGGAAGAAGTGCTGCGGCGTGCCGTGGTCGCCGACGAGGATCTGCCGGAACTCCGGGTGGGACAGCCCCTGCGTCAGGCGCGTCAGGGCCGGCGACGGCTCGGCTGTCGTCGCCAACCAGCCCGCGACGGTGCCCTTGAACGTCACCTCCATCCGCGCGATCGGGCAGACCCGACCCTTGTCGATGTGCAGCGGAATGAGGGTGTCGCCCGTCGTGATCTTGAAGCGGGCGAAGTCCGTCTGGGCGTTGCTGCGCCCGAGCACGAAGCGCAGCGGCTCGCCGTCGACGACGTTGACCAGCTCGTCCACGATATGGCGCGGCCACAGCATCGTGTAGACCGACGGACCGGTGGGCTTCCTGCTGCGCGCCATGAGCGCCTCCTCAGAAGGCCGCACCGACGTTCGCGCGCAGCACGGGCATGATGCCGAAGCCGGGGTCGCCGGCCATGTTGGTGCCCAGCAGGTTCACCGTGGCGCCGAGGCCGAGGCTCAGCATGAGGTGATCGAAGAAGCGCAGCGAGTAGCCGGCGACACCACCGGCGCCGAGGCCGAGATCGGGGCCGCGGGTGTCGCTGATGACGTCGAGATGGGTGACGTAGAGCTCCGGCATCACGAACAGGCCGTCGGGCGCCTCACCGAAGGGATGCACCATCGTGCCGATGACGAGGCCGGGCCCCGTGATCCCCTTCGTGAAGCCCTCCTGCGGACCGATGAGGAAGTACGTCGGCTCGAGGACGAGCGTCACGTGGTCGGTGAGCACGCGGCCCAGCTCGATGCTGAAGGCACCAAAGACGTTCGAGGGCACGTTCACCGTCACGAGGTTCTTCGGCCGCGCCGCCGGGCCCACCACCGGCGCCGTCGCGGCGGGGGCCGGCGTCGCCTCGGCCGGGGCCGGCGTCGTCGACGGGGCCGGCGTGGCCGGCGTCGCCTCGGCCGGCGTCGACGGCGGCGGCGGCGCCTCCTGGGCCGAGGCGGCGGTGGCGACGGCCAGGGCAAGCAGGAAGGCGCGGCAGGAACCGATCATGGGAAACTCCGGAGGTGCGCGAGGCTCACCCCGCATCGGTGACGGCGTCAACGCGACAGCCCGGGGCGGGGCACCGGGCACCCGCACGCCCGGGCGCCGGCCCGGGCTACACTCACGGGATGCGCGGCGTGGTCGGCGACTACCTGACGATGCTCGACGAGGTCGGCCCCGCCGCGATGACGTCGTCGCTGCCGCCGGTCCTCGTGCAGCTCGCCCACGAGAGCCGCGGCGCCGAGGGCCCGCGCATCCTGCCGGTCTTTCCCCTCGTGCCGAAGGCGCCCGACCAGCGCATGCTGCGCATCGGTCGCGGCAGCGCCGCCGACGTCGTCGTGCCCCTCGAGCGGCTGTCGAAGGTGCACGCCCGCCTGACCCTGGCGGGCGATGGCCGCCTCGAGGTCGGCGACGCCGGCAGCAAGAACGGCGTCTTCATCGAGCACGCCCGCCTCGACCCCGACGCCGTCGGCTTCGTCGACGACGGCGGCGTCGTCGGCCTCGGCCCCTACCCGTTCCGCTTCTTCTCGGCGCGGGCCTTCGTCGCCTGGCTCCTGCGGCTGCGCGAGGCCGAGCAGCAGATGGCCACCGTCGTCGAGCAGCGCCCCGGCGCGGCGGCCCCCTTCGTCGTCGTCGGACACCTCGGCCAGGGCGGGATGGCGGACGTCGTGCTCGCCCGCCGGGTCGGGCGCGACGGGCGCGAGCAGCTCGTGGCGGTGAAGCGCCTGCTGCCCGAGCTGGCGGGCCAGCCGCACTTCGTCGAGATGTTCTTGCAGGAGGCGCGCATCGCGACGCGCATCGACCACGACAACGCCGTCCGCATCGTCGACGTCGGCTGGGACGGCCCGAAGCCCTACATCGCGATGGAGTTCGTCGACGGCTGGGACCTCGCCACGATCCTGCGCGTCGTGCGCGCGCTGCACCAGCAGGTGCCCATCGACGTCGCCTGTCGCATCGGCGCCGACCTCTGCGCCGGCCTCGCCGCCGCCCACGCCTGCACCGACGACGCCGGCGCGCCGCTGCGCATCGTCCACCGCGACGTCTCGCCCCACAACGTGCTCGTGGCCCGAGGCGGCGTCGCGCGCCTCTCGGACTTCGGCATCTCGAAGGCGGCGGACTCGCTGCGCCTCACGCGCACGGGGGAACTGAAAGGCAAGCTGCCCTACCTCGCGCCCGAGCAGCTCGTGTCGTCGCTGGGGCCGACGGATCAGCGCGCCGACATCTTTGCGACGGCGGCGACGATCGTGGAGACGATGACGTCCCGGCCGCTTTTTCGTCGACAGAACGACATCGAGACGATGGAGGCGGTGCTGCGCGACCCCATCGACGATGTGCGGCAGCAGCGCCCCGAAGTCCCCGCCGACGTCGCCGCGGTGGTGTGGCGGGGCCTCGCCCGTCGGCCGGAGCAGCGCATCGCCGACGTCGGCGTCATCGGTGCGGTCCTTGGCGCCCACGCCACCGACCACGCCGGCGTCGCCGCCTGGCTGCGGACGCTCGCGCAGGACGTCGACAGCAAGAGCCCGCTGGCGCGACCACCCGCCGACGAGGCCACCGAGGTGCTGCGTCGCCGCTGACGGCGTCGACGACATCTGCACACCTGCACCGACAGGTCGCACCCGTTGTGGGTTTGCCGCCGTGGTCCACGGGTTCGTACGATGGAGCGACAGGAGCGCGTCATGAAGCTCGTCCGCTGCCGCGATCATGGGTTCGACTGCAAGTTCGAGGCGCATGGCACCGAAGAGGAGGTGCTGCAGCAGACGGCGGGTCACGCGACGTCGGTGCACCACCTGCAGATCAGCGAGGACCTCGTGAAGGCCGTGAAGGCCAAGATGAAGGAGATCCCCGCGCCGGTCTTCTCGGAGCTGCCGCACAAGCCCTGAGCGCGATCGCGTGCTTCACGTGTCGTCGACGACGACGTGCTTGAACGGTCGCAGATACGAGCCGCCGCCCGGACAGTGGCGCACCCGCGGGCCCAGCAGCACCGGGTTCTCGCCGTAACACAACGGAATGACGACGCAGGCGTCGACGACGAGGAGCTGGTCGGCCTGCTGCGCGCGCTCGCTGCGCGCCCGCTCGTCGGCGAGACGGGCGACGTCCTCGGCGAGGGCGTCGAAGCGCGGGTCCTGCCAGCCGATGTGCTCGGCGCCGTCGGTGGAGTGGAAGCAGGCCCGCAGGAACGCATCGGGGTCGGGCGCGTCGGCGATCCAGCCGCCGAGCATCACATGGGGCGGATCCTCCTCGACGCGACGCTGGAAGCCCTGCCAGTCGAGCTCCTCCAGCTGCACCCGCAGCCCCAGCGCGCGCCAGGCGTCGACGACGTGCTCGACGAGGCTGCGGTCGCCGACCCCGTGGGTGTGCAGCCAGTGCAGCACCGGCACGTCGCCGGGTGACGCATAGCCCGCTTCCTGCAGCAGGGCCCGGGCGCGCGCCGGGTCGCCGCGCAGCGCCAGCGTCGGCGAGTGGCCGGCGATGCCGGGGGCGATGAAGCCGCCGCGCGCCACCGTCTGCGCCGTGCCCTCGAGGCTGCGCGTCAGCGCATCGCGATCGATGGCGAGGGCGAGGGCGCGACGGACGCGGACGTCGTCGAGCGGCGGCCGGTCGACGCGCAGCTGCACATACTGGGTGCTGTGCAGGGGCATGACCTGCAGCCGCCCGGGGAAGCGGGCGCGGATGTCGGCGAGGACGTCGACCTCGGCGCCAATCAGGTCGAGCAGATCGAGCTCGCCCCGCTCCCACCCCCCGAGCGCGGCCCGGTGGTTCGGGTAGTGCAGCACCTCGATGACGCCGACGTTGCCGTCGGCGCGGCCGCAGAAGGCCGGGTTCCGGCGCAGCACGAGGTGGGCGGCGTCGTGCTCTTCAAGGACGAAGGCGCCATTGCCCACCATCAGCCCCGGTGTCGTCCAGCGCGAGCCGTGGGCGCGCACGACGTGGACGGGGATCGGTGACGTCGCCGGATGCGTCAGCAGGTAGAGCAGGTAGGCCGACGGCGCCACCAGCCGCAGCTCGAGCGTCGTCGGCGACAGCGCCCGCACCCCGACGGTGCTGGCGTCGGGCAGGCGGCCCTCGTGGTAGTCGCGGGCGTGCTCCAGCACGAAGAGCAGGTGCGCCACCGGCGAGCGCAGGCGCGGATGCAGCACGCGCTTCCACGCCTGCTCGAAGTCGTCGGCCACGACGGGGACACCGTCGCTCCAGCGAGCATCGCTGCGGAGATGGAACGTGTAACGGCGGCCGTTGTCATCGATGTCCCACGACGCCGCCACCGCCGGCAGCACCGTCGCGCCACCCCCGGGGACGACGTCGGCCGCGGCCTCGACGAGCCCCTCGAAGAGCTGCGACACGAGGAGCAGCGAGTCGGAGTCGACGGCGCGCGCGGGATCGAGGCTCTGGGGCTCGCCGTGGGTCACGCCGAGGCGCCCGGTCGGCAGCGCCACCGCGCCGTCGTCGTGGCGCAGCTCGGCGTGCAGCGCGAAGGCCCGCTGCCAGGCACGGTGCGCGGCCTCGGCCTGAAACGCCGCGCTGTGCACGAGGCCCAGCTTCATCCACGTCCGGGCGAGGCCGGCGACGTCGCCGCCCTCCTCCTGCAGGGTGACGGCGCGCTCGAGAAAGCGCACAGCGTCGTCGAGGGTGGCGAGGCTGCGGGCCCGCTCGGCGGCCACGAGCAGCCAGGGGATCGCGGCGTCGCGCTGGCCAGCGGCGTCGTGGTGCCAGGCGAGTTCGGCGGCCCGGGCCGCCCGCGCCGACGACGGCAGGGCCTCGAGCAGCGCGGCCACCCGGCCGTGCAGCGTCGCCCGCGTTGCGTCGTCGAGGGCGGCGCGCGCCGCCTCGGCGAGGCGGTCGTGGGCGAAGGCGACGACGAGGTCGACCTCGTCGACGCTGGCGTCGCTGGCGTCGTTGATGGCGTCGTCGATGGTGTCGTCATCGGCGAGCAGCCAGGCCCGGCGCAGGCTGTCGACGTCGGGCAGGACGCTGTCGACGGGTCGTTCCACGAGGGCGGCGATGACCCCGGTCGACGCGCTCGGACCCGCGACGGCGACAGCGTCGAGCACCGGCCGCAGCGTCGCCGGAACGCCGTGGAGACGGCGGCCGACGAGGGCGAGGGGGTCACGCGGCAGGTCGCCTGGGGCCACGCCGTCGACGACGACGGCGTGGATGCACTCGCTCACGAGGAAGGGCAGGCCGACGGCGCGCGTGATCACCTCGCCCACGTCTGTCGCCGACCAGCGCGCCCCGCCCGTCGCGTCCTGCACCATGGCGGCGACGTCGTCGGCGCCGATGGGCGCGATGGTGACGACGTCGGCGCCCGCGTCGTCGCTGCGGGCGAGGCGGGCGATCACGCGCTCGCCCTCGCGGTCCCGCACGGTGGCGAGGATGAGCACCCCCACGAGCCGGGGCTGGCGGGCGAGGTGCTCGAGCACGGCGAGGGTGAGTTCATCGGCGTGATGCACATCGTCGAGGACGATCAGCAGCGGCCGCTCGCGGGCCAGCAGCGCGAGGGTCTCGTGCAGCGCCACGACGAGCCGCTCGCGGGCGGCCGACGGCGACACCGACTCATCGGCGGCGTCGCGGGCGACGGCCTCGAAGCCAGGCACGACGACGAGGTCGGGCAGGAAGGCCGCCAGCGCCCGGGCCCGCGGCCCCAGCAGCGCCCGGGTGCGCTGGGCGCCGCCGCGGGTGCAGGACTCGGCGATGGCCGCCAGCACGCCGCGCAGCGGGCCGAGGGGCGGTGTCAGGTGGGCGTGGGCGGCGCCCTCGATGACGACGGCGCCGACGGCGCCGGCCTGGCGGGCCGCCTCGACGGCGAGCCGCGTCTTGCCGACGCCTGATGGCCCCACGAGGAGCACGACGCCGCCATCGCTGCGCAGCTGCTCGACGCGCGCGCTGAGGGTGGCGAGGTCGCTGGCGCGGCCGACGAGACCCGGGCGGTAGACGACGGGGCGGGCCGCGGGTGCTGGCGGATCCCCGCTGGTGTCGCCGAGCGCACGCCCGATGTCGGCGAGGCGGGCGACGACGTCGCTGGCGTGACCGCAGCGGTCCTGCCGACGCTTCTGCAGCAGCTCGAGCACGAGGGCGTCGAGGTCCGGCGGCACCCACGGCACCCACGACGACAGCGGTGGTGGCTCGACGCGCACGTGCTGGTGCAGCAGCGACGCGACGCTGTCGCCGACGAAGGGGGGCCGACCGCGGACGAGCTCGTAGAGGATGCAGCCCAGCGCGTAGAGGTCGACGCGCGCGTCGAGGGGCTCGCCCTGCACCTGCTCCGGCGCCATGTAGGCGGCGGTGCCGGCGCCGAGGGAGGCGAGGTCGTCGACGACGTCGCGCGACAGGTGACCCGTGCTCATCGAGACGAGGCCGAAGTCGACGAGGACCGGCCGGTCGCCGGGCCGCACGATGACGTTGTCGGGCTTGAGGTCCCGGTGCACGAGCCCCTCGCCGTGCAGGTACGCGAGCGCACCGGCGAGGCGACGCACGACGCGCAGCACCCGCGGCAGCGCCAGCGGATCGAGCACCTCGCCGACGCGCACGCCGACGCGGCCGCCGGTGCCCGTGCTGCCGCTGGGCGACGACGCCGACGCCCCGGGCATCGCCGGCAGGAGGGCCTCGGCGCGGGTGAGGCCCGGGTCGTGCGAGAGCATCGACCCGGCGTGCGTCACCGTCGGCGCCTCGGTGTGCATGGTGGCCTCGCCGGGCGGGGGCACGACGGCGTGCAGCGCCAGCAGCGCCTCCTCGTGGCGGTTGGCCCGCAGCGACAGCCCCTCGACGAAGGGCATCGCGTACCAGGGCACGCCGTCACAGACGCCGTCGGCGATGACGGCGACGATGCCCGGGTGCTGCAGGCGGCGCAGGGCGCGGATCTCCCGCCGCACCGCCGCCATCGTGCGGGCCTTCGCACCGACGACCGTCTTCACCGCGACGCGCACGCCGCCCCGCTCGGCGTCGTAGACGACGCCCATGCCGCCGCGGCCGATGACGCCGTGGATGACGAAGGGACCGATGCGCTCGGGGACGCGGGGCGCGCTCACCGACCCATGCTACGCGCAGGGCCGGGCCAGCGGACAGCCTCGGCGCCCGGGGACGACCTCGCCACAGCGGTGGGCACTTCCGCCCGGTGGCGTCGGGGCCGGTGGCGTGGTGGCGGGGCGGCGCCGCATCGACGGCATGGCACGCTTCATGGTGAACCCGACGGATGACACGCCGTCTCCTGTCCGTCGTGGTGGTGGTCCTGCTGGCGCGCGCTGTCGGCTGTCAGTGCGGCGGCGAGGACCCGCCACCACCGCCGCCGTCGGACGATCGGCTGGTGCTGGGTCCGGCGACACCCATCGGAGCGGCCACCATCGGCGTCGGCGTCGTCGAGACCGACGCGGGCCTGCAGGTGGAGGTCCCCGCCGGCGCCTTCGACGGAGACGTGCCGTTCACCATCACGGCGCAGGACGTCGTCTCCCATGACTTCGGCGACCTGCTACACCCCGTGACGCCGCTCTACACCGTCGACAACGGTGGGGTCCTCGCCGACGACGTCCTGCTCGTCACGATCCCCGTCGCCCGCGTCGAGGGCCGCTTCGCCGTGGCGTTTCTGTGGGACGCCGACGACGAGCGCTTCGAGGGCCTGCCGCTCGTCGAGGTGAGCGACACCGCCGTGGTGGTGGCGACGCGCCACTTCTCGAGCTTCCTCGTCACCGACATCGACGTCGCGCGCCTCGTCGCCGGCGCCGACAGCGGCTTCACACACGGCGTCGACAACTTCCCGTTCGTGAACCGTGGGGCCTTCGGCGCTCCCGACGGACACTGCGCGGGGCAGAGCCAATGATGATGGACTTCGTCCATCGTCGATCACGGGGCGCGCCGCCCCTCTTCACGGCGGCCGACAACCCGACCGATCCCACGACGCCGACGCCGGACTTCGACGCCGACGACGCCCCCGGCTGGCGCGCCGCGACGGCGGCCCAGCGCCGCATGGAGTGGGCCCGCCTCGCGGCCCGGCTCGACGAGACGTTCCAGGATCGGACCGACCCCATCGTGACCTTCCACGCCTTCGCCTACGCGCTGCTGCTCACCGGCGAGCCGCAGGATCTGGGCGTCTACACCGCAGGCGGCGCCGGCCACGCGATCCTCGTGACGGCGAAGGAGGACAACCCCACGTCGCCGGTGACGGTCACCGGCCCGCCGGTGGTAGGGCACAGAGCAGTCGGCGCATGGCCGATGATGCGCAATGGTGACGCCACGGCGCGGGCTGGCGCCGGCAGGAGCCGCGTCATCGGTGGTGGACGGCGTCAGCCGAAGCGGAGCTCGAGCCCCTCGCGGGCGCCGAAGACGACGAGGTTCGGGTTCACCTTCGCCGCCCGCTCCTTGCAGAGGGCGATCTTGCGGTCGACGTCGACGTCACCGTGCATCGGGTCGTGGTGGAAGAGGGCCACCTGCTTCACCTCGGCCTGCAGCGCCAGGTCGATCACCGTCGTCGCCCGTGGATGCCCCCAGCCGACCTTCTTCTCGTACTCGTCATCGAAGTACTGGGCGTCGGAGATGAGCAGGTCGGCGCCGTGGCAGAAGCGCAGGAAGGCGTCGGGGATGGGGCGCGGCGCCGACAGATTCGTGAGCACCGACTTCGGATCGGGCAGCGTGAGGTCGAGCTCGTTGTCCGTCGCGTAGACGATCTTGATGCCGTCCTTCACGAACGAGTACGCCCAGCTGCGCCCGGGGTGCTGCTGCTCGTAGAAGGTCACCGCGCAGCCGTCGATGAGGCGGGCGCCGCCGTCGAGGTGCGACGCGACGATGTTGCTGCGCAGCTCGCCGAAGTCGACGGGGAAGTAGTCCGATCGCATCTGACCCGAAAGCAGCTCGTAGGTGCGGCGGTCGCCTTCGGCGGTGCCATACACATGAAACGTGTTTTGCGGGACATACGCCGGTGTAAAGAACGGGAAACCCTGGATGTGGTCCCAGTGGGTATGGCTGTAGAAGAAGTGTCCGGTGATGGGCCGGCCGCCACGGTTCAGCAGGTCGAGGCCGAGTTCGCGCAGGCCGGTGCCACCGTCGCAGATGAACAGCGAATCGTCACAGCGGATCTCCACACAGGAGGTGTTGCCGCCGTACTTCTTCGTCATGTGGCCGGGCGTGGGGATGCTGCCGCGCGTCCCCCAGAAGTGCACAAAAAACGTCACGTGGCTCGACCTTCATGATACACGAAAAGGATCGATCCGAGCTGCACCGAGTCGCCATCGTGCAGCGTGGCCGAGTGGATCTTCACGCCGTTGACGAACACGCCGTTGCGACTCTCGAGGTCCATGATCTGGTGCTGGCCGGAGGCGGCCCGCTTGATGAGCACGTGGCGACGGCTGAGGTCGGTGGAGTTGATGGGCACATCGGCGTCGATGGCGCGGCCGACGACCATCTCGGGGCGGTAGAGCTCGTAATGCCGGGGCGAGCCGGGGCCCTGCACCATCTCGAGGACGGAGTGGGTCTGCTCTGTCGACAGGGGCAGGAGCGTGACCGAGATCTCGCTCGTGCTCTCGTCGTTCCAGTCGTTCTTCGTCTTCTGCGACGACATGGCGACAGGCGCTCCCGCGGTCGGGATCGGTGCGTGGAGCAGAATCGCCCACACGCTGTCGGTGCCCGGGGCGCCGACCGATCGACTCATGGATCAGCCTAACCGAATCGCCGTGGTCGCCGGCGCCCATTGTCTCGTCCGGGCACAGCAGACGGCGCGATCAGGCGCCGTTCGTGCGCTGGATCACGCGTCGGACCCACCCGCTCAGGCCCGGCGGGCGTCGAGGACGCGCTGGAAGGCCGACAGCGGCGGGGTCAGCGCGTAGCCGCCGGCGGCGACGAGGGCGACGGTGGCGAGCACGGCCGGCCCCGACCACAGCGCGAGGCCGAGCACGGCGACGACGACGACGACGACCTGCAGCTGCTGCGGGCGGGGCAGCGCCTGCAGGGCGCGGCCCGGGTGCAGGAAGCCGGCGTCGAAGCCCACCATGAGGGCGACGGCGGCGCCGGCGGCGAAGGCCACGAGCACCGGGGTCTGCGACCACAGGATCGCCGCCGACAGCGCGATCACGGCCCCCACCGTCGACGGCAGGCCGCGAAACACCCGCGGGTCGTCGCCGGGCAGGCCCTTGTGCAGCGTGAAGTAGACGAGGCGCGTCAGCGTGAGGGCGCCGTAGACGACGCCGACTGTGGTGCCGGCCAGGCCCTGCGTCACCACCGCCACCGCGATCGCGGGCGCGATGCCGTAGCTGATCGCGTCGGCCACGTCGTCGGCGAGGACGCCGAAGCGGGTGCCACCGAAGCGCCGGGCCGCTGCCCCGTCGAGGCCGTCGCACACGGCCCCCGCGATCAGCAGCAGCAGCGAGACGTCGGCGCGCCCCGAGAGGGCAGCGACACAGGACAGGATCCCGAAGAAGGCGTTGGCGGCGGAGAGGGCGTCGGCGAGGTGTCGGCGCAGGTCGGGCATGCCGTGGGAACCATGGTCTCCCGGTCATGATTCCCGCGGGATCCGTCGGGTGCGACGACCGCCTACTCGCACAGGCCGGCACCGTAGAGGGTGCCGTCGCACATGAGCTCCGTGATCTGGCCGCCCGGCTGGCGCATGTGGATCGCGCACGTCGTCGTGGTGCCGTCGCCCCAGCGGATGACGACGCGCTGCCCGTCGACGCGATAGGTGCCGCCGCTCGTCGGCGCGTACTGGTTGCCGCTGCTGCCGCCGTAGCGGGCGACGTCGTCGCCGTACTGGTCCGTGAGGTTGCCGCCAAACGCGGTCTCGCTGCCAAGACCCACGCGCCCGCGCCCATCGAACGTCGCCCGCGTCGTGCTGCTCGCGACGCTGCCGCCCTTGTACGCGCACAACGCCCCGCGCAGCGCGCCGACGTCGCCGCCGGCCGTCGTCGTCGCCGGCGCCTTCGCGAACGTCACCGTCCGTGTCGTCTGCTCGACGCGCGGGTGCAGCGCCTTCTCCTGCGCCTTCGTCGTGAGCCCCACCACCGTGACGACGCCGCTGGCGTGCAGCGTCGACGCGGTCATGGCGACCAGCGGCGTGCCGTCGTCGGCGACGCCGTCGAAGTCGGCCGCAAAGACCGCGCTGCCGGCGGCACGACGACCGGGCCCGCGGGCACGAAAGAGCACGCCCTCGAGGGGCAGGCCGTCGCGCACGGTGGCGCGCAGGCGCTCCTCGGTGGCGCCGGGCTCGAAGGCGACGAGGAGCATGCCGGGCTCGACGTCGTGGCCGGCGACGAGGGTGCCGCCGCGCTCGACGAACTTCCAGCCTGGCGGCAGCGTCACCGACCAGCCGGCGTCGCTGCGGAAGGTGCCGGTGCGGACCTCCTGGCCCGACGCCGGCACCGCGAGGAAGGCCATGACGACGAGAGCGGAGAGGGCGCGCATGGCAGGAGGATAGCGCGACGCTGCACCCCACCGGCAGCGCCGGCCTTTTCCACCTCGCCGCACCTGCTACAGCGAGGGACATGGGCAAAGGCAGGGGCTACCGCACCTTCGTCGTCGACGGCGTCGAGATCCTCGTTGGCAAGGCGAGCACGGACAACGACGCCCTCACCTTCGACGTGGCGAGGCCCCACGATCTGTGGCTGCACGTCGGCGGCGGCACGCCGGGCTCGCACGTCGTCGTCCGCACCGACGGCCCCGGCGGCGATGTTCCGGGCCCCGTGCTCGAGGCCGCTGCGGCGCTCGCGGCCTGGTACAGCAAGGCCCGCGGCGCGCCGATGGTGAAGGTCGACTGGTGTCGCCGCAGCGACGTGAGCAAGCCCCGCGGCGCCCCCGCCGGCCTCGTCGAGCTCAAGCGCCACAAGACCATCAAGGTGAAGCCTGGCCTGCCCGCCGGCGCCGACGACGGTGCGGGGAGCTGACAGGCTGCCTGCTCGCCCCGTCGGCGACGGGGCCCGGACGGACCAGCCTGCTACGTGCCGAGCTCGTAGATGATGATGGAGTGGACCCTCGCCCCCGGCGCATCCTGGACGAGCACCATGGGGTTGGCGGCCGAGTGGCCTGACGGCAGGATGGCGCGCCGTCGGCACTGCACCTCGGCGTTGGCCATCACGATGTTGTGGCGCAGCTTGCGGCCCGGCACGGGCTCGGCGACGTCCTCCGTCAATGTCCACCGTTGGCCCACCGTGCCATCGAGGGCGACGTCGGTGAAGTCGAAGTGGGCGCCGAGGGTGGCGTTGAAGCGGACGGCACACATCACCGGTGTGCTGCGGGTGCCGACGCCGCCCATGCCGACGGCGAAGTCCGGGCCCGCGCCCTGGTATTCGATCGTCGCTGTCGCCAACCAGACGCGGTTCGTGAGGTTCAGCGCCGTGAACCGCAGCCAGGAGGCGGCGGCCCCTGCCGGTGTCGCGGCGCCGTTGTCGACGCTCCACGTGCCGCGCTCGACGACCCAGCCACGATCCATCGTCGTGCCGTTGAAGGGCTGGAAGGCGATGATGCGATCGCCGGAGACCTCGGGCTGCGGGTCGCAGAGATTGCCGAGCCCGTCGGGGACGCGGCCCAGCAACCGCTCACCGTCGTTCTCCTGACCGGGGTTCGCGAGATCCGGGCAGTTGTCACACGCATCCGGGACGCCGTCGCCGTCCTCGTCGAAGGGCGCCTCGAACGGCACATCGGGGCAGGGATCGGCAGCGTCGACGACGCCGTCACCGTCGCGATCCGGCTCGCCCTCGCCCTCGCCCTCCCCCTCCCCCTCGCCCTCGCCCTCGCCTTCGCCCTCGCCCTCACCTTCGCTGCCCTCACCCTCGCCTCCCTCACCCTCGCCTTCGCTGCCCTCACCCTCCCCTTCGCCTTCGCCCTCGCCTTCGCCTTCTCCTTCGCGACCCTCGCCCTCACCTTCGCCCTCCCCCACGGCGGGACCCTCCGGCGTCGCACAGACGCCGGCGACACAGGCCATGGGGTCCTGGCCCTGGCAGTCGTCGTCGACGGCGCAGCGCTTCCCGAGCAGGTCCAGGTCGGGCACGACACAGCGCACGGCCAGCAGACAGGTGACGAGGACGATGGAGGCGGCGCGCATCACCCGGATATCGGCGCTGTCCGTCGGGGCGTCGTCGAAAGATCAGGCGCCGGATGTCCGATGCCGCGCCCGGTCGGTCCCGGCCCCATCTGGCGGATGACCGGGTTGGGTCGAAAACAGTCCACCCGACGACGGAGCAGGCCGCCGCGCCACCTTGCGTCGGTGCGACACACACGCACATTCACCTCCATGAAGCGCGGCCTCCTCCTCGTCTGCAGTGCCTGCACCCCCGTGGCTCCCGTCGATGACGGGCGCGAGAGTGAAGGTGAACGTGAAGGTGAACGTGAAGGCGAGGGCGAGGGCGAAGGCGAGGGCGAGGGCGAGGGTGAAGGTGTCGTCTCCTTCATCGATGGTGATGCCGGCGGGACCGACGAGGCCACAGACGGCAGGCGTGGTCGTCCAGTCCGCGGCCGGATCGATGGCGCCGTCACCGTCACCGTCGATGACGACGGTACGCAGGCAGCCGGTCTCGTGCTCCGTGACGACGAGGCGGCCGCGGCGCGAATCGAAGACGACCCCCCTCGCATCGGCGAGCGCATCGCTGTTGGCAGCGCCGTCGTCACAGGACTCATCACCAGTGACGACGCCGTCGCCGCACGAGGGGGCGACACAGGTGCCCGCGACGCAGATGCCGGCGTCGCCGCAGGCGTTGCCATCGGGCTGGGCCTCACCATCGCGCCCGACCAGATCCATGCACGGGTGTCGACGTCGACGCAGCGGCTGGCGAAACAGGCGAGGGGCTCGGGGCAGTCCGCGCCGACGCCGCAGGTGAGCGAGGTGGTCGCCGGGACAACGCCGTCGAAACAGGCGCTGAAGACGACCGCGATGCCAGCAATCCAGCACCGCATCGGGTCATGATCTCACCGGGAGCCGACGTCGGTCACGGCGAGACAGGGGCCGTCCGGGACGAGAGGCCGCTGATGAGCTCGGTGACCGTAAACGGCGGGTCGACGACGCGGTCGACGCCGTCGGGAGGTGGGTCCACGCCGATCCAGAGCACGAGCGGCCGCTGCTGCCGCGGTGCCACCAGCAGCTCCCTGATCGAGCCATCGACGAAGTGCTCCTGGCCGAGGACGACCGCATCATTGCTGCCCAGGGTGTCCAGGTGCAGCGCGGCGGCCCGATGTCCGATCACCAGGTCGACGCGGAAGCCCAGCGAGCGCACGAGGGCCTCCAGCGGACGGGCCGATGGCCGGTCATCGACGAGCAGGACCCGTCGTCCCTCACCGACGCGACCCGACGGCGTGGGCGCCACCGCCGACGCACTCGCCACCGGCAACTCGACGGTGACGCAGGTGCCGTCGCCGCTGGTCTGAAGCAAGAAGGTGCCGCCGGCCTCCTGCGCCATCGCCCTCACCCGGTAGAGCCCGAGCCCCGTCCCGGCCTGACCCTTCGTCGACACGAGGGCCACGCCCACCTTTTCGAGAATCGCTGCGGGGATGCCGGGTCCGTCGTCTGCCACCGAGAGCTTGACGACGCCACGCTCCATGGCGGCCTGCACGGTGATGCGACCGCCTCGCCCCCGAAGGGCGTCGGACGCATTCACCGCCAGGTTCATCACGATGTGGGTCAGGGTGCCGCGCGCGCACCACACAGGAGGCAGGTCGGGGGCGATCTCGACGTCGAGGGCCACCCCGGTGGGGAGGTTGCGACGCACGAGGCGTGTCGCCGTCTCCACCTCCTCGCGGACATCCACGGCGCCCACGTCGGCCTCGCGACGGACGCTGCCGACGAGCTGACGGGCCAGTCGCGCCGCAGCGTCGCCCGCGGCCACGGCGTCGCCGATGAAGGCCTGCGATGGCGCCGTCGCTGGCAGCTCCTCGGCCACGCACGCGAGGGTGGGGACGATGACGGTGAGCATGTTGGCGAGATCGTGGGCGAGCGGTGCGGCGAGGGCGTTGGCGAACTCAAGGCGGTGGGCGCGCTCCGCCAGGGGGCGCAGCAGGGCGAGCTCGGCCTCGCGACTCATCCGCTCATCGACGCGGAACACCACACCGGGCGCGCTCTGCTGGCCCGGAACGAAGAACGACCGGAACTGGAGCCAGTGCCGGACCTCTCCTCGGGCGTCGACGATACGAAATGGCTGGGAGGTGACCAGGAAACCGCCGTCGCAGTCCTCTCGTTGTGCGCCGGCCGAGCGCGCCAGCGACTGATCCTCAGCGTGGACGTGGACGAGCAGGGCGTCGACATCGCCACGAAAGGGCCCTGCTTCGTGCCCGTAGAGGGACGCGCCGCGGGCATCCAGGACGATGTCCTTCGAGTCCACCGTCGAGGTGAAGGTGCCGATGCCGGCGAGCGTCAGGAAGTCCATCGCCGGAGCATAGATCGGCGACCAGGACTCCCTGGATCGACCGAACGGTAGCCGCGCCCGTCCTGGACACGGACGCGACACCGCGTCGAACGGCGAGTGATCAGCCACAGCGGGCCGGCATCCATGGGATGCGGGCCGATGGACTCAAGGCAGGAACGACGCCGGGTTCTTGAGCTTCTTCGGCAGGTACTCGTCGATGACGAAGTTGAGGCCGTGCAGCGAGAGGGCCTGCTGCTCGGCGCGCTTCTGCATCTTCATGAGCAGGTCGATGGCCTGCTTCCACGGCTTCTGGGACTGGAAGAACGGGTCGTTCTTCAGGGCGTCGAATGCGCGCTTCACGTCGACGTCGGCGAGTGGATGCGTCGCGCGGCCGAGGTCGAAGTCGAGGATGTCCTGCGGCGTGAGGCCGAGGTAGCGCACGTTCGGCACGCAGAAGAACTGGTTGATGTGGGCGGCGTTGCCCGAGCCCACCTTCAGTGTCCGGTAGATGTTGGCGAACCCGTAGGGATCGCAATCGGTGAAGGCGAAGACGGGCAGCTTGCATTGCTCACTCAGGAGCCGCACGAAGCGTCGGCACGATCGCGTCGGCACGCCGCCCATCGACACGAGGATGCAGCCGGCCTTCTGCCAGTATTTGTGGGACTGCAGACGCTGGAACATACCCTGCGTTTCAATACACAGGATGAACTTCGCCTTCGTCTTGAATTTCAGGTGCTCGACCCAACTGGGCACGGCATAGGCGCCGGAGCCGAAGCGCGTGCAGTCGATCTCGATCGGCTCACCGGTCTCGATGTCGCGGTCGACGACGACGAGCTCGCCGGCGACGGCACCGCCGTGCTGGTCGGGCACGTAGCGCAGCTGCTCGCGGGAGACGCCGAGGTCGGCAAAGAGCGCCTCGATGTCGTCCATGACGGTGTCGCTCTCGGGCTGCTCGTCGAAGCGGGCGTCGCCCCAGTTCTTGCTCTGGTAGTAGGCGTCTCGCTTGGTGGCGAAGTCGTCGTTCTTGATGAGCTCGCGGGACAGGCTCATCATCTTGAGCGTCTGGGCGAAGGTCTTCACCGTCGACACGCTGAGGGTGCGGACCTTCTTGTCCTTCCCGATCTCGAAGTAGCCCTTCTCGGGGTCGTAGCTCACGTTGCTGAGGGCCCGGACGGGCATCTTCAGCTCGGGGCGGCTGTGGTGGAGGATCGCCTGGTGGATCCCCTCGGCGGTGTGGGCGATGGCGTCGAGGGTGACCTGGTCCTTCGGGTCCTTCGTGGCCCGCCGCTTCGGCTTCGCGGCGCCGTCGGCGCTGCTGGAGGGTTTCGGGGGGGTCGGGGTCGCCTTCTTCTTCGTCGCCATGCCTGCGCTCTAGCACAAAGGGCACAAACGTTCAGCCCGGGCCTGCCCGGGCGGCAGCGTCAGCCCGGCGGCGCGCGTCTTCGGGCTGGCGCAGGAAGCGGGCGAGGGTGTCGCGGGCGGCGTCGTCGAGGGCGGTGACGACGCAGACCGTGCCGTCCTGCTGGAGCTGCAGGCGTCGCACGAGGGCGTGCAGCTGCAGCACGATGGCGCCGTCGACGACGACGTCGAGGGCGAGGCGGTCGCCACGGACGGCGGGGGCGTCGAGGCTGAGGGCAGCGCCGTCTTCCAGCATGGCGGCGAGCTCGGCTCGCACCTCTTCGACCGAGGTGAACACGACCCGGGCCGGCAGGCGCAGACGCTCCTGCAGACGGGCCTCGAGGTCGACGACGGCGCCCGAGATCACGTCCTGCAGGATCTCGAGGACGGGGTGCTTCTTGTCGGCGGCGCGGACGATGACGCCGGCCGACAGGAGGCTGCCTGGCCGCGGCAGGCGCCGACCGATGACGATGACGGGGACGTCGAGGGGGCGACTCACACGCTTGAGGCGGAGGCTCAGCTCGATGACCTCACCGAGGTGGAAGGCGAGGCGGGTGGGGACGAACAGCTCCCGACCGAGGTCCCCGACGACGGCGCGGGGATCTGCGACCTCGAGGTACAGCCGACGGACGGTGTTGCTCATCGTGTCCCCCTCCGGACTGCCGCGACGCGGCACCCACACTTCTCCACATCTCCCGGCGCCGCGCAAGCGGGCCCGCGGGATTCCCATCCACAAGTCGTGCCGACCGTTCGGATGGCATTGCGATGCCGCGCGGGCCGGTCCGGGTGCAGTGTTTCCGGGCGATCTGCACCCGGTCCTGCGCAAAAGCGTCAGTTTTCCCGCGCTGGCGTCAGACGGCCGTCAGTTCCCGGGCGACTAGCGCACATGTCGCATCTTTGGTCACAGATCTGCGCAACGCCGCCGCCGGATCCGGCGAGAATCTGCCTGCATTCAGGACCAGCACCCGCGGGGCGCGGTACAACCAGCTCCCACCGGCTGCTTCACGATCGAGGGGTTCGCGATGGAGATGCACCAGGACGCCGCACTGCTGCAGGGCTACCGTGATGGGCAGGCGTGGGCCTTCGAGAAGCTCTACCGGGGCCACGCGATCGCCGTCGAGCGCTTCCTTCAGGGCGGCTTCACCTTCGTCTCCCGCGACCGCACCTGCCGCTATCGCGGTGGCAACGCCGGCGTCGACATCGACGCCATCGTGCAGGAGACCTTCACGCGCGCCTTCTCCGCCTCGACCCGCGCCCACTACGACGGCGAGCGCCCCTTCAAGAACTACCTGCTCTCCATCGCCAAGAACCTCGTGCTGCGCGAGCTGGCCCGCCACGAGCGCCACGCCTCCCTCGACTCGATGGAAGACGCCTCCGACCTCGTCTTCGCCCGCGCCCGCGCCGGCGGCGCCGCCTCGCTGCTGCCCGACGAGCGCAGCCCCGAGAAGACCACCGCCGACGTCGAGCTGCAGGAGATCACCCGCGCCTTCATCGCCACCCTCGACGACGAGGAGCGCGGCTTCTTCACGAACCGCTTCGCCCGCGGCCTCACCCAGGAGGCCACCGCCGAGGAGATGGGCTGCACCCGCGCCCGCGTGAAACTCCTCGAGAAGCGCCTGCGCGAGGCCTTCCTCGCCTGCCTGCGCGGCCGTGGCTACTTCGTCGACCACGACATGAAGCCGCGCTGGAGCCGCAAGGCCGCCTGAGCCGACGACGTCGTCACCCCATGCGCACCGCCGCCCCGCCCCCCGATCCCCCGTCGGAGGCGGGGCGCGCCGCTTCCGGCCCCGACGTCGACGACGGCCTCGCCCGCTTCATCCCCGATCCCTTCAGCATCACGCTCGGCCTCGTCGTCGTCGTCGCCGCGGTCGCCCTCGCCCTCACCGACATCACCGTCACCGGCGTCGCCCGCGCGTTCTCGGCCGGGCTGCTGGTGCCCGGGCAGCTCGCCTTCGGCTTCCAGATGGCCCTCGTGCTCATGAGCGGCACCGCGATCGCGGCCGCCCCCGTCGTCGCCAGCGCCCTGCGCCGCCTCGCGGGCCTGCCCCGCCACAGCGTCGATGGCGCCGTCCTCGTCGGCCTCGTCGCCATGGTCGCGGCCCTGCTCAACTGGGGCCTCGGCCTCGTCGTCGGCGCCGTCGTTGCCCGCGAGGTCGGGCGCTCGCTGCAGGCCCGCGGTCGCCCGGTCGCCTGGGGGGTGCTTGGCGCCGCCGGCTACTGCAGCATCGCCGTCTGGCACGGCGGGCTGTCGGGCTCGGCGCCGCTGAAGGTGGCGACGGCCTCGAGCTTCGGCGCCGCGATCCCCATCACGGCGACGACGGGCTCGCGCCTGAACCTCGTCGTCACCGCCGCGCTCGTCGTCGCCTACCTCGTGACCCTCGCGCTGCGGGCGGGAAACCCCGCCGCGGCGGCTGTCCCCGCCCCGGCCCCTGCCGTCGACGATCGCGGCCCGCCACCGCGCGGGAGTCTGCCGGTCCTCGCTGCTGGCGCCGTGGTCGTCGTCGCCCTCGCCGCCGTCCTCGTCGGCCAGGTCGTCAAGCACGGCGCCGCCGCGATCACCCTCGACTGGTTCATCGGCACCTGCGTCGTCGTCGGTCTCGTCGCCCATGGCCGGGCCGGACCGCTGTCGTGGGCGCGGGCGATGGGGCAGGGGGCCAGCGACGCCGGCGGCGTGCTGCTGCACTTCCCCTTCTATTTCGGCGTCGTCGGCATCGCCGTCGAGAGCGGCCTCGTCGGCGTCATCGCCGACGCCTTCGTGGCGCTCGCGCGGGCCCTGCCGCTGCCGGTGTCGACGGCGATGGCCTGGACGACCTTCCTCGCCGCGAGCCTCATCAACCTCGCCGTCCCCTCGGGGGGCGGCCAGTGGGCGGTGCAGGGGCCGCTGATCGCGGAGACGGCCCGCGTCGTCGCCGTCGACCCGGCGCCCCTCGTGATGGCCTTCGCCTATGGCGACCAGCTCACGAACCTGCTGCAGCCGTTCTGGGCCTTGCCGGTCCTCGCGATCACCGGGCTGCGCCCCCGCGATCTGCTGCCGACGACGGCGCTGCTGTGCGCCGTCGGCCTCGTCGTGACCTCGGTGGGGCTGCTCCTGCTCGGGTGAGGCAGGCCGTGGCTGCTCAGCCGTGGTTCCCCAGCCACCACCAGGCGAACGCGAGCCAGCCCATCGCCCCGACGGCGATGACCAGGGGCAGTCGGCCCACGAACCGGGAGACGGCGTCTGGTCCGAACCCACCGGCCGCGCTGACCAGCAGCAGGACCAACAGGGAGCCCTGCTGTTCGTCGACCACATACCGCCCGCGCAGCGCGATCAACGCCGCCGCATGGGTGATGAGGGCGACCAGCGAGAGCAGGGTCGCGATCCGCTGTGCGCGTCGAGGGCCATCCACGCTCGTCCTCCACGCGCTCCACAGGGCGTCAGGCGCGTCAGTCGTCCTCGATGACGATCGACGGCAGCTCGGTCACCATCGTCTTTTCGCGGCGGGTCTCGGAGACCAGCAGGCCCGAGCCCTCCGACGGCAGCGGCTCGCTGCGCTTGACCTTCTTCTTCTTCACGACCGGCACCGGATCCTCGATCGGCGTCGACGGCGGCGGCGGCGGGGCCTCGAGCGCACTCGCAAAGACCATCGCCGGCTCATCGGCGGGTGCGGCGGGCGGCGGCGAGGCGAGGGACTCCCGCGACGGCGCGGGGCGTCGGGGGTCGGTCAGCGCCGTCGGGCTCGCCTGCACGGGCGGTGCGACGGGCCGGGGCGGCGCCACCGCCGACGCCAGCGGCATCGTCGGCCGCGAGAACACGTCCTCGGAGGTCGGCTCGGCGAGGGGGATGTGCTTGAGGGCCTCGAGCTCGGGCGACGTCGTCGTGATCGCCGAGACCTGGCGGGGGGCGGTGACGGCGTGCGGCGAGACCCCGGCGGGTGATCGCGGCGGGGCCGCTGAAAACGCTGGCGCTGACAACGCCGGCGCCGGCATCGCTGGCGCGGGCGTCGGTGTGTGGACGATCGCGGGGGCCTCGACAGGGGTCGCGTCGTGCAGGGGCGGCGCTGGCGCCGGCGTCGGCACGCGCTTCGGCGGGATCGGCCGCCGCTGCAGGCGGCCGATGACCTCGAGATAGCGCAGCAGCACGGCCATCTCGTCGCGCGGCAACGTGCCGGTCTCGGCGAGGTCGACGACGCTCTCGAAGCCCATGAGCAGCCGCTGCAGGAAGCGCTCCTCGGGGGCGCCGAAGCCGTAGTTGAGTGGCGGCGCCGGCAGGCCGAGGTGCTCGACGGTGGCGCCCTCGGCGGGGACGCCGCCGGGGGGCACGAGGCGGACCTGCAGATCGCGGGCGGCCTCGAGCCAGTTCTCCCGGCTCTGCTCGCCCATCTGCTGGCGCACGGCGAGGAAGATGACCGCGTGGGGGTCGAGCGGCGTCGACGTGAAGCCGGTCAGGAAGGTCAGGCCACGGCAGAACGTGAAGGCCCGGCTGCCGAGCCGGCAGAAGTGCTCGGCCTTGCGCCGCGCCTGGATGGCCAGCACGTCCTTGAGGCCGGCGTCGTCGAGGACGCGCAGCTCCTTGTAGACCTGACCGGGCAGGCGGTTGCCCTCGGCGATGAGGCGCTGGGCCCGCACGAAGGTGGCGCCGCTGCAGCGGCCGAGCTCGAGGAGGAGCTGCCCCAGCGGATGGAAGTGCTCGGCGAGGTGCACGCCGACGGGGCGTCCCTGCATGAAATACATGTGGTTGTCGCCGGCGGCGTCGGCGACGGTGAGCCGGCCCGTGATCTGCTTCTGCCCGAGCGAGAGCAGCACGCCGTAGATGGGGTCGGCGTCGAGATGGCCTTCCGTACAGGCCTCGTCGGCGATGGTGGCCGGGTCGAACACGGGCCGAGTGTAGCGGGTGTCATCGCCGCGCGGAAGGAAAGCGCCGTTGGCGCCGCCGCGGGCCGCCGTCGTCATCATGTAGGTCGGGGTGCGACGCCATCGCCGTCGCCGAGTCGCCGAGTCGGCGAGTCGCTGTATGGTCGCGACGATGTCGCCGCCCGTCGCCCGCGCGCTGTCCTTCCTGAAGGAGGCCCTCAACGTCCGCGAGGGCGAGGGGCTGCGGGTCTTGAGCCTCGCGGCCTACCTCGTCCTCACCGTCTCGACGTTCATCACCGGCCGCATCCAGCGCGACTCGCTCTTCCTGAGCGCCTTCGACAAGGAGGACCTCGCCTGGATGTACATCTCCGTCGCCGTCATGGTGCCTCTGCCAGCGCTGTTGTTTTCGCGCGTGGCCGATCGCTTCCGTCGGGATCGACTGCTCATCTGGTCGCTCTTTGCCACCGTCGTCGTCATGGGGGTGATGCGGCTGCTGCTGCTCACGGGGGAGCGCGCCGTCTACGTGATCCTCTACAACTTCGTCGAGGTCTACGGGACGTTCCTCATCCTGCAGTTCTGGACCTTCGCCGGCGACCTCTTCTCGTCGCGCGAGGCCAAGCGGCTCTTCCCGATCGTGTCGTCGGGCAGCGTCATCGCCGGCATCCTGTGCGGCTTCGCCGTCTCCGGTGTCGTGAAGCTCATCGGCACCGAGAACCTGCTCTTCGTGCAGATGGCCCTGCTCGTCGGCGCCGCCGCCATCATCCGCGCCGTCGGCCACCGCGAGCGGGCCCGCCTGCGCGACGTCGTCGTGCTCGAGGCCGTCGGGCGTCAGGTCCGCGACAAGGCGCGCAAGGACGCCGGCGCGCCGTCTCGCGACCGCACCCGCGTCGGCGTCTCGCAGCAGGCGTCGAGCGTCTTTTCGTCGAAGCACCTGAAGATCGTGGCGGGCATGACCATCGCCACCTTCATCACCGTGCCCCTCGTCGACTACCAGTTCAAGGTGCTCGTGAAGGAGCACTTCACCCACGCCGGCGTCGTCGACACCGACGCCGTGTCGTCGTTCATGGGCCTGTTTTCGGCGATGACCGGCGTCATCGCGGCGGTGATGCAGCTGGCCTTCACCGGGCGCATCCTCGAGCGCTTCGGCGTCGTCGCCGCGTTGCTGCTGTTGCCCGTCACGCTGCTGGGCGGCCTCTTCGCCGGCCTGCTGTCGGTGGCGACCGCCTTTGCCTGCGCGGTCTTCACGAAGGGCGCCGAAAACAGCTTCCGCTACAGCATCACCGACGCCACGATGCAGGTCCTCTACACGCCGGTGCCGTCGCAGGCCCGCGGTCGTGCCAAGACCTTCATCGACGGCGTCTTGAAGCCCATCGCCGGTGGCCTCGCCGGCGCCGCGATGGTGCTCCTTGTGGGCCCCCTCAAGCTGCCCCTGCAGAGCCTCGCCGTCGTCGCGGTGGTGCTGGTGGCCTGCTGGATCGGGCTCATCCTGTTGATCCGCCGCGAGTACGTCAAAGAGCTGCTGTCGACGCTGCGTCGTCGTCGCCTGCACTTCGGTGACAAGGGCCTCACCATCACGGATGCGCCCACCGTCGCCGTGCTGCGCGAGCGCCTCGCCGGCAGCGACACCCGCGACGTGCGCAACGCCATCGAGCTGTGCCGGCGGGTGCAGGGGCATGACCTGTCCGTTGAGCTCACGGCGCTGCTGCAGCGCCACGACGCCCTCGTCCGTCGGGCGGCCCTCGAGCTGCTCGCCGATCGCTCCGCTGCCGAGCGCGCCGCGCGCGTCGACCCGGCCCACATCGAGCGCCTCTTCGTCGAGGGGGCGACGACCGACGACGGCACCAACGACGGCATCGACGACGACGTCCGCGCCGCCGCCGTCTCCGCCTACTGCGCCATCGTCGGCGAAAACGCCCTGCCCGTCGTCGAGCCGATGCTGCACTCGGGCTCGCCGGCCATCCGTGGCGCCGCCGTCGCCGGCATCATCCGCTTCGGTGGCCTCGAGGGCATCCTGCACGCCGCCGACGACCTCAAGGCCATGTTGGCCGCGAAGGACGAGGGCATGCGCTTCGCCTGCGCCCATGTGCTGCAGGAGATCGGCATCAAGGGCTTCCACGGCCCGGTGCAGGCCCTCCTCGCCGACGACAGCCCGCGGGTGCAGCTCGCCGCCATCGCCGCCGCCGGCGCCATGCGCTCGCCCGAGCTCGTGCCGAGCCTCATCTACAAGCTGCGGCAGCGGGAGACGGCGCGCGCGGCCCAGGCGGCGCTCTCGGCCTACGGTGACGACGTCATCGACGCCCTCGTGAAGGTCGTGCGACAGCCGCGCGAGGACGCCGCCCTGCGCCGGGCCGTGCCCCGCGTCCTCGAGCGCATCGGCAGCCGGGCCGCCCTCGACGCCCTGCTCGCCGCCCTCTTCGTCGTCGAGGACGACGAGGTCCGCCGCGAGCTGGCCCGCGCCTGCGCCCGCCTGCGCGACCGCCTCGGCGTCGCCGTCGACGAGGCCGCTGTGAAGCGCCTGATCGACGCCGAGCTGGGGCGCCACTACCAGATGCTGGCGATGATGGCCGACCTGCAGACGGTGGCGGCCGATCGTCGACGGGACCTGCTGCGCGATGCGCTGGAGGCCCGGGCCTGGCGCTCCCTCGACGGCGTGTTCCGGCTGCTCGCCATCGTGCAGCCCTACAAGGCCATCGAGACCATCTGGGGCAACCTGCGTTCGACGTCGGCGGTGTCGCGGGCCAACGCCATCGAGGTCCTCGACAACCTGCTCGACAGCGACGAGAAGCGCGGCCTGCTGCCGCTCGTCGAGGCGACCGGTGAGCTGCAGGACGACGGGCCGGCGGCGGCGCGGGCCCTCGCGCGGCTGCTCGATCGCGGTGGCGAGCTCTATCGGCTCGAGCGGCGGGCGCCGGAGCAGTGGCTGAAGCTCCTGCTCGAGGGCAGAGACGAGTGGCTCGTCGTGTGCGCCCTCTTCACCGTCACCGAGCTCGGGCTCGCCCACGTCAACGACGCCGTCGAGGGACACCTGCGCCACAAGAACCCGATCGTGCGGGAGACGGCGCTGTCGGCGTTGTCGGTGCTGGTGCCGGCGCCGGTCTTTGTCGAGCGCTGTGCGGGCCTCGCCCAGGACGGGCACGCGGCGGTGGCGCGGGCGGCGACCCGGCTGCTGGCCACGGCCCGGGCGGCGGCGGCGCCATCGGTCAGCCATGTCCCATCGGTCAGTTGACGGATGGGGAGCGCGGGGATCTGCCTCGCGCAATCGAATCCACCGCATTACGAATGCCGCAGGTGTCGGTCTCCACCCACCGACACCGACAGGTGACACATGGTGCGCGTGCTCTCCGGGGTCGCTCTTGTTGTCCTGACGCTGACCGCCGCGGTCGGATGTTCCCGCCCCATCGAGCCGATCGGCACCGCCTGCGCCGCCGACACCGATTGCCTCGTGGGTGAGGTCTGCTCCGCCGGCGCCTGCGTCGACGGCGGCATCCAGACCTGCGTCACCGACCTCGACTGCGACCCTTCGGCCGGCGAGGTCTGCAACGCCGGCATCTGCATCGTGCCGGGCCAGGGTGGTGGCGGCGGCGAGTCCTGCACGGCGACGACGGACTGCCCCATCGACACCTTCTGCAACACCGCCCAGGGCCTGTGCGCCCCGCTCCTCGACGGCTGGTGTCGTCGTGACGCCCAGTGCGGCGCCGACACGCCCCTGTGCAGCAACGCTCCCCAGGGCGAAGGCGTCCCCGGCCGCTGCGTCGAGTGCCTCGCCGACAGCGACTGCGCCGCCGGCACCTGCCAGGCCACCGGCCTCTGCGTTGTCGACAACGCCTGCCCGCCCGACAGCACCGCCGTCGTCGGCGGCACCTGCCAGTGCAACGCCGGCTTCGAGGATGACGGCGCCGGTGGCTGCCGGACCGCCACGAACCCCGTCGACCCCGTCGACCCGACCGATCCGACCGACCCCACCGACCCGGTCGATCCGGTGGACCCCGTCGATCCCGTCGACCCCACCGACCCCGCCGCCGTGAGCTGCAGCACCGACCTCGACTGCTTCGGCGAGCTCAGCACCGACTACACCTGCGGGGCCAACGGCCAGTGCGTCTGCGACGTCTCGTGGATGGAGCTCATCGTCTGCGACTCCGGCGTCGTCGACCCGCTCACCTGCACCTGCGTCGACTCCTGCTTCGACGACACCGACTGCACCGGCGCCGACATCTGCGTGTGGCCGGCGTCGGCGGGGCTCTTCGACCCCGGCGTCTGCAAGACCCCCTGCACGACGGACGCGGCCTGTGCGTCGGCCGGCCTCGGCTGCATCGAAGACGTCTTCGACGACGGCACCGGCTTCTGCGGCACCGTGAAGCAGCGCGGCGAGTCCTGCTCGACGTCGATGTTCGCGAACAGCCTCGCCGGCGACGCCATCTGCGACTTCAGCGGCACCGCCATGCTCGACTGCTTCGACAACCGCTGCGAGCAGGTCTGCGACTGGGAGGGCCGCACGAGCGCCCAGCCCACCTGCGCCGCCGGCAGCTGCGGCAGCCTCGAGTTCCGCGCCGAGGCGGGCGCCGACGTGGCCGTCTGTCAGTGAGCGGGACCCGTCACCGCTGAACGAGAATGCCGCGCCCGCCCGGGCGCGGCGTTCGTTTGCGCCTCCACCGCGCGCCGACCTTGTCCTACAGTGGCGCCATGACCGGACGTCGCGAGTTCGAAGCCACCATCCACACCGACCTGGCCCGCCAGGAGACCTACGGCGGCTACCTCCGCCTCGACGACATCCTGAACGCGCAGTCGCCGCGCTCCGTCGAGCACGACGAGATGCTCTTCATCATCCAGCACCAGACCTCGGAGCTGTGGATGAAGCTCATGCTGCACGAACTCGACGCGGCGACGGCTTTTGTCCAGAAGGACGAGCTCGAGCCGAGCTTCAAGATCTTCGCCCGCATCGCCCACATCCAGCGGATGCTGTTCGAGCAGTGGAGCGTGCTCGAGACGATGACGCCGTCGGAGTATCTGAAGTTCCGCGACGCCCTCGGGCGCTCCAGCGGCTTCCAGAGCTACCAGTACCGCGCCATCGAGTTCGGCCTCGGCAACAAGGACGAAAACGCGCTGCGCCCCCACGCCCACGACGAGAAGCTGCACGCCTGGCTCGATGCCCGCCTGCGCCGGCCGTCGATCTACGACGAGTTCCTGCGCTACCTCGGCCGCCACGGCTACGCGATCCCGGCGGCGTGCCTCGAGCGCGACTGGTCGAAGCCGCACCAGAAGAACGACGACGTCATGCGCGTCTTCGTCGACATCTACGAGCACCCCGAGAAGCACTGGAACGCCTACGAGATGGCCGAGAAGCTCGTCGACGTCGAGGAGCGCTTCCAGCTGTGGCGCTTCCGCCACATGAAGACCGTGCACCGCATCATCGGTCACAAGATGGGCACCGGCGGCAGCAGCGGCGTCGGCTTCCTCGAGAAGGCCCTGAAGCTCACGTTCTTCCCCGAGCTGTGGGATGTCCGCACCGAGCTGAAGCCGCCGTTGGCGTGACCGCGCCTCCGCCATCTGGCACCCTCGCTCCGTGATGCGCGTCCTCGCCCCCTTCGTCATCGTCGTGGTCTCGTCGCTCGTCATCGCGGCCTGCGCGCCCACCGTCGGCGCCGAGGGCGGGCCGTGCACGGCGGGCGGCGGCTGCGACCCCGGCCTGACCTGTCTCTCCAACCTCTGCGTCGACGCCAGCGAAGGCGAAGGCGAAGGCGAGGGCGAGGGCGGCGGTGAAGGCGAGGGCGAGGGCGAGGGCCCATGCGGCGGCGACGTCGGCGGCGCCAACGGCATCGACGACTGCCGCCCGCTACCGTCGTCGTGTGACGCCTTCTCGGAGTCCTGCGAGGTCGCCTTCCTCGTGCTGCGCGCCGGGCTCGCCCAGGGCGCCTACGACTGCTTCGCGGCCCAGCCGTCGTCGTCGTGCGGTAACGCCGATGCCATCGTCGGCACCTGCTTCGGTTCGCTGACGGCCTGCGCGAACGCCTCGGCGCAGACGGTGTGCAGCCAGATCGATCAGGCCTGCCGCGACGCCAACGACACCGGCTTCAACCGTTCCGGCTGCGACGCCGACCTCAAGCCGATGAACGACGACTTCATCGCCCTCTACGGCGATTGCTTCAACGCGAACCTCAACTCGACCTGCGACGTCATCCACGACGGCTGCTACGAGGACGCCTTCGCCCGCCTCGTCAATGGCACCTGACCGGTGCAGGTGCGCAGGGCCTCGCCTCCGGCGAGGTCACCTCCGGTGACGCACCTGCCCGGTCATCGCCAGCGCAGCGGACCACACAAAGACGACGACGCCCACCGAAACGGCGGGCGTCGTCGACGAAGCCGAAAGAGAAGGCCTCAGGCCGGCAGGAACACGCGGAACTGCCGACCCTGCGGGTCGGGCCCACGGCCGAAGTCGGTGCCGTAGCGACCGCCCGTGATCTGGCGCTGGATGTGGTCGCTCGCCTCGCGACCATCACCGAGGGCCACCGACACGTGGCCATAGGGCTTGGCCGCCGAGCGGCCCCACACGACGACGGCGCCGGGCGGCAGGCGCGACAGCTCGCCCGCCGAGATGTTGACCTCGCGGAAGCGGGGGTTGTTCGCGAGCTGCTCGGCCTTCTGGTAGGCGTGGCCGCGGCCCTGGACGCCGAGGCTCGTCAGCGCGTTGTTCACGCCGAGGGCGCAGCGGCCGACGGAGTTGAGCTGGCGGGCCGAGCGCTCGGCGGCGGCGGCCACCTGGTTGCCGAAGGCGGTGCCGGTAAGCTGCTGGCCGGACACGCGCTCCGTCGACGACGGCGACGGCGTCTGCGGCGCGTCGGCGGGGATGCGCTTCGGGTTGGTGTCGAAGGCGCCGAGGGTCTGGCGACCCAGCGCGCCGGTCTGCTGGATGCCGTTGGCGCTCTGGAAGGCCTTGAGCGCGGCCTCGGTCTTCGGGCCGAACTTGCCGTCGACGGCCAGCGGCGGGTTCGCACCCTGGGCGTTGAGCATGCGCTGCAGCTCCATCACCTGGGGGCCGCCCATGCCGCGGTGCATGACGCCCTGGCCCTGCCGGATCTGACCGAGGTCGGGCGAGGCCACCTTGTAGGCGTCGGGGCCGCTCTCGACGACGGGGCCCTTCGTGGCGGCGACCGGCGAGTCGCCGATCGGCACCGCGATCATCTGATCCTTCAGCGCCTTGCCGACGGTGCTCTCGAGCCGCTCGGCGAGGCCGGGGTTCAGCTCCTTGAGCTCCTCGATGCTGGTGTCGAACTGCTTCGCGACCTCCTCGAGGTTCTGCCCCGAGGCCATCGCGAAGAGCGCGACGCCGGCGTCGACGACGGCCTGCTGCGACTTCTGCAGCGCCTCCTGCTCCTTCGGCGACAGCGCCGGGCCCACCTCGGCGGCGCCCATGCGGTTGTCGGTGGGGCCGAGGATGTCGGCGTAGTTGAGGGGCGTCGGCGCCGCCGGAGCGTCCGGGGTGCCGCAGCGGGCGGCGGGGGCGCCGATGGTCTTCTGGAGATCGGCCCGCTCGTTGATGTCGGGCTCGCGCAGCGCCGTCACCGGCGTCGTCGTCGCCACTGGCGGCGTGGCGGCCGGCGGCGGGGTGGTCGGGGTGGTCGGCGGGGTCGCGGGCGAACCACAGGACCGGTTGACGCTGCTGCTCATGAGAGAACCTCCAGAGGGCAGTATCGGCGGAGCACCGAGTGGCGTGCGTGATCCCGCCCTCGGTCGTCCGCCCGGTGGGAGCGTGTCCTACCCTGTCACCGCCGCCGTCGCCGCCGTGGCATGCTGCGCCGCCTTGTCACGCCGCCTCTCCGCCTTCGTCGTCGTCGCCGCCTCGGCCCTGGGCTGTGGGCCGGCGCCGCCGTCGGACGCGGTGCGGGTCGCCGTCGCCGCCGCCCCCGACAGCCTCGACCCCCGCCTCGCGTCGTCGGCCACCGGTGCCCGTCTCGCCCAGCTCCTCGCCCCGGCCCTGTGCGTCGTCGACGACAGCCTCCAGCCGCGGCTGCTCCTCGCCGGGGCCGTCGCTGTCGCCGACGACGGCCTGACCGTCGACGTCACGCTGCGCCCGGGCGTGCCGGTCGACGACGTCGTCGGCACCTGGCGCGAGGTGCTCGACCCGGCCTTCGGCTCGCATCATCGGGGGCGCCTCGACATGGTGATCGGGGTCACCGCCGTCGACGACCGCACGGTCCGCTTCCGCCTCTCGCGGCCCCACGCGCCCTTCGTCATCGAGGGCCTCTGCGGCGTCGGCATCGTCGGGCCGGGGTGTCGCGCCGACCGCGCCCGCTGTCGCCAGTTCCCCGACGGCCACGGCGCCTTCGTCCGCGTCGACGACGGCGCCAGCGAGGATCGCCTGCGCTTGAAGCGCCGCGATGGCGCCGGCCCCGACCTCGAGGTGCAGGTCGTGCGCGACGGCGGCGCCCGCCTGCTGGGCCTGATGGCGGGCCGCAGCGACGTCGTCATTGGCGACGTCGCCCCGTGGGACCTCGCCGCGCTGCGCGAGGCCGGCCTGCAGGTGCAGACCCGACCCGGCGTCGGCTTCTCGTACCTCGGCCTGCACGCCGGGCACGGCGTCCTCGTCGACGACCGCGTCCGCCGCGCTGTCGCCCTCGCCGTCGACGTCCCGGCCCTCTTCCACGGTCGGCTCAAGGGGCAGGGCAGCCTCGCCTCGGGCCTGCTGCCCGACGGCCATCCCCTCAAGGATCCGCAGCTGGCGCCGCTGGCCCACGACGTCGACGCCGCCCGCGCCCTGTTGCGCGAGGCCAACGTCCCCGCCGGCACGCGGCTGCGCCTGCTCGTGAGCACCGACCGCCTGCGGCGCAGCCTCGCCCTCGGCATCGCCGAGCAGCTGCGGGCCGTCGGCTTCGTCGTCGACGTCGAGATCCGCGACTGGAGCGTCGTCTACGACGCCCTCAAGGCCGGCCGCTTCGACCTCGTGCTCGCGCGCTGGACCCCGGTCGTCGAGGCCGACCTCCTCACGACGGTGGCCCACAGCCGGAGCATCCCGACGGCGACGCAGCCGGGTGGCAACCGCGGCGCCTTCGTCGACGCCGACGTCGACCGCTGGCTCGACGAGGCCCGCGTGGCCACCGACGCCGCCGTCCGCGCCGATCGCTACGCCCGCGTCGAGGCCCGCCTGCTGCAGCGCGTGCCCTTCGTGCCCCTGTGGCACGAGCACGAGGTGCTCGTGTCGTCGCCGCGCGTCGTCGACGTCGCCGGCGCGCCGCTGTCGCCGTGGCGCACCGGCTCGTTCCTGCCGCTGCTCGACGCCCGCCTGCGGGAGGGCCCGTGAGCGGTCAGGTCGCTGCCGTCGTCGTCGACGTCGTCGTCGGCGTCGTCGCCGTCGTCGCAGCCCCTGCGCTTGCCTTGTGGGCGCCCCGGCCGCGCCGCGGGCTCCCGCGGGCCCTCCACGCCGTCGTCGACGTCATCGCCACCGTCGCCGCCGCCGTCGCCCTCGTCGGCGTGCTCGCTGCGGTCGTGCCGGGCGATCCGATCGCGCGCGCCCTCGGCGAAGACGCTCCCGAAGAGGCCCGCGCCGCCCTCGCCGCCCGCCTCGGCCTCCTCGACGACGCCACCGCCGTGCCCCCGATCCTGCGGCCGCTCGCGACGGGCGGGCATCTCGTCGGCAGCGTCGCCGGCGGCACCCTCACGTCGCTGCGGGGCGAGCCGGTCGCCGCCCTGCTGCTGCCCCGTCTGCGCGCTTCTGCCCGCCTCGGCCTCTTCGCCCTCGTCGTCGGCGTCGTCACCGGCACGGCGCTGGGGCTCGTCGCGGGCCGCGTCGCCCGGGGACGCGTCGGCCGTATCGTCGCCAGCGCCACCGGGCTCATGGTCATTGGCCTCGCCGCCGTCCCCCGCGTCGTCCTCGGCCCGGCCCTGCTCGTCGTCGTGGCGGTGCAGCAGGGCCTGCTGCCTGCCGGCGGTGACGACGTCGGCGGCGCCATCATCCTGCCCGGCCTCTGCCTGGCCCTGCCGTTTGCCGGCGTCGTCGCCCGGCATGTGCGCGTCGCCGCCGAGGAGGCCGCCGCGATGCCCTTCGTGCGGGCGGCGCTGGCGCGGGGGGCCTCGGCGTGGCGCGTCGACGTCGTGCATGTGCTGCCCCATGCCCTGCTGCCGGTGGTGGCCCTGTCCGGCCTGCAGGCCGGCGCGATCCTCTCGGGCGCTGTCGTCGTCGAGCGGGTCTTCTCGTGGCCCGGCGTCGGCACCCTGCTCGTCGAGCGCCTGCAGCGCGGTGATCTGCCGGTCGTCGTCGCCGTCGTCGCCGTCGCCGTCGTCGCCGTCGTCGTCGCCAACGCGGCGGCCCGCGCCCTCGCCGCCGTCGTCGACCCGCGCCTGCGGAGGCGCCCATGACGACGGTGCTGCAGCGCCTCGGCCTCGGAGGCCTCATCCTCTTCGTCGTCGTGGGCCTCTGCGGTCCCCTCGTCGTCGACGTGCCCGCCGTCGACCTCGCCCGGGACCTCGCGCCGCCGTCGTCGTCGGCGCCGCTGGGCCACGGGGAGGTCGGCGTGCCGCTGCACGCGGCGCTGCTGTGGGGCGCGCGCGGGGCGCTCGTCGTGGGGACGGCCGTCACGGCGCTGACGACGACGCTTACGGTCCTGCTGATGTGGTGCTGCGCCCTCGGCCCGGTCGCGCTGCGGCGCCTGATCCTGCGGGCCGCCGACCTCGCCCTGGCGTTTCCGTCGCTGTTGCTGGCGCTCGCCCTCGCGGCCCTGCTGCCGCCCTCGCCGCTGAGCGTGATCGCGGCGCTGTCGGCGTCGTCGTGGGCCGCGCCGCTGCAGGTGCTCGTGCCCCTCGCCGACCGCGCCGTCGCCAGCGACGCCATCCGCTCGGCCGTGGCCCTCGGCGCCTCGCGCCGGCGCGTCGCCCTCGTGCACCTCACGCCGCTCCTGTGGTCGACGCTGCTCGTGCAGGCGACCCAGGGCGTCGGCGGCGCCGTCGTCGCCGAGGCGTCCCTCGCCTTCCTCGGGCTCTCGGCGCCGCCCCTCGCGCCGCCCTTCTACACGTCGTGGGGCACGCTGCTCGACGACGGCACCGCGCTCGCCTTCGCGGCGCCCTGGCTGTGGGGACCGCCGGCCCTGTGCGTCTTCGTCGTCGCTGCGTCGGCGCAGCTCGCCGTGCTCGGGCGGCGCTGAGCGTTGGCCGGCCCGCGGTGCCTCATGCTTCGGGCGCAGCGCGCCCGTGGTGCCTCATGCTTCGGGCGCTGCGCGCCCGCGGTGCCTCATGCTTCGGGCGCAGCGCGCCCGTGGTGCCTCATGCTTCGGGCGCTGCGCGCCCGCGGTGCCTCATGCTTCGGGCGCTGCGCGCCCGCGGTGCCTCATGCTTCGGGCGCTGCGCGCCCGCGGTGCCTCATGCTTCGGGCGCTGCGCG
>Ga0172373_10000101_pt1 | contig 121389 bp, 102 predicted proteins | sample Lak10m_2_FD_114546 | JGI IMG/M metagenome (GOLD analysis project Ga0172373, IMG submission 114546) | Freshwater microbial communities from Kabuno Bay, South-Kivu, Congo - kab_092012_10m | ecosystem: Environmental > Aquatic > Freshwater > Lake | place: Democratic Republic of the Congo...
GCGACGAGACGTCGACACCGAGGCGTGGCGCGTCGACGTCGTCGAACGACTGCTTGATCTGCGAGTAGCCGCTGTTGTCCCAGAGCGCGAGGACGATGCCGAGACCCTCGTCGACGGCCGTCGCCATCTCCGCGACCGTGAAGAGCCATCCACCGTCGCCCGCGAGTGCGAACACGGGGCGAGAGGGCGCCGCGATCTTGGCCCCGACCGCCATCGGAACGGCGCACCCGAGCGTGCCGAGCCCGTACGGGGCCAGCCACGAGCGGGGATGTTCGGCGGTCAGGCGCACGTGCGCCGAGTAGGCGAGTTGCGTGGAATCGAGCGCGACGATCACATCGGCGGGGAGCGCTGCCTGGACGGCATCGACCCACGGCGCGAAGCGACCGTTGCCCTCGGCGCGCCACTCCGACACGAGGGCGGCCGTCGTCGCGGCTCCGGACCGGCGATCGTCGAGAGGGGTCGCGAGTGCGGCCGTCAGAGCCGACATCGTCGTCGCTGCATCGCCCACGAGGGCCACCACCGGAACAGCGGGGTCGAGTCGGCGGGGGATCTGCTCGGCATCGATGTCGATGCGGACCACGGTGCCACTGAAGCGGAGGGCCCGCCCACCGTTGTAGAGATCGGCATCGCTGATCTCGCTCCCGACGACGACCACCGCATCGGCCGATTCGAGAGCGGTCTGGACGCTCGTGTGCACCAGCGCGTTTCCGACACACAACGGATGGCTGCTCGGCAGAACACCCTTGGCGTTGCCGGTGAGCAACACCGGCGCGTCGAGTCGTTCGGCGAGGGCCACGAGTTCGGCGCCCGCATCGATCGCTCCACCACCGGCGACGATCATCGGCGAACGGGCCTCTGCGAGCACAGCGACGGCAGCGGACACGGCAGCGACCGGGGCGACCGGCCGTGATGCGCGTGCGGTCACCGGGGCGAAGGGCTCGACCCACTGCTCGAGAACGTCGGTCGGGATGGCGAGGTGCACCGGACGCGGGCGCGCCGACGTGAAGACCTCCCACGCCCGGGCCACGAGCGCCGGGAGTTCGGCCGGATCGAGGACCGTCTCGCTGAAGGCGCACACGGTGCGGGCGACGGCTGCTTGGTCGTCGAGGTCGTGGAGCGGCCCGAAGCGGCGGCCGAGTGCATCGGTGGGTGTCGTCGCGGCGAGCACCAGCATCGGGCGCGAGTCGTGGAAGGCCTGGGCCATCGGCGTCAGCGCATTGGTGAGCCCGGGACCGCTGATCAACGTGCAGATCGCCGGCCGCCCGGTGACGATGCTCCAGCCGTCGGCCATGAACCCCGCACCCTGCTCGTGGCGCGGCGACACCGCACGTACGCCGCTGCGGTGGAGGCCGCGGTAGAGCTCGATGTTGTGGACCCCGGGAATCCCGAAGACCGTGTCGACGCCGTAGTGACGGGCCAACAGGTCGACGAGCGCCTCGCCGACGCGCAACGACCCGGCGGCGGGCGACGCACTCATGATCCGACCAGCGACTCCGCCAGCGAACGGATCCGGCCGGCTGCTTCCTCCATCACGGCACGCTCGACCGTCAGGGCGAGCCGCACATGGCCGGCACCACGCTCGCCGAAGCTCTCGCCGGGCATCACGACGACACCGTGCTGGTCGAGCAGACGCCACGCGAAGTCGAGGCCGCTGAGCCCGGTGGCGCGGACGTCGGCCATCACGAACATCCCGCCCTCGGGCATGCGCACGCTCACGGCGTCGGAACCCGACATCGCTCCGACGAGCGCCTCGGCGCGCTCGCGGAACACCGTCTTGAGACGCGAGACCTCGGGGTGCTCCTCCTTCAGAGCGACCGCCAGGGCGTCGGCGAGGAAGGGCTGGAGCCCGAACATCATCGCCTCCGACACAGCAGTCAGGTGCGGGGCCAGCTCGCGCGAGCAGGCCACCCATCCGCTTCGGAAGCCGGGCAGCGCGTGCGACTTCGAGATCGACGCCACCGACAGCGAACGCTCGCGGAGTTGGGGACGATCGAAGGGCGAACAGAACGGGACCTCGAACGACAGGTCGGCGTAGACCTCGTCGCACACGATCCAGATGTCGTGGCGAGCGCACACCTCACCGATCGCGTCGATCTCGGCCTCGGAGAGCACGGCGCCGGTCGGGTTGCTCGGGGTGTTGAGCAGCAGCACTCGCGCGCGGGGCGTGATCGCCGCCTCGAGCGCTGCGGCGGTCAGGTGGAAGCCCGACTCGGGAGTCGTCGGCACCGGCACGAAGGTCGCCCCTGCTGCGGCGATGATGCCCTCGTAGGTCGCGTAGTACGGATCGGGTACGAGCACCTCGTCGCCCTGCTCGGCGAGCGTCGAGATGGCGATGTACAGACCGTGCTGGGTGCCACCGACGCAGAGCACCTGCTCCATCTCGGTCGGGAGACCGGAGCGGCGCGTGAGGTGCGACGCGATCGCCTTGCGCGCCCCCGGCTCGCCCTGACCGTCGGCGTACTTCGTGCGCCCGTTGCGGAGCGAGGTGACGGCCTGGTCGAGCACCGCGGCCGGGGGCGGGAGGTCGGGCTCTCCGATCGAGAGGAAGATGAGGTCCTCCCCCGCCTGAGCCCGCTTGCGGCCGGCGATGTGCACCGCCCATTTGTCGCTACCGAGGCCGTCGAGACGGCTGCTGATCGAGGCCAACTTCATCTCGGCGATGCTAGCCACCGGCCATCGACCGGCCCCTGCCGCCACCCACGGATGTTGCGCTACTGTGACGCGATGAGGAGCGTCCCTCACATCGTGCGTTGCGCCACTGCACTCGTCGCCGCCGCGCTGCTCGCATCGTGCACAGACGGCGACGCCATCGGCACGAACTCGACCAGCACCTCGGTCGTCGACACGGTCACGACACTCCCTCCCGTCACCGATCCGCCACCTGCGACTGTTGTGGGCGACTCGATGGTCGACCGTCTCTACGGCACGGTGGTCGGGCGATGGGTGGTGGTCGGGTCGAGCACGACAGCGTCCGACGGGCCGCCTCAGAACCCGCTCCCGTGGTTCGAACTCCAACCACCACGCCTGGTCGACGGCTCGGCCTACGAGGTGTCCCTCCTCGGAACCGACGGGTGCAACTGGCTCGGAGTCGACGCGCAGATCGACGACGACGGCGCCCTCACCGACGTCCGCGCCGAGAGCACCGCCGTGCTCTGCGACCCGCCCGGTGCGGAGATCTTCGCCGACGGCACACGGCTCACCTGGCTCGCATCCGATCGCCTGCAGTTCACGACCACGGCCGGCCAGTGGTACACCTTCGCCCCGCTCGACGCCTTCGGCGATCCGGCAGCGGCGCCCACCGACGTGCTCGGTGAATGGCTGGTCGTGGTCTCACCCCGCCTGAGCCTGTCGCTCGGCGACGGGTGGCTCACCCTCGGCGGCTGTCAGGCCACGTGGGCCATCGACTCCGGTGTTGTGCAGGTCGACTGGGAGGGTGACAGGTCGAACTGTGTCGGTGTGGGGCAGTCGGCCACCGAACTCAACCTGACCGCCGTCGCCGCTCGGCTGGTCGAGGCACTCGACGACCCCGGCCTCGTCGTACGTCGGTCGGGTGACGATCTCCTTCTCTCCGCCAGCCAGCTCTCCTTCGCCCTCACCCGCGCGGGCGACCCGCTCGACCCGGACGCTCTCTCGCTCGCCGATGGCTCGGCCTTCGGTCTCCGGCCCGGCGACGCGGTCGACGTCGACCGCGAGGTCGCGAGAGTGAGCGCCGCACTCGGCACCGACCCGACGCTCGACACCGACTGGTACCCAGTCCCCGACGAGACACCGGCCGACGGCACCGAGGACTGCATCGGCGGACCCGACTACCGGGTGGTCTGGTGGGGTGATCTACGGCTGGCGTTCTGGCGCGACCCGGAGGGCAACTTCGGGCCGGCGCTCTGGAACTGGTCGGTCGGCGACCGCGACGTGATGTGGTTCGGCAAGAGCGAACCCGGTGCGCAACCCGATGCACCGCCGAGCGGTCTCGCCAGCGGTCTCGGGTTCTCGGTGGGTGACGCGGCCTCGACCCTCGACCCCTCGGTCGTGGTGCCCACCGGCATCAACGGCGACGGCCTCGAGCAGTACACCGTCATCGGGCCGGGCAGCGCGATGGTCGGAGTGCGCGACGGCGTGATCGTCGGCTTCGGCAGCCAGTTGCTGTTCTGCTGACGGCTGACCGCTGACGGCATGCCGACGTGATCCGTCGCCGGCCCGAGCCGCCGCCGACGCTGTGGTGGAGGGGTCAGACCGTCTTGACGATCAGCACGTTGCAGGGGGCGTTGCGGAGGATGTCGTCACCGACGCTCCCCAGCACACGACCGATGCCCTGCATGCGCACGTTGCCCACCACGATCAGGTCGGCACCTTCGCGCTCGGCCACGCCGAGGATCGCCTTCGCCGGGTTGCCCTCGACGGCCTCGACCGTGAACGGCACGGCGACACCGAAGCCGTCGATGATCCGCTTCATAGCGACCCGCGCCGACTCGACGGTGTCGAGCACGAACGAGTCGCTGCCGACCTTCCAGACAACGGCCTCGCTGTCGCCCACGGCCGTCACGAAGTGCACCGTCGCACCGGTCGTCGCCGCGAGTTCGAGGGCCGAGCGGGCGGCGACGTGCGACGTCGGCGCCTCGGAGATGCCCACCACCATGCTCTTCATCGCCACCGGACCCCCTGGGCTGCGGCCGTCCCTCGACGGCGCGAGACGGAAACTAACAGGGCCGGAGAGTGCGCTCGTTACGCTCGGGACGGATCGGAGGAGAACATGTCGAACGTGACCATCCGGGTGTTCCGCCACGGGACACTCACCGACGACGAGCCCACCATCGGCTCGCTCCCCTCGCTGCTCGGAGACGCCGACACTCTCGTCTGGATCGACCTCGTCTCACCCGATGCGCCGTTGATGACCCAGATCGGTGACCACCTCGGCTTGCACGAACTCGCCGTGGCCGACGCCGTGAGCGCCCACCAGCGGCCCAAGGTCGACCGCTACGACACCCACCTCTTCGTCTCGGCCCACGCCGTGAGCGCCACGAGCCACGGCCACCTCCGCGAGACCGAGGTCAACGTCTTCGCCGACACCGACTGGCTGGTCACGGTCCGCAAGGGGACCCACTTCGACCTCGCACCGGTCATCGACCGGATGCGCCGCAGCGGCGAGGTCGAGCGCCTCGGTGTCGGCTTCCTGGTCTGGGCGGTGCTCGACGACATCGTCGACGGGTACCTCGACGCCGTCCAGGTGTTCGACACCTACTACGACCGGGTCAGCGAGGCGCTGTTCGAGGAGACCCCGCTCGATCTGCACGGCCAGCGCGAGTGGTTCACGATGCGGCGCGCCCTCGTACGGATGCACCGGCTCATCGCCCCGCTGCGAGAAGTCGTCAACGAACTGATGCGGCGTGAGCACCGCTCGTTCCACGAGGGCACCTTCCCGTGGTTCCAGGACGTCTACGACCATGCGATCCGCGCCACCGAGGCCACCGACCAACTCCGCGACCTGATCACCACCATCGCCGAGGCGAACATCGCCCTGCGCGACTACCGACAGAACCAGCAGGTCAAGAAGGTCACCGGATGGGCGGCCATCGTCGCCGTCCCGACCCTCATCACCGGCTGGTACGGGATGAACGTCCCCTACCCCGGCTTCGGTCAGACGTGGGGGATGTTCACCGCTGCCGGCCTCTCGATCGGCGTGTCAGCGGCCCTCTACGTGATCTTCCGGTCGCGCGACTGGCTCTGACGTCGGAACTGCCGCGATAGCTCTGCGGAGTCAGCCCGCCGCCGGGACACGACGACGGAACTCGAGTCCGTCGAAGTCACCCGACTCACGCCACTCGGTGATGTAGGCGAAGAACGCCCCCGGCCCTTCGGGGTACCCGCTGCCGTTGAGACGTTCCTTGCGGCCGATCGGACGGCCCTCGTTGTTGTAGTAGCCCGGCGTGCACTCGGGGTTGCCGATGAAGGCCCGCTGGCTCGACTCGATCAGACGCAGCCACTCGTCCTCGGCCTCCTCGGTCACCTCGACCTCGTCGGCATGGTTCGCCACCGCGTGCGAGAGGATCGCAGCGATCGTGCGACCGGCCTCGACGAAGTTGTGGGTGACGTTCGAGATCAGGTTGGCGCCCTGGTTCGGCTGCACCACGAACAGGTTCGGGAACCCGGCCATGTGCATGCCGTGCTTGGTGCGCATCCCCTCGGCCCAGTGGTCGCTCAGGGTCTCGCCGTGGCGGCCGACGGTCTCGAACCCGGCGCGGCGCGCGTACGACGTGCCGACCTCGAAGCCGCTGGCGAACACGATGACGTCGAGTTCGTAGTGGGTGTCGCCCACCCAGACGCCCGACTCGTCGATGGCGCGCACGCCCTTGCCGTCGGTGTCGACGAGATGGACGTTCGGACGGTTGAAGGTCGGGAGGTACTCGTCGTGGAAGCACGGGCGCTTGCAGAGCTGCCGGAACCACGGCTTGAGTCCGGCAGCCGTGTCGGGGTCGTCGACGACCGAGTCGACCCGAGCACGGATCTCGGCCATCTTCTCGTCGTCGCCTTCCTCGTACGACTCCTGCCAGAGCGCCATCGAGAACTCGGCGCCGGCCTGGATCTTGGCCACCATCCGGTCGCGGATGCGCTGCGAGATGTCGGTCCAGCCGTCCTTGACGAGGTCTTCGTCGGCGAACCCGCCGGTCTGCAGGGTCACGAAGTTCTCCTGCCACTTCTTCTGCCAGCCGGGTCCGAGGGTCGAGAACCACTCGGGGTCGATCTCGTGGTTGTTGCGGATGTCGATCGACGAGGGAGTGCGCTGGAAGACGAACAGCTCCTTCGAGTCGCGGCCGAGCGCAGGGATGCACTGCACCGCGGTGGCGCCCGTCCCGATGATGCCGACGCGCTTGTCGGCGAGGCCGGTCATCGGCGAACCATCGGGGCCGCCACCGGTGAGCGCGTAGTCCCAACGGCTGGTGTGGAAGCACGGCCCACCGAAGGAGTCGAGCCCGTCGATGCCCGGCAGTTTCGGACGGTGGAGCGGACCGGTGCCCATGCTCACGAACTTGGCCCTGATCCGGTCGCCGCGGTCGGTGTGGATGATCCAGCGACCGCACTCTTCGTCCCACTCGAGCAGACGTGTGGACGTGGAGAACAGCGCCTTCTCGTAGAGTCCGAACGTCCGGGCGATGCGCTGCGCCTGGCCCTGGATCTCGGGGGCGTGGACGTACTTCTTGGAGGGCATGTGGCCGGTCTCCTCCAAGAGCGGCAGGTACACCATCGCCGCCGTGTCGCACATCGCGCCCGGATACCGGTTCCAGTACCACGCACCACCGAAGTCGCCGCCACCCTCGATGATGCGGATGTCAGTGATCCCCGCCTCCATCAGGCGGGCTCCGGTGCAGAGTCCGGCGAAGCCGCCGCCGATGATGGCCACGGTGACCTCGTCGGAGAGCGGGTCGCGCTCGGCCCTCGGCACGTACGGGTCGTCGAGGAGGTACGCGAAGCGCCCGGTCGGCTCGACGTACTGGTCGTTGCCCTCGGGACGCAGACGCTTGTCGCGCTCTTCCCGGTACTTGGCCCTGAGGTCGCTCGGTTCGCCACTCATCTCCCCACTCTCGCGCACCACCTCCCCCACGATCCGGGTCGTGGGCGTCACTGGCGTGTGGGACACCCACGAGCCAGATCGTTTAGGGTTCGGGGGTGGAACGGCCCGGTGATTCGCCTCTGCTGCAGCAGATCAGAGAGTCGGTCATCGGCGACGACCAGGTGATGGACGGTCCGTTCGGGCGCCGACGGATCACCTATGCCGATTACACGGCGTCGGGGCGGGCGCTGTCGTTCATCGAGGACTTCCTTCGTGAGGAGGTCCTCCCCCGCTACGCCAACACCCACACCGAGTCGTCCGGAACGGGCCTGCAGACCACGCGACTCCGAGAGGACGCTCGCCGGATCATCCGCGATGCGGTGAACGGCGACGACGACACCTGCGTGATCTTCACGGGGTCGGGCTCGACGGGCGCGGTCGACAAGCTCATCGGCATCCTCAACCTACGCATCCCCGCCGACCTCGACCGTCAGTACGCGCTCAGCGACAGCATCCCTGCCCACGAGCGCCCTGTCGTATTCGTCGGGCCGTTCGAGCACCACAGCAACGAACTCCCCTGGCGCGAGACCATCGCCGACGTCGTCACCATCCACGAGGACGCCGACGGCCACATCGACCTCGGACACCTCGAGGCCGAACTCATCGCGCACGCCGATCGTCCGCTGCTGATCGGCTCGTTCTCGGCCGCCTCGAACGTCACCGGCATCGTCTCCAACACCTGTGCCATCGCCCACCTGCTCCACCGGCACGGAGCGCTCAGCTTCTGGGACTACGCCGCCGCAGGTCCGTACGTCACCATCGACATGGACGAGCGCTGTAGCGAACACGCCGACGCCCACAAGGACGCCGTCTTCATCAGCCCTCACAAGTTCGTCGGTGGGCCCGGCACGCCGGGAGTGCTCGTCGTGCGTCGCGAGCTGCTCCGCAACTCGGTGCCCGACGTGGTCGGCGGCGGAACGGTCGCCTACGTCAACCCGAGCGAACACCGGTACCTGGACGACCCGGTCCACCGTGAGGAGGGAGGCACGCCGGCGATCATCGAGTCGATCCGCGCGGGCATGGTCTTCCAGCTCAAGCAGGCCGTCGGCGTCGACACCATCCGCTCGCACGAGGAGTGGTACTGGCACCGTGCTGTCGAGGAGTGGGCCTCGAACCCCGCCATCGAGGTGCTCGGGAACACCCGCGCCGACCGCCTCTCGATCGTCTCGTTCGTGATCCGCCGACCTGGCGGTCGCTATCTGCACCACAACTTCGTCGTCGCCGTGCTCAGCGACCTCTTCGGCATCCAGTCACGTGGCGGGTGCAGCTGCGCCGGGCCGTACGGGCACCGACTGCTCGGCATCGACCTCGAGCGCTCGCACGAGTTCGAGCACGAGATCACCCGTGGGTGTGAGGGCATCAAGCCCGGCTGGACGCGCGTGTCGTTCAACTACTTCATCAGCGACGCCGTGTTCGACTATGTCGTCGCCGCGGTCGACCTCATCGCCAGTCACGGCTGGAAGCTGCTGCCCCAGTACCGGTTCGACCCGACGAGCGGACTCTGGAAGCACCGCAACGGCCCGGTCGAGCCGCACCTGCGCCTGACCGCCCTTTCGTACGACCCGACAACAGGTCGCCTCGTCAGACCACCGCTCGACGACGAGCGGGCACCGGAGTCGGCCCTCGCCGAGCACCTCGCCGAGGCACGTCGGATCGTGGAGGCCGCGCCCGACTGGGACCTCTCCGACACGCCGACGATCTCCGACGAGTTCGAGCACCTGCGCTGGTTCGACCTGCCGAGGGTCTCGGTCGACTGACCGGCGGATCCGACGGCCAGGCCACGGCCGAGCCGACGCTCGCGTCGGTGACCGTGTCGGTGACCGTGTCGGTGTCGGTGGCCGTGATGGTCAGCGGTACTGCGGAGGGACTTCCTTGCATTTGCAGCGATCGGCCTCGGGGACGTCACCGAGGACCTGTTCGACGTGGGCGCCGCAGCCCTCCCACGAAGGACGCTGACACTGGGGGCACGTGATGGCTCTGCACATACCCCCGAGGGTATCAGAGAGCGCGCTGGCGTTCCACCATCGCGACCAGATCGGCGCGCGCCCTGGCGACCCTCGACCGGACCGTGCCGATCGGGCAGTCCATGACCTCGGCCGCCGCGGCGTACTCGAGGCCGAGCACCTGGGTGAGCACGAACGCTTCCCGACGCTCGGGCTCGAGCGAGTCGAGCAGGCGGTCGTAGTCGGAGTCGGTGGCCAAGTCGTCGGCGGACGGCGAGATCGCGTCGGACCCAGAGGTGTGGCGGGTCAACCGGTCGACCATCCTCCGCCGCCGTGTGCGTCGACGGACGTCGTCGGCGCAGACGCGTCGGGCGATGCTGAGCAGCCAGACCGTCACGGGTGCCTCACCGCGGTACGACGCCAACGACGACAGAGCCCGGAGATAGGTCTCCTGCACGAGGTCGTCGACCACACCGTCGGAGCCGAGAGCGACGCACAACCGCCACACGGCCGGCTGAGTGGCACGCACGAGCGATGAGACCGCCACGTCGTCGCCCTCGACCGCAGCGGCCATCCACCCGGCGAGCATGCTCTCGTCGACGGCTCCGTCGATCCTCTTTCTCACACGCCTAGTCTGCCCCACCGAGGGGGCCGAGCCGAGAATCGCGGAACTTGCCGCCCACAGAGGACGACCTGAACGACATGCAGTGCGCACACTGGCAGGAGGCCATCTCGGCCCGGATCGACGGGGAGGACCCGGGCGTCGAGCCTCGCCTGCTCGATGCCCACGTCGCCACCTGCGCCGACTGCCGGGCGTTCACCTCCACGGCCGAGCGGGCACGACGTCTCGCACGCGTCCAACCCGCACCGGAGATCCCCGATCTCTCGCGCCGTGTGGTCAAGGCTGCGGCCCTCGCCGACCGAGTGGCGAGTTGGAGCGCGGTCCGAGCGGTCCTCGCTGTCGTCGCCCTGCAGGTCGTCGGCTTCGCCCTCCGACCCCTCGTGTGGGGCACCGACGGCGCGGCAGCCACGCACGAGGCTCGCCACATCGGAGCCTTCAGCGTGGCCTACGGGGTCGGCCTGCTCGCCGTCGTCGTCCGACCCGCCCGCGCGCGCACGATGCTCCCCGTCGCGGCTGTCCTCGCCGCAACGCTGACGATCACGGCGGTCGTCGACATGACCAACGGCGATGTGCCCGCCATCGCCGAAGCGAGCCACCTTCCGGAGGTACTGAGCGTCGTCCTCATCTGGTTGATCGCCTCACCGGCGCGCCGACGCGGCAACCGCGACACCGCGGCACCACTCCCCTCTCGCACGCTGCGAGCGGTGGCGCGCGACGAGTCGCCCGCGCGTGCCGACGGCACCTCGTCGGGTTCCGGCGCCTGAGGGTCAGACCGGAGCGATCACCGGCTGGAGCGGCATGACCTGCTCCGGCTGGTTCGACCAGAGGTCGTCGAGCAGGTCGGCCTTCACGGCCGCATAGGCAGGGTCGTCCCAGCGGTTGACCCGCTGGTGCGGATCGTCGGCCATGACGTACAACTCGCCCTCGGTGCCGTCGTGGCTGTAGCCCTTGCGGTAGGCCGTCAGCAACATGCCGTCGCGGAAGATGCTGCGCAGGTGCACGTCGACCCCGAAGAGCTCGCTGTCCCACTCGGTGAGCACACGCTCGAAACCCCGGGCATCGGCATCTGCGTCGTCGACCGGCAGTGCCTTGCCCTCCATCCAGTCGTTCGGTGCGACACCAGCAATGGCGCAGAAGGTCGGTGCGAGATCGACGAGACCCACCGGCCGAGTCACCGTCGCGGGCACAGCACCCGATGACGGAGCGGGTCGCCACACGAGGGGGAGGCGCATCAACGAGTCGACGTGGTACGGCCCCTTGAAGAGCAGACCGAAGTCGCCCTGGAACTCGCCGTGGTCGGTCGTGAACACGACGTCGACGTCGTCGGCCCAACCCTTCGCGGCGATGGCCTTCATCACTCGACCGAGCGCCTCGTCGATGAGTTCGCACTCGATGGCGTTGCGCTGGTTGACCTCGCGCACCTGGTCGGCGGTCATCGCGGCCGGCACCCAGTTGAGCGGGGCCTCGTAGTTGCTCACCAACCGCCCGTCGTACCACGCACGCCAGTGGCGCGGCTTGTCGTCGAGGACGGCCTCACGCTCGGCTGCGTCGGCGATGTACCCCTCGGGGAGCGGCACGTCGCGCCAGTCGATGCGGCCGAGTTCGCTCTTCGGCGGATCCCACGGGTGATGCGGATCGGGGAAGCTCATCCAGCAGAACCAATCGTCGGCGGCATCGAGCGAGTCGAGCCACGAGATCGTCCGGTCGGCCACCCAATCGGTGTGGTACCACTCGCGCGGGATGTCGTTGACCCAGACCTGCGGAGCATCGGTCTCGCCGCCACCCATGGCGTTGACCTCGAGCGCACCGTCGAGCACGGGGTAGAACATCCGCACGGCCTCGGGGTGGTTCGCCGCCAGCCATCGGGCGTAGTGGAGCATGCCCTGACCGCCGTGGGTCGCCGCCTCGAAGTGCTCGAAGCCGCGGTGGAGACCGGTGAGGCCACGGGTGCTGAACTGGTTCTCAGGGAACTTGAGGAACGGATCGAGGAACGGCTCGAAGTGCGGCTTTCCGATCAGCGCCGTGCGGTACCCCGCATCGTGGAGGGTCTCGACGACGCTCGGCGCATCGGCGGCGAGCGGGACGCCGTTCATCCAGACACCGTGGGTGCTCGGGTGTTGCCCGGTGATGATCGTGCTGCGCGACGGCATGCACACCACCGACTGCGGGTGGGCCCGCTCGTAGCGACGACCCTGCGCGGCGAGGGCATCGATGACCGGTGTGCGACCGACCGTGCCGCCGTTCGCGCCGATCGCGTCGTACCGCTGCTGGTCGGTGGTGACGAACAGGATCTTGCGGCCCATCAGAGTGCTCCGTCCTCGGCACCGGCCACATCGGGGGCCGGCGTCTCCATCTGTCGCTTCAGTTCGTGCAATGCCCCGAGCGTCCCGCCACCGATGGTCAGCGCCATCGTCCGAGGGTCGGCGTCGGTCGTGTACACCACGACGCACGTGTCGTCGCCCATGTCGAGCACATCGATCGTGCCGCGGTGGTACTGGAAGATCGGCGCCGCGATGCGGTACTGGAACCGCCGCAGGGTGTTGTCGTGGATCGTGATCTCCTCGGGCATCGGCATGCCGGAACCGAGAGTGATGACTCGCGTGGTGCCGTCGACCTGGCACGACACGATGCCGGGGAACCACTCGTGGAGTCGGGTCGGATCGCCGGCGAGCACCCACACGTCGGCGGCCGGGCGGTGGATGCGCACGTGGTGGCGCACGGAGCCGAGGGTCATGGACGAACCCTAACACCGAGCACTCCACGTACTGTCAGCAGCGGTGACAGTACGTCGGGGCCTGCGGACGTCGCTGCACTGGCCGTCGGCGGTGACACCCGGAGGTGGCCGCGCTGCGGCGCTCGTGGCTCAGCGGCCGACGAGACGGCGGGCGTACTCGAGAGCGTGGTGCACCGACCCGGTGAAGGCCTCGCCCTTCCACGCGATGTCGAACGCCGTGCCGTGATCGACCGAGGTCCGCACGATCGGGAGGCCGAGCGTCACGTTCACCCCGTGGTCGAAGGCGAGCAACTTCATCGGTCCGTGACCCTGGTCGTGGTACATGCAGACGATTCCGTCATGGCGGCCGCGGTGCACCGCTTGGTGGAAGACCGTGTCGGCCGGGTGCGGACCTGTCGCACCGATCCCCTCGGCCCGGGCGAGTTCGATGGCCGGCGCGATCTGCTCGATGTCCTCGCGGCCGAACAGTCCGTGCTCGCCGGCGTGAGGGTTGAGACCACAGACGGCGATGCGCGGTTCGGCGATGAAGCGTGCCAATGCTGCGTGGGTGAGGCGGATCACGTCGAGCACTCGCTCGGTGGTGGTGCGCGTGATCGCCTCGGCGAGCGAGCAGTGCGTGCTGACGTGGGTGACGGCGATCGAGCCGTGAGGGGTCGGCGCGGTCAGCATCATCGTGACCGTCGGTGCGGCGCAGAGGGTGGCGACGAACTCGGTGTGTCCGACGAATCCGGGGTCGGTGAGCTGAGTCGCCTCCTTGTTCATCGGCATGGTCACGATGCCGGCCACGTCGCCCGCGAGCGCATCGAGGGTGGCGCGGCGCACGTACTCACGGGCTCCCGCACCGGACGCGGCGTCGAGCTCTCCCGGACGGAGGTCGTCACCGCTGAGCAGACCGAGGTCGTGGAGCGGGAAACGATCCCAGTCGATGTCGAGGCCCAGCAGTCGGGCTCCTGCGTGCAGGATCGAGGCATCGCCGTAGACCACCACGTCGTCGCCCAGCCCCTCGGAGGCCCACCGACGGAGCACGATCTCGGGGCCGACGCCCGACGGGTCGCCCATCGTCAGGGCGAGCGGACGACGCGGAACATCGCTTCCGTGTGCGATGGTCGAACCACCCTGCGGACCCCGGTGCGTCATCGCCACGAGTCCAGCACGTCGACGGCCTCGACGAGGGTGTTCTCAGTCCCGAACCCGCCCGCCTTGCTGATGACGACGGGTCCGCCGGAGGCAACGGGCGTGCTCCACGGCAGCCCGGCGAGCGCCATCCCGTGGACGAGCCGCGGCTCGTCGCCCAGCAGGAGCGCCGCCGTACTCCCTCCGACGACGACCACAGCGCCGACACCACCCCCGGCGATCCGGGCCCGCGCCCGTCGGACCACCTCACGTGCCACCGACGCGTGGAGAGGTCCGGGCTTGGGTCGCGGGGCGAACACCTCGACGTCGGGTCGATCGCGGACGACGGCTGCCAGCTGAGCCGCCGAGACGTCGGTCGCCGACCCGCTGACGACGAGCGTCGCGCCGGTGAGAACGCCCTCAGGACGACGCGACCCAGGCGAGGGGTGGCCGCCGGGGTCGAGCGACCCGGCCGACAGGGCGAGCGCTCTCCCGAGCACCGCGGCGATCGGCGCGGCCGGGGCGGCGAGCAGCAGCCGACCCTGGTCGAACGCGGGATGGCCGGAGATCACTGCGGCCGTCCGCTCGAGCGACTCGGCGTCGGCGACATCGACGGCAGCGGTCGGACCATCGCCGTCGAGCCATTCCACCAAGGTCGACGGGTCAACGACGGTGATACCGGGGATGTGACGGTCGAGTCGGTCGTGCGGCGAACCGTGCACGTGGACGATCCCGTCGACACAGGTACGGCCCATCTCGGGCCACGCTGCCACCACCAGCAGGCGGCGGCCGGAGTTCTGGCAACGTGCAGTGACCTCGTGGGCCCAGTTGCCACGCAGTGTCGAGTCGATCTTGTGGGCAGTGAGGCGAGAGGCGACGGCATCGATCGCCACCGCCCGCGACCGTGCCGCCGCTCTGTCGACAGAGCGCGACCCGAGATCAACCACGCACGAGGCATCGGTGGGCGCACGCACGGCCACCACGGTCGGGCCACACCACTCGGCCAACCCCGCCGCCACCTCGAACGCTCCGGTCCGGTCGTCGGCGGCCACGAGCCACTCGCGCTCCCCGCTCCGTCCGTTCGCCATGCGAGCACCGTAGTTCCGACTCGCCGATGGAGTGGCTGGCGCCCACCGGGGTCGGAGTGCACACTCCGACGGCCGGCTGGCACTCCGGTGGCGGGCAGGCACTCCGGCGGCGGGCAGGCACTCCAGCGGCGGGCAGGCACTCCGGTCGCGACGGGGGCGGTACCCTCTCGGACCATGGCCACCACGCTCCGACCCACCGCCGCCGACAAGTTCTCCTTCGGTCTCTGGACCATCGGCTGGCAGGCCCGCGATCCGTTCGGCGACCCCACCCGTGGGCCGCTCGACCCCCTCCACGCCCTCGACAAACTGGCCGAACTCGGTGCGTGGGGCATGACCTTCCACGACGACGACCTCGTGCCGTTCGGCAGTTCGCCGGCCGTACGCGACTCGATCATCGCCGCCTTCAAAGAGCGCCTCGCCGCCACCGGCATGGTGGTGCCGATGATCACCACCAACCTGTTCACCCACCCGGTGTTCAAGGACGGTGGCTTCACCAGCAACGACCGCGACGTGCGCCGCTACGCCCTCCGCAAGGTGTTGCGCAACCTCGAACTGGCCGCCGATCTCGGTGCCACGACCTTCGTGCTGTGGGGTGGCCGCGAGGGCGCCGAGTACGACCACGCCAAGGACGTCCGCGCGGCTCTCGACCGGTACGCGGAGGCGATGAACACCCTCACCTCGTTCGTCATCGAGCGCGGCTACGACATCCGCTTCGCGATCGAACCCAAGCCCAACGAGCCGCGCGGCGACATCCTCCTCCCCACCGTCGGCCATGCGATCGCGTTCATCGAGAAGCTCGAGCACTCCCACCTCGTGGGCCTCAACCCCGAGGTCGGCCACGAGCAGATGGCCGGACTCAACTTCACGTCGGGCATCGCCCAGGCGATGTGGCAGGGCAAGCTCTTCCACATCGACCTCAACGGCCAGCGCGGCATCAAGTACGACCAAGACCTGGTGTTCGGCCACGGCGACCTGATCAACGCCTTCAGCCTCGTCGACCTGCTGGAGTTCGGCGGAGTCGGGGGTGCCCCGGCCTACACCGGCCCGCGCCACTTCGACTACAAGCCGTCGCGCACCGAGGACATCGACGGCGTGTGGCATTCGGCCGCTGCCAACATGCGGATGTACCTGCTCCTCAAGGAACGGGCCGCTGCCTTCCGCGCCGATCCGGAGGTGCGCGAGGCGCTGGCCGCGGCGCGAGTGGCCGATCTGTCGACCCCCACGCTCTCCGCTAGCGAGGGCTGGGCCGAGGTGCTCGCCGACGAGTCGATCGCGGCGCTCGACGTCGATGCGGCGGGCGCCAAGGGCTACGGCTTCGTGCGTTTGCAACAACTCGCGGTCGAACACCTCATGGGCGCTCGCTGAACGGCACGACGATGACCCTCGTCGCCGGCGTCGACACCTCGACCCAGTCCTGCAAGGTGGTCGTGCGCGACCTCGTCACCGGTGCCCTCGTGCGCCACGGCAGTGCTCGCCACGCCGATGGCACCGAGGTCGACCCCGCGCACTGGGAGTCGGCTCTCCACGAGGCCGTCGCCCGCGCCGGGGGCCTCGACGACGTGGCCGGAGTCGCGATCGGTGGCCAGCAGCACGGTGCCGTCTGTCTCGACGACGACGGCGAGGTCGTCCGACCGGCGCTGCTCTGGAACGACACGCGTTCGGCGCCACAGGCCGAGCGACTCGTCGCCGAACTCGGTGCCGATGCATGGGTCGCCGCCACGGGGTCGGTCCCGGTCGCTGCGTTCACCGTCACCAAGTTGGCCTGGATCGCCGAGCACGAGCCCGAGAACGCCCGGCGCATCGCTGCCGTGTGCCTTCCGCACGATTGGCTCACGTGGCGGTTGCGCGGCCGCGAGGGTGGGCTCGACGGGATCGTCACCGACCGCTCCGACGCGTCGGGCACCGGCTACTTCGACCCGGTCACCGGTGACCACCGCCACGACCTGCTCGTCCGTGCGCTCGGCCACGACGCACAACTCCCCCGCGTCCTCGCTCCGTCGGGCTCTGTGCAGTGGGGCGAGCGCACGGTCGGCGCAGGGATGGGCGACAACGCCGCTGCAGCACTCGGTGTGGACGCTGGCGACGAGGTCGTCGTCTCGCTCGGAACGTCGGGAACAGCCTTCGCCCGGAGCGCGGTGCCGTCGCGCGACACGAGTGGAGCAGTCGCGGGGTTCGCCGATGCGACCGGCGCGTTCCTCCCACTGGTCTGCACGCTCAACGCCGCACGCGTCCTCGACGCCGCCTGCGCATTGCTCGGCGTCGACCACGCCCGTCTGGCCGAACTCGCGCTTGCAGCACCCTCGGGCGCCGACGGGCTCGTGATGCTCCCCTACCTCGCCGGTGAGCGCACCCCGAACCTGCCCCTCGCCACCGGTGGCCTTCTTGGGCTCGACCTCAGCAACGCAACCCCCGCCCATCTCGCGCGGGCCGCTGTCGAGGGGATGCTCTGCGGAGTCGCCGACGCCCTCGATGCCCTCGCCGCGCAGGGCAAGGTCGTCGACGGAGTCCGACTCGTCGGCGGAGCAGCATCGTCACCCGCCGTTCAGGCGATCGCACCGATCGTGTTCGGCGTGCCGGTCACGGTTCCTCCTCCCGGCGAGTACGTCGCCGACGGAGCCGCCCGCCAAGCAGCGTGGGCACTCACGGGCGAGCGCCCGACGTGGCCGCTCGACGGCGACCTCCTCACGCTCGAGGCGCCTCACGACCCGGCGGTCCGGGCGCGCTACGCCGAGGCACGCGAGCACTGGCTCGCACGCCTCGGCTGACAGCGGCCGGCCGTCGTCGACGCTCCTGCGAGCGTCAGTTCACGCGGCGTTCGTGATCGCGCCAGTAGGGCTCGCGCAGGTCCTTCTTGAGCACCTTCATCGCACCTGACAGCGGCAATGGCTCGGCCCGGAACTCGACGCTCTTGGGCAGCTTGTAGCCGGCGATCTGCGGACGGGCGTGGTCGATGAGTTCCTGCTCAGTGACCGTCGTGTCGGGCTTCAGCACGACGATGGCGTGCACGGCCTCGCCCCACTTCTCGCTCGGGATGCCGATGACCGCGACCTGCGCGACGGCCGGATGGTTGGCCAGGGCGTTCTCGACCTCGGTGGAGTACACGTTCTCGCCACCCGTGACGATCATGTCCTTCACTCGGTCGACGAGGAAGAGATAGCCGTCCTCGTCGAGGTAGCCCGCGTCGCCCGAGTGGTACCAGCCGCCGCGGAAGGCCTCGTCGGTGGCGTCCTTCTTGTTCCAGTACTCGATCATGTAGTTGCCGGCTCGGGCACAGACCTCACCCGTCTCGCCGGCAGCGAGGATGTTGCCGTCGTCGTCCTGGATGGAGAGCACCACACCCGTCATCGGGAAGCCGGCCGAGCGCAGGTACTTGCCGCCTGCGCGGTGCTCCTTCGGTCCGAGGAGCGTGAGCACGCTGCTCGACTCGGTCATGCCATATCCCTGCCAGATGTTCATGTCGGGATACAGAGCGAGGAGCTTCTCGAGCAGCGCCTGCGGCATGGGCGACGCCCCGTACACGAGGTCGTGGAACGAGGCGAGGCCACTCGGCCGGAACTCGGGGTGCTGCATCGTCAGGCCGATCATCGTCGGCACCATCACGCTGATCGTCGGCTGGTACTTCTCGACGGCGTTCATCACCGCAGTGGGCTCGAACATCGGGATGACCACGCTGTGCGCCCCGAGTGCGGGGCCGCCGAGGATGCTGAACATCGACGCCGCGTGGAACATCGGTGTCTGCAGCAGGTTGACCGAGTCGCGACTCAGCGGCAGGGTCATCATCACGTGGTAGGCGTTGAGGATCTCCGCCCTCTGGTCGAGCAGAACACCCTTGGGCAGGCCCGTGGTGCCGCCGGTGTACATCAACACGACCGGGTCGGTTTCCTCCGTCTCGTCGGGGAGCACGGGGTTCGCCGAGAGCAGGGCGTCGTAGGTCGTGGTGTGCGGGACATCGCCGCCGCCGACGAGCACCACGTGCTCGAGACCGGCCTCTTCGCGCACCGACTCGATCAGGTTGGCGAAGATGAAGTCGACGAAGCAGACCTTGGTACCCGAGTCGCGCAGGACGTAGGCGAGTTCCTTCGGGGCGAAGCGCAGGTTGAGGGGGTTGATCACGCCACCGCCCAAGAAGGCCGCGTGGTACATCTCGAGGTACTCGGGCGAGTTGAGGGTCATCACCGCGAAGCGGTCGCCGGGCCCGACACCGAGGCCACGCAGGCCTCCGATCAGGCGGGTCACCCTGTCGAGGTGCTCGGCATAGGTCGTCGTCGTTCCGGTGCCGGCGTGGGTCGCCATCGGACGCGAGCCGTTGCGCTCGACCGAGGGAAGCAGGAGGCGGTGGTAGATGAGTTCCTTCATGGACCTACCCTAGAACGTGTGAACACGCCCGCGAGCAGCCCTGCACCCGCATCGTCCAGCCTTCCGACCCGGGCCCGGGTGGTCGTCATCGGAGGCGGCGTGATCGGGACCTCGGTCGCCTACCACCTCGGCCATCTGGGGTGGACCGACACGGTGCTGGTCGAGCGCGATCAGCTCACGTCGGGCACCACCTGGCACGCCGCCGGGCTGATGGTGACCTTCGGCAGCACCTCGAGCACCTCGACCGAGATGCGCACCTACACGCGCGATCTCTACACCCGACTCGAGGCCGAGACCGGTCTCGCCACCGGCTTCAAGCCGGTCGGGTTCGTCGAGTTGGCGGCCGATGCCGGGAGGCTCGAGGAGTACCGGCGCGTGTCGGCGTTCAACCGCCTCAAGGGAGTCGAGGTCCACGAGATCTCGCCTCAGGAAGTGGCCGACCTCTTCCCGCTCGCACGCACCGACGACGTCCTCGCCGGGTTCTACGTCCCCCAGGACGGGCGCGTGAATCCGGTCGATGTGACGATGTCGATGGCGCGGGGCGCCCGGCAGACCGGCGTGACCATCGCCCAGGGCGTCACGGTCACCGACGTGGTCGTGCACGACGGCGCAGTGCACTCGGTGGTCACCGACCATGGCACGATCGAGTGCGAGTACGTCGTCAACTGCGCGGGCATGTGGGCTCGACAGTTGGGCGAGATGAGTGGTGTCAACATCCCGCTGCAGGCGGCCGAGCACTATTACCTCATCACCGAGGAGATGGAAGGCCTCGACCCGTCGTGGCCGGTCATCGAAGACCCGGGCCGGTTCGGGTACTACCGCGAAGAGGTCGGCGGGCTGATGATCGGTCTGTTCGAGACGGTCTGCGCGCCGTGGAACGTGGGCCGGATCCCGATGGATGCCTCGTTCACCTCGCTGCAGCCCGACTGGGACCGCATGGGCCCGTACGTCGAGGCGGCGATGGGCCGCGTGCCCGCCTCGTTCGAGACCGGCATCCGCACCTTCTTCTGCGGACCCGAGAGCTTCACTCCCGACCTCGCTCCTGTGGTCGGCGAGGCACCCGAGGTGCGCAACTACTTCGTCGCTGCAGGACTCAACTCGATCGGCATCCTCACCGGCGGCGGAATGGGTCGGATGCTCGCGCACTGGATCACGACCGGACGCCCCGACATGGACATCACGGGCATCGACATCGCCAGGCTCCATCCGTACCAGCGCAACCCCGAGTACCGCCGGACCCGCACGGTGGAGTCGCTCGGGATGGTCTACGAGTGCCACTACCCCTTCCGCACGATGTCGACTGCACGCGACGCGAAGCGGTCGCCGCTCCACGAGCGCCTCGCCGCACAGGGTGCCTTCTTCCGCGACGTGAGCGGCTGGGAGAGCGCCGACTGGTTCGCCGGACCGGGTGTGACGCCCGAGGCCGGGGAGCGCTCGTGGGGTCGGCCGTCGTGGTGGCAGAACTGGGCCGACGAGCACTGCGCGTGCCGCGAGGGTGTGATCGCGATGGACATGTCGTTCATGAGCAAGTTCCGTGTGCAGGGGCGCGATGCCGGCACGGTGCTCGGCCGACTCTCGGCCAACGCCGTCGACGGCGATCTCGACACCATCACCTACACGCAGTGGCTCGACGAGAGCGGCCATCTCCAGGCCGACCTCACGGTGACGAAGATGCCGGGCCTCGACGGCCCCGAGTACCTCGTCATCGCGACCGACACGGCCCACCGGCACGTGGAGACGATGCTCCGGCGCGCGTGTGCCGGGCACCACGCCTTCACCACCGACGTCACGGGCGGTTGGGCGCAGATCAACCTCCAGGGGCCGCGTTCGCGTGAGGTCCTCGCCGCGCTGACCGACGCCGACGTGTCGGACGCTGCCTTCCCGTTCCGTACATCGCGCGAGATCGCCATCGGCTTCGCACGGGTGCGGTGCGCCCGGATCACCTACCTCGGCGAACTCGGGTACGAACTGCTCGTCCCCACCGAGCAGGCCGTGCACGTGTACGACCGTGTGATGGCGGTCGGCGCTTCCTTCGGGATCCGACCCGCAGGCCTCAAGGCGTTGGCGAGTCTGCGCATGGAGAAGGGCTACCGCGACTACGGCCACGACCTCGACAACCTCGACGATCCGTGGAGCGCCGGGTTCGGGTTTGCCGTCGCACTCGACAAGCCGGGCGGGTTCACGGGACGCGAGGCAGCTCTCGCTCTCAAGGCCGAGCCACGGCGCGAGCGACTGGTGGGCGTGCTGGTCGAGGACCCCGAGCCGCTGATGTTCCACGCCGAGGTGCTCCGGCGCGACGACGAGGTGGTCGGCTACGTCCGCAGCGCGTCGTACGGGTACACGCTCGGCGGCGCCGTCGGTCTCGCCATGGTCGGCCCTGCTGAGGGCGAGTGCACCGTCGACTGGCTGGCGACAGGAGTGTGGACCGTCGAGATCGCCGACCGTCGTCACCCCTGTCGGGTGTCGCTCCGACCGCTGTACGACCCCACCAACGCCCGCATCCGCGCCTGACGCGCCATGGCCCGCCGGGCCGCTGTCAGCGACGACGCAAGACCAGGCTGCCGATGCTGTAGCCCGCACCGAAGCTGCACAGGACGCCGATGTCGCCTCTGCCGAGGTCGGCTCGGTGGAGATGGAACGCGATCACCGAACCGGCCGACGACGTATTCGCGTAACGGTCGAGGATGACCGGCGACTCGTCCTCGTCGGGAACCCGACCGAGCACCTGCTTGGCGATCAGCTGGTTCATCTTGAGGTTCGCCTGGTGCAGCCAGAAGCGGCGCACGTCGCCAGCGGCGAGTCCGACCCGCTCGAGTTGCTCGTCGATGTGCCGCACGACCATCGGCACCACGTCCTTGAAGACCTGCTGGCCGCGCTGGCGGAAGACGAGTTCGAACGGATCGCGCTCGTCGTCCTCGCACGGGTTGAGGAATCCGAAGTCGTTGCGGATGCTGTTCGAGAAGCTCGTCGCGAGCTTCAGCCCGAGCACCTCCCACTGTTCGGTCGCCACGGCATCGTCGGCTCGTTCGAGCACGACGGCGGTACATGCATCGCCGAAGATGAAGTGATGGTCGCGCAGTGCGAAGTTGTTGTGCGCCGAGGTGATCTCCGGGTGTACCACGACGACGCAGTTCGCCGAGCCGTTGCGGAGCGCATCGACACCGGCCTGCATGCTGAAGGTGGCTGAACTGCACGCCACGTTCATGTCGTATCCCCAACCTCCGGCGCCGAGCGCGTGCTGCAACTCGATCGCGACGGCTGGGTAGGCGCGCTGGATGTTGGAGGCCCCGACGATCACGCAGTCGACCTCGTCGGGGCGACGACCGGCCTGGGCCAGGGCTTCGTGCACCGCAGGGAGCGCCATCTCGACCTGGAGCGAGGGCTCGTTCTCGCGACGGGTCGGAAGATGCGGGCGGAGGCGATCGGGGTCGAGCACACCCTCCTTCTCCATCACGAACCGACTCCTGATGCCTGAGGCCTTCTCGATGAACTCGGCGTCGGGGATCGCTCGGGCGGCCAGGTCGCCGCGCTCGATCGCCGCCGCGTTCTCCTCGTTCCAGCGCTGGGTGGCGACGGTGAGCGAGGCGACGAGCTCGTCGTTGCTGATCGAGTGCGGCGGGGTGAACAGGCCCGTCCCCGTCACGACGACGGACGGTGCGTGAGGGTTCGGGAGATCGGTGGACGGCACGGGCGACGACAGTAGCCACCGCCCCTGCACTGGGGCTGGGACTCGGACGACAGGGAGCGGCTACCGTCGGCGGATCATGAGCGACTCGGGTGCATCGGTGTTCGATTCTCCTCCTCCGCAGTTCTCGGAGGCCGACCTCGCCACGATGGCGACCGAGGTCTTCGGTCTCGACGGCACTGTCGAGGGGCTCGACTCCGAGCGCGACCAGAACGCCCGGCTCGTCACTTCGTCGGCGACATACGTGCTGAAGGTCGCTCACGGCGCCGAGTCGGCCGAGGCCCTGGCCCTGCAGACGGCCGCGCTGGCCCACCTCGCCGAGGTCGACCCGACTCTTCCGGTCCCCCACGTGGTCGCGCCGGTCGGAGGTGCGACCGACCCGACCTGGCGAGGGCATCTCGTGCGCGCCGTCGCGTACCTCCCGGGTGTGCCGTACGCCGATGCCGAGCGAGGTCGTGCAGAGTGGCGATCGCTCGGTTCGGTGATGGGACGGATGTCGCGGGCACTGCAGGGGTTCGGTCACCCCGCTGCCCATCGACCGGGATTCCTGTGGGATCTCGAGAACGCCGACGCCGTGCGCCCGTGGGTGGCCGACATCGCCGACTCCGGTGACCGGGCCACGGTCGAGGCCGCCTACCGCCGGTGGGAGCAGCGCGTCCTTCCCATCCGCCCGCGCTTGCGAGCGGCCGTCGTCCACCACGATGCCAACGACCGCAACGTGCTCGTCGACTCGGGCCGCGTCAGCGGGGTCATCGACTTCGGCGACATGCTCTGGTCTCGTCAGGTCCACGAGCTCGCCGTCACGCTCGCCTATGCGCTCATGGACGTCACCGACATCGTCACCGCGAGCCGCGATCTCATCGGGGGTTACACGGCCGAGTTCGCGCTCGACGACCTCGAACTGTCGGTCCTGTTCGACCTCGTCGCCACCCGCCTCGCGATGAGCGTGTGCATCTCGTCGCACCGCGCCACCGAGTACCCCGACAACGAGTACCTGCTCGTCTCCCAGCAGCCTGCCCTCCGTCTCCTCCGTCGGTTGATGGCGATGCGGCCGCAGTTCCTGCACTTCGCCGCCCGCGCTGCCGCCGGACTCGAACCGGTGCCGAGCCACGACGCCGTCACCGCTTGGCTGCAGTCACCCGACTGTCGGCCGGCCGACATCCTCCCCTACCCGCTGGCCACGGCTGGGCGGATCGTGGTGAGCCTCGCCGACGGTGCGCCGGCCACCGCCTTCACCGACCCGCACGAGTCGTGGGCCTGGATGACCCAGCAGATGGCCGACAACGACGCCACGGTCGGAGTCGGACGCTACGACGAAGACAGGGCGTGCTACGCGGGCGATCAGTTTGTCACCGATGCACCCGAGATGCGATCGGTCCACATCGGCATCGACCTCTTCGTCGAGGCCGACACACCGCTCGCCGCCATGCTCCCGGGCACGGTCGAGACCGTGGTCGACAACGACATGCCGTACGACTACGGCCCCACGGTGATCATGCGCCACCACACCGGCGACGGCACACCGTTCTGGGTCCTGTACGGGCACCTCTCGCGCCGCACCCTCACCACCGTGACCGCCGGTCAGGAGATCGCGGCCGGTCAGGTCGTGGCCTATGTCGGCGAACCCGAGGTCAACGGCGGATGGGCGCCGCACGTCCACGTGCAGATCATCACCGACCTGATGGCCGACCCCGTGACCGGACCCGACGGCAACTTCGAGGGCGCCGGCGAACCGAGCCGGATGGACATCTGGCACTCGATCGCGCCCGACGCCAACCTCCTGCTCCGGCTCGCTCCCGAGACGTTCGCCACCGACGCCGAGCGGACGGCGCTCGAGGCCGCGCCGCTGCTCGAACGTCGCCGCCACGACCTCGCCCCCTCGCTCAGCGTGAGCTACCGCCGACCGCTCACCATCGTGCGCGGCACCGGCCCGTGGCTCGTCGATCACACCGGCCGCCACCACCTCGACTGCGTCAACAACGTCTGTCACGTCGGCCATGCCCATCCGCACGTCGTCGACGCGATCGCCCGCCAGGCGGCGCTGCTCAACACCAACACGCGCTACCTGCACCCGACGATCCTCGACTACAGCGAACGGCTCGCCGCTCTCCTCCCCGATCCGCTGCGCGTGGTGTACCTCGTGAACTCGGGCAGCGAGGCGAACGAGCTCGCTCTGCGCATCGCCCGCACCGTCACCGGCCGGCGCGGCGTGATCGCCGTCGACTGGGGCTACCACGGCAACACCGGCGGCCTCGTCGACATCAGCGCCTACAAGTTCAAGCGCAAGGGCGGCCTGGGACAGCCCGACGGCACGCACATCGCCCCGCTCCCCGACCCGTACCGTGGCGCGCACGGCTCGGACAGCGCGGCGTACGCCGCACCGATCGCCGACATGCCTCCGGCCGCGGCGTTCATCGCCGAGAGCATCAGCGGCTGTGGCGGGCAGGTCGTGTTCACCGACGGCTACCTCACCGAGGCGTACCGGTTGGCCCGGGCGAACGGTGCACTGTGCATCGCCGACGAGGTCCAGGTCGGGTTCGGTCGGGTCGGCTCGCACATGTGGGCGTTCGAGACCCAGGGTGTCGTCCCCGACATCGTCACCCTCGGAAAGCCGATTGGCAACGGCCATCCTCTCGGTGCCGTCGTCACGACACCAGAGATCGCCGCTGCGTTCGCCACGGGCATGGAGTGGTTCAACACCTTCGGCGGCAACCCGGTGAGTTGCGCGGCCGGAATGGCGGTGCTCGACGTGATCGAACGGGAAGGCCTCCAGGAACGAGCGGCGCACACCGGCGCTCACCTCATGGAGCGTCTGCGGCACCTCGCCCCTGAGCACGAGTGCATCGGCGATGTGCGCGGACTCGGTCTCTACATCGGCGTCGACCTCGTCGTCGACAGAGACACGAAGGAACCGGCCACAGCGCTCGCGGGTGACGTCGCCAACGCGCTGCGACACCTCGGTGTGCTCGTCAGCACCGACGGCCCCGCCGACAACGTGCTCAAGATCAAGCCGCCGCTCGTGTTCGATGTCACGCACGCCGATCTGCTCGTCGACGCACTCTCACGCACGCTCGGCGCACTTCGGCCGTAGAGTACGACGGCCCTCCGGAGAGGGCAGGCCGCCGAGCGGACGGGGAGACCCGGTCACGAGTGCTGCCGACGACAGACCGCACGAGCGGTCGACGAGGTGGCCCGATCACGGGCCCGGAGAGCAGGAATTCGTGTCCACTGACCACCCCACCGACGACGGTGGCGAGACCGCCATGGGCTTCGCGGCCCTCGGCCTGCGCCGCGAGATCCTCGCGTCGCTCGAAGCCCTCGGTTACGAGGAGCCCACCCCCATCCAGCGCGAGACGATCCCGCACCTGGTGGCCGGCAAGGACCTCGTCGGTCAGGCCGCCACCGGCACCGGCAAGACCGCGGCCTTCGCCCTTCCCGCCCTCGAACTCGTCGACGGTCCGGCACGCAACGCCCCGGTGGCGATCGTGCTCACCCCGACCCGCGAGCTCGCCATGCAGGTCGGCGAGGCCTTCTTCCGCTACGGCAAGGACCTCGGCGTCAAGTGCGTTCCCGTCTATGGCGGCCAGCCGATCTACCGCCAGTTGCAGGCGCTCGACCGCGGCGTGCACATCGTCGTCGGAACCCCCGGCCGCGTCCTCGACCACATCGGTCGTGGCTCGCTCCCGCTCGACGCCATTCGCATGGTCGTGCTCGACGAGGCCGACGAGATGCTCGACATGGGCTTCGCCGACGACATCGAGAGCATCCTCGACGCTCTCCCCGACGACCGGCAGACCGTGATGTTCTCGGCCACGATGCCGCCGCGCATCAACGCGATCGCCAAGAAGCACCTCACCGATCCGGTGCGCATCACCGTGACGCGTGGCGACACGCAGGCGAGCAAGGGCAAGGTCCGCCAGGTCGCCTACATCGTCCAGCGCGCCCACAAGCCGGCCGCGCTCGGGCGTGTGCTCGACATCGAGGCTCCCGGAGGAGCGCTCGTGTTCTGCCGCACCCGTACCGAGGTCGACGAGCTCACCGAGACGATGAACGCCCGCGGCTACCGCGCCGAGGCGCTCCACGGTGGCATGGACCAAGCCCAGCGCGATCGCGTCATGGGTCGTCTCCGCGACGGCACCGCCGAACTGCTCGTGGCCACCGACGTGGCCGCCCGCGGTCTCGACGTCGACACCCTCACCCACGTCGTCAACTACGACGTGCCGTCGGCTCCCGAAAGCTACGTGCACCGCATCGGTCGAGTCGGTCGTGCGGGTCGCGAAGGCGTGGCCATCACGCTCGCCGAGCCCCGCGAACAGCGCCTGCTCAAGAACATCGAGCACCTGATGAAGCAGACCATCGAGATCCAGAAGGTGCCGAGCATCTCCGATCTCCGCACGGCTCAGCTCAGCCAGACCGTCGAGTCGGTGCGCGAGTCGCTCGCCGCTGACGACCTCGACGAGTACTACCCCGTGCTCAACGCCCTGCTCTCGGAGGCCGACCACCGCAGCATCGCGCTGGCCGCCATCCGACTCTTCCACGTCGCCGCCGGCAACACGGTCGACGAGCACGAGATCCCCGATTTCGTGCCGCGTCCCGATCGCCCCAAGTTCGAGCGCGGCGACCGCGACGAGCGTGGTGGACGCGTGCGCGACTCGGGCGGGGCTCCGCAGCCCGGCACCGGTTTCGTGTACCTCAGCGTCGGCCGCAAGGCCGGTGTCCGCCCGAACGACCTCGTGGGCGCGATCGCCAACCAGAGCGGTCTCACCGGTCGCGAGATCGGCCCGATCCGCATCACTGATGCCTACTCGGTGGTCGGCGTGCCCGAGGGTCGCGTCGATCAGGTCATCGACTCACTGCGCGACGCCGTGATCCGCGGGAAGTACGCCCAGGTCCGTCGCTACGTCGACAAGGGCGGCCCCGACGCCGCTCCCCGCCCGCACCGCGGCCAGGGCCATCGCGGCCAGGACCCGCGCGGCGATGGCGCTCGTGGTGGCTACAAGGGTGCCGGCAAGGGCGACAGCAAGGGTGGCTACAAGGGCGGCTCGGGCAAGGGCGGCTACAAGGGCAACTAGCCCCGACGGGCGAGGAGGTCGTCCTCGCCGGTGCAGCGGTTCAGGCCACGGTGTCGTGGTGGTGGACCTGCGGGCGGCCCGATGCCGTCAGCACCAGCCGACCCTCGACGAACAGTTCGGCCCCGCTCAACGGGACCGTGGTCTCGGTCCAGTCCTCCTGGACCTCGAACTCGGCTGCCCCTGCGGCGATCATGTCGGCCCGCAGCGCCGTGCCGAGATGGTCGAGGGCCATCGCCCGCGCCGCAACCAGATCGGTGAAGACGGCGGGCGACTCGCCGGCATGGACCACGTACTGCCCCTGCGACGGTGAACTCACCACACACTCGCGGCTGATCCGGACACGACCCACCACAGCACCCACCGCGTTGGCGACACCGGCGTGCTCGGGGATCCGCGACTCGGCGCCGAGCAGGTCGGCCACCCGCGGGTAGTACGCCGGAGCCGAGGCACCGAGCCCGACGAGCGGTGACGACAGCCCGAGCCCGAGGCGCACCGTCGACAGCCGGCGGTCGAGGACGGCCTGGACCACCGGAGTTCGCACGGTGTCGCCCGGCATCCCGTCGTGCACGAAGGCGGCCGCCAGGACGGCCTCGGCGCTGCGGCGGACAAGGGTGTCGATCGTGACCGCGGCGATCGTCGCTGCATCGGGCGCGATGGCCTTGCCCGTGCGATCGCGACCGCGTGCGAACAGCGTGGCGGCCTTCGTTGCCGCCGCAGTGTCGTAGGTCGACTGGAGACCGAGCACGTGCGCCGCATCGGTCGGCGTGAACGCCGCGATCTGGATGATCCCGCGCTGCACCAAGCGCTCGAGGACACGGCGCATCTGGAGTGTGTTGAGGGTCGAGTCGGCGACAGCGACGCGTCCGCCCATGGCCTCGAGGATCGACCGCTCGACGCCGTCGAGACGGGGCAGCCACGCATCACGACTCTCCGAGACGAGGACGATGCCTTCGAACTCGCCGGGGAAGTCGTGGGTCAGCTGCAGGTCGAGCATGCCGTGCACGAGAGCCGCGTCGGTGACGGCGAGCTGGCAGAGCGGGATCACCTTGCGCGGCCCGAGGCGCAACGAGGCACCGGCAGCTCGCTCGTCGTGGCGGACGCGGCTGTCGCCACCGAGACCGTGTGTGTGCATCGCGACGGCCGAGACCATCGTCTGGTGCCCGCCGACGGTCGCGCCGTCGGGACTCACCGTCGGCACCCCGGCAGTGAGCACAGCGATGTCGGTGGTGGTCCCGCCGATGTCGCTGATGATCGCGTCGTCGAGACCGGTGAGGTGGGCTGCACCCACGAGGCTCGCCGCCGGACCCGAGAGGATCGTCTCGATCGGACGCTCACGCACGAACGCCGCCGACACGAGCGACCCGTCACCACGGACCACCATCAGCGGGGCGTCGATCCCTCGCTCGACGATGGCCTCCTCGGTGGTGTGCACGAGTCGGTCGATGATCGAGATCAGTCGAGCATTGAGGATCGCCGTCACGGCGCGCTTGGGGCCATTGAGCCGCGCCGACAGGTGGTGGCTGAGCGTGACGGGCTTGCCGGTCACGCGGTGGATGAGGTCGGCGGCCGCCTGCTCGTGGTCGGGGTTGCGGACGCTGAACTGCGCCGTCACGGCGTACGCCTCGACACGGTCGTTGATGGCCCGGACCTCGGCCTCGAGGCGCACGAGGTCGAGCGGCGCGGCCTCGCCGCCATGAGGGTCGTGGCCACCGGGGAGGAAGATCGCCGGGTCGGCACCGAGGGCTTCCGCCAGACCGGCCCGCTCGACGACCTCGACGTCGAATCCGATCACGACCGCCCCCACCGCCCGGCCCTTGCCCTCGACGAGGGCATTGGTCGCCAGCGTCGTCGACATCGAGACGAGTTCGATCTCCTCGGCCCGCACGATGCCCGACGCGAGCACCCCGTCGATGGCGCCACAGATTCCGATCGCAAGGTCGTGGTGGGTGGTCGGCGACTTCGCCGTGGCCCTGACCTGCCGCGCTCCCTCGTCGTAGAGGACGGCGTCGGTGTAGGTCCCGCCGGTGTCGATTCCGAGGAGCATCGGGGCAGGATACGGCCGTAGTGTGACCGGCGTGGTGTTGACCGACGAGGCTCCTGCGCGGTTCCGGTGGGATCGCCTCACCTGGTCGTCGGCCCTCGGGTACTGCCTCCTCGTGTGCGGGCTGAGCGTCGGCGTGGTCCTCGGCGAGCTCCGCGACGAGTTCGCGATCAGCGGTGTCGTCGCTGCCCTGCACGGCAGCACGTTCGGGATCGGACTCCTCGTCGCCGGAATCGTGGGTGTCCGACTCGTCGACCGCCTCGGCCGCCGCAGATCGCTCATGTCGAGCGCCGCCATGCTCACTGCGGGCATCGTCCTGTTCTGTCTCGGCCCGGCATGGCCGATCACCCTCGCCGGTACGGCACTCTCGGGCCTCGGTGGGGCCTTCCTCGTCATGGTGATGCCGAGCCTCACCAGCGATCACCACGGCGAACACCGGGCCGAGGCGTTCGCCGCGGTGAACGGCGCACCGGGCATGGCTGGTCTGACCTTCTCGCTCGTCATCGGTGGCGCACTCGCCGCCGGTTGGTCGTGGCGTGGCCCGTATCTCGCACTCACCCTCGTCGCCACCGCAGCGCTCACCGTGGTGGCACTCCCCGTCCGCGTACCCGACGCGGCGCGCAACGATCGCTTCTCGCTCCGGCCGTTGACGGAGGGTTGGGTGCTCGTCCCTTGGCTGCACATCGTCACGGCCGTGATCGCCGAGTTCTCCCTCGGCATCTGGGCCGTCACGTACCTCGCCGAGGTGGGAGGTGCGAGCGCCGGCGCTGCGGCCATCCTCGCCAGCGGCTTCGGCATCGGGATGTTCACCATCCGACTCGCCATCCCACATGTGCTGCGCGTGTTCGGGCAGGCGGCAGTCGCCGTGTCGTTCCTCGTCTTCGCCCTCGGCACCCTCCTCATGTGCTTCGGGCCCGTGCTCTGGGTCAAGGTCCTCGGCGTCGCTCTCGGCGGGTTGGCCGGCGGACCGCTGTACCCCTTGACCGTCGATCGGTTCTACGCCCGCACCCAGCACCGACTCGATTCGGTCGCCCTGGGCGCGTACTGCTCGCTGGCGTCGGGCGTCGCCGTGACCTTCGGCCCGCTCCTCATGGGCGTCATCGCCGACGTCGTCAGCCTGCGGTGGGCGATCCTGATGTCGACGTTCTTCGCCCTCATCGGTGCCGTCACCCAGCGTTCGCGGGATCCACAGCCGTGACACACCGCCACGATCCCCGCGACCTCAAGAGCGGCCGGACCGTCGGCGACCGCAACGGCTACTACGACAGCCAGAACATCGTCGTCACGGGTGAGCCAGATGCACCGACGTACTCGGTGATCCTCCACCACAGCGAGAACCGCGAGGGTGGGCCGGGCCTGCGCCTGCTCTCGACCGTCAGCACCGACGGCGGGAGGGTGTGGAGCGAGCCACTGCCCGTCGACTCGCCAGAGCGGCAGTCACACGACGGTTACCAGTTCGTCGTCCGCCGCACCGACGGGACCGAACGGATCGCCCTCCTCTACGGCTGGAACATCGGGTCGCAGTACCCCGCCGGCGCCGACCCGTCGCTCACGCCACTGAAGCGCACCGACATGCAGCTCGACGAGGGGTACTGGCTGAAGGTGTCCGACGACGGCGGCCGCACGTGGAGCGTCGACCGGCACCTCGTCCCGGTCCGACGGACCGCCATCGACCGCGCCAATCCCTGGGGCGGGGCCACGATGGGGATGTTCCTCTGCGACACGCCACAGGTCATCGACGGAGCGGTGTACAGCGCCTTCCAGAAGACGGCCGACGGAGCGGGCGAGACACCCGGCAGCGAGGTCTTCCTGCTGCGCAGCCGCGATCTCCTCCCCGCGCTGGTCGGCGACGACGACACGGCCCTCGATCGCGTGACCTGGGAGACGCTCCCGCTCGGCGATCACGGACTCACGGCTCCGGGAGGATCGCTGTCGCTCGGGGAGGAACCCCACGTGCTGGCGGTCTCCGACGATCGGCCGGGACGCCTGTTCTGTCTGTGGCGGGCGGAGACCGGTCGCCTCGCCGCCACCTACTCCGACGACGGCGGCGAGTCGTGGGACCCGCCGTTCTGGCTCACCCACGAAGGTCGACCCCTCGGCCGCGGTGGTGAGCAGGAGATGCGGAACCCCCGCGGTTCGATCACGCCGTACCGGCTTCGTCCCGAGACGCCCGGCGATCCTGCCGAGTTCGTGATGCTCTACTACAACAACGGCCGCACCGATCGGCTCGGCTACGTCGGCCGGCGCGTGTACTGGCTCACCTACGGCCGTTCCGTCGACGACCACATCGTCTGGAGCCAGCCCGAGATCGCGCTCTACTGGGACGGCACCGGCTTCGAGGAACGTCCCGAGTGGAACCCCGATTGGGCGATCGTCGACGGTCCCGGCTACCCCGACTTCGCCCAGCTCGCCGATGGCCGGCTCGTGTTCGTCGAGTCGAACAAGCTGGCCGTGCGGTTCCACGAGGTCGAGCCGCGGTTGCTCGCCCTGCTCCGACGCCAACATCTCGTCGACGCCGACAGCCACCTCGTCGACGACGGACTCGTCCTCGACGTCAGCGGGCCCGAGTGCGTCGGGCCGCACCGTTCGGCGGTGCTCACCGACCTGAGGTCGGGCGGCGGGTTCTCGCTCTCGATCACCGTGACGGCCGCGTCGCTCCCCGCCACCGCCGCCGAGCGACTGCTCGTCCGAGCACTCTCGAACGTCACGGCGGCTCTCGGCGAGGAACCGACGACCGACCGGATCGACAAGGGCTACACGATCGCGCTCTCCTCCGACGGCCAGATCGAACTCGAGGTCACCGACGGCTTCGGCACCGGCTTCCGCCATGTGACGACCCGCCGGGGCGGCCTCTGCGACGGGGCCGAGCACGTCGTGACCTTCATCGTCGACGGCGGCCCCAAGGTCGTCAGTGTCGTCGTCGACGATCGCCTCGACGACGGCGGAGACGCGGCACCGCAGGGGTGGGCCTTCGTCCCGGCCGCACTCGGAGAGGTCGGCGGGTCAGAGGTCGTGGTGCGCTCGGCTCTGGTCGGGCGCCACCGGGTGGTCGACCGAGCGCTGACGACCACCGAGGCCATCAGCCTGTCGCGGTGATTATTGACCTCATCAATACCCTGCTAAGGTCGCGCCATCGCCTGGTCGGAACGGGCACTCAGCGAGACGAGGTCGTGCATGAAGGTCGGAGCGTTCTTCTTCGGCGGTGTCGAGATGACCGATGCGGGAGCCGGTCTGCCCAACCCGATGGACCGCCGCTACTCCAACGAGCAGTGCTGGGACGCGACCCTCAAGTACATCGATGCTGCAGTCGAGGCCGATCGCCTCGGCTACGACTCGTTCTGGACCACCGAGCACCACTTCCAGTACGAGGGCTACGAGGTCATCCCCAACGGCCTGATGATCAGCGCCTGGATCGCTGCTCGCACCAAGAACATCCGACTCGGAGCGATGTTCAACGTCGCACCGCAGTGGAACGCCCTGCGTCTGGCCGAGGACTTCGCCACGCTCCACAACCTCAGCGGCGGACGCGGTCTGCTCGGCGTCGGTCGCGGCACGGTGCCGCGCGAGATCCTGAACCTCAACGACTTCCAGGTCTCGATCGGCTCGCACGACAACCCCGACCAGAAGGACGACGACACCAAGAACCGCGAGTACTTCGAGGAGCAGATGGACATCATCCGCCTCGCTCTCTCGCAGGAGTCGTTCTCCTACAAGGGCAAGTACTTCGAACTCCCCGTGCCCGGCATCCCCGACCGCGGCTCGACGGTGCAGGAGCTCACGCTCATCCCGCGGCCGCTGTACCCGTTCGAGATCTGGCAGGCGGCAACGAGCCCGCCCACGGTGGAGTACACGCCCCGCGTCAACCACGGTGCTGTGTTCTGGAACCAGAACCCGGTGTTCATCAAGCGGATGTGGGACCGGTACGGGCAGGTCCACGAGGAGGCCCACGGCCCCGGTCTGGCAACCCACGAACAGCGCATGCTCGTGGTCAGCGTGCGCATCGAGGACACCCACGAAGAGGCCATGCGCACCGCCCGCGACGGCCACGACGAGTTCTGGAAGTTCCTCGGGCCGTACGGCTGGAGCCGCGGCTACATGGGCGACGACGGCAAGCCGGTGCGTCCGGGCCTGATCCCGTCGCTCGAGGAGTCGATGAAGCAGCGGACCATCCTCGTCGGCACGGCCGACGAGGTCGCCGAGCAGGTCCAGGAGTACAAGGACCTCCTCGGCCTCGAGCGGCTCACCCTCTTCCCCCACCTCATCGGCGACCCGTACTCGAAGGCCGTCGAGCAGATGCAGCGGTTCATGGAGGACGTCGTCCCGAAGGTCCACTGAGTGACCCTCGGCTCCACCATCCGCGAGCACCGACTCGCGCACGGCCTCACGCTTGTCGCTCTCGCCGAGCGGGCTGCACTGTCGCAACCCTTCCTCTCACAGGTCGAGAACGACCGCGCCCGACCGTCGGTCGAGTCGCTGTACCGCATCGCCACTGCGCTCGGCACCACGCCACAGGCTCTGTTCGAGAACGACGACGCCGACGTCGCCGGTCCGGCCGCGGTGCGCCACGACGACCCGGCCGTCCCTGCGATCGACACCGAGGGCGAGTCGTTGCGACGGATGCTGCTGCGCGGTGACGCTCCCTTTCACGTCGTCGAACTCGTGGGGCTCTCCACCGAGTTCCTCGAGAGTTGGCGGCACGACGGATTCGAGGCGCTGTACGTGATCTCCGGACCGATCGACGTCGAGATCGACGGCGAGGTGACGACGCTCACCACGGGCGACTTCCTGTCGTACCCCTCGTCGCTGCCGCACCGCTATCGCTCGCCACTCGGTGCCGCGGCGAGGGTGCTGCTCATGGAGACCCAGTTGCAACGCACCCAGCAGGGCACCCATACGGCACCGGCCGACGAGGTCTAACGTCAACCCCGTGAGCGACCCGACCACGACACCGACGGCAGCGGGTTCCGCGGCCCACCTCATCAGCCTCGAACCGTGGACGGGCCCGTGGGCCGACGACGACAAGGACGCCAACCTCAAGGCCGACGTCGCCCTCTATTCGCGCGTCGACCCTCTGCGCACCGTGCGCGGGCTCTCCGAGAGCACCGATATCCCGGTCGGGGCCATCGTGCGGTGGGTGTTGGCGCGGTGGGCCAGCGAGGGCTCCGGCGGACTCCTCGAACTCGGACCGACGCTCACCCGTCGGCTGAAGGCCGTGTACGTCGCGGCCGAGGAGGCCGACACCGACGAGGCCCGACTGGCCGCCTACCACCAGCTCCGCCAGATGATCAGCTGGCTGAACCACCCGCTCGAGCACCCCGAGGTCTACGACCTCTAACCCACCCCTCCGATGAGAGATGAGTGGCTGTCGCGACCCGATCTCTCATCGGAGGACGGGACCCCGTCGTTCGATGAGAGATCGGGTCGCCAGGGACACTCATCTCTCATCGGAGGGCGTGGAGGGGGACCAGGTGAAGTGGGGTGGGCGACGCTCGAGGAAGGCCGCCACACCCTCGTCGGGGTCGGGGGCGGATGCCACGATCCGGGCCCAGTGATCGGCGAGATCGGCCGGAACCGAACCGTGGGCGAGGACCGCCGCGATCATCTCCTTGGTCGCGGCCTGGGTCAGCAGCGACCGCGCCGCGAGGGTGCTGCAGAGCTCGTCGACGCGCTCCTCGATCGACGACGCGTCGTGCACCTCGTCGACGAGCCCGATGCGCAACGCTTCGTCGACATCGATCAGGTCGCCGGTGTACAGCAGTCGCTTGGCCGCCGGTCCGAGGAGTCGGACCGCCCGCTCGAGCGACGCGCTCGGGTAGACGATGCCGAGCTTCGACGGCGTGATGCCGAAGCGCGCGCCGCGCACGGCGAGCCGGATGTCGCAGTCGATCGCGAGGGCACACCCGCCCCCGACCACATCGCCCTGCAGCACGGCGACCACCGGCTTGGGCAACGCAGCGAGAGCCTGCTCGGCCGCCATGTTCACGTCCATGAACGACGGCGTGCCGTGGGGCCGCTCGGCGAGCAACTCGGCGATGTCGGCTCCGGCGCAGAAGTGGTCGCCCGCACCTCTCAGCACCACCACGCGCACCTCAGGATCGGCGGCGAGGAGAGCGCTCGCCTTTCCGAGTCCGGCCCACATCGCGTACGACATCGCGTTGCGCTTGGCCGGCCGGTCGAGGGTGATCCGACCCACTACTCCGCGCCGAGCAGCGACCACCCGTCCCCCGGATGCATCGGTCGTTGCGGGTTCTGACACGCCATCGGTCGACACAGGGTCGATCCGGGTGATGTCGATCCAGGATCCATCGGAGATGTCGGGGCGCTCCACACTCCGAGAGTACGCTGCCAGCAACACGACCCGGAGGTCCTCATGCGTCGCCCCCTCTCCTCGTCGGACTCACCCTGATGGTCGGCGCCAGCGTCCTCGTCTCGTGCGGCGACAACAGCACCGGTGGCGGCGCTGCGATGTCGACCGAGGAGTACTGCGACCTGATCCGCACGTACCAGGACGAGGGCGATGCCTTCGACACGCTCTTCTCGGCGGCCGACGCCGACCCGGCGCAGATGAAGGCCGGCTTCGAGAAGATGGGCGGCATGATCGACGACCTGTCGTCGAAGGCGCCCGCCGACATCAAGGCCGACGTCGAGATCGTGGCCAAGGCCACCAACGCCTTGATCGACCTCCTCGACAAGTACGACTACGACTTCATGGCGATGGTCAGCGACGAGGCCGCCAGTGCCGAGCTCGAGACGCTGATGGGTGGCGACGACGTGGGGGCAGCCAGCGAGCGCCTCGACGCATGGGGCGAGACCACCTGCGGGATCGAACCCGGCAGCTGAACCCGGCGCTCGGTCCGACCCTCGCGGTCGGGTCCGACAGCGAGCGGCTACGATTCTCGTAGGAATTCCTACGACTTTCGGAGCCCCACATGACATCTCTCTCCGATGACGCTCGCCGTCATCTCTGGATGCACTTTACCCGACTCGGCGGCTTCGCCGACCACGAGGTGCCCGTCATCACCCGCGGCGAGGGGTGCTACGTCGAGGACCAGCACGGCAACCGCTACCTCGACGGGCTGTCGGGCCTGTTCACGGTCCAGGTTGGACACGGCCGCGCCGAGCTCGCCGAGGCGGCTCGCGCCCAGGCCGAGACCCTCGCCTACTTCCCCGTCTGGTCGTTCGCCCACGAGCCGGCCATCACCCTCGCCACGCGTCTGGCGTCGTACGCACCCGGCGATCTGAACCGCGTCTTCCTGACCCCCACCGGGGGCGACGCCGTCGAGTCGGCCATCAAGTTCGCCCGGCAGTACTTCCGGCTCACCGGCCAGCCGCAGCGCACCAAGGTCATCTCGCGGTACCTGGCGTACCACGGCACCTCGATGGGAGCTCTCAGCCTCACCGGCGTGCCGGCGATCAAGACCCCGTTCGAGCCGCTGATGCCCGGCGCAGTGAAGGTCCAGACGCCGTACCGCTATCGCTGCAACGACTGCATGAACCTCGGGGCCTGCACCCTGCGCTGTGCCGACGACCTCGCCCTGCGCATCGAGATGGAGGGCCCCGACACGGTGGCCGCCGTGTTCATGGAACCCGTGCAGAACACCGGTGGCGCGTTCACCCCTCCCGACGGCTACTGGGCACGGGTCCGCGAGATCTGCGACCACTACGGAGTGCTGCTCGTCAGCGACGAGGTCATCGCCGCCTTCGGTCGGTTCGGCGAGATGTTCGGGTCGATCCGCTACGGCTACCAGCCCGACATGATCACCTTCGCCAAGGGGGTCACGAGCGGCTACTCGGCTCTCGGTGGCGTGATGATCAGCGACCGCCTGGCCGAACCCTTCCTCCAGGACACCAAGGTCTTCCTGCAGGGTCAAACGTTCGGTGCCCACCCGGTGAGCTGCGCCGTCGCCAACGCCAACCTCGACATCTTCGAACGCGAGGACATCTGCGGGAACGTGCGCCGCAACGAGGGCCGGTTCAAACAGCTCATCGAGGGTCTGCTCGACATCCCACTGGTGGGCGACGTCCGCGGCGACGGCTACTTCCTCGCCATCGAACTCGTCCCCGATCAGGCCACCCGCGGCTACTTCACCGACGCACAGGCGGAGTGGCTCCTGCGCGATTACCTCTCGCCGCGCCTCTACCAGTCGGGTCTCATCTGTCGCGCTGACGACCGCGGCGAGCCTGTGATCACGCTCTCGCCGCCGTTGATCGCCGGCGACGAGGAGTTCGACTTCATCGAGCGTACTCTCCGCACGGTGCTCACCGACGCGAGCCGGGAGTTCGCCTCCCGCGAGGGTCGATGAACAGCGCGGCCCGGCTCGACGACACCGACCGGACCATCATCGAGCTGTTGCAGGCCGACGGGCGCATGCCCTTCACCCGGGTCGCCGAACAGGTCGGCCTCACCGAGGGCGCCATCCGGCAGCGCGTGCAGCGTCTGACCGATGCCGGCGTGATGCAGATCGTCGCCGTCACCGATCCGATGTCGCTCGGGATGCGACGAGTCGCGATGATCACGGCACGGATCACCGGCGACACCGATGCCACCGCCGCCGCTCTCGCCGAGCGGCCCGAGGTCGAGTACCTCGTCGCCACCACCGGCCGCTGGGACCTGATGTTCGAGGTCGTGTGCGACGACGATGCGCACCTCCTGCGGCTGATGAACGAACTGCGTGCGCGCACCGACATCGCCGAGGTCGAGGCGTCGATGTGCCTCACCCTCTACAAGCAGACCTTCAGCTGGGGTGCGCGATGATGGCGACCATGACCTCCCCCGACCCCGCTGCCGTCACCCTGAGCCCCGAGGTCGACGCAACTCTTCGCGAGGGTGCCCCTGTCGTGGCGCTCGAGAGCACGATCATCAGCCACGGAATGCCCTACCCGGCAAACGAGGAGATGGCGCTCGAGGTCGAGGCCATCGTGCGTCGGCACGGCGCCGTGCCCGCCACGATCGCCGTGTTGAACGGACTCTGTCACGTCGGACTCTCGGAGGCCCAGGTCCACGATCTCGCCACCGCCACGGGCGTCCACAAGGCGACGACCCGCGACCTGCCGTGGCTGATGGCCACCGGCGCGACCGGAGCCACCACCGTGGCGGCGACGATGCGACTGGCCGCACTCGCCGGGGTCCGTGTCTTCGCCACCGGCGGTATCGGCGGTGTCCACCGCGGAGCCGAGACCAGCTTCGACATCTCGGCCGACCTCACCGAACTCGGCACCACACCGGTCGCCGTCGTCTCCGCCGGCGTCAAGAGCATCCTCGACATCGGCCTGACCCTCGAACGTCTCGAGACGCTGGGTGTCCCCGTTCTGGTCAACGGCAGCGACACGTTCCCGAGCTTCTACAGCCGCGGCAGTGCCTTCGCTGCACCGCGCCGAGTCGACGGTGCGGCCGCCATCGCTCGCGTCATGCGCGCAGCGTGGGACGAACTCGGTCTCTCGTGCGGAGTCAGCATCGCCAATCCGATCCCCGAGGCCGACGAGATCCCGGCGCACGAGATCGACGAGGTCATCGCCGGCGCGCTCGGCGAACTCGACGCTCGCGGCATCACCGGACAAGAGGTGACCCCCTTCCTGCTCGCCACCGTGGTCGAGCGAACCGCTGGACGGAGCCTCTCGGCGAACCTCGCACTGGTGCGCAACAACGCAGCCACGGCTGCGGAGATCGCCGTCGAATACGCCAGACTCGTCGGATGACCACGCGCTCTGCCCGCCGGCACCTGACCGTCGCCACCGTCACCGCACTCCTGCTCGTCGCCTGCTCCGGTGGCGACTCGACCGAGCAGACGACGGCGACTTCTGCGCCCGCCGACACGGTCGGCACGACGGTGCCCGAAACCACGGCCGCGCCCACCACCGAGGCTCCCACCACCACGGCTGGGCCCGCCACCACCGACCCGGCTCCGATCTACGCGGCGACGATCGACGAACTCCTCGGCATCGGGCGGCCGATCGTCATCGCTCACACGGCCGGTGAAGACGCCTACCCGGCGAGCACGCTGTTCGGCTTCGGCGAGAGCGTGAAGGCCGGTGTCGACATGCTCGACCTCAACGTCCAGCTCAGCGCCGACGGCGTGCTCGTGGTCCACCACGACGATTCGGTCGACCGAGCCACCAACGGCACCGGCCTCGTCGCCGAGCTGACGTACGACGAGCTGTCCGCGCTCGACGACGCCTACTGGTTCACCGCCGACTGCGTGTGCACCGACCAGCCCGCCGAGTCGTACCTCCACCGCGGTGTGCGCACCGGCGAGGTCGCACCTCCCGAGGGGTACACGGCCGACGACTTCGCCATCCCGACCCTGCGCGCGGTCATCGAGCGCTGGCCCGACATCCCGCTCAACATCGAGATCAAGGGCGAGGGCGATCCCGCCCGGGCCGCCGCCGACGTGCTCGTCGCCGAACTCCGCGAGCTCGGACGCGAGAAGGCCACCGTCGTGGCGTCGTTCCAGGACGACATCGTCAGCTACGTGCACGAGATCGCCCCCGAGATCGAGGTGTCGCCGGGTCTCAACGTGCTGACCGCCTGGGTGCTCGAGCGCACACCGGTGCCCGACGGAATGACGATCCTGCAGCTCCCGCCGGAGTACAGCGGCCTGCAGGTCATCACCCCCGAGCTCATCGCCGACTCGACCGCAGCGGGCTACCCGATCTGGGTGTGGCCGAACGATCGCGACCTCGAGAACCTCGAGTCGTACCGCTCGTTCCTCGACAGCGGCGTCGTCGGGCTGAACATCAACTTCCCGGTCGAGGCCGTGCAGGCGCTGACCGAGTATCTCGCCGGCTCGTAGGGCCGACGAGGAGGGCTCGGCGCCGCACTCACGCGCCGCCAGTGTCGAACGACGCCAGAGTCAGCGGAAGAGGTCGCGGCTCTGGTCGCGCAGGACCGGAGCGATGGTGGCCTCGTCGTCGCGCTCCCACCGATGGCCGCGGATGATCGCCACCGGCACACGCGAGAGGTTGCCCTTCACGAGTTCAGCGGCACCGGCCAGCTCGTCGGCGGTGCAGAGCGCCTGGACCTTGAACTCGTGTCCGTGCGGGTCGACCTGGCCGATGTAGCTGGTGATCGGCTGCATCCCGGCGATGCCGATCGCGATGTCGGTCTGGCCCTCACGCCATGCGCGCCCGAAGGTGTCGGAGATGATGACGGCGACGTCGACGCCGGCCGCCCGCAACGAGGCCCGGATGGCGCGGGCTGAGGCATCGGGATCGACCGGCAACAGGACCGCCCGCCCGTGGGCGCCGCTCGACGACTGGTCGACACCGCTGTTCGCGCACACGAACCCGTGGTGGGTCTCGGTGATCAGGATCGGGCCGATCTGACGAACGACCCGCTTCGCCTCGCGCAGCACGATCTCGGTGACGGCCGGATCCTTCTCCCACTTGAGCGACCAGTCGAGAGCGAACGGCGACGGCTGGACCTGCGAGAGTTCGACCACGCGACCCTCGGCCTTGGAGACGATCTTCGACGTGACGACGAGGACGTCGCCATCGAGGAGAGGGGTGCCTTGGGCATCGGCGGCGTCGAGGAACGCTCCGGCCAACTCGGCACCAGGCACGATCTCGGGCAGACCGCCGAGACCGATGATGCTCAGCCCACTCACGCCGGGAGGCCGCCCAGGAACTCGAGGATCGCCGCATTGACCGGCACCGGGTTGGTCAGGTTCGCCGCATGGGCGCCACCGACCTTCACGACACCCGAGCAACCCGGGAGTCCGGCGGCCAGCGCCTCGGAGAGATCCATCGTGATCGCGGTGTCCTCGGTGCCGTGCACGACGAGCGCAGGGCAGGTGATCTCCCCGAGACGGGCCGTGATGTCGTCGCGCCCGAGCAGACACGCCCCGGCCTCGACGATGTGCTCCTTCGGACGGGCCTGCCACTTGGCGATCCAGCGGGCGTTCTCCTCCGGCTCGGCGATGATGATGCCGGCCACGACCTCGGCGAGTTCGGGAACAGCGCCCACCGCGGCCCACGTGTCGATCATCTGCTGGTAGGCCGCCGCCACCTCGGCGTGCTCGGCGTTGGCCGCCGTGTCGAGGAGGATCAGCGCACGCACACGCTCGGGTGCGGTCAGGGCGACGCGCAACGAGAGGTACCCGCCCTGGCTCATCCCGCCCACGACACAGCGGTCGATACCGAGATGGTCCATCAGGCCGAGGCAGTCACTCGCCGAATCCCAGTACGAGAACGGCTGTCCGTCGGTGACGGTCTCACCGAAGCAACGCTCGTCCCAGGTGATCACCCGGTACTGACCGCGCAGTGCCTCGACCTGGTGCACGAACATCGTGTGGTCCATCAGGAAGCCGTGGCCGAGGATGACGACCGGACCGTCGCCGCCGGTGTCCTCGAAGTGGATCGTCTGACCGTTGATCTCCGCGAATGCCATGCGCGTGACCGTACCACCACCGCCCGACACCCTCCGAGGGCGGCTGCCGTAGAGTGACGCCATGGTCTCGGAGATCTTCGACCCCTCAGCCTGGCGCGAGGTGCCCGGCTTCTCGTTCGACGACATCACCTATCACCGTGCGGTCGAGCACGGCACGGTGCGCATCGCCTTCAACCGGCCCGAGGTGCGCAACGCCTTCCGCCCCCGGACCGTCGACCAGCTCTACACCGCACTCGACCATGCGCGGATGAGCACCGACGTCGGCTGTGTCATCCTCACCGGCAACGGCCCGTCACCGCGCGACGGCGGCTGGGCGTTCTGCAGCGGCGGCGACCAACGCATCCGCGGCAAGGACGGCTACAAGTACGCCGAAGGCGACACCGCCGACAGCATCGAGCCGGGTCGCGCTGGCCGTCTGCACATCCTCGAGGTGCAGCGGCTCATTCGCTTCATGCCCAAAATCGTCATCTGCGTCGTCCCCGGCTGGGCGGCAGGCGGTGGCCACAGCCTCCACGTCGTGGCCGACCTCACCCTCGCGAGCCGCGAGCACGCCCGCTTCAAGCAGACCGACGCCGATGTCGCCAGCTTCGACGGCGGGTTCGGCAGCGCCTATCTCGCCCGTCAGGTGGGCCAGAAGTTCGCGCGAGAGATCTTCTTCCTCGGCCGCGAGTACACCGCCGACGACGCCCACCGCATGGGCATGGTCAATGCCGTCGTCGATCACGCCGACCTCGAGCGCGAGGCGCTGCAGTGGGCGAAGGAGATCAACGGCAAGAGCCCGACGGCGCAGCGGATGCTGAAGTTCGCCTTCAACCTGATCGACGACGGCCTCGTCGGCCAGCAGGTCTTCGCCGGAGAGGCCACACGTCTCGCGTACGGCACCGACGAGGCTCAGGAAGGCCGGATGTCGTTCCTCGAGAAGCGCGACCCCGACTGGTCGCCGTATCCCTGGCAGTACTGATCACCCGCTCGGGCACCCGATGACCGAACCGTTCACGCTCGTCGACGACCCCGACGATCCGCGTCTGACCCGATTCCGGCTGGGCGAACGGGGCCTCACCAACCGCCTGCAGAGGCGCGACGACAGCGGAGACGGACTGTTCATGGCAGAGGGCGACCTCGTGGTCGAGCGTGCCCTCGATGCCGGATGTGTCGCGGTGGCCGCACTCGTCGACGCCCAACGCCCGCCCGCCGTGGCCACCCGCCTCCAGGAGACCGTCGAGGTGTTCGCCGGCGGCGAGCGGATGCGCGCGGTCGTCACCAAGATGGGCATGCCCTACTCGGTGATCGCCCTGTTCGAACGGCCACCGCGCTCGACACTCGACGACCTCGCCGCGGCCACGTCGCGGCTCGTCGTCTGTGAGGCGGTCGACAACCCTGTCAACGTCGGGAGCATCGTGCGCAACGCACTCGGCCTCGGCTGGGGTGGCTTGGTGATCGACCGTACGAGCTGCGACCCCCTCGCCCGTCGCTCGATGCGCGTCTCGATGGGACAGGCCCTCGCACTCCCCCACGCCCGTGTCGACGACGTGCCGTCGGCCGTCCGCACGCTGGTCGCTGCCGGGTGGGCCGTGGCCGCCCTGACCCCGGCCGACGACGCGCTCGCTCTCGACGATCCGGTCGTGTCCGGGTGGAGCGACCGTCCGGTGGCGCTCGTCCTCGGCTCCGAACGGTCAGGCCTGACCGCCGAGACCATGGAGGCAGCGACGGCCCGGGTCTCGATACCGATGCACGCGGGCGTCGACTCCCTCAACGTGGCCGCCGCCAGCGCCATCGCCTGCTGGCACCTCCGATCGCGGTCGTGAGCGCCCCACCCGTCCGAGACGCGAACCCAGGTCGCGGGGTCAGGCCTGGTTGCGAATCGCTTCGGCGGCAGGGACGAAGTACGACATCAGCATGTCGCGTACCTCGCCGGGCTCGGTGCACTCCTCCACCGCCGCAGCCATGTTCAACAGCCAGTGGTCGCGCTCGACAGGGCCGATGCTGAAGGGCATGTGCCGGGCGCGCAGCATCGGGTGACCCCGCTCTTCCATGTAGGTGAACGGGCCGCCCCAGTACTGGGCGAGGAACAGGCTGAGGCGCCGCCTCGCGCCCGCCATGTCGTCATCGGGGTACATCGGGCGCAGGACGGGATCGTGCTCGACCCCGTCGTAGAACGCATCGACGAGTCGATCGAAGAAGTCCTGACCGCCCACGAACTCGTAGAGACTGACCCCTTCGGGCTCGCTGCTCCCGGGAGCGGGCACCTGCTGCTCAGCCACCGGCGGCCGCGCTCACGCGAACCCGGGCTGCTCCCAGCCCGGGAAGATCTCGGGCAGACCGTCGCTGACCCGGTCGGGGAACTCGGGCTGACGCTTCTCGAGGAAGCTGACCACGCCCTCGCGCGAGTCGCCACTGCGGCCGCGCTGCTGGATGCCGCGCGAGTCGACCCGGTGGGCCTCCATCGGGTGCGATGCACCGAGCATGCGCCACAGCATCTGGCGGGTGAGGGCGATGCTCACCGGCGCCGTGTTCTCGGCGATCTCGGCGGCGATCGCCCGAGCCGCCGGGAGCAGGTCGTCGGGGGCGTGGACCGAGCGGACCAGTCGCCCGGAGAGAGCCTCGCTCGCAGGGAACACACGGCCCGAGTAGCACCACTCGGTGGCCTGGCTGATGCCGACGAGGCGTGGGAGGAACCAGCTCGAGCAGGCCTCGGGCACGATGCCGCGACGGGCGAAGACGAAGCCGAACTTGGCGGATTCGCTGGCGAGCCGGATGTCCATCGGCAATGTCATGGTGACGCCGACACCGACGGCCGCACCGTTGATCGCCCCGATGACCGGCTTGGTGCACTCGAAGATCCGCAGGGTCACGAGACCGCCACCGTCGCGCGGCACTCCCTCACGGGTCTGGACATCGCTGCCGCCACCCTTGAAGGTGTCGCCGCCGCCGCTCAGGTCGGCGCCGGCACAAAAGCCACGCCCGGCACCCGTCACGATCACGACGCGTACGTCGTCGTCGGCGTCGACGCGGTCGAAGGCATCGATCACCTCGCGCATCATCACGTTGGTGAAGGCGTTGAGCTGGTCGGGCCGGTTCAGCGTGATGGTGGCGATGTGGTCGCTCACCTCGTACAGGATCTGCGAGTAGTCCATCTCCGGCACGCTACGCCGCAGGGTCAGACGTCGAGGAACTTGGAGGCCGCGGTGCCCGAACCGATGGCACCGACCACGGCACCGACGAGCACCATCGCACCGAACACCCACAGCGGGTAACCGTCGGTGACGACGAACCCCTCGAGGCCCGTCTCGGCGGGGAACGACCGCACGCCGTTGGTCCAGTCGTTGTTGACGAAGAGCATCAACAGACCGCCGAGCAACGCTCCGGCGATGCCCTGTACAAGACCTTCGAGCATGAACGGCAACCGGATGAACCAGTTGGTCGCGCCGACGAGCTTCATCACCTCGATCTCGCGCCGACGGGCGAACATCGCCGTGCGGATCGTGTTCCAGATCAGCAGCGCCGACGCACCGAGGAGGCCGACTGCGATGAACAACGTGCGCACGCCGAAGAAGCCTTGCAACTGCCCGAGCACCTCGACCGCCTGGTCGGGGGTGCTCACGTCGTAGACCTTCGGGAGACCCCGGAACGAGTCCTTGAGCGAGCGCAGGAGGTCGCTGTTGCCCTTGTCGACCGGAACGACCTTGAAGTACGAGGGGATCTTCGGCAGCAACTGCTGCAGCGTGTCGGTGTCGCCGGCGTAGATCGTCTCGGCGACCTTGGTGGCGCACGCCTCGTCGCAGTACTCGGCGGAGGCGACGACGGTGGTGTTGCGGAGCAGCTCCTGCTGGATCACCTGAATCTGACCGGCATCGGCACCGTGGTTGACGTAGACGATCATCTCGACACCACCGCTCCACTGCTTGAGCTGGTTGTCGAAGCCGCGCTGGATGAGCAGGGTCAGGCCGAACAGCAACAGTGACACAGTCGAGGTGATGACCGTCGCCGCCGTGAGGGTCTTGTTGCGCGACATGCTCGCCCACATCTCGCGCAGGACGTAGCGGACTCGGGAGATCATTCGTACACGCCCCTCGACTGGTCGCGGACAATGACGCCGCGGTCGAGCTGGATCACGCGCTTGCGCATCTGGTTGACGATGCGCTGGTCGTGCGTGGCCATCACCACGGTGGTCCCGGTCGCGTTGATCCGGTCGAGCAGCTTCATGATTCCCTCACCCGTGCCCGGGTCGAGGTTGCCCGTCGGCTCGTCGGCGAGCAGGATCAGCGGCCGGTTGACGAACGCCCGGGCGATCGAGACACGCTGCTGCTCGCCACCCGACAACTGGTGCGGAAAGCGGTCTTCCTTGTCGCCCAGACCGACGAGGTCGAGCACGGCGGGCACCTGCTGACGGATGACGTGTGCCGGACGACCGATCACCTCGAGGGCGAAGGCCACGTTCTCGAACACCGTGCGGTTCAGCAACAGCTTGTAGTCCTGGAAGATGTTGCCCATGTTGCGACGCAGGTACGGGACCTTGTTGTCGGGCATCTCGTTGATGTTGCGGCCGGCGACCCAGACATCGCCCGACTCCGGGCGCTCCTGGCGGTTCATCAGACGCAGCAGCGTGCTCTTCCCCGACCCCGAGGGGCCGACGAGGAAGACGAACTCGCCCTTGGCGACGTCAAAGCTGGCGTCACGAAGGGCCGTGACATCGGTGGAGTACGACTTCGTGACGTTCTCGAGGCGGATCAAGCGGCGCTCCTCTCGCGGACGGGGGTCACCGTACCCCAGTCACTCCGCTTCACGGCGTCGCCACCGGAGGTAGCCGACCATGAACTCGTCGATGTCGCCGTCGAGGATCGTCTCGACCTGGCTGCTCTCGACCTCGGTACGCAGGTCCTTCACCATCTGGTACGGCTGGAGAACGTACGACCGGATCTGACTGCCCCACCCCACCTGCGCCTGTCGGCCGGCGATGCGGTCGAGCTCGGCCTGGCGCTCGTCCTCGATCTGGGCCGCGACCATCGCCTTGAGGCGGTTCATCGCCTTCTCGCGGTTCTGGAGCTGGCTGCGCTCTTCCTGGCTGCTGGCGACGAGGCCGGTGGGCTCGTGGATCAGACGGACCGCCGACGAGGTCTTGTTGACGTGCTGACCACCGGCGCCACTCGCACGGAAGACCTCCATGCGCACGTCGCTCTCGTTGATCTCGACGTCGGGGTCGTCCATGACGGGCCACACCTGCACGGCAGCGAAGCTGGTCTGTCGGCGACCCTGGTTGTCGAAGGGGCTGATACGCACGAGTCGGTGGGTCCCGCGCTCGCTGGTCATCAGGCCGTATGCGTAGCGACCCGTGAGGGTGAACTCCGCCGACAGCAGACCGGCCTCGGTGCCCTCGCTGAGTTCGTCGACCTCGAGCGTGAAGCCGCGGCGCTCGGCCCAGCGCGAGTACATCCGCAGCAGGATCTCGCTCCAGTCCTGGGCGTCGACGCCACCGTCCTTGGCATTGATCCGGACGATGCAGTCGGCCTCGTCGTGTTCGCCGGTGAACAGGCTGCGCAGGTCGAGCTCGTCGAGCCGACCGCTGATCGAATCGATCGCGGTCTGGATGTCGGATTCCTGCGATGCGTCGTCGACCTCACGCGCCATCTCGTGCAGCAACTCGACGTCCTCGAGATCGCCGTGGAGCGAGTCGAAGGTGTCGATGTCACCCTTGACGTTGGCGTACTCGGCATTGACCCGCTTGGCGAGCTCTTGGTCGTCCCACAGGTCGGGGCGCGCCACCTCGAACTCGAGCTCGGAGAGCCGGGCCCGGTTGGAGGGGATCTTCAGGTAGCCCTCGGCCTCGCCGAGACGGCGGGTGAGTTCCTTGAGGTCGTCGGAGAAGTCGCGCATGGAGCCTCAGGCCGGCGTGGCGCCGTGGCACTGCTTGAACTTCTTGCCGCTCCCGCACGGGCACGGGGCGTTGCGCGGGGTCTTGGCCCACGCATCGTTCACGACGGTCTGCTGCTTGGTCGGGGCCGGAGCCGCAGCCGGGGCGGCAGGGGCCGACGGAACCTGACCGGGCAGCGGCTGGGGACGCAGTGTGGGAGCGTTCTCGCTGCTCGTCTGCTGCAGGTTCTGCACGGCAGGCGCCGGGGCTTCCTTGCGCACGACCTGGACGTGCATCACGTACTTCACGAAGTCCTGGGCGATGCCCTTCATCAGCGACCCGAACATCTCGAAGCCTTCGCGCTGCCACTCGGTCAGCGGGTCCTTCTGGCCCATCGCACGGAGGTTGATGCCCTCCTGCAGGTAGTCCATCTCCTCGAGGTGCTCGCGCCAGCGCTGGTCGATGATGCGCAGCATCACCTGGCGCTCGACGTCGCGCATCACGACCGGGGTGAGTTCGTCCTCACGGCGCTCGTAGAAGGCCTTCGCGTCGGCCATCACGAGGTCGTAGATGTCGTCGGCGTCGTCGAACTCGGCGAGTGTCTCGGCCGCGATCTCGTTGGGCCAGAAGGTCCGGAGTTCCTTCACGAGTCCTTCGAGATCCCACTCGTCGGCGGCCTCGCTGACGCAGTGGACGTCGATCAGCGCGTCGACCGCGTCGGACAGGTAGTCCATCGCGGCGACCTTCAGGTCGACGCCCTCGAGGATCTGGTCGCGGCGCGCGTAGATCACCTTGCGCTGCTCGTTCATGACCTCGTCGTACTTGAGCACGTTCTTGCGGATCTCGGCGTTGCGCTGCTCGACGGTGGTCTGGGCGCGCTCGATGGCCTTGGTGACCATCTTGGCCTCGATGGCCTCCTCGTCGGGCAGGGCCCGGCCCATCACCCAGCTGAGGGCACCGGTGGCGAACAGACGCATCAGTTCGTCGTCGAGGCTCAGGTAGAAGCGGCTCTCACCCGGATCGCCCTGACGGCCCGAACGGCCGCGGAGCTGGTTGTCGATGCGGCGGCTGTCGTGACGCTCGGTGCCGAGCACGTAGAGACCGCCGAGGCCGCGCACGCGCTCGCCCTCTTCGGCGCACTCGATCTTGTGGGCCGCCAGCAGCTCGGCGTAGCGGGCCATTGCCGCCGCACGCGCCGTGCGGAACTCCTCGGGCATCTCGGCGAGCGGCACCGGAAGGGTGAACTCGTCGACCATCACCTCGGGGTCGTGCCCTTCCTTGAGCACATCGCGGCGCGCCATACCCTCGGGGTTGCCACCGAGGAGGATGTCGACACCACGGCCGGCCATGTTGGTGGCGACGGTGACGGCACCGAGACGCCCGGCCTGCGCCACGATCTGCGCCTCACGGGTGTGCTGCTTGGCGTTGAGGACCTCGTGGGTCACACCCCGCTTGGCGAGCTGACGCGAGAGGTACTCGCTCTTCTCGACGCTGATCGTGCCCACCAGGATCGGCTGGCCCTTCTCGTGCCGCTCGACGATGTCCTCCACCACGGCGGAGAACTTGGCGACCTCCGACTTGTAGATCAGGTCAGGCTGGTCGACGCGGATGACCTGACGGTTGGTCGGGATCGGCACGACCTGCAGTTCGTAGGTGTTGCCCAGCTCGGCCGCCTCGGTCTGGGCGGTTCCGGTCATGCCGGCGAGCTTGTCGTACATGCGGAAGTAGTTCTGGAGCGTGATCGTCGCGAGGGTCTGGTTCTCCTCCTTGATCTTCACGCCTTCCTTGGCTTCGACCGCCTGGTGGATGCCCTCGCTCCAACGACGGCCTTCGAGGATGCGACCGGTGAACTCGTCGACGATCTTCACCTCGCCGTTCTGGACGATGTAGTCCTTGTCGCGCTTGTAGAGCTCCTTGGCCTTCAGCGCGACCGACATCTGGTGGACGAGGTTCTGCTGGACCTCGTCGTAGAGGTTCTCGATGCCGAGCGCCTGCTCGACCTTCTCGATGCCGGGCTCGAGCGGGACGACGACCCGCTTGTCCTCCTCCACCTCGTAGTCGACGTCGCGGCGCAGGGCGCGCACGATGCTGGCGAAGCGGTAGTAGAGCTTGGCGGCGTCGGCGATCCGGCCGCTGATGATCAGCGGCGTGCGGGCCTCGTCGATGAGGATGCTGTCGACCTCGTCGACGATGGCGAAGTAGTGACCGCGCTGGACCTTGTCGGCGAGCGTGCCCGCCATGTTGTCGCGCAGGTAGTCGAAGCCGAACTCGTTGTTGGTGCCGTAGGTGATGTCGGCGGCGTAGTTGCGGCGCTTCTCGGCGGGACGCTCGTTGGCGCCCGGCACGACGAGACCGACCTCGAGTCCGAGGAAGTTGTGGATGCGACCCATCCACTCGGCGTGGAAGCGAGCCAGGTAGTCGTTCACGGTCACGACATGCACGCCGCGCCCCGTGAGCCCGTTGAGGTATGCGGGCAGGGTGCTGACGAGGGTCTTGCCCTCACCGGTCTTCATCTCGGCCACCCACCCGAAGTGGAGGGCCGCTCCGCCCATCATCTGGACGTCGAAGTGCCGCTGACCGATCACGCGGCCCGCTCCCTCGCGGACGACGGCGAACGCCTCGACCAGCATCTCGTCGAGCGACTCGCCGCGCTCGAGGCGCTGACGGAACTCGGCGGTCTTGGCGCGCAGGGCGTCGTCGCTGAGACCACGCATCGACGCCTCGAGGGCGTTGATGTCGGGGACCAGGCCCTCCAGGGCCTTCAGCTTCTTGCCTTCACCGGCCCGGAGGATGCGATCGAGGATGCCCATGCAGGGTCGGAGCCTACCGGCAGGGGGTCGCTCCCCGTGGTCAGCGGGCCACCGCACGAGGGTTCGCCCGGCCCGCTGCACACCGGGCAGACTCACGCCCCATGTCGTCCTCGGTATCTCCCACTGCGTCCGTCTCCGCGACCCGAGAGGTTGATTGCGTGATCTTCGACGTCGGTGGGGTCCTGGCCCGCACCGGTCGCCACTCCGACTTCACCCGCCGGTTCGAGGGCGCCGACCCCGATGTGGTGGCCCGCATCCTCCTCGGCGACTACGGCGCCGACGGCGACCACCCGTGGCACCGGCTCGAGCGGGGCGAGATCTCCTTCGACGAGGTACGTCGCCTCAACAAGATCGCCCTCGAAGCCGCCGGAGTCGCGATGCCACCGCCGCCCGCCGAGGGTTCTCGCGACTCGTTCTCGTTCGAACTCAACCCGCCCGTCGTCGCTCTCGTGCACGACCTGCGTGCCGCCGGTGTCCGGCTGGGAGTCCTGACCAACAACATCCGCGAGTTCCGACCGATGTGGCGGTCGATGCTCGACTTCGACGAACTCTTCGACGACGTCGTCGACAGCCACGAGGTCGGGCTCCGCAAGCCGAACCCAGCGATCTACCGCCTCGCGCTCGAGCGTCTCGGCGCTCAGGCCGATCGCACCGCCTTCCTCGACGACGTGGCCTCGAACGTCGACGCTGCTCTGTCGGTGGGCATGCGGGCGGTGGTGGTCGACGTCGACCCTGCGGAGGCCGTGGCCACCGTGCGCCGCTGGGCCGGACTCGCCGACTGACCTCGTCGTGCCGCCGGCGTGGCCGCCACCGCTGCGCAGGTGACGCTGCTCGCTCCGGCGGCGTGCAGGGCACGGACCGCCCCGGCAAGGGTCGAGCCGGTGGTGACCACGTCGTCGATGACGAGGACTCCCCTGCCCCGGCAACTCGGGCGAGCCCGGAACGTCGGCCCCTCGAGACGTTCGTCGCGGCCTCGCCCCGTCTGGGGTGCACCGTGGGTCCGGTCGAGCAGGCGACGGCACGGACGGCCCAGTCGGCGAGCCACGGCCCTCGCCACCAACTCGGCCTGGTCGAACCCGCGCTCGCGGGCCCTGGCACCGCTCGTGGGCGCCCAGGTGACGAGTGCGACGTCATCGGTCTCCGCACGAGAGAGCCGGGCCACGAGGAGGGCGGCCAACACCTTGGCGACCGCCCGACGACGCCCGTACTTGAGCGCGAGGACCGCGTCGCGGGCCACCCCCTCGAACGGCATCGCCGCCGTGATGCGGGGCAAGCCCGACGACCGCACCACCGGAGCCGATTCGAGAGCCCGGCGGCACGGCGGGCAGAGCACGTGGCCCGGCTCGTTGCAGCCGGCGCAGAGCGAGAAGTAGATCATGGTCCGAATCTGACACGGGGGTGCGCGCCGGTTTCCCGTAGGGTCACCGCCATGTTCTTGCCGCTGCCCACCGATCGTCTCGTGGAGCGGTTCGTCCGCTGTGTGGCGGGTCTCGCCTGCTTCGGGCTCGGGATCAGCATGTTCCTGACCGCCGAGCTCGGGCTCGCCCCATGGGACATCCTCCACCAGGGCATCTCCCGCCGCAGCGGTCTCCCGGTGGGCGTGGTCATCGAGATCACCGGCGTGATCATCCTGCTCCTGTGGATCCCCCTGCGCGAACGGCTCGGTTGGGGCACGCTCCTCAACGCCATCGAGATCGGGCTGGTGGTCCTGCTCCTCAGCGAGCGGCTCCCCCACACCGACCGCCTCGTCCCGCGCCTCGCCTACGTGGTGGGGGCCGTGGTCGTGGTCGCCATCGGCAGCGGCCTGTACATCGGCGCTGGGCTCGGACCCGGCCCGCGCGACGGTCTGATGCTCGGACTCGCCAAGCGCGGGATCAGCGTCCGGGTCGCCCGCACCGGGGTCGAACTCTCCGTCCTCGTCATCGGCCTGGTGCTCGGCGGCGAGTTCGGCGTCGGCACGCTGGCCTTCACGTTCGGCATCGGTCCGACGGTGCAGTTCTTCCTGCCCCGTCTGCGCCTGCACGCGCCGACGGCCCCCATCACGGAGGCCGTCGTCGGAGGTTGATCGTCCGAGATCGTTCGGCGGCGGGATACCCGCTGCCGTGGTGCCGGTCGCCCGACACCCGACGCACGATCAGTAGCGGTAGTGGTCGCTCTTGAACGGGCCGCTCGGGTCGACGCCGAGGTACTCGGCCTGCTCGTCGGTCAGCTTGGTGAGCGTCACGCCGAGTGCGTCGAGGTGCAGCGCGGCGACCTTCTCGTCGAGGCGCTTGGGCAGCACGTACACGCCGAGCGGGTACTGGTCGAGGTTGTTGAACAGCTCCATCTGGGCGATGACCTGGTTGCTGAACGAGCAGCTCATCACGAAGCTGGGGTGGCCGGTGGCGCAACCGAGGTTCACCAGACGGCCTTCGGCGAGGACGATCACGGCGTGGCCGTCGTCGAAGGTCCAGAGGTCGGTGCCCGGCTTGAGCTCGTCGCGGGTCGCACCGCTGCGGGCCAGACCCGCCATGTCGATCTCGCTGTCGAAGTGGCCGATGTTGCAGACGATCGCGTTGTGCTTCATCCGCGCCATGTGCTCGACCGTGATGATGTGGTCGTTGCCCGTGGCGCTGACGAAGATGTCGATCTCGCCGACGACATGGTCGAGGGTGGTGACCTGGTAGCCCTCCATCGCCGCCTGCAGTGCGTTGATCGGGTCGATCTCGGTGACGATCACGCGGCAGCCCTGGCCGCGCAGTGCCTGGGCGCAGCCCTTGCCCACGTCGCCGTAACCAGCGACGACGGCGACCTTGCCGGCGAGCATCACGTCGGTGGCGCGGCAGATCGCGTCGACGAGCGAGTGGCGGCAGCCGTAGAGGTTGTCGAACTTGCTCTTGGTGACCGAGTCGTTGACGTTGATCGCCGGGAAGAGCAGTTCACCGCGCTCGTGCATCTTGTACAGACGCATCACGCCAGTGGTGGTCTCCTCGGTGACACCCTTGATGCCGGCCGCCATGCGCGACCACTTGGTGGGGTCGGTCTTCAGCGACCGCTGCAGCAGGCCGAGCACGATCGCGAACTCGGCGTTCGAGGCAGTGGTCGGATCGGGCACTTCGCCGCTCTTCTCGAACTCGACACCCTTGTGCAGGAGAAGGGTCGCGTCGCCGCCGTCGTCGAGGATCATGTTCGGGCCGTCACCGTCGGGCCACGTCATCATCTGCTCGGTGCACCACCAGTACTCCTCGAGCGTCTCGCCCTTCCAGGCGAACACCGGCACACCGGCCGGCGCGTCGGGGGCGCCCTCCGGACCCACGGCCACCGCGGCGGCCGCGTGATCCTGGGTCGAGAAGATGTTGCAGCTGGCCCAGCGCACCTCGGCGCCGAGCTCGACGAGCGTCTCGATCAGCACGGCGGTCTGGATCGTCATGTGCAGCGACCCCGAGATCCGGGCGCCCTTCAGCGGCTTGAGCGGCCCGTACTCCTTGCGCAGAGCGCGCAGGCCCGGCATCTCGTGCTCGGCAAGGTGGATCTCCTTGCGACCGAACGGGGCGAGGGACAGGTCGGCGACTCGGAAGTCGCGGCGTGCAGCAGTGCTCGACATTCCGTCGAGGCTAGAGGTTCAGTCGTCGAGGACCACGGCACTGACGTCGAGCAGGTAGTGCGCATAGCCCTGGTAGTTGAAGAACCTGACCTGCTGGTCGACGCCGTACTTGATGAGCGCCATGTTCGGCACGGGGTTGGGGTTCGGCGAGTTCTCCACCGAGTTGAGCACCGAGACCGTCGGCCGTGCTCCGGCCGAGGCCGGGGTCGGCCACACGGTGAGGTAACTGCGGTTGATCGGCCAGCCCGGGTACTGGCGTCGGAGTTCGGCGTTGGTGAGGTTGCCGATCAGACCCATCTGCGGACCCACCGAGACGCCACCGATCGCCACGCTCGAGGCGAAGTCGGCGAAGCTCCAGTCCTCGGCGAACGACGGACCGAGGGGCACCGAACCGAACCCGGCGGCACGCGTGTCGAAGGCCCGGAAGGGGGTGGCCAGCGGCACCACGCGACCCCGTCGGGTGGCGACGTCCTCACCGTCGAGCAGGTACCCCATCACGTCGACGACGAGGTTCGTGCGGCCGGCGTTGTTGTACAGGCGCACCTTGCCGTCCGCGCCGACCGGCACGATCACCAGATTGGCCTTCACGGCGCCCGGCAGGACGTTGAGGTTCGAGGTGGCGGGCACCTGACCGGCGGCGAGTTCGGGAACGACCGAGACGTACGTGCGCGCGGTGGGCAGCACGGCCGTCACGTTGAGCACGACCCCCACGACATCGGGGTCGTCGGGAACGATCACCGAGCCGCCGATCGCCGAGGCTCCCCGGATGCGCAACGAACGCTGCCGCTGCGCACCGAGCGGCTGGTCGTCGGTGGTCGTCGTGGACGACCCGCGGGTGTCGAGGATCCGGCCCGGATCGACGGGCACGAGCCGAGCGCCGCGCTCGTCGGTCGCGTCGAGCGGCGTCCCGGCGTCGTAGCAGCTGCTCGAGAACCACCCGAACACGTCGACGAGGACATCGGCGGTTCCGCTGACGTCGCTGTGGAGCCGGATGGTGGCGAGGCCGCTCGCATCGGTGCGGAGAACACCGAGGTTGGGGACGTTCTGTCCGGCTCCGAAGTTCAGCAGGCTGCTGGCCGAGGGCGAGCCCTTGGGATGGGCGCCGAGGTTGCCCTTCTGGGTCGGGTTGACGACGGTCACGCTCGCGACCACAGCGAGGACGTCGGACGCCGCCACGTCGGCACCGAGCCAAGAGTTCTGGAAGCCGGTCGTCGCGAGACCGAGGACGTCGATGTCGAAGGTCGGGTCGGCCGCCGACATCGGCTTGGGTCCGAGCGGAGCCACGTCGTTGATCGACCGACCGGTACGGGAGTCGAAGACGCGGGCGGGGGTGACGGCGTGGTACTCGCCGCCGGGCCCGAGGGCGCACACGTCGGCCGATGCTGTCGGGACGGTGCTGGGGAGCGAGACCGAGGTGACGGTGACGAGCGCGGCGCAGAGCGCCATCAGGCGGCGGCTCCGGCGTACGGCTGTGCGGGTGTCCGTCTCGGTCATCACGTCTCCTCGGATCGCCGAGACGCTACCAGCGAGGGGCGCGGCGCTCCGGTCAGGAACCGAAGGTCGGGCGCAGTTCGCCCGAAGCGATGCGCGCATCGAGACCAACGGCCTCGTCATCGCCGACGGCGACGGCTTCGTCGGGCAGCATCACCGGAATGCCGTCGCGCACCTCGTACCGGCGCCGCAGCCGCGGGTTGTACAGACCGGCATCGCCGAGGTCGTAGAGCGGTCCCTTGTCGACGGGGCAGGCCAGAACGGCCAGGAGGCGGGGGTCGAGTGCCATGTGGGGTCCTCTCAGTGGTCGGGGCCGAGCGTAGGCGAGTCGGGGCCGACTCAGCGGCTCGTGATCAGAGCGAGGAGTTCGACCACGTGCTGGTCGCACTCGTCGCGGGTCGGGGCCTCGAGGTTGAGGCGCAGGAGCGGCTCGGTGTTCGAGGGGCGCAGGTTGAACCACCAGTCGCCGCAATCGACCGTCAGGCCGTCGAGGAGATCCTGGGGATGACCGGCGAACTCGGCGGCGACTCCGCCGATCACACGGGCGGTGTCATCGACAGCCGTGTTGATCTCACCGCTCGATGCGTACCGCTCGAACGGCTCGCGCAGGGTCGACAACGGGCCACCCGAACGGCTGACCTCGTCGAGCATCAGCATGCTGGCGATCAGACCGCTGTCGGCCCGGAAGTTGCGCAGGAAGTAGTAGTGGGCCGAGTGCTCGCCGCCGAACACCGCACCGGTCTCGGCCATCAGTTGCTTGATGAACGAATGGCCGACCTTGGTGCGCACGGGGTTCCCGCCGTGCTCGCGCACGACCTCGGGCACAGCCCGCGAGCAGATCAGGTTGTGCAGGATCGTGGCCCCCGGGTTCGAGCGCAACACGCCCGCGGCGAGGATGGCGGTCGTGGTCGAGCCGCTGAGGCCACGACCCGTCTCGTCGACCACGAAGACACGGTCGGCATCGCCGTCGAAGGCGAGCCCGATGTCGAACCCGCCGGCCACGACCCGCGCTTGGAGGTCGCGCTGGTTCGCGGGTTGCAGCGGATCGGCCGGATGGTTGGGGAAGGTGCCGTCGAGTTCGGCGTACATCACCTCGAGTTCGATCTGCGGGATCCGCTCGAACACGACCGGCACGACGAGTCCGCCCATGCCGTTGGCCGTGTCGGCGACGACCTTCATCGGACGCAGCGACGAGGCGTCGACGAACGACACCACGTGATCGGCGAAGGCCTGCAGCAGGTTGCGCGTGCTCACCGTTCCGGCGGTCGCCGCGGCGACGGGACCACGACCCTCGAGGACCTCGATCGCGGTGTCGCGGACCACGTCGAGTCCGGTGTCCTGGCCGACCGGCCGTGCGCCCGAGAGGCAGAACTTGACCCCGTTGTACTGGGCCGGGTTGTGCGACGCCGTGAACATCGCACCCGGCGCATCGAGCGTGCCGGCCGCGTAGTAGAGCAAGTCGGTGCTGGCGAGCCCGAGGTCGATCACGTCGGCGCCCTGTTCGCAGACGCCGCGGGCGAAGGCGTCGACCAACTCGGGGCCGGAGGGTCGCATGTCGCGGGCGACGAGGACGGTGCCACTCGCGCAGAAGCGGGCGAAGCCGACGCCGAGCGCATGCGCGACGTCGGTGTTCATCTGGTCGGGGACGGTGCCGCGGACGTCGTACGCCTTGACGATGTCGGCCAGCACCCGGGGGTCGGTGAGGGGCATGCGGGCCAAGAGGCTACCGGCGGGCGGAACGGGCCCGTTGTCCGGTCGCTCCCAGGTGCCGCCGGGGGCGGCGATCTCGACAGGCGTCGCGTCGTCGGCCGAACCGTCATCGTCGGGCGTTCCGGCGTCGTCGGCCACGCCGCCAGCATCGGACGCCGCGGCGTCCTGCGGCGCGGCGTCGAACTCGTCGAGCAGGTACGGGTGGGCCGAGGCGTGGACCACGTCGCCACGACGACGCCAGACGAACAGCAGCAGCACACCGATCAGCGTGAGCGCCCACGCACCCTTGTCGAGGCCGCTCGAGGAGTACTCGAGCCGGACATGGGTCGAGGTCGGCACGACCACCATGAAGTTCGGCGCCACTCGGTACGGACCCTCGGCGCCCGAGACTTCCCAGTTCGGGAAGTAGCTGATCTTCACGAGGACGGGCACTCCGGTCTCGGACACGTCGAAGCTGACGTCCTGGTCGCCGACGACCACGTTGGTGACGTCGATGGCCGGCAACACCCGCGGCGTGATCGTCCCCTGCGGGACGACGATGTCGACCTTGCGGCCGGGCTCACCCGGGGCACTACCGACGCGGCGGGCGGTGTCGACCTGGACGTCGATGCGCTGCCACGAGTCGGGGCCGGCGTCGGCCGGCATCGCTGCCCACTCGTCGGGGTTCTGGAACCAACTCGTGCCGAGTTCGAGATTGCGCTCGCGCTGGTCGCCCGGACGTGGATTGACGACCACGGGCTCGACGGCCAGAGGCACCACCACGTCGGCACTCGCGACCTCGTAGATGTTCCACGGCCCGACCTGGTCGAGCAGCGTCAGATCGCCCTGGGCCGATGCCTCCTCGCGGGCGGCGTCGGTGAAGACCATCACGTACTTGACGCCGAGCTTCTGCAGCATCGGCACGCCGACCGACGCGTCGTTGTCGGTGTACCGCAGTTCACGGACCGGGTTCGAGCTCTTCTCGCTCATCGCCGCGGCCGACAGGAAGTGGTACGGAGTGCTCCCCGATGCCTCGAAGAACAGGCCCTCCTGGCTGCCGATGCAGCCGTCGGTCCAGTGCGGCAGGAGCATCAGTGCCATCGTGGTTCCGTAGGCGCCCGTGTCCTTGTTGTTCTCCCACAACGCCCGGCCACACCCGCGCTCACGACCGATGGCCGCCATCGAGTCGACCAGCGCCTTGTACTCGCCGTAGGCCGGACGCCCTTCGTACCCACCGAAGTTGTACCGGGTCCAGCCGTCGGCGAGAGCGTCCTTCGAGGTCGCCGACAGCGTGATCGGGTCCCAGCCGCCGACACCCCACGTGTACACCGACTCACCGTTCTTGGAGGCCATCCGCCCACCCGGCATCTCGCGATACAGGAAGAGCTCGGACCCCATGACGCCCACGAAGACCACACCAGCGGTGGCCGTGGCGAGGATCCAGTCGTGACGTGCCGACAGTTCGGCACCGCGCACGCCGCGGGCCACGAAGGTGACCGTGTCGACGATGCCGACCATCATCAGCAGAAGGCGCACGAGGTAGAGGAACGGCAACAGACGAGGGTTCCAGAGCAGGCCGATGACGGGCAGGCTCTCGCGGGCGAGGAACGTCGCTCCCATCAGTGCGAGCGACAGGATGCCGAGCCATGCACCGGTGAGGTTGCGCTTGACGATGCTGCTCACGAAGCCGATCAGGGCGAATCCCGAGACGAGGATGTCGTAGAAGGTCGGCCACGGGAAGAACATGTCCCAGAACGAGTCCTCGCTCCCGCTCGGGCGGTAGCCGTACTTCATGTCGGTCATGTAGGCGTGGTTGAACAGGAACGGCACCACCCAGAACGCGCTGAGCAACACCGCCGTCACACCCATCGTGATGCCATAGACCGCCCGGCTCTTGTCGAGCCAGATCAGCCAGAGCAACAGGGCACCGAGGACCACGAAGATCAGGACGATGCCGTGCGAGAGCATCGAGAGCGCCAGCACGATCGCCGTCCAGTTGCGGTACTGACCGGTCTCGAGACCTCGGGCGAGCAGTCCGAGGCCGAGGATGCCGAGCGACAAGGCGATCGAGAACGAGAACTCACCCGCCATCGTGCTCTTGATGTTCCCGCCGTAGATGCTGAACGACTCGTCCATCAAGAAGGCGAGCGCCCCGAGTGCCATCAGCTCGGGGATCGGGAACCGGAAGCGGGCGAGTCGGCCGAAGCACCACGCGCAGAACGGCAGCGTGAGGATGCCCAACACCGTGACGATCTTGAACGCGATGCCGTACGGCAGAACGACGTTGAGCAGCACGATCAGCAGTGCAGGGATCACCATGTAGAAGCGGTACAGGGGGAAGCCGTTGTACCAGTAGTTGCTCCACCCGGCGATCTGGAAGTTCGGGAGCAGGTGATCGCGCAGGTACGCCGGGCCCATGACGTGGGCGCCCATGTCGCCGCCGGTCGGGGTGTTGTCGGCGAGCAACAGGTCGAGGTGCACCACCTGCAGAACGGCGAACGTGGCACCACCCACCAGCACCAGCGAGGTGATGTAGCGCGCCATCCGCTCGGCCGGCCACGGGCTCATCAGCCAGTGGCGCGGTCGGCGCAGGACACGACCGACCACGCGGCGCCACAACGGCACCGGGGTGGTCACGGGATCGGATTCGGGGGCGGTCTCGTCAGTCATGCCGTTCTCGCAGTTCGGATACCGCAGTTTTCCACGCGGCGGGTGGTCGGAGCGGTCAGGAACGGGCGACGAGCACGAGTCCGGCCGCGTTGAAGGCCATGTGGGCGAGGATCCCGGCACCGAGACGGTCGGTCAGTGCCGTCGCAACACCGAGCACGACCGCGATCGCGAGCAGTCCCGGGATCTCGACCGGCTGGAAGTGGACGACCGCGAACCAGATCGCGACGATCGCCACACCGGGCCACCGGCCGAACCGGCCGATGAAGGAACGCTGGAGCAGGCCGCGGTAGACGATCTCCTCCACCAGCGGAGCACCCACCACGACGACGAGCACGAGGAGCACCGCACCGAACCCACCCGATGCCCCCTCGTAGAGCTCGCGCGCTCGCCGCTCGACGTCGTCGAGGGCGAAGGTGTCGGGGAAGAGCCGTTCGAGCGGCCAGTAGAGCGCAGGGAGCGCGACGATCTGGACGAGCACACCGGCAGGGATGCCCCAGAGGTCGATCGGTCGGAACGAGAGCCCGATGCGGCGGGCCGGCGACACACCGAGCGTGCCTGCATGCCGCAGCGTCACGAGGTGCACACCCACCAGCAACGGAACCCATCCGGCCACGGCCGTGGCCAGCAACCAGCCCGCGCCCGCATCGGCGAACGACTCGGCCCCCGACGCGCCGGCCACGAGCAGGGCGAAGAACTGGCCGACGACCCACGCACCGAGCCAGGTGACGGAGGCATCGCGCGCGGGGACGACGACAGGGACGGACACGGACGCAGCCACGGGGACGGGCACCGGAGGCATCGCCTCGCGGCGGGGCATCAGCCCGCCAGGCGAGGTGCGGCGGCGAACACCAACTGCTGGCGCACGCGACGGTCCTCGAGGCGCCAACCGTTGGGCACCGACAGGCGCGCCGTGTGTCGCTGGCAGAGGTCGTAGGCGTGCGGATCGCGCTCGGGGGCGAGCTCGTCGACCCACACGAGTGACCGCGCATACTGGTACGAGAGGGTGGCGATGGCCTCCTCGGCGCATCCCGTCCGTGAGCACTGCCGACGCATGTGTCGAACGCTACGCGGCGGGCACCTGCACAAGGTGGATGCCCGATGGTGCCCCGTCCGTGGCAGGCCCTAGCATGACCAGCATGAGCAACCTCCCCCCGCCTCCGCCCCCTCCGCCTCCGGGCCGCGGGAGCCAGCCCGGGTCGCAGCCGGGCCCCGGTGGCCGGCGCACCGGATGGCAGCGCTGGGCTCTCCCCGTCGTCCTCGCCGTCCTCATCGGCAGCATCGTGCTCAACCAGGTCTGGCCCTCCGAGACCGGTGAGCCGATCAGCTACACCGAGTTCGTCTCGGCCGTGCGCGACGACAAGGTCGCCAGCTTCGAACTGACCAACGGCACGAACACGGTCTCGGGCGAACTGGCCGACGGGACCAAGTTCACGACGACCGTCCGCGACAACTTCCCGAACGAGTCCGAGATCGCCCTCCTCGAGCAGCACGATGTCGACTGGACCACCGTCGAGCCCGAGAGCGACTGGCTCCTCAACTGGGTCGGCCTGCTGCTCCCGATGGCGATGATCATCGGGTTCCTGTGGTGGATGAACCGTCGGGCCCAGGGCCAGATGGGCAACGTGATGTCGATCGGCCGTAGCCGGGCCAAGACCTACTCGGCCGACAAGCCGAGCACGACCTTCGCCGACATCGCCGGGTACGAGGGTGTCAAGCAGGAGATCACCGAGGTCGTCGACTTCCTGCGGATGCCCGAGCGCTTCCGTGAGATCGGCGCCCGGGTCCCCAAGGGCATCCTGCTCGTCGGCCCTCCCGGTACCGGCAAGACCCTCCTCGCCCGCGCCGTCGCCGGTGAGGCCGGCGTCGGCTTCCTCAGCGTGACCGGCAGCGACTTCATGGAGATGTTCGTCGGCGTCGGCGCCAGCCGCGTCCGCGACCTTTTCCAGCAGGCCCGCAAGATGGGTCGGGCGATCATCTTCATCGACGAGATCGACTCGATCGGCCGCAAGCGCGGCGCCGGCCTCGGTGGTGGCCACGACGAGCGCGAGCAGACCCTCAACCAGATGCTCGCCGAGATGGACGGGTTCGAGACGAGCGAGGGCATCGTGATCCTCGCCGCCACCAACCGCCCCGACATCCTCGACCCGGCGTTGCTGCGCCCGGGCCGCTTCGACCGCCAGATCGTCGTGCCGCTCCCCGAGCACGAAGAGCGCCATGCCATCTTGAAGGTGCACAGCCGCGACAAGCGGATGGGCGCCGACGTCGACCTCGAGACGATGGCCAAGGCCACCCCGGGGATGAGCGGCGCCGACCTCGCCAACCTCGTCAACGAGGCCGCCCTGTTCGCCGTGCGGCGCGGCAGCAAGGTCGTCGAGCGCATCGACTTCGAGAACGCCCGCGACCGTGTCGTGATGGGCGCTCGCCGTGAGAGCCTCGTGCTCAGCACCGAGGAGAAGCGCGCCACCGCCATCCACGAGGGCGGCCACGCGATCCTCACGGTCGTGCTCCCCCACGCCGACCCGCTGCACAAGGTCACCATCCTCCCCCGCGGCATGGCGCTCGGTGTGACGTGGAGCCTCCCCGAGGAGCGTCACACGTACTCCAAGGAGTACTTCGAAGACGTCATCTGCCGGGCCATGGGCGGCCGCGTCGCCGAGAAGATCGTGTTCGGTCACCTCAACTCGGGCGCTGCCAACGACCTCGAGCAGGCCACCAACATCGCTCGCCGCATGGTGCGCGAGTGGGGCATGAGCGACGCCATCGGCCCGATGGCGTGGCACGGTCACCAGCAGGTCTTCCTCGGCGAAGACCTCATGACCCAGGGTCGCGAGTACAGCGACACCACGGCCCAGATGATCGACGGAGAGATCTCGCGCATCCTCCACGAGCAGGAACGCCGCGCTCACGAGATGCTCCTCCACCACCGGTCGGCACTCGACGCCGTGGCGGAGGCACTCCTCGAGCACGAGACCATCGACGGTGCCGATGTCGCCCGCCTCGTCCAGGAGAGCCTCGCACCCTCCTCCGACTCGGCCGACTCGCCCGTCAACTCCTGACCCACGGCGCGGTGGCGCACCCTCTGGGCCGAGTGACCTGACCGACGCGTCCTGACCGGCGCGCCCTGACCGATGTCATCGGCCAGAGGCCGAGCGTCGTCTGCCTCAGTGGCCGAGTTCGGGTTCGGGCGAGCTGCCCGGGTCGCGAGCGTCGGCCACGGCGGCCCACAGGTCGGTCGCCGTCACCGGACCGGCGAAACCGCGGTGCACGACCCCGTCCGGGTCGACCACCGCCACGATCGGCACGGCGTCGATCGCGTACTTGGCGTGCAGCTCGCGGGCAGCACCGAACTCGACGTCGACCACCGACACCCCCGGACTCTCGAGCACCCGCGCCTTGGCGACGACATCGACGCACGTGTGGCACGACGCCGACGAGAACACGACCACGGCCCACGGCGCCGTGGCGGTCGGGAAGTCGGCCCGGTCGAGCTGCACCGGCACGGCGGCCGCCGGCTGGGTGGGTGCCTCGACCCGGCGACGGCTCCGCAGGACGACGCCCGCTACCAACGCGGCACACATGACGACAGCAGCGATGACGACCTGCACGTCGCCACCCTAGTGACGGTCAGCCCGGCAGCGCGAGGGCGGCCGAGCGGCCACGCAGATCGCCGCCTCGGGGCAACGACCGCTGGACGACGATCCGACGGTCGCTCTCGACGACGAGGGCAGCGCCGAGCACAGCCGGGTCGTCGGGGATCGGGATGGCGATGACCGAGGCGCCCGGCAACTCGACGGCGTCGAGGCCCGGCACCACGACTTCACCGGCCGGACCGAGGGCCTTGACGACCACGGTGCCGGCATCGAAGTCGAGGTTCATCACGATCAGGACACCCTTGGCCGGCGTCGGTGATCCGTAGGCCATGCTCCAACGACGGAACCCCTCGAACACCGTCGGCGCTCCCATCGCCACCGAGGTGTGCCACGTGTCGCCGGTCTTTCGGGTGATCCCCTGCTCGACCACGATCCCCTCGGTGCCGTCGGTCGTGAACACGATGCCGTGGCGACCCGGCGGGAGATCGACGAAGTCGCCGGCGAGGAACGAGCGGACCTCTCCGGCCGGGATCGTCTCGACCCACTGCCCGGTGAACTCAGGGTCGGTGACGCCCCAGAAGTTGGCCGAGACCGACACGTCGCGGTCGGACGGGTTGTAGATGCTGTAGCGCTCGAACCGGACGTCGTCGGCGACGTCGCCGTCGGGGAACCACCAGGTCGTCGACAACGACGGCGCACCGAGCATCGCCGAGTACCCGAAGCGCTCACCCGTGTAGTGCTGGGCCCGCCCGGCCACGACACGACCCTGCGTCGAGCGCACGGCGATGCCGAGCACTGCCTCGTCCTTCGGGAGACGGTCCTCGGTCACGATCGCGATCGACAACGCCGGAACGGGGATGCCCTGGAGGTCTTGGGGGACGCGCTGGCCGTCGTTGGTCGCGAGGGCGATGTCGACGATCGCGTCGTGAGGGAACGGGTTGGTGATGAGCAGGTCTTCACTGCTCCCGTTGCGGGTGTAGTTGTCGGCGAAGTACCAGTCGGCCGACGTGCTGTTGGCACAGGGGCTCACGCTCGCACCCGACTGATGACGGGCCTGCTGTTCGACCCAGGCGCCGCCGCCACCGATCTCGACCATCGCCGCCAAGTACCGGCCGTCGAGCAGACCCGTGAGCGACACCTGCTCGGTGGAGCGCGGCGACAACTCGACGTCCTGCTCGCTGGGGTCGACCCCTGCGGCATCGGAGAACACGGTGACGTGCGCGGTCAACGGACCGTCGGTCGGGTTCACGATGCGCAGGTCGCCGCCGAGTCCGTCGGCGCTGTCGGCACCGCTCGGAACGCCCGCGCAGTGCCACGTCGAGCCGATGAACTCCGCCGACGGGACGAAGGGCATCGTCGGAGCACCCAGTGCAGCGAACACGGCCGAACCCGGGGTCCGCTCGGGCCCGAGCACACCGGCCGGAACCAGCGCGAGCGCCGCAAGCGGCACGAGGACGAAGGGACCGACACCGACGAGACGGCGGAGGATCACGAGAGACCTCCGTCGGGCGTCTCGGTGGAGTCGTCGGCCGCAGCGACCAGGGCGGCGAGCGACTCGCTCGGACGGGCGATCGGGCCGGTGAGGTCGAGGACAGGTTCGAGGGCGGCCGCGCGACGCGGGAACAGGCTCGACCACCGGATGCTCGCCGCCGCGACCGCGAGCGCCGTCCATGCGAGGAGTTGGGCGACGAGCCACAGGAGTCGCGAGAACGGCGCGTCGTGAGCGAGGGTCGCCTCGCCGGCCGAGGGCACGTCGAAGGCCAACGTCGAGCCGAACGCGCGTCGCGGCTCGACCTCGAGGGCTCCGACCCGCAGCGTCCAGCGCTCGTCGAACGGCACGGCCACGTGGAGGGTCGAGATGGCCACGGGTCCGCTGGCCGGACCACGCTCGGACGAGCCGGTCGCGAACGGAACGGCACCGACGAGGTCGGCACGGATGAGCGAGTCGCCGCCCGCCTCGAGACTCGCTGCAGCGCCGGCCTCGGACAGCATCGACCTGGTCGGCACCGCCGCCACGTTCTCGTACACGAGGAAGTGCGGCGGCCGGGTCAGGGGCGAGGAGAGATCGAGTTGGTCGTCGAGGACGTCGGTGAGGCCGGCCGGTGCGTCGATCGGCGCATCGATGGTGCCGCGGACACCGTCGGCGACGGGGACCACGATGTAGCGGATGGCGAAGGGAGCCAACAGACGTCCACCACGCACGGTCTCGCCGCGAGCCATCTGCCCGAGCGCAGCGAGCACCTCGGTCTCGACCTCCGACGGGGCGCCGGCCCAACGATCGCGGACCGTCGGGGCGCCGTCGTCGGTGATCGCCACACCGATGCCGTCGGAATACTCCCACTGCCCCGCCGGGATCATGTCGGGCGACCCGATCCAGAGCACTCGGTAGTCACCGCTCTCCGGGTCGACCGGCAACTGCACCAGCGAATCGGCCAGCGTCTGCTCGGGCATCCGCCACCGGCCGTCGACGATCGAGACGACACCAGGGACCGCCCCCACCACCACAGCGACAGCGGCGAGCACTCCGAGAGGTTGGCGCCATCCGAAAGACCCCGAGAGGACGTCGGCGTCGAAGGCGGCGGCCAACGACCCGGCCGACAGTGCGACGCCGAGCGCGACGGGGACGAGGAGCACACCTGCCGACGGCACCGCGACGGGCAGCGCGTCTCGGCCCGCGGCCACGGCGAGCGCACCGAACACGGCCACCAGCGCCGCCCCACGGACCGCCCACGTGAAGCGCCACGACCGAGCGATCAACGGGGTGACCACGACCGGCACGAGCACGAGCACCGTGACGACGGTGAAGTTCGCCGGGCCCACGTGCATCCGCGCCAGGGCCTCGAGCCCGAGACGACGACCGTCGTCGGGAACCCCCACCACCGCCGTCCAGCCGTCGGCCGACAGCAGGGAGGTCGACCACGGGAGGTTGGCCACGAAAGCGCCGACCGACGCGAGGACGGTGCCACCGAGCACGGCGAGTGCCGTGCGAGCTGAACCGCCACCCGCCAGTGTGGCGACCGAGAGGACCAGTCCGACGAGGGCAGCCATCACGAGCGACACCGGCGCCAGCGCAGTGGCGATGGCCAGCACGAGTGTGAGTTGCGCGCCCACGCGCACGAGCGAACGCGAGTCGAGGACTCTGGTCCGTTCGACTGGGCCGTCGACCGCATCGACGCGGCGGGCCATCTCGAGTCCGGCCACACGGCGGAGGTGGTGCACGACCCACGGCGACACGCCGTAGACCACGAGCGCCGACCACTGTCCTGATGCCAGCAACTGGGCCACCAACGGCACGGCGACGTAGACGAGCGTCGTGGCGACACGCGACCGGAGACCGGGGAACACCGAGGCGACGCGCCAGGCTCCCCACGCTCCGAGGGCGAGCGGTCCGAGCACGGCCACTGTGTGCAGCAGGCCCATGTGGAACAGCGTCACGACGCTGCCGAGACCGAGGACGGCGAACGCAGTGGGCACGGCCTCGGCACGCCCGAGGCCGACCCCCGACCATCCGCCGCGGTACTCGGCCATCAGTTCCGCAGGGCTCGCGGGGAACGGCAGAAACTCGCCGAACGACGGCACGCCGCCGATGATCAGCTGACGGCTCGCCACGATGAAGGCCGCCGCGAGGCCGAGGAACAGCAGCATCGGACCACCGCCGGCCGACGCGCGCCAGCGACGCTCGTCGCTGGCATCGGGGTCGGTGGCGCGCAGGTGCCGGTCACGGAGGTAACTCTTCAGCCGCGCGCTGCCACGCACCTGCAGGTCAGCGACCTCGCTGTCGGGCACTGCGCGCAACGGGCGCACCGCTGCCCGTCGCGCCAGGTGCGAGGGGAACCGTGGTGCGAGGCCAGCGAAGGCCACGAGGAGCGACACACCGCGGCGCAGGCGTCCGGTCACGAGCGCCACCAGCGACTCGGCCAGCGTCATCAGCGCGGTGAGCAGCATCACCCACCACACACGACCTCCACCGGTGAGGGTGGCGACGGTGCGCAGACGACTGCGGTCGGCCATCGCGTCGAGCAGCAGCTCGGGACGACGCTCGGCCAGGCGTTCGCGGTGGCGGGCGACGGCCGAGGGGACCACGACGACACGGGCACCGCTCAGGTGGGCGCGCCAGCACAGGTCGACGTCGTCGCCGCGGTACTCGATCGTCGGGTCGAATCCGCCGATGGCCCTGAACAGGTCGGCCCGCACGAGCATGCACGCCGACGGGACGGCGAACACGTCGCGCACGGCGTCGTGCTGCTCCTGATCGAGTTCTCCCGGTTCGACCATCGGGTCGACCTCGCCGAAGATGTCGACCCCGAGGCCTACGTGCTGCAACGCCGACGTGTCACGCCAGGCCACGAGCTTGGGGCCGACGATGCCGGCGTTCGACCGGTAGAGCTCCTCCACCAGGAGGCGGACGGCATCGGGCTCGAGGGCCACGTCGTCGTGCAGGAAGCAGAAGAAGCCGTTGTCGCCCTGGACCAACTGGTGGACGGTGTTCGCGGTGGGTCCGAAACCGGGGTTGCCCGCCACCTGTTGGACGAACGCCTGCGGGAGGTGCACCGAGATCCGGGCCTGGACGTCGGAGTACGAGCCGGCACCAGCCACCTCGCCGCCCGCCACGAGGAAGAGGTACCGCAGGTTCGGGTAGTCCTGCCGCGCCAGACCGGCGAGCACGTGCTCGAACCAGTCGCCCGGCTGGTGGACCACCATGACGGCCACCACGGGCGGAGCGAGGGGGGTGGTCTCGTCCACGATGCGGCGAGGCTAGCGGTGTGCCGCGCGGGCCGTCCGTCACCCCGTCGGGTGTCACAGCGGCCCGACGGCCTCTAGCCTGCGCCCATGCAGCCAGTCGACCGGGTGTTCCGCTCCGTGGCCCACGTGGCGAGAGAGGCTCTCCTCATCTCCACCGGTCTCGCCGTGCTGACCTACCAGGAACTGCAGGTCCGTCGTCGCGAGCAGGAGAAGGCACGACGCGAGGCGACCACCCCGGCTCCGTGACCCTGTGTCCGTGACCCCGGTCTGGTGACCCCAGCCTGGTGACCGCGGTTCGTCAGGCGAAGTAGCCGGTCACGTCGACCACGAGCTGTGTCGAGACACTCGGGAGGACGCACCAACGCCCGCTGGCGTCGTCGAGGCCGACGACGCTCGCCGATGCCGCGACCCCCACAGGGAAGCGGACCATCGAGACCTGCGGTACGGGGCTCCGACATTCGTGCACGGTGAGGTACCCCTCGCCGGCCGGTGCGAGTGCGGCGACCGTCGCGACGACCGAGCGCAGCACGTCGGCCGCCGGCAGTCCGCCGACTCCTGCGACCTGCACGGCCACCTCGGTCGAGCGCGGCCCCTGAACGCCGCCAGTGCCGTCGCGGGTGTCGAGCACCCGGGTCGGATCGACCGGATGGTACGCCGCCGTGGCGCCGGTACCGAACCAGGCCGACATGTCGACCACGACGTGCACCGCCGTGCTCGAGTAGATGCACACCCCGCCGTACGAGTCGAGGCGCACCTGCACGTGGTTCGTGACGGGCACACCGGCGGTGACGTTGAGGGAACTCGCCGCCGGGAGCGTCACCGAGCACGGGAAGACGGTCAGATACCCGTCGGCGAGCCCACCGAGGGCATGGACGGTCAAGGCCGCGGCGACGGCCCCGAGCGGGGCCTTGCCCGTGCCACGCACGGCGATCCGGGTCAGCGAGCCTGCGGCGAGACGGGTCGCCGAGCGCGTGTCGAGCAGACGGGTCGCCGTCACCGGTTCCATGAGCTGTCCGCGAGCCGTCGAGTAGCGGCCAGAGAGGTCGACGAGGACGTGCGTGTCGACGTCGGTGTGGATGCACAGCGCACCACCCGTCCCGAGCGGGACGATCGACGACGACGCCACCACCCGACCGGCCACGGCGCGCACCGTGACGGCAGCGGGCCGCTCACGGCCACACGCGTACGCGGTGAGCCTGCCCGACTCGGTGGGCCTCACCGAGGCGATGTTGGCGACCACGGCAGTGATCGCGGAGCCGTAGCCGGGGTCGACCACGAGGGTGCAGCCCGCAGGCAGTTCGCCGACGACAGCGCCGCGACCGAGTCGGGTGTCGACGAACCGTTCGGGTGTCGTGGCCAGCAATCGGGCACCAGCCACATCGGCGAACGCCGGCAGGGTGGGATCGAGGGCCGGAGGGACGCGATCACCGCACTCGACCGGCGGTTCGGACGCGATGTCGACGACCCGGAACCAGTTCGACCGCAGGGTCAGGACACCGATCTTGGCGCGGAACTGATCGCCCGTCATCGTGAGCGACGACGACGACCCGGTGAGCCGGAGCGAGAGGACACGGCCACCCCACTCGCCCACCCCGTTCCGCTCGAGCACCTCGACCCGCTGGTAGTTGCCGATGGCGGGGAACGCGGTCTCGATGCGCGACACGGCGACGTCGACGCTCCAGCGGTGGTACGGGTTGAGCGACACGGAGTCGCCCTCGTCGACCACGCCTCTGTACGGCATCAGCGAGCCGACGCCGTCGACGGTCTGCCCACCCGTCGAGGCGGCGAACATCGTGAACGCAACCGGACCGGTGGCACTACCGACACGCCGCACCATGCCGGCGGTCGCCACGACCGCGGCGTCGGTCGACGGGTGCTCGATGGCGGTGAAGGTGCCGGCGAGGGATGATCGCATGGCCGCGCCGTAGTACGCCTGGCACGAGCGGTCACAGGTCTGCGCATACGGCAGGTACCGCGTCTCGGCCATCGCGAAGCTGCGGGCCGCGACCGCCTGCGCCTGCAGGGCCTGGGCGCCCTTGCCGCCACCGGCAACGGCCCACCCCGGCGACATCTCCTTGGCGACGACGGCGCGCAGGTAGTGCTCGACTCGCACCTTGTTGACGGTGCGGACCTCGCCGCCGCCGAAATGGGTGGCGATGACCGAGCCGCGATACGTGCGGACGTTGCCCCCCGGTTCGCAGACCGACGCCATCCGTCGGTAGGCGTTGGTCGCGTACGTGTTGACCGTCGGACGGATGGTCACCGACGGACCCGTCGCAGCCGAGATCAGGGTCCAGCCGGCCGACGCCGGGTCGGCCACCGGGTCGGGGCACACCTCGCCGTCGGTCCGCGCCCACACGGCGTACGTCGACGCGCTGGTGGGGCGAGCGACCACGGCGGTGAACGGTCCGGCAGCGAGGCCGACCACCTCGAGCGCTCCGGCCTGGCTCACCACGGCGGTCTGGGCACCGTCGAGGTTCTGGAGGCGGATACCGACCAGGGTGTCGAGCGGTTGGGTGCCGGCAAAAGTGGCGTTGTAGTAGTGGTCGAGGATCTGGGCGGCCGACCACCCCTTCTCGACCGCGTACCCGTAGGCGCCCCACTGGCTGAGGCCGTACCCGTGCCCGTTGCCCGCCCCCTCGAAGGTCACGACACCGCTGCTCAGCGCCGTCGCCTCGGGGACCGCAGTCGGCGCCACGGCCACTGCAGAGGCGGCCAGCGCGAGAGCGAACAGGGCCCGAGGGGCGCGGAGCGAGGGAAACATCATGGGAGGAATCGGCACGGTCGACCCGCGACTTGACCAGTCTGGTGGACGGACGACCGGCACAGTCGGCATCCCTGACCGCCGGATAGGCTGGGAGTCTTGCCTTCCGCACCCGACGACGAGTCTTCACCTGCACGTGCGTCCCTCCCCGAGGGCACGATTCCCGTGGCGATCGGCCTGCTCATCGCAGGTGTGGCTGCCTACCTCTTCTTGAAGGTCGGCAAGCAGGCGCTCGGCAGCGACGAGGCCCTCCAGCCGATCACGAGCCTCTGGGTCGCCACCTTCGCCCTCGCTCCCGGCGTCTTCCTTCCCGTCGAGCAGGAACTCGCCCGCGCTCTCGCCCACCGCCGCGCCATCGGACTCGGTGGCAAGCCGGTGCTCCGCCGGGTCATCGTCCTCGGAGCGATCCTGGCCGTCGTGGTGGCCGTGGGGATTCTCGCGGCGAGTCCGTACCTGGCCTCGGGGTTCTTCAACGACGACTGGGTCCTCGTCGCCGCCCTCCTGATCGCCTTCGTCTCCTACACCCCGGCGCACATCGCCCGGGGCATCGCCAGCGGCCACGGGCGGTTCAGCGCCTACGCCATCGTCATGGCCGCCGACGGCGTGGTCCGGATCGCCCTGTGCGCCGGACTCGCCGTGGTCGGCGTGACGGCCGTCGGCCCCTACGGCCTCGCCATCGCCTTCGCCCCATTGCCCGGCGTGCTGTGGGTCGCCGCCCGCGGCCAACTGCGCACCGACGACGGCCCGCCCGCCGAATGGGGTGAGGTCACCCAGAACCTGGGCTGGCTGCTCGCCGGATCGATCTTCGCAGCCGGTCTGGTCAACGCCGGACCCCTCGCCGCCACGGTGCTCGCGAGCCCCGACGAGAAGGAACTCGTCACCCGCTTCACCTACGGCGTCCTCCTCGCCCGCATCCCCCTCTTCCTCTTCCAGGCCGTGCAGGCCGCGCTGCTGCCCCGCCTGTCGCGGCTGGCAGCACGCAACGAGATCGGCGAGTTCCGCCAAGGGCTCGGCCGCCTGCTGAAGTTGGTCGGCGTGGTCGCCGTGGTCGGCGTCGTCGGCGCCTACGTCCTCGGCCCGTTCGTGATCGAGAAGTTCTACGACTCCGAACTCGACGGCTCGACGCTGGCCACCTTGGCCGTGAGCAGCGCGATCTACATGTTCGCCCTCGCCCTCGCCCAGGCCGTGATCGCCCTCCGCGGCCACGCCCTCGTGGCACTCGGTTGGGGCACCGCCGGCATCACGTTCCTCGCCGTGACGGCGCTCTACGACGGTGAGTTGTTCGCCCGTATCGAGGTCGGCCTGGTGTCGTCGTCGACCGCTGCGCTCCTCGTGTTCCTAGCCGCGCTCCGCCATCGGCTGCGCATCGGCGTCGGGCCCGACAGCGAGTCGCTCCTCCAGGCCCTGACAGACACTCCGCTCGAACCCTGACCCGCGCCGAGGTCTGTGGCCCGGGCAACACGGTCGGCTCGGTTCACGTCGCCGGGGCGACGTGGGCTCAGTGGCGCTTGGCCGACTCGATGCGGAGGTCGTTGGCGACCATCATCGAGACGAGCGACGGGAAGTCGACCTCGCGGGTCCAGCCGAGCTTCTCCTGGGCCTTGGTCGGATCGCCCATCAGCAGGTCGACCTCGGCGGGGCGGAAGAACTTCTGGTCCTGGCGGACGTACTTGCGCCAGTCGTCGATGCCCGCCTCGGCGAAGGCGAGCGACACGAGCTCTTCGCCGCTGTGGGTCTCGCCGGTGGCGACCACGTAGTCGTCGGGCTCGTCCTGCTGGAGCATCAGCCACATCGCCTTGACGTAGTCGCCGGCGTAGCCCCAGTCGCGCTTGAAGTCGAGGTTGCCGAGCACCAACTCGTCCTGCAGGCCGAGCGAGATGCGGGCCACGGCGTTGGTGACCTTGCGGGTCACGAACTCGAGACCGCGGCGCGGGCCCTCGTGGTTGAAGAGGATCCCGCTGCAGGCATAGAGCCCATAGCTCTCGCGGTAGTTGACGGTGATGTCGTGGCCGAACACCTTGGCGCACCCGTAGGGCGAGCGAGGGTGGAAGGGCGTGCGCTCGGTCTGCGGAGTCTCGCGGACCTTGCCGAACATCTCGCTCGAGCTGGCCTGGTAGAAGCGGATCGGGTTGTTCTGGGCGCCACCCACCATCCGGATCGCCTCGAGCATGCGCAGCACGCCGAGGCCGGTGATGTTGGCCGTCAACTCGGCCTGGTTGAACGACAGGGCGACGAAGGAGATCGCACCGAGGTTGTACACCTCGTCGGGCTGGGTCGACTCGAGGGCCTTCACCAGCGAGGGCAGGTCGGCGAGGTCGCCGGGGACAGGCTCGACGTAGGGGAACTCGTCGCGCATCGCCGTGAACTTCGGGTTGTTCTGGCCCTTGACCATGCCGAACACCTCGTAGCCCTTGCCGTGCAGGAACTCGGCGAGGTGCTGTCCGTCTTGTCCGGTGATACCAGTGATGAAGGCGCGGGGCATGATCGTCTCTTCGGTCGGCGGGTCGCCCGAGTCTACGCGGCCAAGCGGCCACTAGCCTCGCTCCCATGTCCCCGCTCGTGGTGGCCTTCGACACCGGGCCGCTCCACGGCCCGCTGACGGGCGTCGGTTTCGCGACCCAGCACATGCGGACCGCCCTGCTCGCCCGCGACGACGTGGCCCTCCACGAGTACGTGCTGTCGTTCCGGGCGCAGCTGACCCCCGGCACCACCCGCCTGCCGCTTCCGGCGGCCGTCGCCCAGCGCGCCTGGGGCGTCACCGGTGTGCCCAGGGTCGACCGCTGGCTCGACCGAGCGCGCCTCGTCCACGGCACCAACTACGTCGTCCCGCCGAGCGACCTCCCCCGAGTGGTCACCGCCCACGACGTCTGGTTCCTGCGCCATCCCGACTCGGTCTCCCCTGCCGTGGCGAGGGCCGGCCGCACGTTGCTCCGCGCCCTGCGGACCGGCGCCGTCGCCCACGTCCCCTCGCAGGCCACCGCCGACGCCTTGGCCGACCTCGTGCCGGGCGCTCGCGCCCACGTGGTTCCGCTCGGTCCCCTCCCCCTCGGACCCGCACCCGCTGCCTGCCCCTTCCCCGATCTGGGTGGGCGCCCGTTCGTCCTCGCCATCGGCACCCTCGAGCGGCGCAAGAACATCCCCGTCCTCGTCGACGCATTCGCCCGGATGCGCACTGCGGTCGAGGGTCTGCAACTGGTCCTGGCCGGCACCGACGGCGACGACACCGAGGCGGTGCGGCACGCCGTCGACACCAGCCGCACCGGCGACGCCGTCACGTTCACCGGACGGGTCGACGGCGAGGCGCGCGCGTGGCTGCTGCGGAACGCTCGGGTGCTCGCCTACCCCTCGCTCGACGAGGGCTTCGGCTTCCCACTGCTCGACGCCATGCAGGCCGGGGTCCCCGTTGCGGCCAGTACGGCCGGATCGATTCCCGAGGTCGCCGGAGACACTGCCCTCCTGTCGGCACCTGACGACGTCGATGCTCTCGCTGCCTCGCTGCTCGCGGTCTGCACCGACGACGAGGTCCGGGCCCGACTCGTGTCGGCCGGCCAGAACCGCCTCGCCGAGTTCGACTGGGCGCACACCGCGTCCGGACTTGTCGACCTCTACCACCACGTCCTGAGGGGTGACCTCCCATGACCATCGCCGTCATCTGCGGCGGCGTCGGCGCCGCCCGCTTCCTGCGCGCGCTCGCCGCCGTCTGGCCCGCGTCCGACACCGTCGGCATCGTCAACACCGGCGACGACACCGTGCTGCACGGGCTCGCGATCTCTCCCGATCTCGACACGATCACCTACACCCTCGCCGGTGCGATCGACCCCGACCGCGGTTGGGGCCTGCGCGACGAGTCGTGGCGGGCGATGGGTGCCCTCGCCCGTTACGAGGGGGTCCGCCCCGACGGCTCGACGGCGGCGCCGACCTGGTTCAACCTCGGTGACCAGGACCTTGCCACCCACTTCTACCGCACCGCCCGCCTCGCCGAGGGCGCCACCCTCACCGCCGCGACCGACGAGATCCGTCGCGCATGGGGGCTCGAACAGCGACTCCTACCCATGAGCGACGACCCGGTGACGACCCGGATCACCCTCGCCGACGTCGACGCTCCGGGCGCCGAGATCGCCTTCCAAGAATACTTCGTGCGCCTCCGGCACGGCGTGCCCGTCTCCGGCATCCGCTTCGCCGGAGCCGACAGCGCCGCCGCCTCCCCGGTTGCGCTCGACGCCATCGCCACGGCGACCGCTGTCGTGATCGCACCGTCGAACCCGCTGGTCTCGATCGCCCCGATCCGTTCGCTCACGGCGATCGACGAGGCACTCATGGCGCGCCGCGACACCGTCGCCGCCATCTCCCCCATCGTCGGCGGCGCCGCCCTCAAGGGCCCGGCCGACCGGATGCTCGAGGAACTCGGCCACGAGTCGTCGGTCGTCGGTGTGGCCCAGCTCTACGCCCCCATCGCTCGAGCGCTGGTGATCGACCCGGTCGACGCCCACCTCGCCGACGCCGTGCGCGCCGAGGGCCTCGACGTGGTGATCACGCCGAGCATCATGAGCAGCCCCGAGATCGGCGCCGAACTCGCCCGCCAGACGCTCGCCGCGGCCGGGGTCACTCTGTCGTCGTAGCCACCGTGGCGCGCAGACCGTCGGCCAGGGCGGTCCACGGCGCCCATGCCAGATGGATGCGGGCCCGGGTGACCGCCAACGACATGCGGGCGATGTCGTCGGGTCGACGCGGCGCCGGAGCAGGCGGCCGACCGTCGGGCCCGGCCATCGCCGACCACACGTCGCGGATCGAGGTCGCTGTTCCGGTCCCGATGTTCACGAGCAGTCCACCGGCCCGCGTGGACGCCCGAGCGAGTGCGTCGACCACATCGTCGACGTACACGAAGTCGCGGGTCTGGCGTCCGTCGCCCTCGAGCATCGGGGTGACCCCGTCGCGCAGGGCCGCGGCGAACGCCGCCACCACGCCCGCCTCACGCCGCTGGCGCGGCCCGTAGGCCGACCCGATCACGAGGGCGGTGAACTCGACACCGTGCCGCTCGCGATACACACCGAGCAGATCGAGCAGCGAGCGCGTCGCCGCCGCAGCCACACTCGCATGGGCACCGATGCGGCTCTCCTTCACCGGCTGTTCCTTGGCCGGCACCTCCCCGTAGACCGCTGCAGCGCCGAGCGCGACGACCACCTTGGCCGGCAACCCGCGACGCGCTCCTTCGAGCACGGCCGCCAGCGACGACAGCGAGGCCTGGAGCGTGTCCTCCGCTGGCTCGCCGGGAGGCAGGAGTCCGAGGTGGTAGACGACCTCGGGCTCACGCATGGCCATCAGACTCGCGAACTCCGGCGACGTGGCGTCGAGCGTGTGGATCCGCAGGTCGCCCGACAGGCGGCGGGCTGCAGCGAGGTTGCCGAGCGAACCGGTCGAGAGGATGTCGACGACGTCGACCGAGTGACCTTCGGCGACGAGGCGCTCGGTGAGGTGGGAGCCGAGGAACCCGGCTCCGCCCACCACCAGCGCCTTCACGAGGCGTCGGGGTCGGGGCGTCGCTCGCCCTGCACGTGCTCGCCGTCGGCGACCGAACCGATGGCACCGATGACCGACGCCGACACGACCGCACCTGCACCCACGTGACCCATCACGACCGAGTCTGTCACCCGCGCACCGTCGGCGATGACCGCACCGTCGAGGACGACCGAGGCCGTCACCACGGCGCCCGCCCCGATGCGTGCACGGGAGGCCACGACGGTCTCGTCGAGACGAGCCGTGGGGTCGACGTCGGCACCTGCGGCGACCGGCTCGCAGGTGTCGTGGCGACGGAGGCCGCGCACCACATCGAGGTTGGCCTGCAGGTAGAGCTCGGGCCGACCGGTGTCGAGCCAGTAGTCGTCGGTCGCCAGTGCGTACAGGCCACCATCGGCGACGACGGCGGGGAAGGTCTCGCGCTCGATCGAGACCTTGCGCCCGGTGGCGATGCGCCCGAGCACCGACGGTTCGAGCACGTAGGTCCCGGCGTTGATCAGGTTGCTCGGCGCCGTCCCCGGAGCCGGCTTCTCGACGAAGCGTTCGACACGACCCTCGGCGTCGAGGGCCACCACGCCGAACGCCGACGGATCGGGCACTCCGATCAGGGCGATCGTGGCCTCGGCACCGCGGTCGCGGTGGTGCTCGACCAGTCGGGCGATGTCGAGGTCGGTGAGGACGTCACCGTTGGCGACGACGAACGTGTCGTCGATGCCGGCGCTCTCGGCGGCGAAGCGGATCGCTCCGGCCGTGTCGAGCGGCTCGGGTTCGACGGCGTAGCGAAGGGTCACCCCGGCACAGGTGCCGTCGGGGAAGGCCTCGACGAAGGGCTCGGGCTTGAACCCGAGCGCCAGCACGACCTCGGTGACGCCACCCCGAGCGAGGTTGCGGATGAGCCGCTCGATGATCGGCAGATGCCCCACCGGGAGCATCGGCTTGGGTACCGACGAGGTCAGCGGCCGGAGGCGGGTACCGAACCCGCCCACGAGCACGACGGCCCGCATCAGCCGCCCGTGGTGGGGGTCGCGGCCGTGGTCTCCGCGGCGACGGTCGTGTCGGCCGCCGCCGTGGTCTCGGTCGCGGCCGTCGTCTCGGTCACACCCGTGGTGTCGGTGGAGCCCGAGCCCGCCCCGATCACACCGAGGTCGGCGAGTGTCGCTGCCGAATCGGGCAGCGGGATCTCGGCGTCCTTGGGAACGATGGCGATGGCGAACACCATGCCGCTGCGGGTGAACCGCAGGCTGGCAAAGTCGGTCACGTTGTCGACGAAGGCGCCGCTGGTGTAGTCGTCCCACACCCGCACGCGGACCTGGGTCTCCTTGCCGTCGCACGTGAAGTCGGCGGTGTCCCACACCCGGGTCTCGCCCGCGGCCACCTGGCTCTCGGGGATCTCGAGGCGGGTGTCGCTCAACGAGATGCCGTACTGGCGGAGGAACACACCGAGCTTGGCCTTACGACCGGTGTTGCCGCCGGTCTGCGGGTGGTAGTGGATGATGCCGTCGGCGTCGGTGCCGGTCTCGACGGCCGTCATGTCGCCGGTGCTGACATCGGCGTCGAGTTCGTCGGCCGTACCCGAGAGGTTCGGGATCCACTCGTCGCAGACGCGGATGCCGTAGGCGATCGACCAGTTGTCACCGGGCTGGGGCGCCCCGGTCTCCTCGGCCGGCACGGTGGCACGGCTGTAGACGACGAGGAGGAGCATCACCGCGCTGACGATGGCGACGATGGTGGGGAAAGTGGTGCCGCCCTGGAAGCGGACCTTCTTGCCCTTGCCACGCGACGCGAGCCTGGCGAGCTTCTTGGCGGAAGAGGAGGTGGCCACGAGGGTGCGAGGCTATCGGAACAACGGGCCGAGCGCTCAGCCAGCGTCGCGCGGGCGCCGGGTTCGGCCGGGGCGACCGGCGGCGATCCGGCGGACCAGGGAGGCGTAGGCCTCGGCCACCGCGGCCGGAGACGCCTCACCCTCGACCCACGCCCGGCCCCGTCGGCCCTGCTCGGCCGCTGCCGGGAGGTCACCGAGGAGGGCGGCGAGCGCCGCCCGGAAAGCGTCGGGGTCGTCCGGAGGGACGGCCACCCCGCCACCGCTGGCCGCGATCATCCTCGGCACCTCGGTCCCGGGGTCGATGGCGGCGAGCACCGGTCGCCCGGCCGCCAGGATGCTGTAGGTCTTCGACGGAACGCTGACCCTGCCGAGGCCGGCACGGAGGGGCACGAGGTGGATGTCACCGGTGGCCAGCACCTCCGGAACCCGTTCGTGGGGCTGGTACCCGCTGAACACGACGTTCGGGAGACCTGCCGCACGCTCCTCCATCGCCGCCCGCGCCGATCCGTCACCGTTGATGAGGAACGTGGCGGTGGGGAACTCTCGGGCCGCGTCGATGACCATCTCGAGCGACTGCGAGAAGCCGATGTTCCCGGCGTAGAGAACGACAGGGCCGTCGCCGAGACCGAGCTCGGCCCGAAGTGGGGTCATCCGGTCGCGAGGGGTGATGAACGCCGTGTCGACGAAGTTCGGGATGACCACGACCTCGGGCCGACCCCGCCGCAGGCGACCCGGCGCGATCTTCGCGACCACGTTGTCGCGTAGGTCGTCACTGAGCACGGTGACGGCCCTCGAGCGGTGGTACGAGACCCGCTCGAGCCAACGGGCGACAGCGATGATCCGCCGGTCGGTGATCGCACCGGTGTCGATGGCCGCATCGGGGAAGACGTCCTGGATGTTGAAGACCAGCGGACCACGGCGCACGAGATGAGTCACCCAGCCGGTGAGGCCGATCGTCAGAGGCGGCGACATCGCGATGACGGCGTCGACCCGACCACCACGCAAGGACGCCAGGCCCGACAGCACACCGAAGCCGGCGAAGCCGAGGGCTCGACGGAGCAGGTTCCGCTTGTCGCCGCCGGGGAACGGGTGGACCCGTGTGATCGAGCCCCACGGCGTGGTCTCGGTACGGATCCACCGACCCTCCCAGCCCGGCTCGATGCGATGCTCCCGGTACCAGGGCAGCGCCGTGACGACGTGGATCTCGTGCCCGAGCGCCGCCAACTCGTGGACGATGCGGGTCATCACGACACCCGTCGGGGCGGTGTCGGGAGCGAAGTGCGGACACAGCACCGCCAGCCGCAGCGGACGCGTCGGGTTGTCGGCAGTGGGTGTCGTCATCTCAGGCTGCTCCGAGCGCCCGATCGTAGGCACGAACGAGAGCCGCACCGCTGGCCGCCGACGTGAAGTCGGCTGCACGCCGGTGACCTGCGACCACGAGCTCGTCGCGACGGCGGAGCGCCTCGTCGAGGGCATTGGTCCACGCCGACTCGTCGAGCGGCCGCACGAGCCCGGCCTCGCCCACGATGCCCGGCATGCAGGTCGCATCGCCGCACACCACCGGACAGCCGAGCGTCATCGCCTCGATCAGCGGCGCACCGAAGCCTTCGTACTGACTCGGGAAGACGAGCGCAGTCGCCATCGCCAACAGCCCGTTGCGGTCGGCCGCGGGCACCCGGCCGAGGTGACGCACACGCGGATCGCTCGCCACCCCTCCGGCGACCTCGTCGTGGGCGAGACCGCGCCCGCCCGTGAAGACCAGCCGCAGGTCGGGGTCGCGCCACTGCCGCTGCATCAGGCCGAGCAGGAAGTCGTGTCGCTTGTGCGGATGCGTGACCGCCGGGTAGACGACCACCGGACCGTCGCCCAGCGAGTACCGCGAGCGGAGTTCGTCCTCCGGCGTGATCTCCGACGCCAGCGCCGGTTCGATGCCGTGCGGAACGACCATGACCCGCTCCGCCGGGATGCCGTAGTGCCGGATCACCGAGTCGCGCACGTAGTCGCTCGGCACGGTGACCACCGACGCACGCCGGGCCGAGCCAGGGATGACGGCGCCCAGATACGCCCGCTTGAGACGCGAGAAGTACTGCGGGTAGGTGAGGAACTGGAGATCGTGGATCGTCAATACGTACGGACGGTGGGCCAGCAACGGTGCTGTGCCGCCCCCGTGGTGGACGAGGTCGACGTCGCCGGTGTGTGAGCGCAACCACGTGAGTTCTCCGACGATCCGACGCGCCCGACCGTGGCTCTCGAACGCCGGCTCGACCATGTGCGCGACCGCCGCCATCTCGGGGTGCGCACCGGTGAGACCCCGCGCCGCTGCGACGGTGACCTGCCAGCGCGTGCCGGGCTGCTCGGAGAGTCCGAGCACCTGACGGACGAGGTACTCCTCCGAGCCGCCGACGCCACCGGGGACGCACCACAGCATGTTGACAAGCACCCGCGGGGTGCCGGGACCGCTCGTCATCCGGCGAGCTCCCGGTAGGCAGCCGCGGTGAGCGCAGCGCTCGCGGCCCACGATCTCCGTTGGGCGCGCGCCAGACCCTTCGCCCGCAGTTCGTTGCGGCGGACCAGTGCCTCGTCGATCCCACGGCCGATGTCCTCGGGCGACATCGGGTCGACCAGCACCGCTGCGTCGCCCGCGGTCTCCTCGGTGGCCGTGCCGCGACTGGTCACGACCGGAGCCCCTTGCGCCATCGCTTCGAGGACGGGGAGCCCGTACCCCTCGCGCTCGCTCGGGTAGCAGAACACAGTGGCACCCGCATAGAGACCGGCGAGATCGTCGGACGGGACGAAGCCGAGGAACGAGACGAGGGTCTCGTCGACGTGCTCGACACCGGTGGTCCCCCACCCCACTGCACCGGCGACCACGAGCGGGATCCGTCGACCCATGTGCTGCAGGGCGGCGACGAGACCGCGCAGGTTCTTGCGCGGCTCGACGGTGCCCACGAACAGCAGGTACTCGTCGGGAAGGCCGTAGGTGGCGCGCACCCGCTCGACCTCCTCGGGCGTGGCCCGCTGGGTCTCGACCCCGAGTGGGACGAGACGGAGCCGGTCGGCACTGATGCCGTTCGCGACGCAGTCGTCCATCGTCGCCTGGCTGCTGCACAGCACGAGGTCGGCTGTGCGGCGGATGATCCCGAGGCTCTCGTTGAACACGCGCACCCCGTGCCGCGTGAAGTGGGCCGGCTCGTGGACCCATGCCAGGTCGTGCAGCGTGACTACCAGCGCCGCCTTCGTGGGGCACGGGATGAGCGTGGTGGCGTGGGCGATGTCGACCGGACCAGTGGCGATCTCGACCGACGGCCAGCGGAACCGCAGCCACGACTCGTACATCCACGGCGAGGCGATGGGCAGGTGCGCGACCGGGATCGGAGGGGTCCACGGGTCGGGCGGCAGTCGTCGGTGACGACCCGCAACGCCGATCAGGCGGACGTCGTTGTGCGGGCCGAGCGCCTCGGCGACACGCAGCGCCGCGACTCCGGTTCCGCCCGGGACACGGTGCCAGCACTGCTCGAGTGTGTAGGCCACGCGCATCGGCCCATTGTGCCCGATGACCGACCGCCCTGCCGTCACCCCCTCTCGGTGACGAGCGACGCCGCGCGCCGAGGGGACTCGGCTGCTGGCGGAGGGTCAGTAGATGGGGAGGTAGTGCTGGTGCTCCCAGGCAGTGATCTCGTGGGGATCCCAGTCGAGACCTTCGGCCTCCCAGCGAGCCAGTTCGTCCTTGCGGATCGTCAGGAACGCCAGGCTGAGGTCGTGGCCCATCGCCTCACGCAGTTCGGCGTCGGCCTCGAACGCGGCGATCGCGTCGGCCAGCGAGTGCGGGGTGTGGCGGTCGGTGTTCGGCTCGGCGTCGCCGTTGCCCTCCTGCGGAGCACCGCAGTCGATCCCGGCGCTCACGCCCATGAGCGCGGCGTTCAGCATCGCCGCTGCCGCGAGGTAGACGTTCGCCGTTCCGCACGGCATGCGGTTCTCGATGCGGGTCGCGGCACCACGCTCACCGGGGATCCGGTAGGTGCTCATCCGGTTGTCGAGACCCCAGTTCGCCCAGTAGCCGGCGATGATGCCGGGGATGAGGCGCTTGTAGCTGTTGACCGTCGGCGCCGACAGGAGCGACATGCCCTCATGGTGGGCGAGCATCCCTCCGAGGCACTGGCGGGCCAGTTCGCTGATGCCGAACTCGGCGTTGTGGTCGTCGAACGCGTTCGGTCCGCCGTTCACGGGGACGAGCGAGAAGTTGATGTGCAGGCCGCTGCCGGTGAAGGGGCCGCTGATCGGGCGGCCCATGAAGGTCGCCCCGAAGCCGTGCCGGTGGGCGACCTCGCGCACCATCTCGCGGCTCGTGAAGGCACGGTCGGCGGCATCCATGGCCGGCCCGTACTTCATGTTGAGCTCCATCTGGCCGGGGCTGAACTCGGCGCACACGCCTTCGAGGTCGAGTTCGCAGTGCTCGGCGTTGTCGAAGAACTCGAACATCATGCTGGTGCCGTCCGCGGCGTACACGTCGCCACCCATCCCGACGCCGTACACACGGTGGTGCGGGCGGTCGAGTGGCGAGTAGCCACCGGGCGCGGCCGAGTCGGCCTGCATGACGTAGAACTCCATCTCGAAGCCAAGCATCGGCTCGTACCCGAGGGCCCGCCACGCGTCGACAGCGCGCTGGAGGGCGCCGCGCGGGCAGAGGGCGAGAGGCTTGCCCTGGTACTCGAGACCGGCGATGACGACGTCGGTGTCGGGCTCCCAGCCGGGCCGACGCGAGTCGGTGCTCGGCACGGTCGAGAGATCGGGGAAGCCGACGTCACTGCTGTAGCCCGGCACCTCGAGGATGTCGCCCAGCGGGTTCATCGTCAGCGTCGTGACGGCGTGGTGCGTGTGCTCGTGGATGCGCCGGACCGGGACGTAACGGCCGTGCGACAGGCCGTTCAGATCGCTCCACATGACGCGTACTCGTCGGTTCCCCATGGGCGCCGAAGGTAGCAGATGCGACAGATCGTTCGTGCCCTAAGGATCGCCCGACGGCTCGTGCGGCCCGCATCGCGGACTGCACGCACCGTGTGACACCTCAGGCGTCGAACCACATGTGGATCTGCCCGGTGCCCGCAGCGTTCTCGTAGTCGCTGTAGGCCACGCCCTTCGAGTGCCAGTCGGCACCGCCCATGGCCGCCGCCATGATCAGGTAGTGGGCGAAGCGCCCCTCGGGCGAGAACTTCCGGAACTCGGGGTACCCGGCGAGGACGGCTGCGTGGTCGCCCGCCTCGAGGAGTTCGATCAACGCCTCGTCGGCGGCACGGTGCGCAGGGCTCACGACGTGCGCAGGGTCGGCGCCCTCGTGCGAACGCAATTCGCGCAGCGGCCAGAACTTGTGGGAGAGGGCTCCGCTCGCCATCAACACGACACGCCGGTCGCTCCGACGCACGGCCTCGGCCAGCACCTCGCCGAGGATCATGCAGTCGTCGAACTCGGCGGTCTGGCAGATACTCACCGAGATCCACCGCTCGTCGCGCTGGAGGTACGGCGTGAGATACACCGTCGCGTACTTGACCGGCAGATACGGGTCGTCGCTGGCGTGCACCCAGGTGTCACTCCGCTCCCCCGCCACCTCGGCCATCAGCCTCGCCAGCTCGGGGTCACCCGGCATGTCGAACGGCATCTGCGGGTTGCCACGGGGCAGTTCCTCACTGGTGAACCGCCCCGAGCGGCGCTCGTGCCCGGAGACGACCCACTCGAAGGTCGTGAACCAGTGGGTGTCGAGCACGACGATGGTGTCGATTCCCGCATCGTCGAGACGTTCGCGGCGCATGCGATGCAGACCGTCGACGATCGAGAAGTCACGGCCGCCGTTCAGTTCGAGACGCACCGACTCGGGCAGGACGAGCGGGGGCACGTGGGCCACCAGTGCACCGCCGACGATCTCTCCCATGTCCGGTCCTCCACCCCGATCAGCGCCACTCGCGGATCGTTCGGTACCGAACAATCTACACGGCGCCCGAACAGCGTCGGACGCGTCAGCGCAGGGCGGCCACCGTCTCGGCGAGGGGCTCGGTGAAGTCGCGCAACGGTCCCCACCCGAGGGCCGCCAGCACGCTGTTCTCGAGCACGCTGTTGGCAGGTCGGGGCGCAGGCCGAGGCGGCTGCAGATCGGCTGTCGAGATCGGCCGAACCATGGCGGGGTCGAGCCCCATCGCGGCCACGACCGCACGAGCGAAGCCGCACCACGACACCACGCCTGCGTTCGTCGCGTGGACGATGCCGCCGAGACGTTCGAGCCCGATGCGGCGCAGGACCGGAGCGAGGTCGTGGGTGAAGGTCGGATGTCCGATCTGGTCGTCGACGAAGGCGAGTTCGGGGCGCTCAGAGGCCAGCCGCATCACGGTCTTGACCATGTTCGCCCCGTGACGGCCACACACCCACGACGTCCTGACCACGGCCGCACCGGCACCGAGGGCGAGAGCCTCGACCTCGCCCGCACGCTTGCTCGCCCCGTACACGCTCTGGGGCGACGTCGTGTCGTGCTCCCTGTAGGGGCGGTCGAGGGTGCCGTCGAAGACGTAGTCGGTGCTGACCTGGACGAGGTGGGCCCCGGTGGACGCGCAGGCCTCGGCGAGCCACCGCACGGCGAGGGCGTTCTGGGCAAAGGCCTTGGGCTCGTCCGACTCGCAGGCATCGACCGCCGTCCACGCCGCACAGTTCACGACCGCATCGGGACGCACCGCATGGATCGCCGAGCGGACAGCGTCGCGGTCGGTGACGTCGAGGGTCGCCCGACCGTGGGCGACGACCTCGTCACCCTGCGCAGCACAGTGCGCCGCGAGATCGGTCGCCAGCTGCCCGTTCGCGCCGGTGACCAGCACCCTCATCAGAGCCCGGCCTTCGCCTTGAGCGGCTCCCACCACCAACGGTTGTCGCGGTACCACTGCACCGTCTGGGCCAGCGACTCGTCGAACGACCGCTCGAGCCGCCAGCCGAGCGCCTGAGTGCGCGAGATGTCGACCGAGTAGCGACGGTCGTGCCCGAGACGATCGGCGACCGGTTCGATGAACGACTCGTCGCGCCCGCACAACTCGATCAGGCGATGCGTGAGTTCGCGGTTCGTGAGCTCCATGTGCGCGCCGATGTTGTAGATCTCGCCGACGACACCCTTCTCAAGCACCAGGTGGGCCGCCCTGTTGTGGTCCTCGACGTGGATCCAGTCGCGGACGTTGCCGCCGTCGCCGTAGAGCGGGACCTTGCGGCCGTCGAGCAGGTTCGTCGTGAACAGCGGGATGACCTTCTCGGGGAACTGGTACGGACCGAAGTTGTTGCTGCACCGGGTCACCACGACCGGGAGTCCGTGGGTCGTCACATAACTCAGGGCGATCAGGTCGCTGCCGGCCTTGGCCGCCGAGTAGGGCGACCGCGGGGTCAACCGATCGGACTCGCGGAACGAGCCGACGTCGATGCTGCCGTACACCTCGTCGGTGCTGATGTGGAGGAACTTGCCGACCCCGACCCGGCGGGCGACGTCGCACAGCACGTTGGTGCCGAAGCAGTTGGTGCGCACGAACGAGTACGGGTCGGTGATGCTCCGGTCGACGTGGGTCTCGGCGGCGAAGTGCACGACGGCGTCATGGCCGTCCATCGACCGCACCACGACGTCCTGGTCGCAGATGTCACCGTGCACGAACTCGCACCGGCGATCGTCGAGCAGATCGCGGATGCTCTCGAGGTTTCCGGCGTAGGTCAGCGCATCGAGGATCGTGACCTCGTGGTCGCTGTTGGCCAGCAGCCAGCGCACGTAGTTCGAGCCGATGAAGCCCGCTGCTCCGGTGACGAAGATCTTCATGGTTCCTCGCGGTCAGGTCCGCATCGGCCAGTACGGCCGACGGTTCTCGGGGATGCCGACCCGCAGCGGGTTCGCCAGGTCGCGGCCCGACAGGATCGGGTCGGTCACTCCCCAGTCGGCTCCGATGGCGGGGTCGTCCCACAGCACGCCCAGCTCGTCGGCAGGGTTGTAGTAGTTGTCGACGAGATAGGTCATCACCACGTCGGTCAGCGCCGCGAACCCGTGCGCCACACCGGGCGGGATGTACACCCCCAGGTGGTTCTCGCCCGAGATGTCGAACGCCAACGTGGCCCCGTCGGTGGGCGACCCCTCGCGCAGGTCGTGCAGCACCACCCGAATCGTGCCCACCGGGCAGTACCAGTAGTCGGACTGGTGCAGGTGGTAGTGCAGGCCGACCACGGCGCCCTGCTGCTTGTTCGACCGGTTGCCCTGGACCATCTCGCGGCCCTGGGGGAACCACTCACGGCGGTAGGTCTCGATGAACAGGCCTCGCTGGTCGCCGTGCAGCGTGGGTTCGACCACGTACACGCCTGCGATGGTGTCGCTCTCGCGCACGGTGGGCATGGCGCCAGTATGTCAGCCCTGCTGACGCGGACGCGGTCCCTCGCCCCGGAAGTAGGCGAGCACCTCCGCAGCACCGTCACCGAGTTCGAGGATGTCGTTGCCGTCGACCGTGGCCGGCACGACGGGCAGCGCGAAGGTCCCGAGACCCTCGTCGACCGCGCCGCGCAGCGACATCGCGGCGTCGAGCGGATCGAGGGCGGCGTCGGTCCGCACGGCGGCGCTGATCGCGTCGACGAGCGAACCGGTCCGGAACGGGTTGGCCTTGACCTCGGCGACGGCCTTCTGCAGGCAGAGGTTCACGAACCGCCGCTGACGACGCGTGCGGCCAAGGTCGGAGGTCGGGTCTTCCTGCCACTCGCCCTCGCGCCACTCCTCGTAGTGACGGCTGCGCGCGTAAGCGAGCGCCATCTTCCCGTCGAGCGTGTAGCAACCCTTGGTCGGGATCGCCAGACCGGTGTTGATGTCGCGGGTGGGCCGCTTGAAGCAGATGTCGATGCCACCCAGCGCCTCGACGAGTTGGGTGAACCCGCTGAAGTCGACCTCGACGTAGTGGTGCACGGGGATCCCGAGCAACTGCACCGTGCGGACGAGGACGGCCGGGCCGTCGTTGTAGGCCGAGTTGATCCGGCGGCGACCCTCGTGTCCCGGCACCTCGACGTACAGGTCGCGCGGCAACGAGAGCAGTTCGGCCACACCACTCGCCTTGTCGTACCGCAGCACCATCAGGCTGTCGCTGCGGTTGCCCGTGACGTCGCCGCTGTCACCCGTGTTCGGGTCGCCGGCCGCACGGCTGTCGCTCCCCACGAGGAGGTAGTTGTCGACGGTGTCGCTCGCCGGGCTGAGCACCTCGGCCACACCGGGCACCTCTTCGATGCCGGTGATGGTGCGCTTCGCTGCCGTGACGATGCCGAGTGCTCCGACGACAGCGACCACGGCGGCCACCAGCGCCAGCGAGCCGGCCCGATGCCGACGGCGCAGGGGCGAGGTGTCGAACGTGAGCATCGTTGCGAGGGTAGTTCCGCCTCTGCTCAGCGGAGGTGCATCACGTCGCCGGTCGCGAAGCGGTGCGTGACACCACACGGGTCGAGCACCACGAGTCGCCCGTCGGGTTCGACGTCGACCGCCCGACCAGTCACCACGGCCGCATCACCCGGACCGGTCAGCTCGACCCGGACCTCACGACCGAGGGTCGCCAGACGAGAGCGGTAGAGCGCGGCCAGCGCCCCGTCGTCGACCGGCAGTCGGTCGAGCGCGGCCAGCAGGGCCTCGAGCACGGCCGTCGGGTCGGTGGCGTCACCGAGTCGGGCCGCGCCGTCGGGCGACCAGCCGACGTTGAGCCCGATACCCACCACCACGTCGAGCGCCCCTGCCGGGCCCCCGACCGACGGCTGCGCCTGAGCGAGGATCCCGGCGAGCTTCGCCGTCCCGACGAGCAGGTCGTTGGGCCACTTCAGCAGGGCATCGACACCCGCCGTCAGCCGTGCGGCCTCCTGAGCCGCCAGCGCGACCCGCTGGGTCAGCAGGTGCGGGTCGCCGACCCGCGACCGGAAGAGCAGCGACACCAGCAGGTTCGCGCCCGGCGGGGCCTCCCAACGTCGATCGAGGCGCCCGCGACCCGCCGTCTGGTGACGGGCGACCAGCACCGATCGATCAGGGGCCCCGTGGACTGCCGCCTCGAGGAGGTCGGCATTGGTGCTCCCAGTCTCGGCGACGACCGTGACGTGCCAGCCCCCTCCGTGCTCTCGGAATGCGTCGTGGCTGGTCATTGCGCCTAGATTGCCACCGTGCTGAAGAAGATCCTCATCGCCAACCGCGGCGAGATCGCCGTGCGCGTCATCCGCGCCGCCCGCGAACTCGGTATCGCCACCGTCGCCGTCTACAGCGAGCTCGACCGCGACGCCCTCCACGTGCGGCTCGCCGACGAGGCCTACGCCCTCGGTGGCCAGACCGCTGCCGAGAGCTATCTCAACACCGAAGCGATCCTGAACGCCATCGAGCAGAGCGGCGCCGACGGGGTCCACCCCGGCTACGGCTTCTTCAGCGAGAACGCCGACTTCGCCCGTGCCATCACCGCCAAGGGCGTCGCCTTCATCGGCCCGCCCCCGGCCGCCATCGACGAGATGGGCGACAAGGTGTCGAGCCGCAAGGCGGCCCTCCGCGGCGGCGCTCCGATCGTGCCGGGCACGACCGAGTTCGTCACGTCGGCCGACGAGATCCGCGCCTTCGGCGCCGAGCACGGCTACCCGATCGCCATCAAGGCCGCCTTCGGTGGCGGTGGGCGCGGCATGAAGGTCGTCCGCAGCGCCGACGAGGTGCAAGAGGCGATGGACAGCGCCCAGCGCGAGTCGAAGGCCTTCTTCGGCCGCGACGAGATCTACATCGAGCGCTATCTCACGTGGCCGCGCCACGTCGAGGTCCAGATCGTGGGCGACCAGCACGGCAACGTGGTCTGGGTCAGCACCCGCGACTGCTCGGCCCAGCGCCGCCATCAGAAGCTCATCGAGGAAGCCCCGTCGTACGGCATGGCCCCCGGCATCGAAGAGGCCATGGGCGAGGCAGCGATCAAGGCGGCGAAGGCCGTCGGCTACTACAACGCCGGCACCGTCGAGTTCATCTACCAGGACGGCGACTTCTTCTTCCTCGAGATGAACACCCGCCTCCAGGTCGAGCACCCGGTCACCGAGGTGATCACCGGCATCGACCTCGTCGAGTGGCAGATCCGCGTCGCCAGCGGCGAGCCGCTGCCGATGACGCAGGACGAGATCGCCGCCCAGCGCCGCGGTCACGGCATCGAGGTCCGCATCAACGCCGAGAACCCGGCGGGCGGCAAGTTCCTCCCGTCGCCCGGCACGATCAGCAAGCTGGTCGCCCCCGACGGCTTCGGAGTCCGTTTCGACGCCGGCTACGAGAGCGGCGACACGGTCAGCCAGTACTACGACAACCTGGTCGGCAAGTTGATCGTGTGGGGCAAGGATCGCCCCACCGCGATCGCCCGCACCATCCGCTGTCTCGAGGAGATGGTCGTCGAGGGCGTGGCCACCACGATCCCCGCCGACCTGGCCATCCTCCGCCATGCCGACTTCCAGGCGATGGAACACTCGACCAAGTGGGTCGAGGAGAGGCTCGACCTCTCGGGCGTCGAGCCCCCGAAGGCGCCCGCTGCGGCCTCCGACGACGAGGCCCCGCTGGTCCAGCGCCGCACGACCGTCGAGGTCAACGGCAAGCGTTTCGACGTCTCGATGTGGGTCCCCGACGCGCCGGTGATGGCCGTCGCCGGCGCCAAGGCCGCACCCGCCAAGAAGGCCCGTGCGGCCGGCGGTGGCGGCTCGTCCGGCGGATCGGGCAGCGGCAACGTCGAGGTGCCGATGCAGGGCACCATCGTCAAGGTCCTCGTCGAGGTCGGACAGTCGGTCGAGGCCGGTCAGGCCGTCGTGGTCCTCGAGGCCATGAAGATGGAGAACCAGATCACCGCCGAGAAGGCCGGCGAGGTCAAGGAGATCAAGGTCTCTGCGGGCGACACCGTCGGCGCCGGCGACGTCGTCGTCGTCATCGGCTGACGGGTACCGATCCTGCCGGGCGGTCTTCCGCCCGCCACCGTCACTCTGCGGCTTCGGACAGTGCCTCGGCCAGCGCAGGGTGCACCAGCAGGCTCTCGACGATGTCGGTGACCTTGAGGTTGGCCGTCACGGCCAGGGCGATCACCGAGATCAACTCGGCGGCCGACTGACCGACGATCGACCCACCCAGCACCACACCCGTGGCCGGGTCGCTGATGATCTTCACGAAGCCGCGCGAGTCGTTGTTGATGAGCGCCTTCGGAGTGGCCGAGAACGGCACCTTCGTCACCCGGATCTTGCGGCCGACGGCGAACGCATCGGCCTCGGCGAGACCGACGTCGGCGATCTCGGGTTCGGTGAAGATCGCGCTCGCAGCCTTGTCGTAGTCGAGATGGCGATGACCCGACCGCTGCATGCCCATCAGGTGCTCGGCGACCTTGCGGCCCTGCATGCTCGCCACGCTGCTCAGCGGGAGCTTGCCGCTCACGTCACCGGCCGCGTAGATGTGCGGCAGGCTGCTCTGGCAGTTGTGGTTGATGCTGACGTACCCGCCGTCGAGTTCGACGCCGATCTCCGCGAGGCCGAGGCCGGCCGTGTTCGGCACCGACCCGATGGCGAGGACGGCGTGCGAGCTCCGCACGACGCGCCCGTCGTCGCAGCGAACCACGACGTCGTCACCTTCGCGCTCGATCGAAGTGGCGCGGGCGCCCTTGAGGAGCTTCACACCGCGGCGGAGGAAGTCGTCCTCGAGAACAGCGGCGACCTCGGGGTCCTTCGCGGGCAGCACCTGCTGACGGCTCACCACGAGCGACACCTCGGCGCCGAAGCTGGCGAACATGTGCACGAACTCCACTCCAGTGACGCCCGAGCCCACCACGGTCATGCTGCGCGGGAAGATCCGGGGCGGATAGCAGTCGCGGGTCGTGAGGATCCGCTCACCGTCGGGCTGGCACCACTCGGGGATGCGCGGGCTGGTTCCGGTGGCGATCAGGACGGCATCGGCGGGAATGACGCGGGTGCCGGAGGCATCGGTGACCTCGACCTCGTGAGGGCCGACAAGACGGGCCGATCCGTACACGAGGGTCACGCCCTGGCTCTCGAGCAGCTCGGTGGTGCTGTCCTGGAGGCGGGTCTTGATGCCGTCGATGCGCTGGGTGAGCGACGACACGTCGACCCGCCCGGTCTGCTGCTCGAGACCCATGCCGGTGATGCGGCGGGTGAAGCTCATCGCCCCGCCCGTGGCGATCATCGCCTTCGACGGGATGCAGTCCCAGAGGTGGGCGGCACCGCCGATGACGTCGCGTTCGATGAGGGTGACCTGGGCCCCGAATCGGGCGGCGTGCGAGGCAGCGGTGTTGCCGGCAGGACCGCCGCCGATGATGACGAAGCGAGTGCTCACGGCTCGCAAGGCTACCCCGCGGCCGCGAGTGACCACCGGATGACACCGGTGACGGCCGCACCGGCCGGCCGCACCAGCAGCCGTTCGCTGACCGGGAGCCACGGCAGGCGGAGGGGCCAGCGCGTCCATGCCGGCAGCAGCCCGACCGCCGCTGCGGCGAGCACCCCGTACGCCGGGCGCGCCGGGAGCGGGAGGGGCGGCTCGACGAGCAGGAAGCGGGCGGCCGCTCGCGCCTCGGGGGTCGACCCGAGTTCGGGCCGGAAGTCGACGATCTCGCGGGCCAGTTCGGCGACGGTGACCGGCGGGTGGTTGACCCCGAGTCGCTCGGCCACCACCGCGGTCTGGGCCACGTACTCGTCGGCGCGCTCGGGACTCAGCGGCGTGGCCCCGTACCGCTGGTGGGCCGCAAGGAAGCTGTCGACCTCGCAGACGTGGACCCACCGCAGCAGGTGCGGGTCGCCGGCCGAGTACGGGCGACCGTCAGCGGCCCGACCACGCACGCGGCGGTGCACGTCGCGCACCCGCGCCACAGCGTGCTCGGCCACGTCGGCGGGACCGAACGTCGTGGCAGCGAGGAAGTCGGCCGTGCGCTGGAGTCGACCCCACGGGTCGGCGCGGTAGTCGCTGTGCTGCGCCACGCCGGCCATCGCCAACGGGTGCAGCGACTGCAGCAGCAGAGCCCGGAGGCCTCCGACGAACATCGCTGCGTCGGCGTGGACCTCGCGGATCGCTGCGTCGTCGGCGAACCAACGCTCGCCCGGCGCGTCGAACAACGCCGCACGCTTGGCCTCGGCATCGTCGCCGACGACCCGATCGCGGATCAGCAGACCGAGTCGGGTCCGGAGGGCATCGGGAGTGGTCGGCACCCCGTCATTCTCCCAGCCATCCGTCGTCGGCGAACATCGTGCTCGCACTTGATGCCGGCTCGGTGATCGACTCGGTCGGGAGTGCCACCCGGTTCGGGCAGTACTTCGACGGGTACGGGAGGCGGTTCCGTTGCTCCCCCACCCACTCGAAGTGCATCCCGTCGGGTCGGAGGAAGTTGCCGCCCCAGGCGAACCCGTGCTTGCGGAAGATGCGCACGATCCGACAGTCGAGCACCGGGACGCAGCCCTGGCAGTTGGTCACCGTGTTCATGTCGATGGCCTGGGCCCACGAGTGCCGCGACACCGAACCGAGGAACGCACTCGACCGGCCGTAGCGCGCCATCCCCCGACCGCACCCGCCGTAGGTGTTGGTGTTGTCGAGGTCGATGCCCGAGGCGAGTCCTGCAGCGACGACCTCCCGGAGGGCCGCACGCAGGTCGGCCTCGATCACGACATGGCATCGGGCTTCGATGCCGGTCGGGTACGGCTCGCGTTCGGGAGGCATGTACGCCGCGACCCACTCGGGGCTCATCGCCGTCCAACCACCGGGCGAGAGGTGGGCGTAGTCGAGATCGAACTCACCGAGGAGGGCCTTGGTCTCACCGAGGCCGAGCGTGAGGTCGGGATCGGGGAGATCCCACGACCGGCGGACACGCGAGCGGATGCCGCTGCGCGGGAGTTCACGAGCGAGAGCAGCGTCGAGTGCCGCCCGGTCGGGGATCTGCAGGATGAGCGCCCGAGTGTCGTACACCGCGCCGAGCCGAGCGGCCTGGTCGGTGTCCATGAGGATCTCGGTCCCGCCGATGTCGTCGTCGGCGACGATGCGGCCGAGCACGAACGACACCCGGTTGCCCGCCGCACCACGGAACTCGACGACGTCGCCCGCCTCGGCCCCCCGGATCGCGGCACTCGTCGCACTCATCACGATGCTCTCGCCGCCCACCACCGACGCCAGGTCACGGCCCATCACCGCGGCGATCGCCGCGTCGGGGAAGGCCGACACACCCATCGGGAAGCCCCATCCGGCCGCTCGGGCCTGTTGGAGGACCACGTCGCCACGACGGAGTCGGACGAGCCCGATGCTGAAGCCACGGGTCGTGACCATCGCCGCTCCTGCGTCGGCCACTGCGGCCTCGACGGCCCAACGGAGCGGCGTCGTCAGCTCGCCCACCTGGTACACCGACGCGAGGTCGCCGGCGATCCCACCACCGGGGACGACCGGACCGACCCACTGGGCACCGACGAGTCCGACCTCGTCGCTCCCACCCACCAGCGACTCGACGGGCGGGGGCAGATCGATCGCCGAGGCGGCCCCGGCCGAACCGATCGCGGCGACGAGCGCGACGCCCCACCTCCACCGCCTCCGAGCCACCATCACGGTCACGGTAGTCGTGTGACAGCGGCGATTTCCGGCAAGAACGCGGCCTCCACCGACTACCGTTGCCTCCTTGTGAACGACGAGTCCCCCCTCCCCGCCGACGACACCGACATCCACACAGGGAGCGGACTCGCCGCCGAGAAGGCCAAGCGGCTCCACAAGCTCGACGGACTCCGCAACGACGGGACCAATCCCTATCCGTACCGGTTCGACCGGTCGACCACGCTGGCCGAACTGCGTGCCGCGCACGGCGACCTCGAGCCCGGTACCGAGACCGACATCCGCGTCGCGGTGGCCGGCCGCGTCATGCTGCTGCGCGATTCCGGCAAGCTCGTCTTCGCCACCATGCGCGACCGCGACGGTGAGGTCCAGCTGTTCGTCAGCAAGGCCGTGGTGGGCGACGACGCGTTCGAGGCGATCAAGGACCTCGACCTCGGCGACTGGGTCGGCGTGCACGGCACCGTCATGACCACCCGCAAGGGCGAGCTCAGCGTCAAGGCCGAGAAGGTCGAGTTGCTCTCGAAGGCCGTGCGCCCGATGCCCGACAAGTGGCACGGGCTCACCGACACCGACACCCGTTTCCGCCAGCGCTACGCCGACCTGATCGTCAACGAGGAGGCTCGGCACAACTTCCGGGTCCGCCATGCGATCATCGCCAGCTTCCGGCGCACGCTCCACGAGCGTTCGTTCATCGAGGTCGAGACACCGGTCCTGCACGTCGAGGCCGGGGGCGCCCACGCCCGCCCCTTCATCACCCACCACAACGCCCTCGACATGCAGCTCTATCTGCGCATCGCCCTCGAGCTGCACCTCAAGCGCCTCATCGTCGGCGGGATGGAGCGGGTCTTCGAGATCGGTCGCATCTTCCGCAACGAGGGCATCAGCACGCGGCACAACCCCGAGTTCACGATGATGGAGCTGTACCAGGCCTACGGCGACTACAGCGAGATGATCGAGATCACCGAGACCCTCATCACGCAGGCCGCCATCGACGCCACCGGCACGTCGGTCGTGACCGTCCACCGACCCGACGGCGAGACCGAGCAGGTCGATCTCGCCCACCCGTGGCGGCAGGTCCGGATGATCGACCTCGTCCACGAGGCCACCGGGGTCGCCGTGCACCCGTCGCAGCCGGTCGACGACCTGCGCGCCCTCGCCGCCCAACACGGCGTGCCGGTCAACCCGCGGTGGGGTTCCGGGAAGATCATCGAGGAGCTCTTCGAGAACCTCGCTGAGCACACGCTCATCGCACCGACCTTCGTCACGGGCCACCCCGTCGAGATCTCACCCCTCGCTCGCGTCGACCGTCACGACCCGCACCTGACCGAACGGTTCGAGCTGTTCGTCGGGGGCCGCGAACTCGCCAACGGGTACTCCGAGCTCAACGACCCCGTCGAGCAGCGCAGCCGCTTCGAGGACGAACAGGCTGCCAAGGACGCAGGCGATGCCGAACGCGGCACCGTCGACGAGGATTATCTCCGCGCCCTCGAGTACGGCCTCCCGCCGACGGGTGGTCTCGGCATCGGCATGGACCGCGTGGCCATGCTCATCGCCGGGGTCAACTCGATCAAGAAGGTCATCCTCTTCCCCACCCTGCGTCCCGAGGCGCTCTGACCCGTGGCCACCCACGAGCCCGAGATCACGGGTCCGGTCGACCTGTGCGACGGTCACGGGCGACTCCACGAGGGTGCACGGGGCTGGTCGCGGTCGCCGATGCTGCGCGCCAACCTGCGACGCGCCCACGGCCGGAAGAAGGTGTGGGACTACTGGTGCGTGAACAGCGACGAGGTCGTCGTGTCGTTCGTCTGCGCCGATGTCGACTACATCGGCCTCGCGAACGTGTGGGTCATGGAGCACGCAACCGGACACCAAGCGACGGCGGGTGTGCTCGTCCCGTTCGCCCGCGGGTTCGCGATGCCCGAGCAGGTGTGCACCGGAACGGTCGACCAACGCCGTGGGCGATTCGCTCTGCGGATCTCGGAAGACGTCGACGCCACGACGATCTCGGCCCGGGGCACCGACCCTGTCGCCGGTGACATCGAGGTCGATCTCCGGGTCCTCAAGCCCGAGCGGCACGAGTCGCTCAACGTGCTCATCCCGTGGAGTCGGCGGCGCTTCCAGTTCACCTCGAAGCAGAACTCGCGACCCGTCGAGGGCACCGTACGGGTCGGCACCCGCGTCCATGTCCTCGACGCCGCTCACGACGCGTGGGGCGTGCAAGACCTCGGACGCGGAATCTGGCCCTACTCGAACCGCTGGAACTGGGCCGCCGCCTCTGGCCGCACCACCGACGGTCGGATCATCGGCCTGCAGTTCGGCGGCAAGTGGACCGTCGGCACCGGGGCCACCGAGAACGCACTGTGCGTCGACGGTCGGCTCACCAAGATCGGCTCCGAGCTCGAGTGGGACTACGACTGGGACGACCCGATGCGCCCGTGGCGCCTCACCGGCGACGAGGGTCGGGTCGACCTCACGCTGACGCCGACCTTCGATCGTTACGACGTCACCGACCTCAAGGTCCTCCGCATGGAGGTCCACCAGCTCTTCGGCACCTGGTCGGGCACTGTCGTCGACGACGACGGGACGACCCATGTGCTCGACGGCATCAGGGGTTTCGCCGAAGAGGCCCGCAATCGCTGGTGACCGCGCGTCACCGACAACCACCCACCCGCACCCGCTCACACATCTGCACGGAGGACCCGACATGGCACAGGCATGGGGACACGGACTCGCGACGATCACCGACGACGGTGTCGTCCTCGACACCTGGTACCGCTCGCTGGGGCTCGGTGACGCGCCAACGTCCGACATCGACGAGCTTCGCGTGGCCGAGCGGCACGACGATGTCCGGGGTGTCCGTGTCGAGGCGGTCGCGCTGACGATCGACACCGACACCGCACCGGCGTCGGCCTCCGACGCGTACCTCCGCCTGCACCTGCTCTCCCACCGCCTCGCCCGTCCGCGCACGATCGACCTCACCGGTGTCTTCGGGTTGCTCGCCAACGTCGCGTGGACGAACGTCGGGCCCGTTCCGGTCGATCGCGTCGACGAGGTCCGCTGGCAGGCGCGCCGCCAGGGTGCCGTGCTCACGGTGCACGGACTCGACAAGTTCCCCCGGATGACCGACTACGTGGTGCCGACGGGGGTCCGGATCGCCGACGCCGACCGGGTCCGACTCGGCGCCCATCTCGCGCCCGGCACCACCGTCATGCACGAGGGCTTCTGCAACTTCAACGCCGGCACGCTCGGCACGTCGATGGTCGAAGGCCGGATCTCGGCCGGTGTCGTGGTCGGCGACGGCAGCGACATCGGTGGCGGCGCGAGCATCATGGGCACGCTGTCCGGTGGCGGGACCGAGCAGGTCACCATCGGCGAGCGCTGCCTTCTCGGGGCCGAGGCCGGGATCGGTATCAGCCTCGGCGACGAATGTGTCGTCGAGGCCGGCCTCTATGTCACCGCGGGAACTCTCGTCGGCCTGCACGGCACGTCAGGGGTCGAGGTGGTCAAGGCCCGCGCACTCAGCGGCAAGGGTGGCCTCCTGTACCGACGCAACAGCATCACGGGCGCGGTCGAGGCACTGCCGCGCAGTGCGAAATGGGACGGCCTCAACGCCGACCTGCACGCCAACTGACGGGCGGGGAAGACCCCACCGACTGTCACGGAACCCGGCGACCATGTGGCCGCCGGGGTGAGGCTCAGGGCCGCCGACCGCTCGACTGCTCGAGAGCTGCGGCGTAGGTGGCGAGCAACAACTCGCGACGAGCGTTGTCGAGGCGATGATCGCTCGCGACGGCCGTCATCGGGTCGAAGTCGTCGTCGACGTATCCGGACGACCGGAGGATGTGGCCGTTCACGAGGCCGCATGCGACCTCGATCGCGGCGATGTCATCGAGCCGGGGCTCGACCTCGCCGGTCGCCCACCGACTGACCGTGTTCTGCGCCACTCCGAGATGACCCGCGAGTTCTCGCTGGGTGAGTCGTCCGGAGTAGGCCGCGCGGATGGCCTCGGCCAATGCCTGCCTCCGCTCGCCGTTGTTGACCGTCGGTGCCGCCGACTCGGCGCCGCTGCCGCGACGAGTGTGTTGTCCCTGGTGCACGGAGCGCACCCTAGCGATGTGTCCGACAGATGCACATCGGCCAGCCGACTCCGCGGAGAGCGTCAGTTACCGGGGTCTGAGCGGCCCCTCAGACACCTCGTTCGCAGCCCTCGACATGGTCGTCGACGAGGCCCATGGCCTGCATGAACGCGTACACGGTGGTGGGTCCGACGAAGCGGAACCCACGCCGTCGCAGATCCTTCGAGAGTGCCACGCTCTCGGGAGTCGTGGCCGCCAACTCGCCCGTCATCGTCGGCCGGTGGTGCACGGCCGGGGCGAAGCCGCGCACGTGCTCGAGGAACGACCCGCGCTCGGCCACGAGGTCGAGGAAGCACCCCGCGTTGTGGATCGTGCTCTCGATCTTCCCTCGGTGGCGGATGATGCGCGCGTCACCGAGGAGTCGCTCGACGTCGTCGGGTCCGAAGGCCGCCACGAGTTCGGGCCGGAACCCCGCGAACACCTCGCGGAAGGCCTCCCGCTTGCGCAGCACGGTGAGCCACGAGAGCCCCGACTGGAACCCCTCGAGGCAGATCTTCTCGAACAGTCGCACGTCGTCGGTCACGGGGTGACCCCACTCGACATCGTGGTACCGCACGTACAACGGGTCGTCACCGCACCACCAGCACCGCACGACCCCGTCGTCGCCGAGTCGGAGCCTGTCGCCGGTCGTCTCCACGGGGTCACGGTACCGCCGTCGCCCCGTGTGGCGCCGGTCACGTCCGGTCGGCCACAATCACAGCGTGATCCACCACTACCGCCAAGCCCGTGCCGAACTCGAAGCCGAGGGCATGCCCTTCCACATGAGCACCATCGAGGTCCGCGGCGTCCCCGTCCGCGTCTTCGACTCGGCACCGCCGAACCTGCGCCTGCTCTGGGAGGCCACGGCCGCACACGGCGACAAGAAGTACATCGTCTACGAGGACGAGACGTACTCCTATGCCGAGACCCACGCCCAGGTGCGGCGTCTCGCCGCCCATCTCGTGGCACAGGGAGTCGGCCCCGGCGATCGCGTCGCCGTGTCGATGCGCAACTACCCCGAGTGGATCGTCACCTACTGGGCGGCCGTGTCGGTGGGCGCCGCCTGTGTCGGGATGAACGCATGGTGGACCCCGAACGAGATGGAGTACGCGCTCGACGACAGCAAGCCCAAGGTCCTCGTCGTCGACGGCGAGCGCCTCGAGCGTCTGTCGCACGTCCTCGAGGCCGTGCGTGTCCGCCTGCCCCACCCGCTCCACGTGATCGCCGCCCGCACCGACGCCGAACTGCCGAGCAACGCGACGCGGTGGGCCGACGTGATGTCGGCCGACGACCCCGGCTCGCTCCCGGCCGTCGCCATCGACCCCGACGACGACGTCACGATCTTCTACACCTCGGGCACCACCGGCTTCCCCAAGGGCGCCCAGCTCACCCACCGCGGCTCGGTGCACAACCTGCTCAACATCGTCTACATGAGCACGGCCATCGCATCGGCCGAGGCCAAGGCGATCGCGGCCGGCGAACTCCCGGCTCCCACCAGCCCGCCCGCCGCCAACCCGCCGGTGTTCATGGCCCCGACCCCGCTGTTCCACGTCACGGCGTGCAACTGCGTGCTCCACCCCGCCACGGCGGCCGGAGCGACGATCGTCACGATGTACAAGTGGGATGCCGGTCGTGCCCTCGAGCTCATCGAGCGCGAGCGGATCACCAACTTCTCCGGTGTGCCGACGATGGGTCGCGAGCTGCTGATGCACCCTGACTGGTCGAGCCGCGACACCTCGACCCTCGCCGGCATCAGCGGTGGTGGGTCGGCCGTGCAGCCCGACCTCGTGCACAAGATCGACAAGGCGCTCGAGAAGGGCTCGCCCACCACCGGTTACGGCATGACCGAGACCCACGGCATCATCACGGCGAACTCGTCGCGCTTCTACGTCGCCAAGCCCGCCTCCTGCGGACCGGTCGTCCCGACGCTCGACTACAAGCTCGTCGACGAGGAGGGCAACGACCTCGAGATGACCCCCGACACCACGGGCGTGCTGTGCGTCCGCGGCTCGATCACGATCAAGGGTTACCTCAACCGGGCCGAGGCCACTGCCGAGACGATCAAGGACGGCTGGCTGAACACCGGCGACATCGCCCGGGTCGACGAGGACGGCTGGGTCTACATCGTCGACCGCGCCAAGGACATGGTGATCCGCGGTGGCGAGAACGTGTACTGCAGCGAGGTCGAGGCCGCGATCTACCACCACGACGCAGTCCTCGAGGCCATCGTGTTCGGCACCCCCGACGACCGGCTCGGCGAAGAGGTCGCCGCGGCGATCGTCCTCAAGGACGGTGCATCGTTGACCACCGACGAACTGCGCGACTTCCTGAAGGGCTCGCTCGCCGCCTACAAGATCCCGTCACGCGTGTGGTTCCGCACCGAACTGCTGCCGCGCAACGCGAGCGGCAAGTTCCTGAAGCGTGAGGTCCGCAAGGAACTCCTCGGGGACTGACCGTGCCCGAGGCCGTCAACGGCAACTGCCGCATCCACTACGAGACCTTCGGCGATCGCGCGCATCCTGCGCTCCTGCTCGTCAACGGCCTCGGGAGTCAGTGCATCAACTACCACGAGGACTGGTGTGCGATGTTCGCCGCCGACGGTCTCTTCGTGGTGCGGTACGACAACCGCGACATCGGACTGAGTTCGTCGATGGCCGACTCGCCCGAGTACACGGTCGCCGACATGGCGGCCGACGGCATCGCCGTGCTCGACGCGGCGGGAATCGCCAGGGCGCACGTGATGGGCTTGTCGATGGGCGGGATGATCGCCCAGAACATGGCGTTCCGTCACCCCGATCGCGTGGCGACGCTGACGTCGGTCATGAGCAGCACCGGCGAGCCCGAGTACCGGCGCAGCTCGCCGCGTGCGGCCGAGCTGTTGGTCGAGCCGGGGGCGACCGACCGCGAGGGCTACGTCCGACAGTGGTCCGAGGGCCTGCGCGAGTGGGGAAGCCCAGAGTTCGCCGACGAGGCCCGGTGGCGGCGAGAGGCCGAGCGGGCCTTCGACCGCGGTTTCCGCCCCGACGGCGTGGCTCGCCAGTACCAGGCCATCGTCCGCAGCGGTTCGTGGGCTCACCACCTCGGAGGGATCACGGCACCGACCCTCGTCATCCACGGCGACCGCGACACCTTGATCGACCAGATCGGCGGGCGGCGAACGGCCGAACTCATCCCCGGTGCCCGCTTCGAACTGATCGAGGGGATGGGCCACGACTATCCGCCCGGTCTGTGGCGACGCTGGACCGACCTCGTCGTCGCCCACGTACGCTCGGTGGCATGACCCCGACACCCGAGTCGCTCGCAGCGCTCATCCGTGCCCGACGCACGAACATGGCGGTCGATCGCGATCGTCCCGTTCCCCCGGCGCTCGTCGACGAACTCTGCGCGCTCGCCCAGTGGGCACCGAACCACAAGCGCACCTGGCCGTGGCGCTTCGCCGTGTGCGAGGGAGACGGCAGGGCCGTTCTCGGGCACGCCATCGCCGACGCGATGGCCCTCCACGGCGACCCGCCCGAGAAGGTCGACAAGGCCCGCACGAAGTACCTGCGGACACCCGCCACGCTCGTGGTCGGGTCGGCGCCGGGAGACAGTGAGTTGCGGACCGCCGAGAACCGCGACGCCACCGCGGCCGGAGTCCAGAACCTGCTCCTCGCCGCCACCGCACACGGCCTCGCCACCTACTGGGGCTCGTGCCCCAAGGGCGCCAACGACGCTGTCGCCGGCCTCTGCGGCTTCGAGGAGGGCACGACGGTCGTGGCCGTGATCTACCTCGGCTGGCCGATCGAGCCCGGCATGCCCGTTCCCGAGCGTCCTGCGGTCGAGGTCCGGCGGATCACGTCGTCGCAGTGACAGGCGCGGTGGTGTCGGGCACCGTTGTGCCTGGCGCCGTGTCGGTCGCCGTGTCGACCGCCGTGTCATCCGGCCCTGGATCATCAGGCACGGTCTCGTCGACCGGGTCGACGTCGACCTCGGTGGGAGCTCCACCGAGCGTCCACTGAGCAGCCGACCGCGACATCCGGCGGGCGACGGCCAGCGTCGGGGCCGTGACACCGAACCACCCGTTCGTCACGCGCACCATCACCCGCCAGCCGCCGAACACCGCGGCCGACCACGACGTCTCGGCGGCCTCGGGCCAACCCGTGAGGTCCTCGGTCTGGGCGTCCGACGGACGGTCGAGGAACTCCGAGCCCGACATCGCCTCGATCCTCACGACATCACCTGATGCGAGCGTGAACTGACACGTGTCGATCGCGAGGTACTCGGTCCGCTCGACGCTCACCTCGGTCGTGTCGAGCGCGTCGCAGAGGTCGCCACCGAACAGCGCATCGACCGGGATCGACACCGAGTCGGGTGGCGGGAGGGTCTCGGGGATCACCGGGAGCAGCGTGCTGGCCGCCGAGTCGGGCGGGAAGTAGAACTCCGAGGTCGTCTCCGGAGCCGCATCGGTGCCCGAGCACGCCGCGAGTGCGAACACGACGACCAGACCGACGGGGCCGGTGAGGAGGCGTGACGGGCGGACCATGCCGGTCAGTCTGGCAGCGCGTGTCAGCGGGGCTGGTGCACCCCGAAGACACCCCGCAACGTGTCGCTGACCTCGCCGAGGGTCGCCCCGGCACGCAGGGCCTCCTTCATCGGGTACAGCACGTTCTGGGTGCCGCGGGCTGCTGCCTCGACGTCGGCGAGGCGCGCCGCGAGCGCCGCCGTGTCGCGGGCCGCCTTGTAGGCCGCGAGGCGTTCCTTCTGGCCCGCCTCGAGTGCCGGATCGATCGGGAAGAGGTCGGGCTCGGGCTCGTTGTCGACGGTGAACTTGTTGACACCGACGATGACGCGCTCGTCGTCGTCGATGCTCTTCGCGTACGAGTACGCCGCTTCCATGATCTCGTCCTGCTGGAAGCCGGCCTCGATCGCCTCGACAGCGCCGCCCATCTCGTCGATGCGCGCGATGTACTCCCAGGCGAGACGCTCGACCTCGTCGGTCAGGCTCTCGACGAAGTAACTCCCCGCCAGAGGGTCGGGTGTGTCGGCGATGCCGCTCTCGTAGCCGATGACCTGCTGGGTGCGCAGCGCGATGCGCGCCGCACGCTCGGTGGGGAGGCTGAGCGCTTCGTCGAAGCCGTTGGTGTGGAGGCTCTGGGTGCCGCCCATGACCGCCGCCATGCTCTGCACGGCCACGCGGACGATGTTGTTCTCGGGCTGCTGCGCCGTGAGGGTGCTACCACCGGTCTGGGTGTGGAACCGGAGCAGCTTGCTCGACTCCTTCTTGGCGCCGAACCGCTCGGTCATCAGGCGGTACCAGATCCGGCGCGAGGCACGGAACTTGGCCACCTCTTCGAAGAAGTTGTTGTGCGCGTTCCAGAAGAAGCTGAGTCGCGGGGCGAAGTCGTCGACGTCGAGACCCGCAGCGATGGCTGCCTCGACGTAGGCGATGCCGTTGGCGATGGTGAACGCGATCTCCTGGACGGCCGTGCTGCCCGCCTCACGGATGTGGTAGCCGCTGATGCTGATCGTGTTCCACTTCGGGACGTGCTGGCTGCAGTACTCGAAGATGTTGGTGATGATCCGCATGCTCGGCCGCGGCGGGTACACGTAGGTGCCGCGGGCGATGTACTCCTTCAGCAGGTCGTTCTGGATCGTGCCGCTGATCGCACTCGCCGGAACACCCTGCTCTTCGGCCACCAGCTCGTACATCAGCAGCAGGATCGCCGCCGTCGAGTTGATCGTCATGCTCGTCGACACCTTGTCGAGCGGCAGACCGTCGAGGAGCGTGCGCATGTCGTCGAGCGAGTCGATGGCCACACCGACCTTGCCGACCTCGCCCTCCGCTCGCGGGTGGTCGCTGTCGTAGCCCATCTGCGTGGGGAGATCGAAGGCACAGCTCAATCCGGTCTGGCCGGCACCGAGCAGGAACTTGAAGCGCTCGTTGGTCGAGGCCGCCGTGCCGAAGCCGGCGTACTGGCGCATCGTCCAGAGCTTGCCGCGGTACATCGTGGGATAGACGCCACGGGTGTACGGAGGCCGGCCCGGGTCGCCGAGGCGCTCCGCAGGATCCCATCCGTCGAGGTCGGCGGCCGTGTAAAGGGGCCTGACCTCGATGCCGCTGTCGGTGCGCTTGTCGTCGCTCATCGCCCCCGAGCGTATGCCGTGTCAGCGAGCAGCGACGAGTGCGATCTCCATCTTCCATTCGGGGCGGGCGAGCACCGGAACGGTCACCAGCGTGCTCGCGGCCCGGTGACCGGCGAGTGCGGCATCACGGGCCGCCATCACGGCCGGGAGCCCAGCGACGTGATCGGCGACGACATAGGTGGTGATGCTGACCACGTGCGACGGACCCATCGCCGCCTCGGCGAGGATCGCCAGCAGGTTCTCCCACACGACCACAGCCTGCTCCTCCAGCGTCTCGGGCACCGTGCCGTCGGGGCGGGTCGGCACCACGCCACTCGTGTGCAGCCACGTGTCGGCCGACTCGGTGAGGATCGCGTGCGCATAACGCGCCGCAGGCGGGGCCATCGACTCGGGGGCGATCTCGCGGTTCACCTCTCCAGTCTGGCGGGGACGTCGCGTAAGGTGGCGCCATGAGCACCACCGAGTCGGGCGTCCACACCATCGACGGGGTCGAACTGACCCCCAAGGAGGTCCACCTCGACCTGCCGGCTCCGTTCGCCACCATCGAGGAGGAGCGCCTGCACCGCAAGCAGAAGCTCGCCGGAGCCCTGCGGATCTTCGGGCGCGTCGGGTTCGGAGAGGGCGTCGCCGGCCACATCACCGTGCGCGACCCCGAGTTCCCCGAGCTCTTCTGGGTCAACCCGTTCGCGATGAGTTTCCGCCACATCCGCGTGAGCGACCTGATCCTTGTCGACCACGAGGGCAACGTCGTGTACGGCTCTCGGCCGGTCAACCGTGCGGCGTTCGTCATCCACTCCGCCGTCCACCAGGCACGTCCCGACGTGATCGCTGCTGCGCACAGCCACAGCGTCCACGGCAAGGCCTTCAGCTCGCTCGGCATCCCTCTCGCGCCGATCACCCAGGACTCGTGCGTGTTCTACGAGGACCATGTCGTCGTCACCGCCCAGCGCGGTCGAGTGCAGTTCGGTATCGAGGACGGACGCGAACTGGTGGCCCAGTTCCCGCGCGGCAAGGCGGCCATCCACCAGAACCACGGTCTGTTCACCGTCGGCTCGACCGTCGACGAGGCGGCGTTCTGGTTCCTCAGCATGGATCGCAGCTGCCAGGCGCAGCTGATGGCGATGGCGGCCGGCACCCCGACCACCATCCCCCACGACGACGCGGTCTACACGCGCGAGAACACGGCCTCGCCGATCGCCGGTTGGTTGAGCTTCCAGCCGCTCTGGAACGAGATCTGCCGCACCGATCCCGACCTGTTCGACTGACGCTCGCCATGCCGCCCGAGCTGCTGTTCGTGGTGTCGGGCATCTCCCAGTACACCGGTGCGTCCATCGCGGTGCACCTGTTCGAGGAGCTCTCGCCCGGCACCGTCACCCTCTTCCGCGTGTTCTTCGGGGCGCTGCCCATCCTGCTGCTGCCCCGGCTTGCGCCGGCGATGCGCCGGATCACCGGAGAGTCGCGGCCGTGGACCCGCCGCGACCTCGTGTCGGCCGCCGTCTTCGGGCTGGCAACGGCCGCGATGAACTACTGCTTCTATCTCGCCATCGATCGCCTGCCCCTCGGCAAGAGCGTCGTCATCGAGTTCCTCGGGCCCATCTCGGTTGCGGCTGTGTTCACCCGTTCACGCCGTAACACCGGCGCACTCGCACTCGCCGCGGCCGGAGTGGCGATCCTCTCCGGCGTCGAGATCGGCGGCGACCCACTCGGTGTGCTGTTCATCTTCGGCGCCGCGCTGTTCTGGGCCACCTACATCGTCCTCGGGCGTCGGGTGGCGGCGCTCGACCGCGGTCTCGACGGCCTCGGCGTAGGACTGCTCATCGGGTCGGTGGCACTCGTGCCCTTCGGTCTCACTGACCTCGGCGAGGTGCTGGCGTCACCACGTCTGCTCGGCCTGTGCTTCCTGGTGGGCGTGTTCTCGTCGGCGGTCGGCTACTCGATCGACCAGATCGTGTTGCGTCGGATCCCCGTGCGCCGTTTCAGCCTGCTCATGGCCCTTCTCCCCGTGACCGCGATGGTCGTCGGGCTCGTCGCGCTCGGTCAGGTCCCGACCGTGGCCGACCTGATCGGGGCCGTGCTCGTCATCACGGGTGTGCTGATCCAGGACCGCGACACGCTGCCACCGACCGAGGCCTGACGGCCATCGCCGCGGCGACGGTGGAGCACCTGCCCGTCGGCAGGCACGACTGCGGATGCGTACAGGTCAGTGCGCGAGGCCGGGAGCGCAGAGACCGTCGAGTTCCTGCACGATGATGCGATCGCGGTTCTCGTAGGTCACGAGGTTCTCGGGGTCCTTGCGCAGCTTGAACACCCGGAAACTCATGTCGGTGGTGTCGACCGACAGGATGCGACCGATGAGCGGCTCGCCGAGGCCGAGCAGGACCTTGATCGTCTCGAGCGCCTGGATGCTGCCGACGATTCCGGGTAGCACACCGAGGACACCGGCCTCGGCGCACGACGGAGCGAGTTCGGCGGGCGGCGGCTCGGGCACCATGTCGCGGTAGGTCGGGCCCTGCAGCGGGTGGAACACGCTGACCATGCCCTCGAAGCGGAAGATGCTGCCGTGCACCACGGGGATACCGAGCTTCACGCTGGCGTCGTTGAGCAGGTAGCGGCTCGGGAAGTTGTCGGCACCGTCGACGATCACGTCGTAGCCGCTGATGATCTCCATGATGTTCGAGGCATCGAGGCGGGTGTCGTAGGTGATGACCTTGACGTCGGGGTTGAGGCCCTGGAGGGTCTTCTTGGCGCTCTCCACCTTGCGCTCGCCCACGCGGTCGAGGTTGTGGAGGATCTGACGCTGGAGGTTGCTGGCGTCGACCTCGTCCATGTCGACGATGCCGATCGTGCCGACACCGGCGGCGGCGAGGTAGAGGGCCGACGGCGAACCGAGGCCACCGGCACCGAGCATCAGGACCTTGCTGCCGAGGAGCTTCGCCTGGCCTTCGACCCCCACCTCGGGGAGGAGGAGGTGACGCATGTACCGGTGCTTCTGGTCGGCGGTCAGCACGACCGGCGCGCTCCACGGACGACCCTCGTCCTTCCAGCGACCGAAGCCACCGGCCATCGACACGGCGTCGGAGTAGCCGAGTTCCTGGAGGGTCTTGGCGGCGAAGGCGCTGCGGACACCGCCGGCGCAGTAGACGACGACCGGCGCCGACTTGTCGAGCAGACGGCTCTCGACCTGAGCCTCGAGGTGGCCACGAGGGATGTGGACCACACCGGCGAGGGCGCCCTGATCGAACTCGTCGGGTTCGCGGACGTCGAGGATCTGGGCGCCCGACGCGATGAGCGCGGCGGCCTCGGTGGTGTCGACTTCGCGGATCTCGGCCTTGGCGGCCGTCAGCAGGTCACGGAACGTTGCCATGGCGAAACCCTACCGGCTGAGTCGGGATTACGCTCCGGGGGCGGGGGCGCTGGTGGCCGTGACGTGTGCATCACCGTCGGGAGGGGCGCACAGGAGCGGCAGGATCTCCCCGATCGGACCCCGCACGACGGCCGTCGCCAGGTGGTCCATCTCGGTGGGTTCACCGTTGACGATCACGATCCGCGCGCCAGAGCGAGCGGCACGTGGCACCATCCCGTTCACCGGCCCGACGGCGAGGGTGGTGCCCACCGCCAGCAGCACGTCGCACTCGGTGGCCACCCGGAACGCCGCCTCGATCACGTGCGGGACCAACGCCTCGCCGAACATGATCACATCACCCTTGACCACCCCTCCGCAGATCGAGCAGCGCGGGTCGGGGTCGCCCTGACGAACCCGGTCGAGCATCTCGGTCATCGGCCGCCGTTCGCCACACCCGAGGCACGACGCCCAGGTGTTGTTGCCGTGCACCTCGATCACGTCGGTGTGCCCTGCCGCACCGTGGAGCCCGTCGATGTTCTGGGTCACTAGTGCGTGCAGCCGCCCCTGGCCCACGAGACCGAACACCGCTGCGTGGCCGCGGTTCGGTCGGACGTCGACCTCGGCGAGTTCGACCCTGCGCTGCCACACGCGACGCCGGAGTTCGCCGTCCGTCCGGTACGAGTCGATGTTCGAGGCCCGCTCGAGACCCGGGTTCATCGTCCAGACCCCCTTGGGGCCACGGAAATCGGGAATGCCCGATTCGGTGCTGATCCCGGCCCCCGTGAGCACCACCAGACGGCGGGCTTCCCCCACGATCTCTCGGGCCGCGGCGAGTCCTTCGAACTCCATCCCGTCATCCTGCCGCAGCCGCGCTCCTCGAACACGACCCGGCTTCCGTCGCGGGCCGGTCGCCGTGCCCAGTGTCGGTGACGACCCCCACCCGTCCCGTTCCGAAGGAGACGAGATGCCCCTCGCACCGGCCATCGACACCCGCCAGCCGACCCTCATGGTGAGCCCCTGGCACGACCCCGTCACCGAGGCCCAGGGCCACGACGTCACCAGCCGCTACGTCGAGATGTTCTGGCTGAACATCCTCGGGCCGACGGCCCTGTGGTCGCTGCGCCGCCTCGTCGACGGGTTGACTCGATACCCGCTCGGCTACGAACTCGATCTCGCCGAGACGGCCGGCGCACTCGGGCTCTCGTACTCCTCGGGTGCGCACAACAGCTTCGGCAAGGCGCTCCACCGTTGCGTGATGTTCGGCGTGGCGCGACCGGAGGGCGACGGTCTGGCTGTGCGACGGCGACTCCCGGTCGTCGCGGCGCGCCACGTCCAGCGGATGCCCTACGGGCTACAGGCAGCGCATCGCGAGTACCTCGCCACCACACCCGCCAGCGTCGACGAGCGGACGCGCGCCAACAGGCTCGCGGAAGCATTGGTCATCGCGGGTGACGACCCCGACATGGTCGAGCGACACCTGCTGGCCGTCGGGATCTCTCCCGCTCTCGCCGAGGAGACGAGCCTGGCGCTGCGGTACTGAGACGTCAGCCGGCGAAACCGAGGGCGAGGTCGATGAGCAGGCGCGTGCCGAACCCGGTGGCGCCGCGCGACATCCATCCGTCGTCGCCGTCGACGCTCATCGGCCCGGCGATGTCGAGGTGGGCCCACGGCACGTCGCCGACGAACTCGTTCAGGAACAGCGCCGCCGTGATCGCCCCACCGTGCGGGCCGCCGATGTTGCGCATGTCGGCGACGTTGCTGTCGAGCAGACGGCGGTACGACTTCTCGAGCGGGAGCTGCCAGATCGGCTCGTCGGCACGGGCCGACGCGGCACGCACACGGTCGACGAACGGCTGGTCGTTGCCGACCACACCGGCGACCTTGCTGCCGAGCGCGACCATGCACGCGCCGGTGAGGGTGGCGATGTCGACGATCGCGTCGGGGCCGTCTTCCACGGCGAGCGAGAGCCCGTCGGCGAGGACCAGACGGCCCTCGGCATCGGTGTTGTGGATCTCGGCGGTCTTACCGTTGCGGAAGGTGAGCACATCACCGAGCTTGAGCGCCGAACCCGACGGCATGTTGTCGGTGCACATCAGATAGCCCGTCACCTTGCTACGGCACTTGAGCGCCTTCAGCGCGCTCATCGCCGACAGGACAGCAGCAGCACCGCTCATGTCCATCTTCATCGTGATCATGCCGTCGCTCGGCTTCAGGCTGAGTCCGCCCGAGTCGAACATCACACCCTTGCCGACCATCGCCAGGTGACCGACCGGGTTGCGCGGCACATAGGTGAGGCGCACCATCCGCGGCGGCTCGGTGCTGCCCCGGTTGACGCCGATCATCCCGCCGCAACCCATCGCCTCGAGCTGGTCCTTGTTGAACACCTCGACGACGAGACCACTCTCGGCCGCCACGCTCACGGCGATGTCGGCGATGTTCTTCGCGGTCATGTGCGCCGGCGGGGTGTTGGCGAGGTCGCGTGCCAGGAACGCCGCTGTCGCCGTGACGACGCCGCGCTCGACACCCGCGCTCACGGCCTTGCGGCGAGCCTCGCCCACCACGAGGAGCAACTCGGTGAGACCGGCCTTGTTCGGCTCCTTCTTGATCCCGGCGTAGCGGTATCCGGCGAGGAGAGCGCCCTCGGCCACGGCCTGCGCCGCGACATCGGCCTTCACCGACGAGTCGAGGTCGGCCAGCGAGGTGGCCACCGCACCGCGCTTGCCAGCGGCACGCACCAGCGCAGCAGCGGCATCACGCAGACCCTTGGCGTCGATCGCCCCCGGGGCGCCGACACCGACGGCGATCATGGTCGGGCCGTCGGCCGCCGGGATCACGAGGGTTTGGCCGACGCGCCCCTCGAAGCCGTGGGACGCCAGCGCGGCCCGGCTCATGCCGAGCGAGCGGGGCACGGCACCGCTGGTGCCCACCGGGACACCCACGGCCTGCGCGTGACGAGGGACGGAACGGACGATCTGCACTGCTGCGGTCATCCCGACAGTCTGGCCGACGGACGGACCAGCCGCGCGACCAGCCGCAGGACACATGGAGCATCCCGGTTCCACGTCGCGCCGTCCCGGAACTGGGCAGGCCAGAGCGACACCCAGTGTCGTTTTCGCATGACCAGTTCGCGGATCGCGGCAGACGCGTTCGGGCGACGGAGTGGGACACCCTCCGATGCCTGTCCCAGCCCTGACCCGCTGGACCCCGCAGCGGGGCAGGTCAGTGAGGTTGCGAACTGGCCCAGGCGGCCGCGAGTGCGGCGTACCGCCCTCCGGCGGCCACGAGCTCGTCGTGGGTGCCGAGTTCGACGAGGCGGGCGTGGTCGACCACTGCGATCCGATCGGCGCGCCGCACGGTCGACAGGCGGTGCGCCACCACGATCACCGTGCGTCCCTCCATCAGCCGCTCGAGCGCCTGCTCGACCACGGCTTCGGTGCCGGGGTCGAGGTTGCTCGTCGCCTCGTCGAGTACGAGCACGGCCGGGTCGACCAACGCGGCGCGAGCCAGCGACACGAGCTGCCGTTCACCGGCGGAAAGTCGCCCGCCGCGCTCACGCACCTCGGTCTCGAGACCCTCGGGGAACTCGAGGAAGCGGTCGAGCACACCGATCGCGGCGAGCGCCTGCTCGACCTCGGCATCGGTGGCATCCGATCGAGCGATACGCACGTTGTCGCGCACGGTCCCTCCGAAGAGGAAGCCCTCCTGAGGCACCACCACGACTCGCTCGCGCAGCGAGGCGAGTGAGGCCAGGCGGAGATCGACGTCACCGAAGGTCACGTGGCCCGACGACGGGTCGTAGAGACGCGAGAGCAACTTGGCCAGCGTGCTCTTGCCGGCACCGGTCGGGCCGACGAGCGCCATCCGTTCGCCCGGTGCGACGCTGATCGAGATGTCGACCAGCGCCGGGCGCTCGGTGCCCTCGTAGGCGAACGTGACACCGTGCGCCGTGAGCGCCCCTCGCGGAGGCAATGCCACCGGATGACGGTGCTCGGCGACATCGGGTTCGGCATCGACGAGTCCGAAGAGCTTGTGGAGCGAGGCGGCGGCACTCTGCACCGTGTTGTAGAGCTGCGAGAGCTGCTGCACCGGCTCGAACAGGTTGGCGAGGAGCAGCACGAACGCCGCCACCGTTCCGAAGCCGACCGAGTCGCGGTGGACGAGCACACCGCCCACACCCACCATCAGCGCGATCGACACAATGCCGGACCACTCGACCAGACCGAAGTACCACGTGCTGATCCCGACCGCACGCTGGTGCGCCCCGTACAGCGAGCGGTTCGACGCCGTGAACCTCCGGGTCTGTTCGGCTTCACGCCCGTACGCCTGGATGACCCGGACGCCGGTGATGCCCTCCTGCAGGTTCGACAGGTTCTGCCCGACCCGCTCGCGGACCTGCAGGTACGCCACGTTCGACAGGCGCTGGAACCTGACCGAGGCGAGACCGAGCACCGGTGCGACGAACACGACGGCGAGGAGGGTCAGCTGCCAACTCAGTGCCGTCATCAGCAGCAGGCTCATGACCAGCAGCAGAGCGGCCGACACGAACTGGAGCAGACCGAACTGGATGAGCTCGCCCATGCTCTCGATGTCGGCCGTCATCCGGCTCACGAGCACGCCGGCCTTGTTGCGATCGAAGAAGGCCATCGACTGTGCCTGCAGCCGGTCGAAGACGGTGACCCGGAGGTCGCGGAGGAAGCCCTCTCCGGCGCGGTTGATGGCGAGATACTGCAACCGCGACACCACGTAGCCGAGGACCACCGCGAGCAGATACCCGCCGACGGCGAGGTTCAGCAGACCGCGGTCCTTCTCCGCGATTCCGTGTTCGAGTCCCCACTTGACGAAGACCGGTCCGGCGACGGTGCACGCGGTCGAGATCGCCACGAGCGAGATCGCCCACAGGATCGTGCGCTGGTACGGGCGGGCGAACTGCGCCGATCGGCGCAAGACCCGGCCCGTCTCGGTGCGATCGAGGCGGTCCTCGTCGCTCACTCCTGCAGCCCACATGTCAGGCACCCGGCCGATCGGAGTCGGTACCGGTACTCGCCACAGCGGCAGGCCGACCGACCTGATCGTCGTCCTCGTCGGCGAGAGCGGCCAACACCTGCCGATACCGAGGGCTCGTCGCGAGAAGTTCGTCGTGGGTGCCGGTCGCCACGACCCGCCCCTCGTCGAGGAGGACCACTGCATCGGCGAGGGCGATCGTGCCCGGTCGATGGGCGATCACGATGGTCGTGCGCCACTTCATCACCGTCGCCATCGCGGCGCGGATCTCGTGTTCCTTGCTCGGGTCGACGGCGCTCGTCGCGTCGTCGAGAACCAGCACTCGAGGGTCGGCGAGGATGGCTCGGGCCAGAGCGATCCGTTGGCGCTGACCACCGCTCAGCGAGAACCCCCGCTCGCCCACCATCGTCTCGTACCCCTCGGGGAGTTCGGCCACGAAGTCGTGGGCGCCTGCGAGTCGCGCGGCGCGCTCGACGTCGGCGAGCGGAGCATCCGGACGGGCGAAAGCGATGTTCGCCCTGACCGAGTCGTGGAACAGGAACGTGTCCTCGAAGACGATCGCCACCTGTCGGCGCAACTCGCCGAGGGCCAGATCACGGACGTCGATGCCGTCGATCTCGACCGAGCCGCCGTCGACGTCGTAGAACCGCACGAGCAACCGGGCGAGCGTGCTCTTCCCGCTGCCGGTGGCACCGACCACGGCCACCGATGTCCCGGCCGCGATGTGCAGGTCGGCGTCGTCGAGCACCAGCGCGCTCGCGTCGCCCTCGCGCGGCACCGGGTACGCGAACCGCACGTGACGGAACCGCACGTCGCCACCGCTGGTGGGAAGCGGACGCGGTGCGACCGGATCGACGACCTCGGGCACCGTCGACAGGACCTCACCGACGCGGGTCAGTGCAGCGGCAGCGCGTTGGCCGAAGGCGACGGTCATGCCGAGGTTGCGCAGCGGACCGACGAGCAGCCCGATGTACTGCATGAACTCGATCATCTGCCCGGGCGTCATCGCACCGCTGATGACCCGGTGCCCACCGAGCGCCAGCACGGCGACGAGCCCGATGTTGGGCAGCAGGTCGAGCGCAGGCAGGAAGGCACTCCGCACACGCGCGGCCCGCAACGACACCGCCCGGATGTCGTCGGCCTCGGCGGCGAGACGGGCCGCCGTCACGCCGTGCGCCCCGAAACCCTTGATGACCCGGACTCCGCTGACGGCCTCCTCGACCACGGTCGCCAGCTGCGCCTGTTCCTGCTGGACGGCGACCACGGCAGGATGGATGCGGCGTGAGAAGCGGGTCGCGAGAACGTTGAGCAAGGGAAGCGGAGCCAGCGCCACCAATGCGAGGAGCGGCTGCTGGATCATCAGGATGACCACGGTCGCGGTCACCATCGCCAGGTTCGACGCAGTGATGGGAATCATCACGACGAACCCCTGGACCTGGAGCAGGTCGCTCGACGCGCGGCTCATCAGCTGCCCGGTCTGTGTCCGGTCGTGATAGGCGACGTGCAGTCGCATCACGTGCGAGAAGATCTGCTCGCGCAGGACCGTCTCGGTGAGACGGCTCTCACGGAATGCGATCCACCGGCGCCACCCCGTGAACACGCCGGCGATCACGGCTGCAGCGACCAGCAGTCCGCTCCACAGCCACAGCGACCCGTTGCCGAGAACGGCACGGTCGATGGCGAGACTCGTGAGTTTGGGAACCGTGACTTTGCCCGCGCTCCAGAGCAGGCCGACCAACATGCCTGCGACCAGACCCCTGCGCTGCTGACGCAGCACGGAACGCAGCAGGGCCCAGCCGGTCATCGAGGGATCAGCCCCCGAGGAGCGCGCGGACGCGTTCCTTCGGTCGGCCGATGATCGCCTTGGTCGGCGTGACCACGACGGGACGCTGGAGGAGTTGCTTGTGCTTCAACAACAGGGCCACCACCTGATCGGGTGTCTGGGCATCGGCCTCCGTGAGACCGAGCTTGGCCCACATGCTGTCGCGCCGCACGAGGTCGGTCACCGGGTCGTCGAGCACGGCAATGATCGACCGGAGCGTGGCTTCGTCGGGCGGAGTCTTGATGTACAGAACGACGTCGTGCTCGACGCCGAGTTCCTGGGCAATGCTCACGGCATTGGTCGAGGAGTTTCAATGTGCGTTGTGGAAGATGGTCACGTCGGCCATGAGCCGACCCTATCCGTCACCTCGCAGCGCGACGTTGGTCGGGCGTCAGGCGCAGAGGCGCCCCAGGGCGCCCCTCCGGTCGTCGGCAGCCAGCGGTAGTGGCCGTTGACCCGATCGATGTGAGTATGTAAAGTTGATCAGAAGATCACTTTTCACGGAGGTTGACACATGTTTCACATCGCACGCGGCTGCCAACGGCGGAGGCGATTGCTGCTGAGCGTGGCGCTGATCCTCTGTGGTGTGGGATTCGGCGGCACAGCGGCCGCAATCGGGGGAGGTCCGTGGTATTCGGCCACGGCCTCGCTGGCCATCGCCAACGGCGGCGTCACTGCCGGTCAGGCGTATGGACACTTCGACGGCTACAGCGAACACCCGACCCGCGGGTCCGTGCTCAGCAACGTGTCCTACCACCGCGCAGCTGGTACCTCGACGAACTTCCGCAATGGCGCGTACGTGTCGCACAAGTGGTGGTCGAACGGGGTCAGCTGTTACGTGTCCAGTTACTCCGATCCCGGAATCACTTGCGGCAGCGGTTGGTACTTCTCGGCCGAGCAACAGACGCCCCGTAGCCAATCGACAACCTCGTGGAATGGTCAGGTCAGCTACTGGGGAGTCGACCCCACAGGGAGCAGTGGGAGAGTCGGAGCGCGAGTGTGCATCGACATCAGCCTTGCCAGTGATCCCTGCTCCGGTACGGTCTACCGCGGCGCTGACTACTGAGCAGCCGTGACAACTCCGCCGGAGGCTGACGAACCTCTCGTCAAGATCCACGGTCTGCACTTCGCCTACGTGCACCACCGTCCCGTGCTCACCGACCTCCACCTCGAAGTGAATCGGGGGGTCACGGTGTTGGTGGGCCTGAATGGAGCGGGGAAGTCGACATTGTTCCAACTGCTCCTCGGCCAGTTGGCACCGCTGGCAGGAACGATCTCGGTACGAGGAAGTTCCCCGACACTCACATCGACGGCCGCCCAGTCCTCGCCGATCGGATTTCTGCCGCAGGCGTTCGGGTTCCCCCCACGGGTCCGCACCGTCGACTTCGTGACCTATATCGGCTGGCTCCGTGGGCTCCCCTGGGGCGACAGCGTCCAGCGCTCCCGGAGGGTTCTGCAGCGACTCGGGCTCAGGGACCAAGCGGCCACACGACTCGGTGAGCTCTCAGGGGGCATGCTTCGTCGAGTCGGCATTGCCCAGGCCATCGTCGGCGAGCCCGATCTCGTCCTGCTCGACGAACCAATGGCGGGACTCGACCCCGCACAGCGCATCGACATCCGCGATCTCCTCATCGAAGAAGCGGCACACAGGAACATCCTGATGGCGACACACATCCTCGACGACGTCGACCGGCTCGCCGATCAGGTCGTGGTCCTCCATAGCGGCCGCGCCGTCTTCGCAGGGCCACCCTCCGTCCTCGCCCACCAGGCAACACACCACCGGCCCGGCATCTCCGACGTGGAGAGCGCTTTCTTGGAGCTCACCACCGATCGAGACGGAACGGTCCGATGATCAACCTCGCGATCCGACATTCGCTCGCCAGATGGGTCGTCTTCGTCGGCCTCGGCCTCGCTGCGGCGTTGATCGTCACAAGGCCGGACGACCACTGGCGTCTGGAGATGGCCAGAGCGACTGATGCCTCGGGGCTCTATCTCCTCCTCCTACTTCCCCTTTGGTCGGGTGTCGCAGCCTGGGAAGCTCAGCAGGCTCGGTCGCGCCTCACCTCGGCGCTACCGTCCCTACAGCGCCACGGGCGGGCAATCGCGTTCGCTGCCTCCGGCGTGGCTGTCTGGGCCGTCGCTCTCCACACCATCGTCCTTCTCACGCTCTGGGCCGTCGCCATCGCGAGCGGTGCACTTGGAGCGCCTTTGGTACTCCTCCCGATCGTGCAGTTCTCCATCATCGTCGGGTTCATCGCAGCAGGTGCAACTCTCGGCTGGGGCATCCCGAGCCCACTCATCGGCCCCGCTGTGGCGGGTGGACTACTCCTCGCCAACGTCCTGGCAACGTCGGTCACCCACATACGTCAGCTCACGGGTCTCGGGGAGGGTGGGTTCGACTTCAACGGCCAGGTGCCTGGCCGATCGGGGCTCCTCCTACAGGGGGCTTGTGGCGCGCTCCTCGCTGTCGCCACTGCAGTAGGGACATTGCGACCTCAGCGGTGGACGCGCTGGATCCGGGCGCTGGCCAAGGGCGCCGCCGCCGCCACAGCGTGGCTCGTCATGTTCTGGGTGACACCCACGACGACCGTGACCGCCTCAGCGGGCAACACGACCTGCGTGTCACACGTCGTCCTCATCTGCGTGCCGCGGCAATACGGCGAGTTCCTCCCCGACATCGAAGCAGCCGTCACATCGGTTCGGACCACGGTCGACATCATGGGGGGCACATCCCCGCATCAGTTCCTGTTTGATAGTGCCGGCAACTCCTTTCCCCCCGGAACCGGGATCCTCAGCCTGACTCCCTGGAGCGTCCGCCACGTCGAGCGCATCGACGAGGCTGCCATCGCGGCCCAGAGCCACCCCTTCAGCTGTGACCTCGTCAACGCACCGAGCCCACTCCAGTTCGCGATCTACGACGCTGTGTCCCAACTCATCCACGAGCGCCGGGGAACACGGGCGGACACCGGCCTCCCGGGGGATCTCGCATCTGCGATCTCCTCGCTTCCCGAGGCCGAGCGACGAGCATGGTTTCACGCGACGACCCGGAGCATGTGGGCCTGCCAGCTCAAGGATCTTGCTCTACCACACGGCGTCGGGCAACCGAGTTGGATCGGCCCCGACGAGACCCCGTGACCGAGCGTTCGACCACAGAGTCGCGGGGTGGGCCGATGCGAATCTTCGTGCGCAGTCGCCTCGCAGGACGACCTCTCCGACCATTCGGCGCCGTTCTCCTCTTCCAGCTCACGGTGGGTGACCAGCTGGTCATCCTTCCCTTCGGCGGCGACCGTGCCGCCGCCCAAGCGTCACGGGTCATGGGCGCGCTGTGGGCGACGATCCTCGGCTCGATGGTCCTCCGACACAGCCCCGAACTCGAGTGGCCCGCCGGACCGCGTCTGCGAGGACTTCGCGTCTCCTGGGCCATCTCTCTAGTGGCTGGCACATCCTTCGGTCTCGAAGGCATCAGTCAAGTCCGCACCGTCGATGCGTTCGGCCTCCAGATCCGGGACGGAATGTTCTTCGCCGGTCTCGCGCTCGTGGCGGCCGTCGTCCTGGGCGCACGCCTCGTGTGGGTGCCGACCGTTCTGGCAGGCACCATCCTCTTCGCATTCGGCCACCGCCCAGACGACGGTCGCCCACAGGCGTGGGCCTTCACCAACGTGTCCCCCTCGATCACCTGGACATGGTGGGTCGCGATCGCCGTCGCAGTCGCGGGAGTCACGACCTACACCGTGTACGACTCGCGATCGGTGGCAGGATCCGACGTCTCAGCCCCGGTCTGACGCAGCGACGTCGGTCACGGCGCGACGGTCACGTCGGACTCGGCGTAGCCCCGGACGGGTGCCGCGAGGGTGTTCTGGGCGTACAGGAGGCCGGGCGGCAGAGACCGAAGGAGCTCGGCGACCATCGCCAGATCCAGTTCATCGAGCGACCCGGAATGGTCGACCCGTGCGAAACGAAGGTCGGGTGAATGGGCGACGATCCGGTCTCCGTCGAGCGTGAGGATCGCCGCTCCGCCGGTGGCGAGATTGAAGAACGGGTCAGGAACCTCGACACCCGGCACCGACGCCGCTGTACGCGGGTTGAGCAGGAACAAGGCGCGAGTCCCAGGTGCCGGTGGAACCTCCCAACCAGGCAGGTCGTTCGAGACGACCAGCGGCAGATCGAGTGCTAGCCCCTCCGGTCCTCGTAGCACTGACTCGACTCGTAGCGAGAGGATCGAGTAGGTCTGGGCGACGGCCAGAGGGACCGAGACGGGATCCTCGACGGTCGTGACCTGGTCGCCCACAGTGGCGACCACCGCGACGGGGGAGAAGGCCAACGATTCCTGCAGCGACACGAACCCCGGGCCGGTCGCCTCGACGGTGGCGGGAGTCCGTTCGCTGCTGGTCGACGACCCTCCAGCCGACGAAGCGCACGCGGAACTTCCGAGGCTCAACACGACAACACCTGCCGAGATGAAATCGAATCGGCACCCTTGATGGAGCATTCTGCACATCCTTCTCTATGGGTACTGTCAGGGGTAGATGCTGTCCACTCCGTCGACATCATCGGACCACGGAAAGCCAGATCCGCACGCATTCACGACGGATGGCACATAGGTGTACATCACGGCTGCTCCAGCGCCGCACGACAGCGACGACACATGATTGAGTCCGAAGGAGTGGCCCAACTCGTGAGTAGCGATGGCACGCCACTGCATCGCCTCGAGCGTGTACCCCGTGTGATAGGTGATGCTCACATGGTTGTTCGTCCATGCCGCTCCGTACGCACAACCGCCCGACGTCGCCGCGTAGTTTCCTGACACGCTCGCGGCCACGTACACATCGATGTTCGCCACGTTGGTCCCAGCCACCGCCAACGTGATCCCCGTCGAATGGTTGTTCCACCGTGTAGCTCCGTCAGAATGCAAGGTCTGAAACACCGGCGGTACAGAGTTGAAACGGTACCTCGCGATTGTCGTTCCGAAGTGGCAATGGTCAGGATTGCGAACAAAGGCGTCTGCATGACTGAAGGTCGCACTGTTGACCAGTAGGGCGAGAGTGATCAGAGTCACAATGTGCCGACGCACAAGGCAAATGTAGATAACCATGAGACTCTTGTCAATGTACGAACCCCCCGCACTGAACGTCACCGATCGCGACGGTTTCGGCGCTTCGCGTGAGAGGGTTGGGGCGCCGCGCATTCACCAGTGGAACTCACCACTCCGCGGAATACGCGACCTATCTCACGGGGCGCGCACCGAGTTCGCCCGTGTCGACGAGGTCCCGTATCGAGTCGCGCACAGCACCGTGCTCCGATGCTCTCTCGACGCTCCCTCGATCTTCCTCTCCGCGACGGTGCGCTCCGAACACGAGACGAAAGCGCGGGCCGACCTCACCGCCGAGCTGTCGACGATCGATGTCCGAGGTGCGGACGGGTGGCTCACCCCACGAAGGTCCGTGCGGCTGCTGCAATGTCCGCGCGTCAGTGCGCGCAGGCGCAGGCGCCGCCACAACCGCCACCCATCTTCGGAGGCGTGATGGTGGGTGCCGACCCAGCCGACGAACCACCGCCGTGGTTGGCGAACACCGAGAGCAGACGAACGGCACCGTCGTGTCCCTGCGGACAGGTGGCCGGGTCGTTCGACTCACTCATCGAGCGGCGCAGCTCGAAGGTCTCGTCACAGGTACGGCAGCGGAACTCGTAGAGCGGCATCGGTGCGATGGTACCGCGCCGCCTGCTTGACTGTCATCGTGAGTCCCGCCCCGATGCCCACGGCCACCCCGGTCACGGTCGTCCCCGACACCGAGCGTGTGCCCGAGACCTCCGAGCCCACGGCCGCACACATCGTCAAGACCAAGCCGGGTGAGAACGCCGCCGCGAAGGTTCTCGAGGCCCGCATCTACGGCACCCCGCTCGAAGCGCTCTGCGGTCACGTCTGGGTCCCCTCCCGCGATCCGAAGCAACTCCCGATCTGCGAGGAGTGCAAGTCGATCTACGAGATGTACCGGGCCTTCAACGACGGGCTCAACGAACGCCCCGACGAGTGAGCGGCTCGCCGCATGGGTGAGCCGACAGAGGGTGACGCGACAGAGGGTGACGTGACCGAGGGTCTGCGCATCCGACCCGCCGTCCGTGCATTGCTGCTGACCCCCGACGACGAGGTGCTGCTCGTCCGCTTCGAGTTCCCCGGCGGACGCACGCGGTGGGCGCTTCCGGGCGGCGGGGTCGAACCCGGCGAGACCGAC